>VAPM010710904.1_pt1 | contig 46337 bp, 30 predicted proteins | sample 3395091 | NCBI WGS metagenome assembly VAPM01 (sample SAMN08290445, study PRJNA428436) | hydrothermal vent metagenome | isolation source: Deep-sea hydrothermal vent chimney 3 | place: Pacific Ocean: Juan De Fuca Ridge
ACTCAATAGCACCAGCAGTCCACAAACAATCACTTACGAATTTGAAGTAAGTGCGAATGGGTGTACTAATGCAGCTACCATTACTACAGATGTGATTGTAATTCCATCTGCAGAAATGACCTTAACAAACAATACACCAATAATATGTTCTTCAGAAACTACAAATGTTGTATTGAATAGCTCAACATTAGGGGCAATTATTGAATTAATTGGCATTAATGTTACGCCAGACAATGGCTCTGTTTCAGGAATTACACCAGTAAACACTACCTGGAATAGCTTCCCCTCAACCATTGTTGACAACTTATCGAATCCAACCAATACTGTTCAAACGGTAGAGTATATTTTTGAAGTAAGTTCAGGGGGCTTTACTAACCCCGTTACACAATCTGTATTAGTTCAAGTAAGGCCAATACCGGACATTGCAACTAGTGGTCTTGGAATTTGTAGCAACGACGTTACTAATATTGATGTTTGGAATCCTAACGGAGTGAACTTTACAGTTTTTAATTGGGTATCTGTAAATACTGGAGCGGTGACTGGTGAAAGTGATGGGTCTGGAAACAAAATATCTCAGCAATTAAGTAATAATTCTTCGGTATTAGATTCTGTAGTTTATAAAATATATTCAACTGCACAATCTTGTGTCGGCGATTCCATAGAAATTGTACAATATGTTCATCCAAGAAACATTGTATTTGCCGGCACAGATACCACAGTCTGTCAGGGAACTCCTTCAATTGACATTGAAACTGCTAGCATTGGCGGTAGTGCCACAGATATATTATGGGTCATACTTAATGGCAATGGAACATTAACAAACGAAAATTCCCTTATTCCAACTTATATCCCAGGATCAATTCCAGATAATGAAATTGGTACAATTAACTTACAATTGACTACCTCAGACACAAGCGTTTGTCCATCAATATCAGATATTGTATCAATAAATATCAATAGTATCCCAGTTGTGGAAGCTGGTGCTGATCAGGTAATATGTGAAGGAGACAATGCACTTCTTTCTCAAGCATTGATTAGTGGAAGCGCAAGTTCAATAACATGGGTTGATTCCGCAGGATTAGGATCGTTCTCTCCAAATGCAAACACACTAAACGCTATATTTACTCCGCATTCATCTCAAGTAGGTACTAATGTGAAATTGTATATCACTACAAACAACCCTGCCGGACCATGTAATAAAGCAATAGATTCGCTGGTAATTACCATAAATCAATCGGCAGTTGTTTATGCTGGAAATGATAAAATAATTTGCGAAGCAGATAGTGCTTATCTAAATGATGCTAGCATAAGTGGCTCATCATCATCCATAGTATGGACAGGAGGATTAGGCAATTTCTACCCTGATAATTTAACACTAAATGCTTACTACGTTCCAGATGCTTCAGAAGTTGGTTCTTCTGTGATACTTACGCTTACCTCAAATGACCCTGATGGCTCTGGACCATGTACTCAGGTGGAAGATAATATATCGATAACAATAAATAAGGCTCCTGAGGTAGATGCAGGATCTGATCGTATTATTTGTGAAGGTTCAACTGTAAATCTTAATGCGACCATAAGTGGTTCTGCAACGAGTGCAATATGGTCAACAGCAGGAGATGGTATTTTCAGTTTTGTTGGAAATCTAAATGCTATATATACTCCAGGAGCAAATGATATTATAAATAGTGGAGTAACATTAACCTTAACAACAAATAATCCAGCGGGACCATGTAGTGAAGTGTCTGACGACGTAATTATTCAAATTGATGAAGCCCCAATTGTAGATGCCGGTATTTACTCACCAGTGTGTATTGGAGATACAGTTTTTCTAAATGGAACAATTAGTGGATCTACTAGTACTGCAACTTGGTCAGGGGGTCTTGGAATTTTCTTAAATCCAAATCAACTGAATACTGCATATATTCCAGCTATAATTGAGCAAGGTTCTGATGTACTATTATTTCTAACAACTGACGATCCAGTTGGTGTTTGCTTTGAAGAAACAGCGCAAACATTGGTTACAGTAAATAGATTGCCGCTTACAGGATTTTCCGGGCTTAGCGCAACTTATCAGGTAGATGATGATGATGATGTTTTGGTGGGGATTCCAACTGGCGGATTTTTTGCCGGCCCGGGAGTTATCAGTTCAATATTCAGTCCTTCGATTGCAGATACAGGTACCCATGTGATAAGGTACACGTACACCGATTTGAATACCTGTACGAATTTTGAAGAACAAACAACTGTTGTTTTTGCACTTCCGGATATAGAAATTGGTAATCCGGGACCATTTTGCTTGAATGAAGATCCAATTGATAACCCTCTTCCTCGCACCACAACACCGGGATTTACAGATAGCTGGTTTGGAAGCAACGTGTTTGAGCAAGATGGTGAGTATTATTTTAACCATCCTGTTGCTGGCGTTGGATTACATGTGGTCAATTATCGAATTGTAGAAACAAGTACCGGCGCGGTAAGGACAGAACCCAGATCAATTAGGGTGAATGACATCCCGAATATTGATTTTACTGTTCTAAATAATTGCGTTATTGATACAATTAATTTTGTTGACCTTTCAGTCTTGGACAATGGAGGTGTTTTTTCCGATGAAATCACGAATTGGAATTGGGAAATTGGGGTTGGACCTGAGTTTATAAGAACTGAACAGCATCCTAAAATTAAATTTGACGATAACAAACCTGACAATTACAATGTGAGACTTACAGCTTCCACTAAGTTTAATTGTGTCGCATTTAAAACTGGTGAAGTCCAAATTGGAGCTACACCTAATCCTGAGTTTGTAATTAATAATTTAACCTTTGGTGAAGTATCTGAATTCATGGATATCACACTCATCCCAACACCAGATACAAATTTTCCTTCAGGCTATGAAGACCCAACAAACTCCATAGATTCTATATGGTGGGATTTCGGAGAGGGAACTCCGGTATCAGGTACATACGCAGAGTATAGTACTTCGTTTTATCAATTTAGTATGGGTAATCAAGAATATCAGGTTTCTATGATGATTAAAACTAATTTAGGATGCTATTCGGTTGATACTATCCCTGTATCAGTAATTCAATCTATAAATATTTTCCCGTATGAAGAAGATTTTGAAAACTTTAACTCTATGGCATTCAGGGGTGAAAATCCAAGCTGGAAATTGATTGTACCGGATGGAAATATCATTAAAGGTGACCCTGGGAATAAAGCATGGGTAACTAGTAATAATAATAATAGACACAATGATGATGAAAAATCATTCGTTGCACTCCCGGCTTTTGATTTAAGATCTCTTGAAAGACCTATGCTTTCGATTGATATATGGTCTAATGCAGAAAATACCAGAGATGGTACAGCAATTCAATATTCATTTAATGGAGGAAATTGGTTTACATTGGTTGATCCAAATGAAAATATCGCAAGGGACTCAAAAGAACAAATAGGTCTCCAATGGTACAATGAAAAAGGCTTGGTAAGTCGTCCTGGAGATGGAATAATTGAAAGTACAAGTGGAGACAATAGTAGTGGCTATGCCTGGACCGGTGTGGATACAGGTTGGGAAAATGCCAGGTTCCCATTGGATAGTATCAGAGATTTGCAACCTTCCGGATCAAGCTCAGTACGTTTTAGGGTAGTATTTGGAAGTGATCAGCAAAACCCTGATGGAACAAATTACGATGGATTTGCCTTTGATAATTTATGGATTGGCGAGAGAGAACACAATGTTTTATTTGAGCATTTCGACAATATGAACAGCAACAATTTCAAAATAGATTCTATCAATCTACTTGCTAAGAAATTTTCGCTGGATCTCCTTCCTATCCAATACCATAATAACTATCCTGAAGCAGATATAATTTACCTGAATAATAAAAGCCCTGTGGAGACCAGAGGGTCTATTTATGATATAAACCAGTCTCCTCGCTCATTTATGGATGGCATTAAAGAGTATGACTATTCCGGATCATATGTAAAAGATTATCAAATTATAAATAGGTCATTGACAGATCCATTGTTTGATATAACAATTGATATAGTACCAACAGGAACTGGAAGTGCAGTTGATATTAATGTTTTGATTACTGCCAGAGATACGCTCAATGAAGAAATAATTGTGAATGTAATGCCAATTGAAACAAGCATTGATCATGCTGATGTAAATCAACCGTACGGTATTGATTCGCTAAATAATATTGTGAAAGACATGATCCCTCCAGGTGGCTACCCTTACAACCTTTCCTGGACGAACGGCATGACGCAAAACTTCACTATTCCATGGGACTTGAATCTGCTCAAGGATGAGAATACAATATATGACAACACTAAGCTTGGAGTTGTGGTATTTGTCCAGAATGATGTAAATGAAGGAACAAGGGAAGTTTATCAAGCTTCTTTCGCTAAGCTTCCTGAACTGGAAAAAACGATTATTACGAGTATAGAAGACGAATTAAATGTGGACAAGTTCAGGGATGCAAATATTTATCCTAACCCAGCTCAAAATTATTTTAATATTTCATTATCTGACCAGATAACAAGAGATTTGAATTGGTCAATTTTCGATCAGCGTGGTGTCGAATTATTGAAAGGAACTTTTGCAGAAGGAGAAGATTTATTTGAAATAAATTCTCAAAGCTTGCCAAATGGATTACATCTATTTGTAGTGAAAAACGGTACTGATTACAAAACGATAAGAAAAATAATTATTAATAGGTAAATCATTAAAGTCCATTGATTTACCATATTGGGTAATATTAATGTATCTCTAAATATTTTATACAAACTGGAGAGGGAACAGTCAAATAACCACTTGTGTCTTTCAATAATCCATTTTTTTCAACTGTAAAAATATTTATCTCGTCAGATTCTCGATTACCAACCAGTAAAAACTCACCTTTTACATCCAAATAAATACCTCTTGGCCTATTTCCAATAGTTGGCACATAACCAATATTTTTCATTTTTCCATTGCCGCTCACTTTAAAAACTGCCAGACCATTATATCCTCGATTTGAAACATATGCGATTTTCCCATCAACGCTTAATTGTATATCTGCACTTGAGTTATCCCCAAAAAATGCTGGCGGCAAAGCTGGTAGTCTTTGTATTCTTTGCAATCCTCCACTTTCTTTGTCAATCTTATAGCTACAAATTGATGATGAAAGCTCCTCTGCTGAAAATCCATAAGTGCCTTTTTTATTAATCACAAAGTGCCTGGGGCCCGACCCTGGTAAGGTTCTAATAAAGGCTTGTTCCGCAGGAGTTACTTTGCCTGTCGCAACATCAAACTTATAAATCAAAATTTGATCTAAGCCTAAATCCGATACATATAAATACCTCCCATCGGAAGATGGAATTGCAGAATGTGTGTGCGGGGCATCTTGTCTTGGCATTATAGTTCCCTTTCCGCTCAACTGAATATTTGCTGTTGGTTCGCCTATTTTTCCCTCGTTATCTATTGGCAATACAACAAAGCTTCCACCTTTGTAATGACTTACAATAATATATTTCCCCGATGGATGGACACTTACATGACAAGGACTATCTCCATAAGAAAATTGACTCATTATCTCCGTCAATTGCCCTGAATTTTGATCAATGGCAAAAGAAGTAATAGATCCCCATTTTTTCTTACCGTTGATCCCTTCCCTGTTTGCAGAAAATAAAAATTTTCCACTTGGGTGAACTTCAATAAATGAAGGGCTTCCTTGTGATAAAATAGTTTGAAGCAGATCGTAACGATTTGATTCGCGGTCAAGCTCATATACATATATTCCCAGACTACCTCGCTCAGTAAAAGTTCCTACATATATTATCTCCTTATTATCAGCGCAAACTCCTACAAGACTTAATACAAGTAATAAGAAAAACAGTGTTATTTTAATTCTCATGATTCTAATTTTTTTTGTTAAAGTTTGTGAAAAATATCGTAAAATAAAATTCGTAGTACAATGACAATTTGGACTACCTTGTGGAATAAGGCTAAACCTTGTTTTGAGGGGCTGAGGATAAAAGTTAATTCTAAAAGAACCCTCAAGAATTAGACATTATTTTGCTTGGCAAGATTAAATATCAAAAGTTTAAGGGCTTCATCAATATAGATTTCTTACTTTTGTGGCAAATTTTAAACCCTATTAATATCTCTCTTTATGGTGTTATTCTTCCGGTCTTCAAAAGCCTTTTTAGCTGTCAAATCAAATAAAAATCTAAACAAAAGTGAGATTGAAAAACTTAAATGGCTTTTTGGCGATGCACATTTTATTGATGCTCATATTATAGAAGGCACATTTATTGGCCCCAGAAAAGAGATGATTACACCATGGAGTACCAATGCAGTTGAAATCACTGAAAATATGGATATTTCCGGTATTGATAGAATAGAAGAGTTTGTGCTCAATGAAGATGCTACTTCCAACTTTGACCCTATGCTGCAACAGGAGTACAAAGAACTGGACCAAGATATATTTACTGTTGAAAACTCTCCCGAACCTGTAAGATTTATTGATGACATTTCGGCATACAACAAGGAAGAAGGGTTGGCACTTAGTGAGGATGAAATCACCTACCTGAAACAACTGAGTGTAAAGCTAAAACGGCAACTAACAGACAGTGAAATTTTTGGTTTTTCGCAGGTAAACTCAGAACACTGCAGACACAAAATTTTTAACGGAACTTTTATAATTGACGATCAAGAAAAAGAATTGTCTCTTTTTCAACTGATAAAACTTACTACAAAAACAAACCCTAATCGTGTTGTATCGGCGTACAAGGATAATTGCGCATTTATCCAGGGGCCAGAAATAGATCAATTTGCACCTGTCAGACAAGATATTCCTGAGTATTTTAAAACGGAAAGATTTGAATCGGTACTTTCTATAAAAGCCGAAACTCATAATTTCCCTACAACTGTAGAACCATTTAATGGAGCCGCAACTGGTAGTGGTGGTGAAATCCGCGATAGGATTGCCGGAGGAAAAGCTTCTATGCCATTGGCTGGCACAGCAGTTTACATGACATCCTACCCCAGAATTGGTAGTGAAAAAAAATGGGAGAAAAGCATTAAACCTCGGAAATGGCTATACCAAACTCCAAAAGAAATTCTTATCAAAGCTTCAAACGGTGCAAGTGACTTCGGAAATAAATTTGGCCAACCTCTTATCTGCGGAAGCTTATTGACATTCGAACATTTTGAAGACGGAAAACAGTATGGCTTTGACAAGGTGATTATGCTCGCCGGAGGAATAGGGTATGGCAAAAAGGTTGATAGCTTAAAGGATAACCCCGAAAAAGGGGATAAAATTGTGCTAATGGGCGGTGACAATTATCGAATAGGCATGGGAGGAGGTGCGGTTTCATCGGTAGCCACAGGAGAATTTAATAATGCCATTGAGTTGAATGCTGTACAAAGATCAAATCCCGAAATGCAAAAAAGGGTTGCAAATGCCATTCGAGCTTTGGCAGAATCAAAAAACAATCCAATTGTTTCCATTCACGACCATGGTGCAGGGGGACATCTAAATTGTCTTTCGGAACTTGTAGAAAATATTGGCGGAAAAATTCAAATTGAGAAACTGCCCATTGGAGATCCAACGCTTTCTGATAAAGAAATTGTTGGTAATGAATCTCAGGAGAGAATGGGATTGATTTTGAAAGAAAAAGATACTGGGTTATTGAAAGATATTGCTGAAAGAGAACGAGCTCCAATGTATATAGTTGGTGAAACTACCGGAGATCTTCAGTTTACATTCGACCACCAGGATGGGAGTACCAAACCCATAGATTTGAAAATAGAAGACATGCTTGGCAACCCTCCAAAAACCATCATGAGGGATTCAAAATCTACTCATCAATTTCAAGAACCAGAATATCAAGTATCAAAAATCATTGATTATATAAAAGAAGTTTTGCAACTTGAAGAAGTTGCTTGTAAAGACTGGCTTACCAACAAAGTTGATAGATCTGTTACAGGAAAAGTAGCCAAGCAACAGTGTGCCGGCCCTTTGCAATTGCCATTAAATAACTTAGGAGTAAGCGCTTTAGACTTTAATGGCGAAAAAGGCTTAGCAACTTCTCTGGGCCATGCTCCGGCAGTCGCAATTATCGATTCTAAAAATGGTTCTATTATTTCCATAGCAGAAAGCCTAACCAATATTATCTGGGCGCCAATCGAGGGTGGAATTCAGGGCATTTCATTGAGTGCCAACTGGATGTGGCCATGTAAAAACCCGGGTGAAGATGCCAGGCTTTATGAAGCTGTCGAGGCGGCATCAGAATTTTCTCTTGCTTTGGGGTTAAATATTCCGACAGGAAAAGATTCGCTTTCCATGACGCAAAAATACCCAAACAACGAAGTCGTATTTTCTCCGGGAACAGTTATAATTTCGGCTGTAGGGGAAGTATCGGATATCAAAAAAATAATTGAGCCTGTTATTCAAAATGTCCAGGATTCAATTTTACTTTATATTGATTTATCCAAACAAGATTTTAAAATTGGCGGATCTTCTTTTGCCCAAACACTTAATAAATTGGGTAATGAAACGCCAAAAATTGCTGATCCGGAGTATTTCAAGATCGCTTTCACAACTATCCAAAAACTTGTTAAAAAGGAGTTAATTCTTGCCGGACATGATATCTCTGCTGGGGGAATGATTACAACATTGCTCGAAATGACTTTTGCGCAAACTAATCTCGGCCTCGATTTGGACTTCTCATCTATTAAAGAATCAGATTTGGTGAAAATTCTATTTGGCCAAAATCCCGGATTAATCATACAAATTGATATAAATAGTGATGCCATTAAAATCCTGGAAGATGATGGTATTAATTACCAAAAAATTGGAAAGCTCCATGATCAATATAAAATTAGAATAAATGATATTCATACAAAGACCGAATTGGATATTGAAGAAATGAGAGACATCTGGTTTGAGGCTTCTGCCCTACTAGATGCCCAACAATGTGGAGATAAATTAGCTAAAGAACGATTTGATAATTATAAACTAAATGAATTGGCTTATCAATTTCCTCTAAATTTTACAGGGAATTTTGACCAATATAATATCGATCCAAAAAGAAAGAAATCCTCTGGAATAAAAGCAGCTATCATTAGAGAAAAAGGCGTCAATGGAGATAGGGAAATGGCTTGGATCATGCACCTTGCCGGCATGGATGTGAAAGACGTTCATATGACAGATTTGATCTCTGGCAGAGAAACATTGGAAGACATCAATATGATAGTATTTGTTGGAGGTTTCTCCAACTCCGATGTGCTGGGATCTGCAAAAGGTTGGGCAGGAGCATTTATTTATAATACAAAAGCAAAGGATGCTTTGGACAGATTTTATGCCAGAGAAGACACCCTAAGTTTAGGGGTTTGCAACGGATGCCAGCTCATGATCGAACTTGGTGTAGTGACATTGGACAATGTACAAAAACCATCAATGTTGCACAACGAATCTGGTAAATTCGAATCTTCTTTCCTAAATGTTGATATACGAAAAAACCACTCTGTTATGCTCAGCACACTAGTAGGAAGCAAACTTGGCATTTGGGTTGCTCATGGAGAGGGGAAGTTTAGCTTACCGGAAGATGAATCAACCTACCACATACCAATGAAATATTCCAAATCGTCATACCCTGCCAACCCCAATGGGTCTGACTTCAATACTGCGTCATTGTGTTCTGTAGATGGCAGGCACCTTGTAATGATGCCACATCTTGAAAGGGCTACTTATCCGTGGAATTGGGCACATTATCCAGCTGATAGAAAAAATGATGAAATAACACCATGGATAGAAGCCTTTGTAAATGCCAGAGAATGGATTAAGAAAAAAATAAATCATTAGAGACCAGCAATATGAAAAACCTGTCTGTCCTCCTTGAGCAAAGGAAATATCAGTAGTATCTCCCGATCATTGGGTGTTCGACAATTATTCTTTTTAGTTCCTGAGGGTTGATCATTCCCATTTTTCTGTAAACTACATTTCCTCCTGGTTCAACCAAAATAGTATATGGTAGAGCTCCGCTCCAATCCCTATCTATCAATGGGATTAAACTATATATATCATTCCCTGAGTAAATATAATTTTTAACAGCAGAATTATGTTTTTTGAGAAAACTAAGTGCTTTGTACCTATGATCTTGCTTATCAATACTAAGTGATACAAATTCAAAATCCCTACCTACATACATTCGATACATATTGATAAACTCTGGATATTCAATTACACACGGTCCGCACCATGTGGCCCATATATTTATCAGCAATAAATTTTTCGAACCATTTTGCATTAATTTTTTCACACCATAGATACTAATTCCATCTAATGTAACCGGCATCCTGGCCCAATCACTGCTTATTTTTTCAGCCCAGCTTTTTTTCCATCCCCACTTTACAGCGCACCCAATAGTTTTTGTTATGGGTACCAATATATCTCCATCAAACAACACAGCATCCAGTGCAGTTCGTAAAACTTTGGCATTGGCTGTTTCTTGTTTTTCAGAACTATCAATTTTACCTCTGTATTTCAATTTTCTTTCACTATCAAAAACAAATGCATGCGGTGTTGAAGCTGGCCCATACTTTATAGAGGCTTCATGTGAATCTCCGTCGTATAAATACAAAAAGTTGAATTTTTTATGCTTGGCCCTAAGCTTCATTTCCTCATAAGAATCTCCCATATCAGAAAACCCCAATTCCTCTGGTAGCATTGCTTTAACAGAATTAGGAGAAATGGCAATAATCCTAACATCTTCATTTCTATAGTCATTAACCAATTTGATAATTCTATCTTCATAAGCCTGAGCTGTAGGACAATGATTACATGTGAAAATAATCACCAATACCTTTGAAGTATCAAAATCCTGAAGAGAATAAAAATTTCCATCTACTCCAGGTAAGTAAAAATCAGGTGCTATTTCATTAATATCAAGAGAAATGATTTCCCGTTCTTCTATTTCTTGAGGATTAGGGACAAATCCTAAATTATTTATTGTTCCTCTTTCAGGTACATCCATATAACTATTGGAGGTACAACTTATAAAAATGAAAAAGTACACAGCTATCCATGCAGATGGAAAATTTATGCTGGTCATAATGGTAAACTCTTTATAATTTATCAAGCCAAATTTAGAATATTAATTTTCCATAACCAGTTTTTACTTTCTAATTTTATTAAAACAGACTAACTATAAGATCAAAAATTATTATTTCAAACCAATTGCAATAAAATAAAATAATGCTTTTTACTATCTTTGATGGATGATTTCAAATGGACGAAACTTTTTAATAGATAGAAAAAATAGTCTGAATATTTTATTTGCTATTGTACTATCTTCATTATTTTTTTCTTGCGCATCAGTAAAAGGATATCAGAAAATATATCTAAATGACCCTGAGATGGACCTTTCCAATAGGAAAATAGAGATTTTTGAATCCAACTTTCAGTCGTATCGCGAAGGTGCTGTTGGTGGAAATAGTGGCAACTCAGGAAGTGGATGCGGATGCAATTGAGATTTATATTTTTCGCAGTTGTATTTTTCCCATTAACTGCCTACGGTCAGCAAAACAGCAATGATGATAATCGAAAAACGGAGATAGACTTTCTCTTTAGCTATTATAGTCAGGATGGTAATAAATCAGCTATAACAGGTGGTTTGGGTACTGAAAAATTAAACGATTATTCCTCTATAATAATTGTAAATGTACCTCTTAAAAATAATAAAAGTTTAAGAATAGAAAATGGGATAAGCTATTTCACCTCGGCCTCCTACGACAATATCAATCCCAACACAATCACCTCTGCTTCTTATGCCGATCAACCCATTTACCTCGATGTCACGTATAGCACTTATGATACTGCTCGTAGAAAAGCTTACGGAATAAAGGGGAGAGTTTTTTTAGAAGAATATTTTGCTTCAGTTTCTTTTGGCGGATATTATTCGATGCTTTCAAAAAACCAAAACAGGGAGTTGAAATTTTCCGCTAATATTTTTGTTGATAAATGGGCGCTTTACTATCCTATCAGGAAACTCTATCCTGTAGAATTAAAAAGCAGTGGTATAGAATATGTGGATACTGACAAACGATATTCATCAAATTTCAGTTTGATTTTAAGCCAGGTCATAAACAAGCGTTTACAAGCATCGATTTCAATAGGTACGATCATACAAACAGGGCTTTTATCGGCGCCTTATCATAGGGTTTATTTCAAAGGAGAAGATCTACCAAGAGTAGAAAAATTGCCGCATAACAAGTATCGCATACCAATTTCGTTACGATTACATTATTTTCTTGGCGATAGAATAATATTGAAAACTTTTTATAGATACTACCGCAATTCTTTTGGTATTGAGGCCAATACATTCAATATTGAGATGCCCATTAAAATCACCAATTTCATCTCTTTTCAGCCTTTTTATAGAATTCACAATCAAACAGCTACACGATATTTCGCTCCTTATAAAGAGCACGAATCTGCCGCTGAGTTTTATACGTCTGACTATGATTTATCGAGTTTTACGAGTCATTTTGTTGGAGCAGGATTTGTCTATTCTCCTGCTTTGGCTATTGGCAAATTTAAGCTTTCCAAAAAAGCCAAAAAGCATTTCTTGATTCGTGAAATTCAAATCAGGGGAGGAAGCTACAGTAGAACAGATGGCATGCAATCCATGCTTATGAGTTTCGGAATTAGCATTGTTCATTGAGGTTGTCTTGCAACAATCTTAGAATTATAGGCAAATTTTCTTGGGATTATCTACTGTTAAGATATGAGCATCCGCATCACTTATTCCTAAACCGTTTGTAAGGTTGTCATAGCATTTCTTCATGGTGGCTGATGAACCGGCAAAATTCTCCTTCCCAGGTTCTCTAACCACACCATCTTCTCCGACTTCCAATTCGATGTGAGATATGGTATAGCGTCCAGGAGGCGCTCCTGCTGCTGCCATACAGTCACTAGTTATAATACTGTGTTCTATTCCAGTGAGATCCATATAATTCTTTAGTGCAAAATAAGGAACATGAATACCGTCGGCTATGTAGCAAATCAACAAATGCTCTCTTACCGAAAGTACTCTTTGCAAAATATTGTAATGCCTGCGAAGATCATTTGGTATGCCATTACCAAAATGTGTAAACATGCTCAACCCAGCGTCTATGGCTTTGTGTAATTGCTCCAGTGAAGGATGGCAATGCCCGGCAGAAACCGTGATGCCTTTATCAGCCAGCAAACGTGTTACTTTCATATTGTTGTCCTTTTCTGGCGCAAGGGTTACAATTTTTGTTATTCCTCCAGCAGCTTCAAGCAATTCCTCTACTCGCTCTGGGTCCGCATCAAACATGCATTCTTCAGGATGTGCGCCACGATAACCGCGGTCACTATTTAAGAACGGCCCTTCTATATGAATGCCACTAACTATTTCCTTAATGAGCGGATCTTCTGCCTGGTACTTCACAATATTTGCCAGCCGAGTTTTCATATTTTCAAAATCGGCGGTGATTACCGTAGCCAATATGCCGGCGACACCATCTTTTTTGAGTTGTGCGCAGGCTCGATGCAAATCGTTTGCCGACATGTTATTTCGATTGAAATCAACACCTGCATAACCATTGACCTGTATATCGTAAAACCCAGTTATTTTACTCATATCTAACACTTATAACTGTATGACCAACCATGCCATTAAAATCAGAATACCTACAAAGCAAATAGAAAGTAAAAATCCCTGGTAATCTTCTTTATATCGTACACTGAAATTTTCCCATCGTTTCTTAGTAAACCAAGTTGAAGCATCCAATAATATCAATGCTTTTCCATGCAGTGCTGCCAATGGCTTTTTTCCGTCCTTGTCAAGTTCTTCGGCATCAGAAAGACGATCCATATTATCAAAGAAACTTTCTATTCTTTCAGCATTTTCAGGCTTAGTGACCAGACTACCAACAACAAATACTATAAAACCAGCAAGCATTGCCCACCCAAAAGTATCCGGAGTCCATTTATAAACCAGTTCTAATGTGCCTATTGCTTGGTAATTCAATATATAATAAACAATAAATGCTGTCGCTGAGCCAGCTAAAGCACCATAGCGATTTGCGCGTTTCCAAAGTATGCCTCCAAAAACCATGATCCCCATAAAGGCCGCAATTGTTTCAATAAATAAGAAAGCGTGTAGCACGTTTTCTATATACATGGCAAATACAACCCCAAGCAAGGTGAGCACCACGCCCGAGATACGTCCCATCCAGAGCAGTTGTTTATCGCTGGAGTTTTTATTGATATATTCTTTATAAAAATTTTGCGTAAATAGCGCACCCGTATTTACCATGAAATTTGATGCTGAAGACATATTTGCTGCAATGATTGCTGCTATCATCAAACCTGTGAGTCCTGGCACGAGCAATTCTCGTGTGGCATAACCAAAGGCCATTTCTGGATCTTCCAGTTCTTTGCCATTTTGAATGATTAGTGCAGCGACAATCAATCCTGTTAACGCCCATCCGATCGTCACAAATCGTTTCACAAAAGAACCATAAGTTTGGCCTACCCTACCGGCTTTTTCTGTGGCTCCCGTCGCACACATTGACACCATGTGCGGTTGAGCGGTTATTCCAATTACACCATTTAAAGCTAACATCACAATGGTAAACCACCCCAAGCCAACTTCACCACTAAAGAGGGTAAAGAAGTTTTCCGGAAGAGTTTCTCGCATTCCTGAAAAACCCCCTACTGCAGAAAGGCCAGATGGGATAAGCATAAATGACAGTACAATTATTAACAATGCCTGAATAAAATTGGCATAGGCAGAGGCTACCATTCCTCCGAAAAAACTGTAAAATATAAAAGCGGCAGTCATCGCAAGTACAACACCATTTACTGACATCATATTACTTGTAGCTATGGAGATAACTTTGCCTCCTCCTTTCAGCATTGCACCTTGAGCAAAGACAAAAAATAAGATGGCAAAAATAGAATAAATGACTCCGAGGGTCTTACCGTATCTATCTTCAATAATTTCACCAACGGTGGTGCGTTCACTGCGGCGATACCAAGGAGCGATCAGCCAATAAAATGGTGTGATGACCATATTTTTCCATTGGTACCATATTGATGCAAATCCCATCTGGAAACTGGCACCGGTTTGTGCTACAAAATTTTCGGCATGCGTACCTGTACCGAAAGCCTGCCCCATCATAATCCACCAACTGAACTTGCGGTCTCCACGGAAATAGCTATCGCTGCCTTTTATTTTTCTTGACAGCCATAAACCATACCCTGTAATGAGGACGAAATATAATACGATGACCGATGTGTCTAACCAATGAAAACTATCCATAAAAATTTATTTTATTTAAGACTTTATCTTTTGCAAAATTTCAGCTGTAAAAATAATGATTATGATGGCTTATACTAAAATTATTTTGGCTCTATATGAAATAAAGTGGGTTATTATCATTGCCACAGATTCACAGATTTTAGGGTATATTGAATGAAGCAAGACGATGAAATCAAAAGAGTTAAGCTACTTTCTTTGCAAGAGGAATTTTAACTGTAAAAATTGATCCTTCATATATTTTACTTTCAAACTCCATAGCTCCATCCATTTTCAGCACCATTTCCTGGGCAATATATAAGCCTAAGCCTGAGCCATCAGCCATTTCTGTTCCACGAAAAAACATTTCGAATACCTTATCTTTGTGTTCATCTGCAATACCAATTCCATTGTCTCTAACAACTATAACCAGTTTGTTGTGTTCAATCTTGGCAGAAACAGTCACGCAAGGTTTATTTTTAGTTAGGTCGCTGTACTTAATAGCGTTAGAAATCAAATTGTGCAATACTCTGAATACCCTGGTTTTATCCAATAACAAGACTTCATTAATTTCTATTTGTGCATTTAAATCAATCTTATCGGCATTAATTAAAAACCGGTTAGTAAGAAAAACTTCGTTGACAAGTTCAGAAATATTCACATTACTTAACTCTATCTCTTTTCTAGCATTTCGAGAGTAATCCAGTATATCGTTAATAAAACCACTCAAATTGTTTACCCGCTCTTCCATCATGTCAAGATATTGAGCTATGGATTTAGAGACTGGATCTTTTTCAAGTTTGGCCAGATTCAACAAACCTAATATAGAAGCAAGAGGAGACTTGAGATCATGAGAAGTGCTATAAACAAAGCGATCTAATTCTTTATTTGTTTTTTCAAGCGATTGGTTTTTATGCTGCACTTCTTTCGTTAAAGTTTCTGTTTCAGCGTGTTTTTTTATTAACAATTGCTCACCGATATGGTTCAAATTGATCGTGAATAGAATCCCCAAACTCATCAGTATAAATGACAGCAGTATGTTGATCATAAATGATGTCGAAAGGCTCGAAGGATGTAAATTTATAGACCCTAATGGTTGGAAATCTGTTATCAATAAAATACCATTTAGAATAAGAGAAAGAAAAGTGAAGGAAAAAGCGTAAATTCTTTGTTCGTAACCATAAGAAACAAAGTAAAAAATGATCAATGGAAAAAAAAGAAAATAGATACCAGCTCCTTTCGGAACTATCGCAGCAAATAAAAACAGGCTGATATTGATAGAAATAAAAATCAACAATTTGGCAAAATGAGATTTCCCTTTATAATTTAAATAAAAACCTAAAAATAATATGGCCGCAATAAAAACATCAATAGCCATAACAACAGGAAGACCATCTCGAAGATCATAAGCTCCTTGAATTAAAGCTGAAATGGCACCAATAAAACAGAGTTGCGCAAATACAATAGATCGCTTTTGCTTCGAAAAATTTGTATAGTCAAATTTTTCATTTGTTGGTTTTATCCAATTTATCTTATTAGACAATTTACGCATATGGTGTTAAATGATATCAAAAAATTAATTGCACAAATTTCAAAACAATATACATCTAGGACAAATACAAATTGACTAAAAAAATACGGCTTGTAAAATATCCATATTAAAAAAATTGAATTCATTCAATTTTTATTTTCTAAATTACTGAAATGATGCGGAAAAGCAATTGTTGAGTCATTGAAAACAAAAATACGTACTATCAATCATTATATTATGAATTTACCAAGGCAAATATGGCTGTAAAAGTTAATTAAACTATATATGGCATTTTTCAATTTGTTCTTCATATTAATAATTCGTTACATTTTCATAAGTTGTTCAATATGAGAACTTTCCAAAAGTTGCAGATAATTAATTATCTATTGATTACCAGACAGATAAGTTTTAGCAAAGAAAACTTTGGGAAAGTTTACCGAAGTCTTGTCATATACTAAATGACATGAATACTTCTTAGAAGTAGCAGGTTTCTATTATTTATTCAAGACAAGATTGTTTCATTTCATAATAATATCTCAATTTTACAAAACCGATTGCTATTAGTTTCAAATATCTCAAATTTAATATGGCAAAAAAATTACTTTCCTTTGGTATTTTTATTCTAGTATTATTTGTTGCTTACTTACTGGTCAATACTTTTTCATTCAAGTCAAAGCAAATTTATTATCCTCTGGCTGAAAAGATTGACATAAATAATTCTGCAATCTATAATTTGTCTTCAGCTATAAAGATTCAAACAATTTCTCCAGAGAACTCTCTAAATTTTGATTCAACACATTTTTATCAATTCTCAAATTTTTTAACTCGCTCCTATCCTCTTATTGAAAAGCATTTGCAAAAAAAGACTATAAACCAATTTAGTTATTTATATCGTTGGTCTGGATCAAATCCTCAACTCAAACCTGTAATTCTCGTAGCGCACACAGATGTTGTACCTGTGCCGGAGGAAGATTTTGATGACTGGACTTTTCCTCCTTTTTCCGGAGAAATTAAAGACGAGATTATTTGGGGCCGTGGGGCAATGGATGACAAGGTAAGTGCGATTGGGATACTAGAAGCTGTTGATTATTTACTTTCGAAAGAATATAAACCGGAGCGCACCATATATTTGGCCTTTGGCCATGACGAGGAAATTGGTGGGCAAAAAGGTGCTCAAGCCATTGTACAATTCCTGGAAAAAGAAGGCATCGAACCTGAGTTTGTATTGGATGAAGGATTTGCCATCACAAGGGGACTGGTGCCGGGTGTACTGACAGATGTGGCCTTGATAGGAATTGCAGAAAAGGGTTTTGCCACACTTCAATTGTCTGTTGAAATGGATGGTGGACACTCTTCCATGCCCAATCATGAGACTGCCATCGAGGTAATTGCCAATGCCATTACTAAATTAGAAAGCAATCCCTTTCCGGCAGAAATAACAAAACCTGTTCAGCAATTTCTTGATTATGTAGGTCCGGAAATGCGGTTTCAAGAGAAACTTGTCTTTGCGAATAGCTCATTGTTTGAGTCGGTAATTTTGGGTATTTATCAAAAAACAGGGCCGGGTCGAGCAGTTGTGCAAACTACCATGGTCCCAACTGTTTTTAATAGTGGAATTAAAGAAAATGTAATACCATCCAATGCTTCTGCTACCATAAATTTCAGGATTTTACCAGGATTAAAAATTGATGACCTTATTGAAAGGGTACGATCATTAATAAATGATGATAGAATTGCAATCACCTTAAAAGAATTTCATAGTGAAGCAAGCAAGGTTTCCTCAACTGAGACACTGGGATATGCCATCATTAATAAAGCTATAAAGGAAGTATATCCAGTCATCACCGTTCCTAACCTTGTGATAGCTGCCACAGATGGGCGATTCTATGGTAAATTGTGCGACAATGTATATCGTTTTTTACCTATCCGCTTAAACCCAAATAATATAAGATCAATGCATGGCATCGATGAACGAATTCCTGTTGAAGAGTTTAAAGACGCAATCAGGTTTTATGTGCAATTGATCCGGAATTGCGATGAAGCGATATAGTTGTATTAAAAATGATTTCACTGGCAACAATTTATCATTAAAACAGTTGGTATTGTAAGAAAATAAATAATTAGCTTTACACACAAATTTCAGAAATTGAATTAAATGAATTGTACGATGAAAAAAATATTAATTTTTACCATTATTTTAATCACCTCTCAAAATATTTTTGCGCAAATAGAAATTACACCTTTTGGAGGTTGGCACTGGACAGGAAGCATTCCTGCCTACAGGCAAGATATTAAAGTTAGCGACGAAGGAAATTATGGAATAAGAATCGGGGCTGCGATCCGCGATCAGCAGATTATAGAATTTGAGTGGAATCATACAAATAATTCTGCAACATTTAGGGAATACAATAATGGAATTCCTTCTGGAGATCTTATTAAAGTGCCTTTGACAATGAATTACTATATGCTTGGCGTTCAGCATGAACTTACATACGAAGAAGCACTTGTTCCATATGGTCTGTTTAATTTGGGATTGGTGGATGTTCGGTATGATGGAACAACTAGCATTCCTGGCAGCAGCGATATTTATTTTGTAGCTGGTCTTGGTGGAGGGATAAAATATTTCATTTCCGATAAAATTGGTATCCGACTACAAGCGAGGTTATTATTGCCCATGCAATTTGGCGGAGTTGGCTTTGGATGTGGTATTGGTACAGGCGGAGGTGGATGTGGTGCTGGAGTGAGTACATATACTAGTATTATCCAGGGAGATTTTACAGGAGGTATAATACTAAAATTGGGCGAATAGTTAAATCCAATTCAATCCATAAATACGAAGGAGGCAAAGGCCTCCTTTTTTTATACCGCAAATAATATTGAAACCCTTTCTACCTACACCCTTCTTTTAGATTTTATGAGAAAATTCGTTGGCCTTTTTCTCGAAAAATAATCTACCACCAATTTTTTATGATTGGACAATATGTTTTCGATTAGTTTTTCTGTAAAAGATGGGAAGGGTATTCAACCCTCAAAAAAATACTGATTGGTCCATGGTTTTAATTATCACAACTTTTGTTGCATAAAAAAAGAGCTACAAATTAAATTGTAACTCTCTGATTTTCAAGAGCCTCCTGACGGGATCGAACCGCCGACCTACTGATTACAAGTCAGTTGCTCTACCAGCTGAGCTAAGGAGGCTTATTTACTGGTAATTATCATTCTCGTTAGCTCATCTGGTGCTTACGCCACATGCTGACTCCTCACTAAAATCATTTAACAAATGATTTCTTAACGATCGGCCCTCAGCTGAACTAAGGAGGTTTCTAAAAGCGAGTGCAAATCTAATTGTCAATTTTAATATTCAAAAGATTTATCATTAATATTTTCTACTATATTTTAAATATTAACAATTATCTTTAATTGATCTTTTAATGATTGCACTTGCGTAGTTGCATTATCAATTTTTAATTGGTATTCTTCCTTGAGTTTGTCAGCATTTTTTGATGATGCAAAAAAATCAATATTATTTGCCCAAAGATTGATATCACTCTCAAGATTGGAGATCTGCCTTCTAATTGCTCCTTCTTTTTTTATAATAAGTCTTTCAACTCCGGGGCTATCACTTGATTTATTGAACTGAGCTGATAATCTCAATTTCTGCTTATCAATTTCAGGAATATTTACACTATCTGTCACTTTATTTATTAGTCCTAAATATTTCTCCTGTATAGATTTAATACTTGATTTTGGCACAAAACCAATATCACTCCATTCAACTTCAATTTTTTTAATGCGATCAATTTCAATTTTCTTTGCATTAATCATTGTTTCTATTTCTTTGCATAACAATTGCTTCTTGTTCAGGTTTGCCTCATAATCTTTCGCTACGACACCGCTATTTTCTCTTCGTCTGTCAAAAAAGTAGTCACAAGCAATTTTAAACTTTAAGTATATTTCATTTCTATTTTTCTCGGGAACAGGCCCGGATTCTTTCCATTGCCTTTGAAGTTGCTTCAACTCATCTGATGTTTTATTAAAATCATCACTCTCCTTCAATGCCTCAGCTTTTTCTACTAATTGTTGTTTGAATATCAAGTTTTCCCTTCTACCCTCTTCCAATTTTTTGAAAAATTTTCCCTTTTTATTGAAAAATGATTTAAATGAAACCCAAAATTTCTTGTTGATATTCTTTGCTTTTTCCTTTGATAAGCTACCAATCGTATCCCATTCTTTTTGGATGGATAATATTTCTTTGGTCTTTGTATTCCAATCAGAAATTTTTTCTGAGGAAAATTCTGTAAAAGGAATCACTTTTTCTATCAAAGCTTCTTTGGCAACTTCATTTATTTTATGTTCATCTTTTAATTTTTCATAAAAAGCCTTCCTTTTCAAATAGATTTTATCCGAAGCAGATTTAAATCGTTCCCAAACTGCCTCCTGATCGACCTTTGGAACAGGGCCAATGTGCCTGAATTCTTCATGAAGTTCATTGAGATGCCTGATAGCACCTCTGATATTTTCCTCAGCAGACAGCGTTTCAGCTTTTTTACACAACTCAATTTTCAGGTCGTAATTTTTCTTTCTATCAAGTTCCTTAAGCTCAAAATAAATACTGCGCTGGTCATAATATCGATCAAGAAGTGCATTATAATTTGCCCATAAGGTCTTTACTTGTGAAAATGGAATAAGACCCACTTCTTTCCATTGGCTTTGAAGATCTTTTATAATTTTAATACTAGATCCTGTTTCTTCCGCATCGATCAACGCTCTGAGTTTCTCAATAATTTCAGATTTCAGATTTAAATTGTGCTCTTTTTGCTTCTCCTGACTATTGAAATATTCGTTTTTCCTTTCTCTCAGTTTATTAAATAAATTTTGATATTGTTTATCCAAGTCATCGGGGTGGTATTCAAAACCATCCTTCTCTCCTCCGTCAGCAATATATTTATCATATGCTGCGTTTCGTTCAATGTTTACAATTGGATCAAATGCCCTTTTGATCTCTTTAAGTATCTTGCCTATTTGAGAAAAGTCATTTTCCTTTTGAAGGCTTTCCAAAACCTGAACCATTTGTTTCTTAGAATATTTTGTATAGTCCAAATGACGTTCTTCAATTTTTTCTTCAACTATGGGAGGATCAATTGCAGGATCTTCTTTGCTGTTTTCGGCAGCAGTTTCATCACTAATCTCATTTGACTCATTTTCATTTGATGAATCTATTTTAATTTCTTCATCTTTCTCAGATGTAGTCAAATCAGCACCAATACTTTCTTTAGAATTAACGTCCGAATCATCAGACCTTGTCTCAATCTCCTTAGCATTTTCTTCAATATTTAATTCTTGTCTTTCACCAGCTCCGGCTTTTGTTTCGCTTGTTGGTTCTTTGTCAGATTCCTTTACTGATAACTTAGCATCATCTGAATTTGCAATATCACCTTGAACTTCTTCAGAATCATTCTTATCACGATTTTCAGGTACTATTTCAGTTTGGTCATTTTTTTGTATTGCAGCCTGATCGGTATTTTCAAGTTGACCTCCCTCCTCTTCTACTAATTTTTTCTCTGGGTTTTCAGGAAGTATTTGATCATCTGTTTTTTCATTGATTTCTGATGCCTCTATTTTCTCATCATTTTGCCCTGATTCCTTTTCAATTTTCTTTTCCATAATAAAATTCTTTTAAAGGTTAATTTAACCTCGGATCTGCGGGAAAATTAGCCACAATTTTATATTTCCCACCCATTGTACGTAACACTTCTTTCCATAAAGATGATACATCAGTATCAAATATTCGTTTAACATTCACATTTCTTGATATTATCCATGAATTTGATTCAAGTTCACTTTTTAATTGACCAGCATCCCACCCTGAATATCCTACAAAAAACTTTATCTCGGCAGAATCTATTAGGTTTGACTCCATCATAGTTAGCATCTGTTCAAAATTACCGCCCCATATTAATCCATCTCTTACTATAATTCCTTCATCAATTAACCTTTCATTCAGATGAATAAATTGAAGTGTATTTTGTTGTACCGGTCCTCCGAAATATATTTTATCTTTTCTGTTCCCGATTCCATCAATTAACTTATCGACTGTAATATCTGCTGGTTTGTTTAAAACAAATCCAAACGATCCCTGCTCGTTGTGTTCACATAAAAGGATTACTGTTCTAGCAAAATTTGGGTCAGCTAAGAAAGGTTCCGAGATCAACAGATCTCCTTTCTGAGGTTCAATTTTATCGTAGGCGTAATTAAATAATTCCATTTCTATTTATAAAACGATTAATGTAATTTAAAGATTCTAAATCTATTATTTGTTCTCAAAATCCATTATACTCAATCGAATTAAAGGTATTAACATTTTGAATAAAAAATAATAATAATTGATCATTTTAATACTAACTTTCGACAAATAATTGAACATCAAGGCATTTTTTCAGTAGCTCATATAAATGTCTTTTTTATAATTTCTATAATTTCGAAATGAATATTTCCCAATTACGAAGAGAATACACAAAAACTAAACTGAGTAAAATAAACGTAAATGACGATCCTGTTGAGCAATTTAGTATTTGGTTGAATGAGGCCATCCAAGCTGATTGCTTGGACCCGACAGCTATGATAATCTCTACTGTATCTGAAAATGGTTTTCCTTCATCAAGGGTCGTGTTATTGAAAGGAGTAGAAAATCAACAGTTCATTTTTTATACAAACTACAACAGTCGAAAGGGTGAACAATTAAATAGTAATCCTAAAATCTCTTCATTATTCTTTTGGCCAGAACTTGAAAGACAAGTAATAATTGAAGGGACTGCACAAAAAACTTCTGCCGAACAATCGGATACATATTTTAAATCAAGACCGCTAAAAAGTAAAATCGGAGCAATAATATCACCACAAAGCCAGCCAATTGATTCAAGAAATGTAATTAAAAAAGCGTTTGTCATAGAAGCTGCTAAACATATCGGGCAAACTGTAAAAAGACCTGTTAATTGGGGAGGATATGAAATTACGCCAAATAGAATTGAGTTTTGGCAAGGCCGGGCAAATAGACTTCATGATCGAATTCTCTATTTGAAGGAAAGTAATTCCCGCTGGAAAATATCAAGACTTGCACCATAATAAATTGCAGAATCTCTATTTACAACGTTACGCCTGGCTGAAGCATAAAATAACTGTTGAACCAAAACTCGATACAAAATTAATTGTAGTTATTCCATGCTTCAAGGAACCTCACATTCTCAAATCTTTAACGTCACTATTTAATTGTGAATCTCCTGGATGCGAAATAGAAATCATATGCGTAGTCAACTACTCAGAAAATGAAGATCCGGCAGTAAAAGAATACAATCAACTTACTGCAAAATCAATAAATTCCTGGATCAGGAATCACAGTAAACCTGGTTTCACTTTTATTGTGATTCAAGCTTTCTATCTCCCAAAAAAACACGCAGGTGTTGGGCTGGCAAGAAAGATTGGAATGGATGAAGCGGTCAGGAGATTTGAAATAATAAATAGAAAAGATGGAATTATCGTTTGCTTTGATGCAGATTGTACTTGTCAATCCAATTATCTATTAGAAATAAATAATTATTACCAAAATTTTCACGAAACCAATGCAGCGATCATTTACTTTGAACACCCGCTGGAGGGAAGTTTTCAACCTGAGATTTACACTGGAATTATTAACTATGAGCTTCATTTGAGGTATTACAAAAACGCCTTGCAATATATTAATCATCCTTCATCCTTTCATTCCATAGGTTCATGTATCACAGTTACTTCAGAAGCTTATCAAAAACAGGGTGGAATGAATAAAAAAAAAGCTGGTGAAGATTTTTACTTTATCCAAAAATTAATCCCTCTTGGAAATATTAAAAATATAAATTCGACTACAGTTTATCCATCTTCAAGACCTTCAGATCGAGTTCCTTTTGGCACAGGTAAGGCAATAGAAAAAATATTACAAAAGGAAGACACCAATTATTTTTCATATAACCCCAAGTCGTTTGAAGACCTCAAATTACTGTTTGATGAAGTGTCAAATTTATACTATTCAAATGATGAACAATCCGTTGTTAAAGGACTGCCTGAATGCATTAAAACCTATCTTATCAATATAAATTTCTTAACTGGTTTAGAAAAAATTAAGAAAAATTGTAAATCTGAAAAACAGTTCACGAAATCTTTTTATCATTGGTTCAATGGCTTCTTGGTATTGAAATATATCCATTTTGCCAGAGATAATTTTTACGAAGAAGTAGAAATCTTGAAAGCTGCCACTTGGATTTTGAATAAGATAGCACCTCAAAAAAAAAAACTCAAAATAAGAAAATACTGCTATTGCAATTAAGAAGCAAAGACAGGCTACAATAATGAAAACATGTCCTTAACCCCAGGGGTGGTTGACTTGGTAAATCCCTCACCATATCCAGTTCCAATTCTATGACCAAATTCTTTAGCTCTTGCTTCAATAAAACTCAAGAATCCTGGGTTAGAAATATAAGTCTCAGGTTCATCATTCTCTTGATTTAAAAATTGAGATTTGAACGCTTTAATCGAATTGAGTTTTATATCCCAGTAATTTGAAATATCAATAATGAAAGAAGGTTCTATATAATCACTCTGAATATAATGATAAAGATTTTTAGGACGATATGATTCCTGTCCAACACCATTTAGATCAGTGCGAATCTTATTCAGCCCGGATTTAAAAAACGCCTGCTGAACAAGTTCGGCTCCTTTAGCATGGTCGGGATGTCGGTCTTTTATGGCATTTGCAAGGATTATTTCAGGTCTATATTTCCTTATCATTTTAATGACTTCAATTTGATGGTCCCAGTCATTCAAAAATTTAATATCGGCGAATCCTAAATTTTCTCTTACTTGAATAGATAATATCTTTGAAGATTTATTGGCTTCTTCCATTCTCAACTGCTGCGTACCCCTTGTCCCCATCTCACCTTTGGTGAGATCGACAATACCACATTTATACCCAGCAGCAATATGGGCAGCAATTGTTCCAGAGCAACCCAATTCTGCATCGTCCGGATGCGCTGCAAATACTAAAATATCAAGTTTCATTTTGCGGAATATAAATTAATTGGAAATTGCTATTGTCAATAAAATGAGGCCTATTCCATTTCCTTCTCTGCAAGAAATCTTTCTGCATCCAGTGCGGCCATACAGCCTGTACCGGCAGCTGTCACTGCTTGTCGATATATTTTATCTTGTGCGTCGCCTGATGCAAAAACACCTTCAATATTAGTTTTAGAACTACCAGGTTGGGTAATCAAATAACCCGTTTCATCCATATCCAATATGTCTTTAAACAATTCAGTATTTGGTTGATGACCAATTGCAACAAAAAAACCTTGTATGGGTATTTCAGTTTTTACGCCTGTTTGATTATTTACAATGCGAACTGCTTCCACTTCATTCTCTCCAAGTATTTCTTCTGTTTCCGAATGCCAATGAATATTAATATTTGGAAGACTCATTACACGCTTGGCCATAATTTTGGATGCTCTAAATACATCCCTTCTAACAATCATGTGAACAGTCTTGCAAATCTTGGCCAGATAACTTGCTTCTTCGCAGGCAGTATCACCTCCTCCAACAACTGCTACTTCTTGATTTTTAAAGAAAAACCCATCACAAACTGCACATGCAGAGACTCCTTTACTGTTTAATCTTTCTTCAGATGGCAAACCTAACCATTTTGCCGAGGCACCGGTTGAAATAATTATTGACTTAGCCTTCAGGTTTTCCTCTTCATCAACAGTAACTTCAAAAGGATACTTCTTAAAATCAATAGCTGTCACTACACCATATCTTGCGTCTGCTTCAAATCTTTCAGCCTGTGCCTGAAAATCCATCATCATTTGTGGCCCATTTACTCCCTCTGGGTATCCTGGATAATTTTCAACATCATTGGTAATTGTCAACTGACCACCTGGCTGAGCACCCTGATAAAGGATTGGTTTCAAACCAGCTCGCGCAGCATATATCGCTGCTGTGTACCCTGCTGGACCTGAACCTATTATCAAAACATTTGCTACATTTTCCATTTTCAAAAAAATTATTTGTTAATATTATATATATGCGTTTGGTATTTAGACTGACTTTTTAGATACAATAAAACCAATAAACTAAGAAATGGTTTAGAGAGTATGAATTTAGTTACAATAAATAATACTCTCATTTCAATATTTATTAGGCAAAACAATTCACTAAAAATTAAAAAACCTGCGTTAAGCAGGTTTTTTTAACTATTTAAGTCAGCATTATTGCTTTATCAGATCATGAAAAATAAATCCAAAATGATTTAAACTTTATCTTTCTGGTCTTGGCAACAATACTTTTCTTGAAAGTCTGAATTTACCTGTTTTTCTATCGGTTCCGATCAATTTAATTTTAATATCCTCTCCAACTTCAAGCACTCCATCCATATTTTCTAATCGTTCCCATTTGATTTCAGAAATATGAAGTAACCCTTCTTTACCAGGCATAAATTCTATAAAAGCTCCAAAACTTGTGATTGCCTTTACCTTACCATCATAAACTTCGTCCACTTCAGGTACAGCGACAATTCCTTTCACCCACTTTTCTGCAGCTTTTACTGATGCTTCATCTGCCGCATATATGCTAACAACTCCAGAATCTTCTACTTCTTCCAAAACAATTGTGGTACTTGTCTCTTTTTGGATTTCCTGAATAACTTTACCTCCTGGCCCAATTACAGCTCCAATAAATTCTTTATCAATTTTAAAACTTATCAAACGTGGGGCATTGGGTTTATGGTTATCCCGTGGTGCGGCAAGCGTTTTCTTAATTTCTTCAAGTATATGTAATCTACCAGCCTTGGCTTGGGCAAGGGCTTTCCCTAATACATCATATGAAAGACCTTCAATTTTGATATCCATTTGACATGCCGTAATTCCATCAGCTGTACCGGTTACCTTAAAGTCCATATCTCCTAAATGATCTTCATCGCCAAGAATATCTGAAAGTATTGCATATTTTCCAGATACAGGGTCTGAAATCATACCCATTGCTATTCCAGTCACAGGTGATTTAATTTTAATTCCTGCATCCATTAAAGCCAACGAACCCGCGCAAACAGTTGCCATTGACGAAGAACCATTTGATTCTAAAATATCAGAAACAACACGGACTGTATATGGATTGTCATCTACAGAAGGAAGCACCTTTTTTAATGCTCGATGTGCTAAATTACCATGCCCGATCTCTCGTCTTCCAGGGCCACGATTTGGCCTTGCTTCTCCAGTAGAAAACGCTGGGAAATTATAATGTAGAATAAATTTTCTGCTTCCTTTAACCGTAGCACTATCGATCATCTGCTCATCGAGTTTGGTACCCAAAGTCACTGTGGTTAATGACTGCGTCTCTCCTCTTGTGAATATCGCAGAACCATGTGCAGATGGCAAATAATCAACTTCACTCCATATAGGTCTGATCTCATCCATGTCACGACCATCAAGCCTTACACCTTCATCTAATACCAGATTTCTGGCAGCTTTCTTTTCAACTTCATGGTAATACTTGTTGATCAGGAACGCATCTTTTCCATGATCTTCTTGCAAGCTTTCGATATAATTTTCTTTTATTTTTCCAAAAGCCTCTTTTCTTTCCTTTTTATTGACAATGATTTGCTTGGTGACATCATAAACCTGATCATATAATTTTTCATGTATGTCAGCTCTTAGTTCTTCATCATTGTTTTCATGATTGTAAGTTCTTTTTTCAGTTTTGCCAACTTCTTCGGTCAATTCAATCTGAACTTTACATTGATCCTTAATTGCTTCATGGGCAGCTTTTAATGCCTCAAGGATTTCCTCTTCGGAAACCTCGTTCATTTCACCTTCTACCATTAATATATTTTCGATAGTAGCTGCTACAATCAATTCCAGCTCAGCTTTTTCAATTTCCTCCAAACTTGGATTAATTTTAAATTCACCATCTAACTTGATGACTCTAACTTCAGAAATTGGGCCTGCAAAAGGAATATCAGAAACTGCGAGTGCAGCAGATGCTGCCAATGCAGCGAGTGCATCAGGTTGAGCTTTGGGATCAGCCGATATCAATTGAATAAATACTTGAGTTTCAGCATGGTAATCGTCCGGAAAAAGTGGCCTTAAAGCCCTGTCAACAAGCCTGCAAACTAGTATTTCATGATCGCCTAATCTTCCTTCTCTTTTTAAAAATCCTCCCGGGATTCGACCAGCAGAAGAAAATTTTTCTTGATAATCTACAGATAAAGGTAGGAAATCAACTCCTTCTCTTGCTTCAAGATTTGACACTACGGTTGCTAATAGCATAGTATCGCCCATTCTTACCACAACTGAGCCATCAGCTTGTTTAGCAAGTTTACCTGTTTCAATTGTTATTTCGCGACCATCGCTTAATTTAATGGTCTTGTTTATTATGTTTAGTGACATATAATTATAGGTATAATTCTTTTTTGTATAAATATTGAGAGTTTGGAATAATATAAAAGAGGGAATTCAAAACAGAACTCCCTCTTTAACATTATTTTCTGATCTTTAATTCTTTAATTATTGATCGATATCGTTCTATATCTTTTCGACTAAGAAAATCTAATAATCTTCTTCTTTTTCCCACTAATTTCAAAAGACCTAATCTTGTAGAATGATCCTTTTTGTTAATTTTTAGATGTTCAGTAAGGTGGTTAATCCTGTAAGTAAATAGTGCAATCTGAGCCTCTGGAGAGCCAGTATCACCTGTGGATTTTAACCGACCATGCTTTTCAAAAAGTTCTTGTTTTTTTTCTTTTGTTAAATACATGTTAGCTAATTTATTATCATTAATTTTTAAAATCCTGCAAAGATATATGTAATAATAATTAATTCAAACTATTTATTTTTATTGAATATAGATTGTAACGAATTGAAATACGTTTTAATTTTTAGTAAGACAATATTATAAAAATCTGTCTCAAAAAGTCTAGCATCATTTTTTGCTTGTTTCATAAAAAACATACCGACTGGAAGTAAAATAAAATTTGCCATCCATGCAGCTATAAAGGGTCCCATAACATCTGTTCTTGTCCACTTTTCACACATCATGGATATAACATAAAATAAAATAAAAAATGAGAGTGAAATAAGAACAGGAAGCCCGAGGCCTCCTCGTTTTATTATTGCCCCCAGTGGTGCTCCAATGAAAAACATTATCAATATAGTCGCTGCTAACGAAAATTTCTTATATCTTTCTAATTGAAATTTATTTAATTCTGTTCTTAGTTTATCAAGTTGAACATTTCTATTCATCATATTATTTTTGACGTATCGCACATGAGTAAGTGATTTATTAAATGCTTTTTTGATACTTTTTTCTGTATTCAAAAGACTATCTATTTTCACCATATTCTCTTCAAAAGTTGGCTTTTTAGCAATACTATCTACTCTGTATAAATTGACAACATCCACAGTTTCAATTTTCCTTAAATCATATTTCCCGAATAAAGATGTCTTTTCTCCATAAATATATTTTGATACGTAATCTTTATTGAACCCACTATTTTCACTCTTTACCTGATCTTTTTTAATTCCTACAAAACTTGCTTTTTTGTTAACTGAATCTTCTACTATTTTATTGGATGCTAAGCTATCTGTATTCCTATTGGAAATTATTTTTGAGTTTCTTTTTTTCAGCTCAACATCAATTTCTTTTTTAGCATTATCAATATTTACAATTTCGTCCTCAAGACCTTCCCTTTTCAGTTCCAACGCTCGTTCTTTTAAATCTCTCTTATTTGCTCGTTCTTTGTAGTAACTCACAATGTCTTGTAAATGATAATCAAAAAATTTAAAACTATATTCTTTTACTTCTTCGGTTTTATCGGCATACTCAATTTGCATGGAATCAACATCAACTTTTAATTGTTGTGCATTTTTCATTAATCGGTTGCTTGAAAAAAGTTCCTCCTTGGTTCTTTTTAAATCAAATGAAGAAAGGCTAAAAACAATTTTTTGAGAATCAAATTTATTTCTAACCAATGGATCAGGCTGTTGTTGAGCAAGATAAGATTTACGAGAGCTTTTCTCCCAACTATAAGTATTACCGTTAAATAATTCTAAAACAAGATAACGATTATTTAGAATATTATACATTAAACCAGAATCAGCTAAAATTATATTTTTGTTACCCTGCCCTTTTGTGTGATCATAAATGATAAGGTTTTTTAATGATTTTCCATCAGGAAGTTTTTCGCCAACTTTTATACTATATCCTTCAATGCCATTATAAAAAGTTCCTTCCTTGAGGTCCATTGATGGCTTCATCTGCTTTACATCATAAAGCAAGCTAAAGGCTTTCAGGTTTGCCTTTGGTACAATATAATTGTTAGAATAGTACGCTGCCCCTGTTAAAAAAATTGCAAATACAAATATTGGGACCATGACCCGTACCAAAGAAATTCCCGCACTTTTAAGTGCCGTTATTTCAAAATGCTCACCCAAATTTCCAAAGGTCATCAATGAAGAAAGCAAAATAGCTAAAGGAAACGCATTGGGTGTCATAAATATGCTGAAGTAAAATATCAGCTGAATGATAACCGAGGTGTCCAAATCTTTACCCACAATCTCATCCAAATACTTTAGCATGAATTGTGCAAGTAGTATAAAAATAACTACAAAAAAAGTCAGAAAAAATGGCCCCAGAAAAGAGCCAATGATTAGCTTATCAATTTTTTTCATTTACTATTTCCTCTGCCTTATCAACTTAACGACTACAAAAGTTATTGTTTGAAAAAAGAGGAATTTATTTTCAGCCTCCTACGGTTTCTTTTAAGGTATGAAATAATCCTTCCCAAACTTCTGCTTGTTCTTCCTTATCATCAAAATTAGAATATTCCTGTACTCTAATAAATGTTGTTTGAGTCATTTCATTTAGATCAATCTTAAACTCAACCCAATCCGGATCTTCCAGTTCTGATTTATCTGGGCCTAAAAAAACAAACTTGGTAAATGAATTGGTTCTATGGCTCACCATCTTAGCTTTGTGGTCCTCCCCTTCCCATATAAAGTTAAATATTTTATCTTCATCTATATTTACATCATCAGCAAACCATTGTGCTAGTCCACTAGCAGTTGTAAAATATGAATAAAGCATTTTTTTTGAGGCGTTTATCTCATATTCAAAGGCAAATTTAGTCTTCTCCATAGCGTAGTATTTTAATGATTTCAATATAGAATAATTATATTTAGATACAAAATTCTTTTTATCAATGAATTTGCGTTTTAACTTGAACTTTGTATGTTTGCACTCCTAAAAAATGGCGAGGTAGCTCAGTTGGTTAGAGCGCAGGATTCATAACCCTGAGGTCACGGGTTCAAATCCCGTCCTCGCTACTTTTATTTCACTCCTACTCGAATATAAAATCCATATATCGAAAGGATCATCTTAACTTTAGCATCAATATGCTTTCACCAAAAAAGCATCTCATTCAAAAAGCATTTTAATTGCTATATATATCTACCGGAAATAACCCATTAATGTTTTGATGTATTGCTCTTAAAAAGGCATAAAGTTGTTTCAAACAACTTATTACCAGATATATAATAAATTAATTTCCCGTAAAAAAGCATAGCCGGCTAGGTGATATATTAGAGTGCTTTTAAAATTTGGGAATGAGAATTGACTTTAAATGCGAAAAGTCGCAAAAGCGACTTTCCACTAAACATTAAACCACAACCTATGAAAAAATTTACAGAAACGCCTAAAAATATGGTTGGCGTTTCCTCATTAAATTGATGCAACTAAGGTAAGAATGAATTTGACAGATTAGTTGTCGCAGAAATAGTTTACCTTACTTGAGTAAAACTTAATTCACTATGGAAGTAATATATTCTCAAAAGACAAAATTTTTAGTTAAAAAAATCTCTTTATAATACGCTAAACATTCTCTGTTAATGTTTCAATTTTACTACTAAGAAATTTAGTTAATTAACTAACATATCATTAAAATATGAATCGAATTATATTATCAGTTTGGTTGATAATATTTAATTTTAGTACATATATTTTCATGTTATTTTGATTGAAAATAATTTGGACATAAAAAAAGCCTCAATAATGAGGCTTAAAAATTGATATCTATGTTCTTTTTATTTCAGTTTATCTACAACTGCTTTAAAAGTATCTGGGTGATTCATAGCTAAATCTGCCAATACTTTTCTGTTCAGGTCAATATTTGCTTCTTTTAGTTTTCCTATCAAAACAGCATAAGACATTCCATGCTCTCTTGCTCCGGCATTGATTCGCTGAATCCACAATGCCCTAAATTCCCTTTTCTTTACTTTTCTATCCCTGTAGGCATACTGCATTCCTTTTTCAACAGCATTTTTTGCTACAGTCCACACATTCTTCCTTCGTCCCCAATAACCTTTGGCGGATTTTATGATTTTTTTTCTTCTAGCTCTTGAAGCTACTGAATTTACTGATCTTGGCATTTTTTTAGTTTATTTTTGAATTGAGGTGCTCACAATGAATCTTTTAAACCTTCAATTCTGGCCTATAATTTATTTAACTTAAATGTTTAACATTTTCTTAATTCTAGGAGTATCGCTTGGACTCACCAATGTGATATGAGTAAGATTCCTTTTTTGTTTAGTTTCCTTTTTGGTAAGAATATGGCTTTTAAAAGCGTGTTTTCTTTTTATCTTACCCGTACCGGTCAATTTAAACCTCTTCTTTGCTCCAGACTTAGTCTTTACTTTTGGCATTTTACTTTATTTATTATAAAAATTATTTCTTTCCTACTTTAGGTGATATAAAAATTGCCATTCTCTTTCCTTCTAATTTTGGCAATTGTTCGACCTTTCCGTAATCTTCTAATTGTTGTGCAAATTTTAGCAACAAAATCTCCCCTCTTTCCTTAAATACAATTGTTCTACCAACAAAATGAACGTACGCTTTAACTTTTGCTCCATCATTTAAAAAATTAATCGCATGCTTTAATTTAAATTTAAAATCATGGTCATCTGTATTCGGGCCAAAGCGGATCTCCTTCATTACTGTTTTCTGAGCTTTAGCTTTGATCTCCTTTTGCTTTTTTTTCTGTTCATATTTGAACTTAGAATAATCAATAATTCTGCAAACTGGGGGATCGGCCTTTGGAGAAATCTCAACCAAATCTAAATTTTGATCATTGGCGAAATCTTGAGCTTGATTAATATCGTATATTCCGACTTCTACATTTTCTCCTACTACCCTGACATGAGTAGCGGTTATTCTTTCATTTATCTTGTATGGTTCTTCTTGTCGTCCTCTAAAATTCCTACGATTTCTATTAAAGGGTCTTTGTTTACTGATTTTTACCTCCTCTTTTAATGTGTAAAAAATAAAGCTGCAAATATCCGCATAATATTTTGCATTTAAAATAGCTACACTCAAATAGTTATTTGATTAACTATTTTCCGATACCAGGCTTTTTTCCATTTCCTTGTCCAAAAATGAAATAATATCTTTCTGTTTAAAGTTGCCCAAATCTCCTTCACCTTGTTTTCTGATGGAAACCGAACCAGACTCTTCCTCTTTTTCTCCTAATATAAACATATATGGTATTTTGCTTACTTCGGCATCACGAATCTTTCGCCCTATCTTCTCATCTCGATGATCGACATAACCTGTAAATTCTTCCGAAGTCAATTGCTGGTTTACCGTATTGGCATAATTTGCATATTTTTCTGAAATGGGTAAAATAATATATTGCAGGGGGCTTAGCCACAATGGAAATTTTCCGGCTGTATGCTCAATCAAAATAGCTACAAATCTTTCCATAGAACCAAAAGGTGCTCTATGAATCATTACAGGACGATGTTTTTGATTGTCAGCACCTACATATTCCAATTCAAATCGCTCCGGAAGATTATAATCTACCTGAATCGTACCCAATTGCCAGCTACGCTTCAGGGCATCTTTGACCATGAAATCCAGTTTGGGTCCATAAAATGCTGCCTCACCAAGCTCAATAACTGTTTTGATTCCTTTTTCTTCAGTAGCTTCTATAATAGCACTTTCTGCTTTTCCCCAGGCTTCATCATCGCCAATATATTTCTGTTTGTTATCCGGGTCTCGCAATGATATCTGGGTTACAAAATCATTAAAACCCAATGACTTGAAAACATACAATACCAAATCTATTACTTTTTTGAATTCCTCTTTTACCTGATCTGGCCTACAAAAAATATGCGCATCATCTTGGGTAAATCCTCGTACTCTCGTCAATCCATGCAACTCTCCGCTTTGTTCATATCTATACACTGTGCCAAATTCTGCAAAACGTATAGGCAATTCCTTATAAGACCGAGGTTTGAATTTATACATTTCGCAATGATGCGGGCAATTCATGGGTTTTAATAAGAACTCCTCGTTTTCGTGTGGGGTTTTGATCGGCTGAAATGAGTCTTTACCATATTTCTCATAGTGCCCGGAAGTGATGTATAAATTTTTATGCCCAATATGTGGGGAGATAACTGATTCATAGCCAGCCTTTGTCTGGGCTTTCTTCAGAAAACCTTCTAATTTCTCTCTTAGAGCAGTTCCCTTTGGCAACCATAGCGGAAGCCCCTGTCCTACTTTTTCAGAAAAAGTGAATAACTCGAGCTCTTTGCCTAATTTTCGGTGATCTCTTTTCTTAGCCTCTTCTACAAGAACCAGATATTCGTCAAGTTCCTTTTTCTTTGGAAATGTGACGCCGTAAAGTCTGGTTAGTTGTTTGCGGCTTTCATCGCCACGCCAATAAGCCCCTGCAACATTAGTAAGTTTTATGGCTTTTATTGTTCCTGTGTTTGGAATATGTGGGCCCCTGCATAGGTCGGTAAAATTTCCTTGTTTGTAAAACGAAATAGTTCCATCCTCCAGATTCTCCAATAATTCCAATTTATATTCGTCGCCCTTTTTAGTAAAAAACGCTACGGCATCCTTCTTTGAAACTTCTTCTCTTTTATAATTATTTTTCTGCCTGGCCAGTTCAGTCATTTTTTGCTCTATCTTACCTAAGTCTGCAGAGTCAAATTCCTGATCACCAAAATCGACATCGTAGTAAAATCCGGTTTCTACAGAAGGACCAATTCCAAATTTAACTCCAGGATAAATCTCCTCAAGCGCCTCTGCCATCAAGTGAGCTGACGAATGCCAGAAAGTATTTTTCCCTTCATCGTCGTTCCAGGTAAGCAACTGAACAGTTGAGTCTTCTAAAATTGATCGAGAAGAATCCCATATTTCACTATTCACTTTTGCTGCCAGCACATTTCTCGCCAATCCTTCACTAATTCCCATAGCAATTTCATGGCTTGTTACTCCATTATTATACTCTTTTACCGAACCATCCGGAAGTGTTATTTTTACCTTTTGCTCACTCATAAAAAATCAATTTATCTCTCTGGAATTCAAAGGCTTAAGTATCTCTATTTGCCTCAAATTTTTATTCTTTCTGTTTTTGATGCGCAAATATGCAACTTTTCTCTCAAGGTTTTCCAATCCATTTATTGCTAATGTTGAAGTACTATCAATTTCTAATGCACTTGAATACAAATTCCTGGCTTCAGAATAATAGCTTATTTTTTCCAAGGCTTTTGCCTTCAATACATATGCATCGGAGTCTTTTGGTTTCAGGGCAATATACTTGTTAACAAAGAAAAAGGTAGAATCTACATCGTCCTTATTAAAATATATTTTGGCAAGCTCAAAATCTATTCTCGGTTCATTTGTTCCTTTCATTAGACAATTCAATAAAATCATTTTTGAAGAATCAATATTCCCAATCTCTTTGTAATAAACACCCCATTCAAAACATAATTGATGATTGACATTTTTGATATCAAAATATTCTAATGACAATTTTGCCTTTTCGTATTCTTTCAAGTTGAGAAATAGAAAATATATAGATCTGAAGTTTTTATATGACTTTTTTAATTCGTAGGCTTCTTCAAAGCTTGATAACGCACTTAAGCTATCTTTACTCATAAGTTGTGCGCTACCCCGAAGAAATAAATTTTCATTATCATATGGATTGATAAGCAGAGCTCTGTTTGCAAAAAATATGGCATTTGTATAGTCATTGAGTAATAGTGAGTAGGCGGCTGACAATTTTAAAAATTCTATATTGTCAGGATCAATTGCGTGGATTTTTTTTAATGTCACAGAAAGCGCTTCAATATTTCTTTCCTCTAAGTAAAATTCCGAAAGTAAAATAAAAATATTTACACTTTCAGGAACTTCTATGTTAGCCTTGAGCAATAGAGTGTAGGCTTTTTTCTGATCTCCTTGTTTATTATAGATATTGGAGAGCTTAATATAATTTCCTTCAGTTTTTGGGGATTGCTCAATTTGATTCTTTAAATACTTAATATAATTATCATTGGAAGTCCTTTTGTGTTCATTAATGTTCACTATTTCATGGGCACTATATTTCGACTTACACCCAAAAATCAATAACGAAAACAAAAGAAAGAAAATAAAACCTACACTTTTCATCACAGCTAAATTTTCAATAATATTATAAAATCCAATTGTTAAATTTTTTATCTAATCATCAAAAAGCCCCAGTTGATTTCTTTTAATCTTTTCAGGGTCAATATTCATTTTTACAATATCACCGGAATGATATATTTTTCCTTGGGTTTTTGAGACATTTTTTTGATTTTTTGCAGCTGTATCCTGATCCGTTGATCTTGGCATATCGTGCTGCGATTCTTCTATTTTTTCAACTTTTGGAGCTGAAATTTCTTCTGTATCGTGAGTATCAATCACAGAATTGGCCAATTCGACACTTTTCAAATCCTTCGATTCAACTTCAATTTTTGGTAAATCATTAGCTTGTGGAGCATCAAATGACATCTCCTTAATTTTTGTTATAGGCAAGGCTACGAACTTATTTCCAACAGCTTTCCAGCCCTTGACTCCTACCATTTCATCCAATCCAAATTCCTTTGTCTCTTTTGTTCTTTTATTTTTAACATCAACTGAGAGTACAATATTATTTTTTGAAGAGGCGTATAGCAATTTAGAGCCTTTAGATTCACTTATAAAAATGAATTTCTTATTCAATGTGGTAGTCTCAATATTAAATTTCTTTATATAAGAAATCTTTGAGCTTCCGTCTTGATATATTGCTGTTATTGCATCTCCCTGATTAAACTTCTCTATCAGCATAATGTGATTAAATTCATACCGGTTTGTCAATTCAAAGGATGTGAGTTCATAAGAACCTTCGTCAAAGAGCAGCAATATTTTATCTTCGGCATTGAAATTCCCGAGATGCTTACCTCTTTCCTCTCGATTGAGTCGGCCAATCGCATTATCATAATATATATCAACTCCAACCAGGGTTGACTTTCCTTCTGTTTTTAATTGAATTTTTCTTACTGCGTATTTAGTCAATATATTTCCTCCAGCTCCTCTTCCTTTTATCTCCAAGGATGAAAAATCAAAGTCAAAAACTTTTATTCGCGCTCTGGCTCTGCTCGAAAGGCTTACAGATATTGTCTCTGCCTCACCATTGGCATTTGCAGTGAAATATAGCAATTTTGAACCCTGAGTTCCTTTGGTAAGATCATACTCTTTGTCTCTGGTAACGCCCTTGACATTGAATCGCTTTGCCCTGGCCCTGCCAGATTTCGCATCGAGATATACCAAATTGTAAACCATCCGCTCATCGTTTTTCTTAAAAACGCCAACGTGTTCTATGTTTTTGCCAACAAATACTTTATCGGCAATTTTGCTTACAATCAATTTTCCGTCTTTGCGAATAACTATTATTTCATCCAGATCGGAACATTCGCAAACGTACTCATCTTTTTTAAGGCCAAATCCAATAAAACCATCTGCTCTATTGACATAAAGTTTAGCGTTATTTGCGGCTACAACTGTAGCTGCGATAGCATCAAAGGCTCTAATTTCTGTCTTTCGCTCTTTGCCCTTCCCATATCTTTCAAGAAGTCTTTTGAAATAATCTATGGCATATTCTACAAGGTGAGCCAAATGATATGCTGTTTGCTCCAATTCATCTTGTAATTTTTTTAGCAGTTCGTCGGCTTTGAATGCATCAAATTTAGAAATTCGCTTAATTTTTATTTCGGTTAGCCTGACGATGTCATCTTTGGTGATTTCTCTATAAAACTGCTTTTTGTATGGATCTAATCCCCTATCTATTGTTTCAATTACAGCTTCCCAGGTTTCACATTCTTCAATATCGTGATATATCCTATTCTCAATAAAAATCCTTTCTAATGAAGAAAATAGTATTTTCTCCAGTAGTTCACCTTTTTTTATTTCCAGCTCTCTTCTCAACAACTCTACCGTTTGATCAGTAGAAGTTTTGAGCATTTCATTTACTCCAAGAAATACCGGTTTTTCATCTAAAATCACACAACTGTTTGGTGCAATAGAAACTTCACAATCTGTGAATGCGTAGAGCGCCCCTATGGTAATATCGGGAGATTGATTTGGTGCCAGGCTCACCATTATCTCTACATCCTGCGCAGTATTGTCAACTACTTTTTTAATCTTGATTTTGCCCTTGTCATTTGCTTTGACAATTGATTCTATCAAATTGGTGGTCGTAGTACCAAAAGGAATATCTTTGATGATAAGTGTCTTCTTGTCTTGCTCCTCAATTTTTGCTCTTACCTTGACTCTTCCTCCACGTAGTCCATCATTATAATTAGAAAAATCAGCATAACCACCAGTTGGGAAATCCGGATAAATCTTCACTTTTTTCCCTTTGAGTATATCTATGGATCCACGAAGCAGTTCGCAAAAATTATGCGGTAATACTTTTGTAGAAAGACCAACAGCGATGCCTTCTACTCCCTGGGCGAGAAGTAAGGGAAATTTCACCGGCAAGGCAACAGGCTCTTTCTTTCTGCCATCGTAAGAAAGTTGCCATTCTGTTGTCTGCGGATTAAATAAAACTTCGAGGGCAAATTTAGATAATCGTGCTTCAATATATCTTGGAGCCGCCGCACGGTCACCGGTTCTTATATCTCCCCAATTACCCTGTTGGTCAATTAATAGTTCTTTCTGGCCCAGGCCTATTATTGCATCACCAATTGACGCATCGCCATGAGGATGATATTGCATGGTACTACCAATGATATTGGCTACTTTATTGTAGCGGCCATCATCCATCTCTTTCATAGCATGAAGAATCCTGCGCTGCACGGGCTTCAAGCCATCCTGAATAGCGGGGACTGCTCTTTCCAAAATCACATATGATGCATAGTCCAGAAACCACTTTTTGTACATGCCTGTTACATGCTCAACTTTTTGAAGCTGATTGTCTTCCTCCATAAACTTTCCGTTGCCGTTTTTTATTTCTTCGTCCATGCTTAAGCCTCCACTACTTCTGCCAATTCTTCTTTTTGTGCTCCCTCAACCAAATCTTTCTCAACCCTCAAATTGTCTATAATAAATCCCTGGCGTTGAGGGGTATTTTTGCCCATATAAAAAGTCAATAACGATTGAATGCTGGTTTCTTTACTTAATAGAATGGGTTCTAATTTAATATTATCTCCAATAAAAGCTCCGAATTCGCTGGGTGATATTTCTCCTAAACCTTTAAATCTGGTGATTTCGGGCTTCACTCCTATTTTTGTAATTGCCGCAATTTTCTCCTCCTCGCTGTAGCAATAAATAGTTTCCTTCTTATTTCTAACCCTGAACAGTGGGGTTTCTAAAATAAACAAATGTCCATGTCGTACCACATCTGGGAAAAACTGCAAAAAGAATGTCATTAATAAAAGTCTGATGTGCATGCCATCGACATCGGCATCTGTGGCTACAATTATTTTTCTATATCTCAATCCTTCCAGCCCGTCTTCGATATTTAGTGCATGCTGCAAAAGATTAAACTCTTCATTTTCATAAACGATTTTCTTTGTCAGGCCAAACGAATTCAAAGGCTTACCCCGTAAGCTGAAAACAGCCTGAGTTTGTACATCGCGTGATTTTGTGATAGACCCACTTGCCGAATCTCCTTCAGTAATAAAAATCATTGCTTCATCACGCCTTTCTCCCTTCTTATCATCAAAATGGATTCGGCAATCTCTCAATTTTTTATTGTGAAGGTTGGCTTTTTTTGCGCGCTCATTGGCCAGCTTTTTTATTCCCGCAATGTCTTTGCGCTCTCGTTCCGATTGTAGAATTCTTTTTAAGAGCGCATTTGCTACATTACTGTGTTTATGCAAATAGTCATCAAGTGCTTTCTTTATAAAATCGTTTATAAACGTGCGCATGGTCGGCCCATCAGGCCCGATGGACTGTGACCCCAATTTCGTTTTTGTTTGCGATTCAAAAACCGGCTCCATGACACGTACAGAAATCGCAGCAACGACGCTTGCCCGGATATCTGTGGCGTCATAATTTTTCCCAAAAAACTCTCTTATAGTTTTTACAAAAGTCTCTCTAAAAGCGGCCAGGTGGGTGCCTCCCTGCGTGGTGTATTGGCCATTTACAAAAGAATAATACTCTTCGCCGTATTGGTTGTTATGGGTAATTGAAACTTCTATGTCATCTCCTTTCAGATGAATGATTGGATACCTAAGATTTTCTTCATTTGTTTTTTTACTTAGTAAATCAAATAATCCTCTTTCAGAAAAGAATTTTTTGCCGTTGAAAGTAATTGTTAATCCAGCATTCAGAAAAACGTAATTCCATATCTTTTCCTCCAGGTATTCGGGAATGAAATGGAAATTGAGGAACATTTCCCCATCGGGCTCGAAAACTATTAGAGTACCATTTCTACCTGATGAATCTATTATTTTTGACTCCTTAATTAACTGGCCTTTTTCAAACTCTGCAACCTTAACTTTCTTGTCGCGATATGACTGGACTTTAAAAAAGTTTGACAATGCATTTACAGCCTTAGTACCCACACCATTCAAGCCTACAGATTTCTGAAAAGCCTGCGAATCGTATTTCCCTCCGGTATTTATTTTTGATACACAATCTACTACTTTGCCCAGAGGAATTCCTCGACCATAGTCCCTGATTTCTACACGATGTTCAGAGACTTTAATATCAATATTTTTCCCATAGCCCATTACATACTCATCGATGCAATTGTCAATCACTTCTTTCACCAACACATATATCCCATCGTCAGCCGCAGACCCATCTCCCAGTTTGCCAATATACATACCGGGGCGCAACCTGATGTGCTCCTTCCAATCAAGTGACTTAATATTGTCTTCTGTGTATGCTACATTACTTTCAGCCATCTTCTTTGTTAAAAAAATATCAATGATAATATTGCCGTTTTGGTCAATTGAATTAATAGATATATTAATTCAATTAGCAATATGGCAAGGTAAAATCTCTTTGCAAAATTTATTTATATCCTGCTATTTTAATCAGTTTTCATAAAAATCTGATTTATAGATTATTAATACCTGTTACTTATAATTAACATTTAGATAAATTATTTTGTTTTCTATCTCATCTTTTCAAAGAGGAAATACTAACCCTTAAAAACATAAATCCCCAGAAAGGGAATATGATAAAATGTTTATGGATTTAACTGGAGGTTACAAATTTTATAAATAAATAAAACCATTTGAAATCAGAAGCCAAATATTCCCAAAAGGTCATTAATTGTTGAGTTCAGAAAATAAAATGCCTACTTTTTAAATAGAGCGAAAATCAATCCAATAAAAACTACTGTCAAAACAAATAGCCAGATGGCAGGGAGATAAATGAAATTTGATATGTCAGCTACATTATGGATTTTTGATAATGCCAGGAAAAGAATAATCGAGGTGATCATAACATTAATACCTGCCCACAAATAACAAAACCACATGAGCAGCCTTTGCTTGTGCTCTTTGCTTTTAAAAAGGATAGACTTCTCGTCAATGCCTTGCACCTTTTTATACATACCAATTCCAGCAATAAATGTAAAATTGAAAACTGCAAATATTCCCAGTCCAAAATAAAATATCAATGTCTTAGGTAATTCCGCGATCCAATTGTTGGAAGCATTCATAAAATCCATATCATCGGATGCATAGGCATACATATAGAGTAAACTTCCTATGACCATTAGCATTGACAAGTTTTTGGCGAAACTGGCAAATCTTAAATTTTCTACTTGCATAAACTCTCTTTTTCAGCTCGAATTATTATTGCGTATTGTGCAAAACTATATTATAATATTGTCCTGAGATATTAAACCGTATTTTTTAATTGTTGCGATCGAGGATATTTTTTTATAGCATTGCCGTTACAAAAAAAATCAGTAATGTCACTCAGGTCATTTTATAGTATATCTCTTGTTCTTCTTGTATTCGTTTTCTTAGCACAAATGGGGTGTAATCGAAAAAAGAAAAAATCCACCCGGCTTCAAAAATTCAAGTCAGAATTGTGGATTCAAGATAAAAATGGTTGTAGCGGAGAGCGGATAAATTTAAAAGACCAGCTCCTGTCGCTAAAGCATAATATGCGAGGCTTTAAAGCTGATGAGATAGAGTCTTTACTTGGCAAGCCAGATGCCCAAGAACTCTCTGCTCGCAGTCAACGATACTTCATTTATTTTATAGAACCAGGGCCGAAATGCGGCAATACAAAGGAAAATCCAATGGCTTTATTCGTAAGATTTTCTGCCGTAGGGATCGCCAATGAATTTATTGTAAGGCCTTTGTAATAGTTTTAAAAAGTGCCACAACTCACTGTCACAGGTTTACCTTAGCTTTATCTTCTTGTTGGCAATTGCATATCGACCGCCCAGTGTACGTAATTTTATATCCATTTTTTTCAGTTATCGTTCCTCTTGACAAGATTAAACAGGAACATTTTACTATTTAAAAATTCCTGTATATTTATTGATATATTAATGCCATGCTAGGCTATAGGCAAATAATTAAATTGAACCTGGAAAACGCAGTGGAAAACCATGTATTCGCAGAATGAGGATCGGTGTCATATGATATCCTTAGATGGTTGGCTTCAGGAATGGCAATCCAGAATATATTAAACGATTTTGACGTATTAACTGAGAATGATATTTATGCTACTTAGTTATGCAGCTGATAGAGAAAATAAAATATATCAAGCTGTATTGTGAAATTTTTATTTGACCAAATAAATTCATCATCCAAACAAATTTTATTCCGAGACAAGACAGTCACTATTTAATCTTCAAACGAACTATGAAAACCACAACTTTGATCATATTGCTTTTAATAGCATCCAGTTGCCATAACAAAGATCAAACCCAAATAAAAACAGTAAGTGTGGATTTGAATCAAACTCCGATATGGCTGACAGACAGACCCATTGTATTTGTTGGTAACTGGGATGCATCGCCGATCATCCAGCATCGCTGGGGAAAAGCCGCTACCAACTATGCGGAAGTCTATGATCAAATGAACTCTGAAGAGACAGTGAAAAAGCTGAAGGAACAAGGCGTCACCTTAGTCATTACACATTTCCACAAAGGATTTGGTTTGAAAGCTGAAAGGAAATATATCGAGGATACCATCAAGTTCGTTGCCTTGTGTCACAAATATGGAATCAAGGTGGGGGTATATATCGGTGACACCATCTGTTACGAAACATTTCTATCCGAAAGGCCAGATGCATCTGACTGGCTGGTTCCTGATTATATGGGCCAGGTGGTTCGATATGGCGGTACCCAAACATTTCGGCGACGACCATATATCGGTCATCCGGATTATGTAGATTATTTGAAACAGGTTATAAAGGTTGCGATAGAGGAAGTCAAGGCTGATCTTATCCATTTTGACAATTCAGTGAATCAAGCGCGTCCCGAAAATTTTCACCACCTTCTGGCAATAGCGCAATTTCAAGATTTTCTAAAAAACAAGTATAACCAAGACCAGCTCAAAGACCGTTTTGGGTTTTCTGACATGACGCACATCGTTCCTCCAAAATACAAGGGTACTCCACAACCTATGTGGGATCCGCTGTTTCAAGAGTGGACGGATTTCCGCAGCCAGAAATTAGGTGATCATTATCGCGAAATGCGCAGTTATATTAAATCGTTAAATTCCGAGGTAGTAGTAGAGCATAATCCTCATGGTGTTACAGGCCGCAATACTGCATGGCTTTATGGGGTTGATTGGCCACGTGCCATTGAATCTTCAAAAGCTTTTTGGAGCGAAATGGAAAGAGAACCCGGCCTCAGAGATAATGATGGATTAGTTACCAAAATCAGAACCTACAAAATAGCACGTATTTTGGATAACGTCTGTTTCACCGCTACCGGTTCAAACAAATTACGGATGGCAGAAGCCATGGCTTTCAATCAAAATAGTATGGGGCAAGTAGGTGGGGTGCTATCTACATTTACTAAAATTCAAGAACGATATATTAAATTTTTCAACCAAAATTTTAAATATTATCGTAATACGGAGACCATAGCAGATGTTGCTATACTTCGCACTTTTCCGACCATGGCGTATAGTAGTTATAGCACGCAATACAGTACTATTCTGTTTGAGCAAACCCTGATTCAGAATAAAATTCCTTTTGACATTATTTTTGAAAATAATTTGCAAGACTTGTCCAAATATTCGGTACTGGTGCTTGCCAACCAAGAGTGTCTGTCCGACCAACAACTTGAACAGATTCGGAAATTTGTTCGCTCCGGAGGCGGATTGGTTATGACCGAAAATACATCACTGTACACCGATTGGAGGCAACGACGACCTCAAATAGGATTGAGTGATCTTTTTGGAGCAAAGCTGTCAACTGCGAAAAATCCAATTCAACAGCAATACGATCTGGGCAGAGTTGTTTATCTTCCGGCAATCACACCTTCTATCGAACTGCCGAAAAAGACTGCCACTACCAGCGAATACTGGAAATTACCGGTGAATGAACAAGAACTGGCCGACGCAGTAAAATGGGCGGCAGGTGGTAATTTGAGCTTTGAGGTTCTTGCGCCTTCCTTCGTTGCAGCAGAGTTTTTGCAACAAAAAAACAGCGTACTTTTGCACCTTGTCAATTACGACAGCGATCACACACCACTCATTAAAAACATAAAAATAAAATATCGAGGCATACCGGGCAAAACGATCAAAAAAATTTCACTCCTTTCACCGGACAAAGAAACAGTTCAGGAACTTGACTTTAATATTTTGGATAATGCTATCAGTTTTGTCGTGCCGGAATTGAACGTGTATGATTTGGTTGTTTTAGAAAATATGAAATAAGCAAAGAGGCCGGGTAAGGGAAATCTATTATAAAATCAGGTTCTACTTTTATCCCGCCTGCCACAGGCGTTTTTTTAGATACCTCGCAAGCACTTGTCCGCCGTACTTCGTACTAAGAAAGGCGAGGCTTGAACTCGAAGACTCTGACTTAATAGACAGACTTTAATTAATGTTTTTGAAATAGTTGTAAAATATATTTATAAATAAAATGCGCAAAATTATCCACATCGACATGGATGCGTTTTTTGCATCAATCGAACAGCGAGATA
>VAPM010481030.1_pt1 | contig 45930 bp, 36 predicted proteins | sample 3395091 | NCBI WGS metagenome assembly VAPM01 (sample SAMN08290445, study PRJNA428436) | hydrothermal vent metagenome | isolation source: Deep-sea hydrothermal vent chimney 3 | place: Pacific Ocean: Juan De Fuca Ridge
TCAAAAGTTACTTTTGAGCCTTCTTTTTCTTGTAAACGATGTACAAATACCTTCTGGTCTTTTGCAACTTTAAATTGCTGCCCTGCTATCTCTACAATTGCATACATAAATTTATATTTTTAAAAATGCGCCTATTTTTTTGTTTAGGCGGGTGCAAATATACTCAATGGATTTATCTTTTCGGGAATTTTGGTAAATTTATTTTTTTCTTTACCGAGTAAAAATTTTCAAGCATAGCCGTAGTTACGGTTTAAAATTTTAATGAAGATAAAGGGAAAAAGAAAGAGCGAAAAAATCGAAAAGCTATGTGCGTTGAGTATATACTCCTATTTTATAAATAGACAAGTGCTTATTTGGCAGTTTTTTATTTTCTATTTGTTAAATAAACGCCTAAAAGAATTAAAGCACCACCTATCAGTTGAACTGCAGTTAAATTTTCGCCATCTAATACTCCCCAAAATACAGCAACAATAGGTATTAAATAAGTAACTGAGGTAGAAAATACAGGAGAGGACATTTGTACCAGTCTATTGAATAAAGTTTTAGCGAAAGCGGTACCAAGAACAGCTAAAATAGTCATGTATATTAATGATGTATAAGTTGTTTCAGAATAGTCAAAAGTTTGAAAAAAGTCTGAGTACCAAAGTACAATTAATGTTGGGACGATAAGAATAATAAAATTGCCCGTAGTAACTGCCAAAGCACTTAGATCTGACAAGTGTTTTTTAAGAATGTTTACATTAAAAGCATAACCAATAGAGGAGAGTATTACCAAAAGAGCATACCAATAGTTTTGATTAGGATTCAATTCAGCACCTTTAAAGATAAGAATAGCGGTACCTATTAAGCCTACTAAAATTCCAAATAATTGGTGGCGCATAAAGGCGAAACCATAAAGCAATGCACCGACAATTAAAGTATTTAATGGTGTTAATGAGTTTAAAATTGATGTTATTGAACTATCAATTCCTTTAATAGCATATGCAAATAAAAATGCAGGAAAAAATGTACCTAAAACAGCTGTTAAAAAAATATAGTACCAATGTCGTTTTTTTATGGTAAAAATTTGTTTAAAGCCTGCAAGTACCAATACAAAGGCTGTAATTAAAATCCGTAGCGCTCCAACTTGTATTGGTGTTAAACCAATCAAAGCTTTTTTCATTAAAATAAAAGAACTTCCCCAAACTATAGAAAGTATTATTAAATAGATCCAACGAAGTTGATTGTTTTTCATCTAAAAACCTGAGTTCGACCTAAGATTTAATTTACAGAATCCTAAGAAGAGGTGAAATTTGAAGTGTAAAATTAAAAGGAATATCTAGATATTTTAATAATTTTACCCAAAAAGATTGCCTTTTCTTTGGATTTCCAAAAGGATTTGATGAATTTTTTCCAATTACTCACTCCTAAATTTTAATTTTTTTAATGGTGTTCGTAAACCTCCTTTGTCGGTTTCTTGCTATATTTTTTCAAACTAACCAGTTAGTCCTTCAAAAAGATACCTACGAATTGAATAAAAATTCATTCAAACTGTAAACAAATATTAGGTCGAACTCAGGTTTAAAAATTAATCAATGCAAAAATCGTATAATAATTTAGAATAATTTATTTTTGTCTTCTAAAACTTTAATGAGAATGAAAAAAATTACAAAGTTAGTGACTCTATTATGTGTTATATTATTACTTGCTTCTTGTGAAAAGAAAGATGAGAAGAAAAGTGTTGAAGCTAAGACCACCGAAAAAAAGGAACTTTCGGCTACTGCAGATTTAAAAAAAGTCGCTTTAAATATTGAAGGAATGACATGTGAAATAGGTTGTGCTAGAACTATTCAATCTAAATTGTCAAAAATTGAAGGAATAAAGTTTGCTGAAGTAAATTTTGAAAAGAAAAAAGGCATTGTTGAGTACGATGCTAGCAAAGTATCTGAAAAAGAAATTGTTGCTGTTGTTGAGGAAATAGCAGGAGGTGACTTATATAAAGTGTCTGATATAAAGGCAACTGAATAAGAAAACCAAAAAAAAACCTTTGTTTTGTGAAATATTATTGGTTATTTTGCGTTTCGTTAACGTATAAAACTAAAATTATCAAACAAATGAAATTATTAAAAGGATTTTTAGCAATTGCTTTAGTAAGTTTAATTGCTGTTTCGTGTAAAGAAGCAAAGGAAAAAACAGGAGATGCTGTTGATGCTGTGGAAAATGTAGCAGATGATGCTGCAGAGGCTGCAGGAGATGCTGTTGATGCTACAAAAGACGCTGCAAGTGATGCAGTAGACGCTGCTGGTGAGGCAGTAGATTCAGTTAAAGCAAAAGCAGGTGATGCTGTAGATGCTGTAAAAGAAGGCGCTGCTGACGCAAAAGAAGGCGCTGAAAAAGTAGTGGAAGATGTAAAGGATGCTGTAAAAAAATAACTCCTTACAACTAAAACTAACTAAAACTTAAAAGGCTTTCACCTGAAATATCAGGTTTGAAAGCCTTTTTTTTATGCAATAAATGAATTAATATTATAGAGGTCAGTAGATAGTTTCATTAATTTTGTCATCGAATTACCTGACTTTTACAGAATTGACGAATTTTACTCAAAATGCACAACTGGTTCTTATAGTTCTTCCCGAGTACTCGAGACGCTCAGAACAGACAAATCATGATATTTTCTCAAAGAGAAAAATAAAAACAATAAGCTTATAAAAAAGAGAATACCTACTAATTGGTGTAAAGCTCCATAAAATAGAGGAATACCTGTCTTTACATTTAAAAGCGTTAGAATACCCAGTACTAATTGTAAGAGTATTAATATAAAAGTGGTATTTAACCAAAATTTAGCTAGTTTATAAACTTGTGAACGGAATTTAAAGTATATATAAATAGTTAATAAAAGCAATATATATGCTAATAATCTGTGTGTAAACTGAACCAGTGCAGGAGCAAAAACAAAAGTATCATAATTTGTTAAATTCAACCAAGTCCAATTAGAGGCGTTTAATAATACTTCAGGAATAAAACGACCATTCATATCAGGCCAAGAAGGATAATATAAACCGGCTTTCATACCAGACATTAAACCTGCAAAGATCATCTGAATAAACGTAATAATAATTAATATGGATAATAAGGTTGTTTTTGGTTTTGTATGCTTATTTTTATAATTATAAACATCAGCAATTGTCTTGACCATAGCCCAAATACTTAAAACAGCCAGTATAAAATGAAGGCTTAATTTATAAGCATTAACCCAAGGTCTGTCTATAAGCCCGCTTTTAACCATTATCCATCCTGCTGAAGCGGTTAGCGCAGTAAAAAATATCACCAATCCTAATCTTTTAATCAGATAAAAATTAATTTGTTTACGGATGATAAATATGATAAACGGAATTAAAAAGATAAACCCGAGAATTCTCGCCCAAAGGCGATGTAGATATTCCCAAAAATAAATAAACTTAAAATCACTTAATGTGAAGTGCGTGTTTATTTTATGGTATTGCGGAGTTTGTTTATATAATTCAAAAGCATCTAGCCATTGTGCTGCATTTAATGGTGGAATAACGCCACTGACTATATCCCAACGCGTAATTGAAAGACCCGAACCTGTTAGTCTAGTGATACCGCCAAGAATAACTTGACCTATAAGCATAACTAGTCCAATTATTAACCAAATTCTAATTGTTTTTGTGAATTTATAATGTTGTAACATTATTACTTTTTGATCTCAAAATTAGTTAAAACTATGCTTCCAATAGCTATCGAGATTAACCCGAATTATTCACGAACATTCTATTCCAAAGCCAAACTACCTGCTATAATTGAAAATGCTCGAAATTTGTTTACCTCAAAATTGGGTTACAATTCTTTCAGTAAAAAATCTCTGTGCTTCCCAATTCTATTGGTATTTTGACTTTTCATAACGAATACTCGTGAATAATTCGGGTTAATGTGTCGATTTTAGTTTCTATAAATTTATTGGTTAGAAGACGGGAGACGGAAGTTTGAAGCTCAAAAAAATCTTCCGACTTCGGTCAATCTGTCTTCTGACCAGCATCTTATTGTTTTGAAAATGAATTTCATTCGTATACCCAAACCACACAGCCTTTCGGTTTTTTGACTCGTTCTTTCTCTCTTTAAATGCGTTAAAAAATAAAACCATAACAAAGGCTATTGTTGAACTTTTTGCCTTTTTAAAGAAAAAAATAACTTTCGCCAAAACTCCCGAAAACCTAAATGGTTTGGATATATATGACAAACTATGGGGCTTTCGATCCATAGTTGTTTACCTTTTCCATTCCAATGTTTCCATCAAATGTTTTATGTCTTTTTCAATATATCTGATAGCAGGTAAAATAGAATCATAATTGGGTTGTACCTTAAAATATAAGGCACCGGTAATAAAGTGCGTGGTGCTATCAGTTAGATGGAATTGTAAGGGCGAAGCAGCATTTCCTCTTACTTCCGATAGTGCTCCATAAGTTTTCTTTTCAAAATTATCATAAAGTTGAGGTGCGCTTATACCATCAGCTTTAATAGCATGGTTGTAAGTAAGTTTTTCAGCTTCTCGTAATAACTCATTTAGATTATTTTCAACAGGGCGATAAGTAATATTCAATGAGGCCTTTAGTGTAGGATACTCTACATTCACCCAACATTGTTCATTAGGAATTGCATAGGCTTTATTAGATATCTCAAAAGTGTAAGGACAGCTAGTGTTTATTTTTTGATAATTCGGGGCTTCATAAGCCAATCTCAAGAATGCTTTTGGTTTCGGTAATGTTTCTTCATTGCAAGAGGTTAATGTTATTAAAATAAAAACAAGATATAAAAGTTTAAAGCTAATTAATCTCTCGACAAAGCCTGTCTTGATTCCAGTTGAAAGGATTAAGAGGGCAATTTTGCATGTATTTTTACTCATTAGGAATAGTTACTTTAATTTGTTTGATACGTTTTTTATCTAATACTTCAATTTTAAAAGTATAATCATTAAAAACTATGATATCATTCCTTTTTGGAAACTTTTCATTGATCTCTAAAATAAATCCCGCTAAGGTTTCAAATTCACCTTTGTGTTCTTCAAAGATTGATTCGTCAATATTTAAAACTTTATAAAAATCTTTAAGTGCTATTTTGCCTTCAAAGACATAATTATTATCATCTAGTTTAGAATATGCTAAATCATCATCGTCAAATTCATCACTAATATCACCTACAATTTCTTCAATTACATCTTCTAATGTAATTATACCCGAAGTTCCACCATATTCATCCACTACAATAGCTAAGTGGTTTTTCATTTCTTGAAATTCTTTTAACAGATCGTCTAATTTTTTATTTTCAGGCACAAAAAAGGGTTCTCTCATCAATTTTTTCCATTGAAATGTTTTTTCATTGAGATGTGGAAGTAAATCTTTAGTGAATAAAACACCAATAATTTCATCGATATTTTCGTGATAAACAGGTATTCTTGAATGTCCGTTTTTAATTATTTTTTTAACTACATCTGCAAAATCTTCATCATCTGATAAAGCAAAAACATCTGTTCTAGGGCACATAACTTGTACTGTTTCGGTATTACCAAAAGTAACAATTCCTTCTAAAATTTTTTGTTCTTCTTTAGTAGTTGCTTCCTCAGAGGTAAGTTCTAAGGCTTGAGATAATGTTTCTACAGAAAAGTCTGAATTTTTTTTACCTAATCTTTTTTCAACAATTGAGGTTAGGCTCATCAACGGAATGCTTAAAAAAGAAAGTAAAGTGTTTAATATTTTAAGAGGAAATATCATAAAAACAGAAAATTTAAAAGCATTTCTATTGGCATAAATTTTGGGTAATACTTCTCCAAAAAGTAATATTAAAAAAGTTACTAAAATAACTTCTAGCGTAAAGCGTAAAGCTGTAGATAAAATACCACTAAAAAAATATTCGCCTAGATAAGCAAATAATAAAACAATTAAGATATTGATAAAATTATTGACGATTAAAATGGTTGCCAATAGTTTTTTTGGGTTTTTAAGTAATTTAATTACTGATTGTTTTTTTTTAGATTTATTTGCTGAATTATCGTCTAAATCAGTTTTAGATAATGAAAAGAAAGCTACTTCAGAACCTGATATTAAGGCAGAAATAATTAGTAATGCAAAAAGAGCTATTATGCCAAAAGCTAATGACCAATTTAAAGAAGAAATTATTAAAAATAAACTCAAGGGTTCTGGGTCCAATTATCCTAAACTTTGGTTAAACTTAAAATGGTAAATCATCATCTTGCTCTTGAGAAGGTTCTTCGACCTTATTAGTATCAGATGTTGTGGTTTCATTTTTTGGAGTAGAAGGTGCACTCTTATTTGAAGTAAGGTCTTTTTTAGTAGTTAAAAAAGTCATATCTATTACATGAATTTCAGTAGTGTATCTTTTGCCTCCATCTTGTCCTTCCCATTGACGGGTTTTGATTCTTCCTTCTAAATATACCTTATCACCTTTGCTAAGATATTTCTCACAAATTTCAGCTAATTTATTACGAACGACAATATTATGCCATTCGGTTGTGGTTACCTTTTCATTTGTTTGACGGTTGGTGTAACTTTCATTTGTAGCTATTGGGAATCGACCAATAGAATTTCCTCCTTCAAAATAATGCATCTTAACTTCATCACCAAGATGACCAATTAACATTACTTTATTTAATGTGCCTGCCATTTTATTTTAAATTAATATTCAAAGATAATGAAAAAAGTTACGCATTAGTTTTAAAATTTTCCACAAAATTATGTAGGAGTGTAGGTACGGGAAACTTTTCAAAGTCGTTCCATGAAATTCCGTTTGCTATTTCTTGATCAGTTGAAATAACCCAAAACTTTGTATATAAGTGTTGATGTGTTAGTTTATGAACAGTCTGAGTTTTATTAAAAAGTGAAATAGTATGAGTATCTCCTTTAATAATCTGATGAAAATCGTTTGAAGTAATTAATTCCTTTAAATGAATTTCTTTTGAAGTTTCTATTAACGGAAATTCATATAAATTTTGCCAAATACCTTTATTTTTACGTTGTTGTAAAACAGTTTTATTTTCTTGATTAGTAATAATGAGGTAATTAAAATATCTTTTTTTAATTGTAATCTTTTTTACTTTAACAGGAAGTATATTTACAATTCTTTTTTGCAATGCAATACATCCTGAATTTAATGGACAAATAGTACAATCAGGATTTTGTGGTTTACACTGTATGGCACCAAACTCCATAATAGCTTGGTTGAAAGTGCCTGGTTGTTTTTTGTCAATTAATTGTTGGGCTAATTGTTTAAAATAGTTAATTCCTTTAGTGGAATTAATTACTGTATCTATTCCGAAATAACGTGCTAATACTCTATATACATTACCATCTACAACAGCAGTTGGTTCATCATAACAAATTGAAGCTATGGCAGAGGCAGTATAATCTCCAACCCCTTTAAGTTTTAGTAAATCTGTATAATTTTCCGGAAATTTTCCTTTGAGCTCGTTAACAATATACTTGGCTGAGTAATATAAATTCCTGGCTCTAGAATAATAACCTAGACCTTGCCATAATTTTAAAACTGCTTCTTCATCAGTTTTAGCTAAGTCGTAAACAGTAGGAAAAGTAGCTACAAAAACTTTATAATATTCAAGCCCTTGATTTACTCTGGTCTGTTGTAATATTATTTCAGATAGCCAAATATGGTAGGCATTTTTGGTCTTTCGCCAAGGCAAATCTCTTTTATTTTGTAAATACCAGTATATTAATGTGTTAGAAAATTGCATTCAATTAAATAATTTTGCAATGATACTACTTTTATCTTATTAAATTTTAACGATTTAGCTTTTTGAAATTGATAAATTGTCTTATATTTGCCACCCTAAAATTATACGAATAATAATAATAAATTAAATAATTAGAATGACAAAAGCAGAGATAGTAGCCAATATTTCAGAAAAATCTGGAATTGAAAAGGCTGATGTATTGAGAGTAGTAGAAGATTTTATGAAAGAAGTAAAAGGAGCTTTAGAAAGTGACAAAAATGTATATCTGAGAGGTTTTGGAAGCTTTATTATTAAAACTAGAGCTGAAAAAACCGGTAGAAATATTTCAAAAAACACTACAATTAAAATCCCAGCGCATAATATTCCTTCATTTAAACCAGCAAAAGTATTTTCAGAAGGTGTTAAAAAGAATGTTCCGGTAAAATAAATTATTCATAAAAACGTTAAAATATGCCAAGCGGTAAAAAAAGAAAACGCAGTAAAATTTCTACTCATAAGCGTAAAAAAAGAAGTAGACAAAACAGGCATAAAAAGAAAAAATAGCCTAGGCTATTTTTTCTTTTGATGTTATTAATCGTTCATTGAAAAAAGAAATTTGTGTCAAACAAATTTCGTCAGGTTACAATTTAACCTGTAAATTATTTTTTAATCCATCTACATTATATAGTAATATAGTGTGGATATAAAACTTATACAGAGTGAAAACAGAATTAATTATTAGATCAAGTTCCTCTGATATAGATTTTGCCTTATTAAAAAATGGTAGACTTATTGAATTGCATAAAGAAACAAACGATAATAATTTTAATGTTGGTGATATATTTTTAGCCAAAATTAAAAAAACATTGTCGGGTTTAAATGCGTCATTTGTTAATGTTGGTAGTGAAAAAGATGCTTTTTTACATTATCATGACTTAGGACCGCAATTGTTATCTTTATCTAAATTCACTAAGTTAGTAAGTACAGGTAAACTTAAAGAATTCACTTTAAAAAATTTCCATTTTGAAAAAGATATTAATAAAAATGGAACCATTGATCAGGTTATAAAATCTGGTCAAGATTTATTAGTACAAGTTGTTAAGGAACCAATCTCTACAAAAGGTCCTAGAATAAGTTCAGAACTTTCAATTGCCGGAAGGCATTTGGTATTAGTTCCTTTTTCTGATAGAATATCGGTATCTCAAAAGATATCAAACAGAAAAGAAAAAGAAAGATTAAAACGACTTGTAAAAAGTATTAAGCCTAAAGGTTTTGGAGTTATTCTAAGAACAGTAGCTGAAGGAATTAAAGTAGCTGATCTAGATGAAGATCTGCAAAATTCTTTACAGCGATGGGTAAATATGTGTAAACAATTACCTAATGCGAATGCTCCGACAAAAGTATTGTCAGAGTTAAACAGAGCTTCATCTATACTTAGAGATGTGTTTAATGACTCTTTTTCAAGTATAGTTACTAATGACGAAGTTTTATATAAGGAGCTTAAAGAGTATATACTACGTATTGCTCCAAAAAAAGCGTCAATTGTGAAATTGTACAAGTCTAAAGTACCAATTTTTGAAAAATATAGTATTGAAAGACAGATTAAAACAGCATTTGGGCGCACAGTTTCTATGCCTAAAGGTGCTTATTTAGTTATTGAACATACTGAAGCATTACATGTTATTGATGTAAATAGCGGTAATCGTTCAAACAAAGCAAACTCGCAAGCAGATACGGCATTGGAAGTAAATTTAATTGCAGCTTCTGAAATAGCTCGTCAATTACAATTAAGAGACATGGGTGGAATTATTGTTGTTGATTTTATTGATATGCATTCAGCAGATCATAGACATAAACTCTATGAACATTTAAAGAATGAAATGAAGTCAAATAGAACAAAACATAAAGTATTGCCACCAAGTAAATTTGGATTAGTTCAAATTACCAGACAACGTGTCAGACCAGAAATGGTTATCAAAACAAAAGAAGAAAACCCAAATAAAAATGGTGAGGTAGAGGCACCGATAATTTTGGTTGAAAAAATTGAAAACCAATTAGAAATAATTGCCGGTAAATCTACAAAAGGTATTACATTACATGTACATCCCTTTGTGGCATCCTATATTAAACAGGGATTACCATCAATTCAAAACAAATGGTTTTTCAAATACAAAAAGTGGATTAAAGTTATACCTAGAGATGCTTACCAATATTTAGAATATCATTTTTTTGATTCTAATGATAAAAAAATAAGGTAGTATTATATCATATAAAACCAGTAACATTAAGTTGCTGGTTTTTTTTTGGCATGTTATTAACCTGAGTTCGACCTAATGCTTGTTTACAGTTTGAATGAATTTTTATTGAATTCGTAGGTATCTTTTTGAAGGACTAACCAGCCTTCGGCGGGCAGGCGGGTTAGTTTGAAAAAATATGGCAAGAAACCGACAAAGGAGGTTCACGAACACCATTAAAATAAAATAAAATAGGAGTGAGTAATTGGAAAAAATTCATCAAATCCTTTTGAAAATCCTAAGAAAAAGCAATTTTTTCCGGGTAAAATTATTAAAATATCTAGATTCTAATCACTTTTTTACTTAATTCAGCGCCATTATCAAAAGTTGCATTTAATATCAATACAGTACCTTTTTTAATTGTACTCGTATGAATGCTAAATTTGCTGTCATTTGGTTTACTATCAATTAATAATCTACCCATCATATCATATATCTTAAGGTTTGTAATTATGGTAGACGACCTTAATTGTAAAGAATTACTTTCATTCGCTATGATAAAATTATTATCTAAATTTAAATCATCAATATCTAATACAGAACTGGTAAACTGCAGTGTAAATCTGTCTGGAAAATTACCACTTCCATCAATGTCAAATTCATAATCAGCTTGTTTTAAATCATGTGTAATACCTAGTTCATTATCAACTATATATACACCAGTGTCATTTAAAATACCTTCTATATTATCAATACTCATTTTATAGGTCATTAATTGATCTATATAAGTATCAAAACCTAAAGTTATTTTTTTATCGATATTAAAACGAGGTAAGCCTTGAATTGTATATTTATCATTATTAATTTTAGAATAAAAGCTAATCCATGAGGCACTTACTTTCTCGCCATCAAAGCCTCTATCTACACCATCAGTTGCTTGGTCAAAAAAACCTACTAAAAGCTGATTAAAAGCACCACCGGTATTGCTTTCAACATTCAACCAGATCCTGTCTTTCTTTTTTGTAATTGTATTTTTAGTGTCTGATGCTCTAAAAAGCTGAGCATTTGGACTTTGTAATCGCATGTCATTTTGAAAAGATAATGTTCCGGAATTAGTTGCTTTAACAAAAAATCCTTGTCCTGAAGCGATATTATTCGTTGGAGCACCATCAGGATTAGAACCTGTAGATGAAGCAGTCACTGTACCGCCTGTTAAATTATACGTTGCATAGTCATCTCCTAAAAAATCTCCACTAGTACCATTAGATATTGGTGTATAATGTGTCCATAACCAAATAGTACCATCCATTATATTATTAGATTGTATAAAATTATCAATATTAATTGCTGAAGGATATGGATTTCCTATTAAATTAAATTTATTATTACCTACAGCAGATATATCTACAATGCCATTATTTGGCGCTCCTGTAAATATAACAGAATGAGTTCCCCCGCTTGATGTAGTATTTGGTGCTTCAGCTATATATCCTTTAGCTTTAATCATATTGTCCGAAGCTACATCCCAAGTATTATTATTAATGTTAAATTCAAAAATTCTATTTGGATTAACAGGATCAACATCGACACTTCCACCAAAAGTTTGTTCGATTGTAGTATTAACAGGTGAAGACCAAAAGGTAAAATCTCTATAATTATTTAATGCAGTTGATGTTTTATGAGCATTAAACGTCCCAGAAACCGAAACTTTTCCACTATCATTGGTCATTAATAATGAACCTTGATGTCTAACTTCTAAAATTCCGTTTACAGTTAAATCATTGTGAACTGTAATATAATCATTAGCTCTAACATTTACGGTTCTACTACTATTAATTTGACAATCACAAGACTCAAAACTACCATCAGTAGCAGTATCATAATTACTATTTATAATGGCAGTAGTAAATGAATTAGGCGCTCCGTTATTCCAGCCAGAATTATTCCATCTTGTAGTAAGAGGGCATTTAGATGAATAAGCAACAATATTAAAATTTCCAGATGTTTCATTATTCCATGACCAAACTCTAATATAAACTGTTGTATTTGACAAGCCGGTTAAGTTTATAGTGCTGTAAAGTCTAGAGCCACTATCATCATCACAAGCTACTTGAGTTAATGAACCGCATGAGCCAGTGTATATAGCCAAACCCGTATCTATATTAGATCCGGCATTTTGAGTTTCAATATTTAAAACACCAGAAGCAGGTACTTGAGCAGTATACCAAACATCATTTCCGTTATAATTAGCACAACTTGGTGTAGGTAATTCGACAGAATCTGTAGAATTTATATTTGTGCCAGTCAAAACATTTTGAGTGTTATCTGTACCAACAGTTAAAGAAACAGCATCAATACAATTATTATTTGCAGGAGCTGGGGGAGTGACATCATAAGCAACAATATTAAAATTACCCGATGTAAGATTGCCATATGCCCATACTCTTATATAAATAGTTGTATTGGGTAAGTCGGTTATATCTACTTTAGAATAAAGGTTGCTAGGAAAATTTATATCATCATCACAAGCTATTTCAGTTAGATTACCACAACTACCTGAATAAACAGCCAAACCAGTATCAATATTAGAACCTGCATCTTGAGTTTCAATTGTAATATTACCAGAAGTAGGTACTTGAGCTATATACCAAATATCATTACCTTGATAATTTGCACAAGATGGGCTAGGTAGTTGACCTGAACTTGTTACACCTACATTAGTTTCCGTAATTACATTTTGAGTGTTATTTGCACCTACTGTTAATGTAGTTGCACTATTACAATCATTATTTACTGGTGGTGGAATTGATTCTAGTCTTATATTGTCAATTCCTGCAAATTCGGTAGTGCCATCATTTTGCTTAACGGATATTACGACACTTAAATTTGTAACTGAAGAAGGAATATTAACTGTTTCAGTAAGCCAACCATCAGAGTTTACGCCATTTCCGCTATTATTAAAACCATCTACTAATAAGACTTCACCTTGACTTACGTTATCGTAAAATAATTCATATTTTATATCATCATTATTTCTATATCGTATCACATAAAAGTCGAAAGAAAACACAATATCATTAGACGATGAAATATTGACATTAGGTAAAGTAATTGATTCAAACCTTGAACCACCACAATTACCTCTAAGATCTTGAATTCCCCAAAATTGATTACCATCATTAGGAGTTATAACATTTAACGAAGTACTATAGTCCCAACGATCATTACCAACAGTACAAGGTGGCGTAGAAAAAGTTATGGGAGTCCAAGTATCACCAGAAACTTCAAAGCTTTGTTTAGCTATGATTTGAGAATAAGTTGTAAAATTTCCTAAAAGAAATAATATTACAAAATAGATAATTGCTCTCATGGGTTGATTTTAAAACTTTTTATTAGAAAATAATAACGACTTTTCATGAAATATATTGGTTTAATATTTCATACATTTTACGCCTGTATTGATATAACAACTAAACATATTTATTTCCTACGCTTATTTGATTACTTTTATATAAGCAATTAACAAATATAAATGATTGGTAAAACCACTTATACAGTCGAAGAAGCTAAAAAACGTATGGAAGGGTATTGTTCTTATCAAGAACGCTGTCATCAAGAAGTTGAACGAAAACTGAATGAAATGAATTTAATTATTGAGGCAAAAGAATTAATTATGTTGCATTTATTAGAACATGATTTTTTAAATGAAGAACGATTTTCAAAGACCTATGCTCGAGGTAAATTCAATATAAAAAAATGGGGGAAACAACGCATAGTTAGAGAATTAAAGTTTAGAAACATCTCTGAATACAATATAAAATCAGGACTACAAGAAATTGAAGAAGATAATTATTATAAACTTTTTAATGAATTGGCTCAAAAAAAATGTTCAAATATTAAAGAAACAAATATTTATAAAAAAAGAAAAAAATTGGCTGATTATTTACTGTATAGAGGTTGGGAGTCAACATTAGTTTATAACAAGGTAATAGAATTGATACCTAATTAACTTTGCGATATATTAAAAAATAGAATTGATATTTTTATATAAAAAAGAGTTGCTAGTTTAATTAGCAACTCTTCTATTTTATTTATGAATACTGGTTTAATTTAAAATTAATTTCTTAACCAATTGTTTATTATCAATACTTATTCTCAAAAAGTATACGCCTTTAGCAACGCCAACCATATCTAATTTATAGTTATTATCAGTGATATTTGTGTGATTACGAATTAGTTTCCCGGTCACATCAAATACTTGAAGCTTCATTACTTCGCCATTACCATTTATTCTGCGAATATTAAAGATATCAGAAGAAGGATTAGGATATATAGAAAAGGCATCTTTATCAAAATCATTAACAGCTAATATTGCAGTAGCATCTATCACAAAATCGTCAATAACAACACCCTCTCCATTAGTATTTTGATCTGAAGCAAATTTAAACCTAAAAAGAATACTAGACTCATTAGTTAAAGCTGCTAAATCATAACTATATTCTTTTAACGTAGTATCAGTACCAGTCCATTGTTTACCAATGGTTAATACTCTATTCGGATCAATAAAGCTGCTATTATACCAATTAGGATCTGTAGCTGTACCTAAAACTTGCCATGTTGCACCTTGGTCTATACTGTATTCCATATACAATACATCCCAATCCGGTTCAATATCAAAAGCCATTTTAAATTTTAAAATGGGGTTTTCTAATAGTGCTAAGTTATAACAAGGTGAATATAAAAAGGCAGTAGTGTTGTCAGAATAGTTACCTGATGGGTTTGTTGCATAACCTGAAGCTACAGCAAAATTAAGGCTTGTCGTAGTAGGTGTTCCTATTTGCCATAAGTCATCTGCTATCCAAACATCGGGATTTATATCTCCAAAAGTATTTACATATTGACCTGTTCCTTCTTGATTGACCGTAAAAGAACTCTGGGATGTATTATTAGATTGATTAGCATCATTCGCTAAAACAATTGTAGCGCTTAATGTATGTTCGCCTTCTGCTAATTGTGATGAGCTAGTTGATAAACTTACAATTGCAGATGTATTAGGAGCTATTGAGCCTGTCCAATTAAAAACCTGATTTGCTCCACTATCAATATTGTAATTTACTGTAAATGAAGTAATGATACTTGTGCCATTATTAAATACACTTAATTTTGGAGTAACCTCACCACAAGAGATCGAGTTGTTAGGTGAACTAATCTTTAATAGATCAATTTCTATTGATGGGAAAATAGTAGCAGTAATAGATGATTGCCATATACTTCTACCATAAGTAGCAGCTGTAATTGTATTGTCATACGGATTTATTTCTATATCTGTAACAGCTACATTTGGTAAATTGGTAGAAAAAACTTCCCAAGTATTGGTAGCATCATCTCTATAATATACACCTAACGCAGTGCCAACATAAATTGAATTATTCGGACTATATATATGATGTCTTATTACAAATTTAGATTCATTTGGTAAGCCACTACTTATATCGGTAAAAGTGAGACCTCCATCTGTAGATTTAAAAACACCCCCACCAGTAGAACCACTACTTGGAAATTGTGGATTAGAACCAGCTACTGTGACCCAAACAATGTCACTATTAGTATTATGTACTTCTATTGAACTAATATTTGAGCCTGCTGAAAGACCAGTTTGTGAAGATGGAAGGGTTGTAAATGTAATTCCTTTATCTGTGCTTTTATAGAGTGTAAGACCTCTAGATACATAGATAATGTCATTATTACTAGGGTCAATTTCAACAACCTCAAGGTTACCACCGAAAGAATGATTTGATATTCTAACCCAGGAATCGTTAATTAATTGATATAATTGACTATAACCTGCATATAGTTCACTCGCTTTGTTAGCAACTAATGGTGTAACCCAATTGCCATTTGAGGGGCCTCCTGTAACTGTAGATCCAGTGAGTCCACCATCATTAGTTTTGAATAAATTTTGCCCTAATTGCATAAATCCATAAAATGTATTTTCATCATTTGGGTCAGAAGCTGAATCCATACCATCACCTCCATGATAATTATGCCAGTTATTATTTGTTAATGAAAAACCACCGTTGTCTTGTAGACCACCAGCTAACTTATTAGAGTTTTGCTTAGATACAGTAACTTTGTAAAATTGACTAATAGACATATTTGTAGTTAAGTCAGTAAAATTTGTACCATTATTAGAAGATCTGTACACACCACCATCAGAACCAACATATATAACACCATCATAATGTCTTATAAAATGTATATCAGCATGTGTATATGAAGGAGTTTGTTGAAACCAAGAGTTTATTTTAGTAAAATTATCACCTCCATTAGATGATCTCCAAATATCTAAAACACCAACGAACATAGTGTTAGCATCAGTATCAGAAATACTAAAGGCTAAATCAAACCATGCTTGACTACTTCCAAAAAAATTAGCACTTTGATTTGTTTTGGTAAAAGTATCACCACTATTAGTAGAGATATAAATGCCTTGAAACGCCCAATTAGTTCTGACAGCTAATATATAAACATTATTAGGTGCAGCCGGGGTAACTTCAATCCGAAACCTCCCAATATTACCTAAAATAGATAATTTGTCTGTTGTATCTGTAAAAGAATCTCCTCCATCAGAAGAGATAAATAATCCATTACTAGAGACAGCATAAATAGTATTTGAGTCACCGGGTTTTAATTTAAAGTCTCTGATATGACCAGATTGCTTATTTACCCATGAATCACCACCATTAGTAGATAGAAATAAACCTGTACCAGTAGCTACCCAAATTCTGCTAGAATTTGAAGGGTCAATGATAATTTCATTACTAGAGATAGGATTTCCAGCTATATTTCCTGTTGTATTCCAATTTGCACCACCATCTATTGATTTTAACACGCCTATAGAATACGAATCACCAGCATCATCATCACCGGTAGAAATATAAATAATATTTGAATTGTTAGGATCAATGGCAATACCAGAAACACCAATTTGAGGTAAATCATCTGTCAAAGGTGTCCAGTTTACACCGGCATCTGTAGATTTCCAAAGGCCTCCAGCTGGAGCACCAACATAAATTGTATTTGCATTATTAGGGTCAACAACAACAGTATTGACTCTACCTTGTCCACTATTACTAGATTGAGAAAAAGGTCCTTTTGTAATCCAATTACTTACAACATTTGTAGACTTTGCCATTTGTTGTTTTTGTTCCCAGGCTTTCCATAAATGCTCGGCTGGCGCAATAGTTCCATCTTCTTGTAAATATTGACTCCAGTGGTATTCCCATCTTTTAAAAGGTTTATAACCACTCCCTTTTTTATCAATGTCTTTAGTTGCAAAGTATCTATCGTAATTTTCAGAAATTTGCTTAAAAGTTAAGTTAATATTCTTATTTTTTGTATTCTCATTTGATATATCTAAAGGTAATTGTTGTGCATATAATATGCTCAATGAGAAAAGTAGTATTGGTAAAACGAGTAATTTTTTAAACATAAACAATTTTTTAATTAAAAATATGAAGGCAAACTTAATAAAAAACTTAATTTTTTTGTAAAAATTTTAGTTAAATTATTCTATTTCAATGGTTTTTACCTCTTCTTCTAGTTTTTCTTGATTTGTAATATTATTGATTTTTGAATTTAAAGCTGAAAAAGCATCCAAAATATTTTGAATTTCAGTTTTAACCTCGGTAGTACTAATAGTTGATATCGAAGCCATGTCAGTTAGTCGCAAGGCATTATTATGAAGTACATTAATTCTAATACTTATATCTGGTTGTTTAAACCTTTCAATTTTTACTGAATCTTTTAATTGTTGCGTAGTTGTTGAAAGCTCTTTGGATAAATTTAAAGCTTCATTGGTAGAAATGCTATAAAATCTGGTTAATAACTCATCTAACTGTTGATATTCTTTCCAGTTATCAACTTTATTTTTTGCTTCAGGTAGTAAAGTTTCACCTATACTTCTAATGTTTTTCTGATCTTCTATTTTAACTGTGTCTATTACAGTATTATCGTTTTTAACCTGAGAAAATTTACCCTTTTTACAGGAAGCAATACTAATTATAAAGATGAAAAAGTATAGTAGTTTATTATTTATCATTTTTATGTATAAATTGAATGTTTTAACAAAAGTAATAAATAAAGATTTGTAACTATTTGACATTATTATTTCTTTATATTTGCTCACCTTATTTTATATTTTTTTTGATGAGTGATACCATACTTATTATTGGAGCTTGTGGGCAAATAGGCACTGAGCTTACTTTAAAATTACGTGAAATTTTTGGGAACACAACTGTAATTGCTTCTGATATTAGGGAAGGCAATACTGAATTGATGGAAAGTGGACCATTTGAAATATTAGATGCTACTAATAAAGAGAGAGTAGATGAAGTTGTTGAAAAACATTCTGTTTCTGAAGTATATTTAATGGCGGCTATGTTATCCGTAACTGCAGAAAAACATCCTCAAAAAGCATGGGATTTAAATATGAACTCTTTACTTCATATATTAGATCTAGCAAAAGAAGGGTCGATAAAAAAAGTGTTCTGGCCAAGTTCAATTGCTGTTTTTGGTACAACTACGCCTAAAGATAATACCCCTCAAGAAACTGTAATGGAGCCAACAACTGTTTACGGTATTAGTAAATTGGCAGGCGAACGCTGGTGTGCTTATTATAAAAACAAATACAATGTGGATGTAAGAAGTGTACGTTATCCGGGTATTATAAGTTGGAAAACGAATCCTGGTGGAGGTACTACAGATTATGCTGTTGAGATTTACCATAAAGCGATAACCGATAATTTTTACAATTGCTTTTTAGCGGAAAATACCAGATTGCCAATGATGTATATGGATGATGCTATAAAAGCAACCATAAATATTATGCAAACCGATTTGCCGGATAATTTCTTTTCATATAATATTGCTGCTATCAATTTTACTCCTAAAGAAATTACCGTAGCTATACAAAAACACTTACCTAATTTTAAAATTGAATATTCACCTGACTTTAGACAGGAAATAGCTGATAGTTGGCCTCAAAGTATTGATGATACCAAAGCCAAAGAAGATTGGAATTGGAAACATTCATTTGATCTGAAAAAAATGACTGAAGTAATGTTAGAAAACCTAAAAGAGAAATATAATTCTTAGAATTTCTTGTTTTGTAAGTTCTGACTTTTATGTAGTCTAATGTCGAGTAAATACTAATTTTAATAGATGAGAAATATAATTGAAAATAGCCTAAAAAAATCATTATCTTACTCAGAATATCGAAAGTTGGTAGCTGATTTATTAGTTGAAGGAAAATCTACAGGAGAAAATCAAACAGATGATCTACTGAATTATAGCAAATTGAATCATAGTAGAATGAAACGTTTAGATAAGACGTTTAACTTATCTGAAAATTCAAAAGAAATTCTAGGAAATTCAACCACAAAATATAGTTGGATTGTATTAACTGAAAGCTGGAGTGGTGATGCCGCTCATGCATTATCAGTTATAAATAAGATAGTTGAGGCATCAGATAATATTGAGTTAAAAATTGTATTACGTGATGAAAATGAAGCATTAATGGATAGATTTTTAACAAATGGAAGTAAATCAATTCCGAAGTTAATTGCTATTGATGCTAATACCAAAGAAGTGATTAATTCTTGGGGTCCGAGACCATCAGAAGCTACTAAAATGGTAGAAGAACAAAAAGAAAAATTTGGTGCTCTTGATGCTGAGTTTAAAAAAGAATTACAAGTTTGGTATAATGCAAATAAAGGTATTAATATTGAAGAAGATATACTAAAAATTTTATGTATTACGGCTGATTGTGTTTAAAAAATCTTCAATTGTAGAAGCATTATCTACAGAAAAATTTCCAATTTTAGTACGTCTTAAACTAGATAAATGCGCTCCGGAATTTAAGGCTTTTCCAAAATCATAAGCCAACGAACGTATATAAGTACCTTTACTGCAAACTACTTTAAATTCAATTTTAGGGAGGTTAATATTGGTAATTTCAAATGCGTCAATTATAACTTTTCGTGATTTTATCTCGATAGTTTCACCTGCTCTGGCTAGTTCGTATAACCGTTTGCCATCTTTTTTAATAGCTGAAAAAATAGGAGGTTTTTGTTCAATTTCTCCAATAAATTGTAGCGTAGTTTCTTTTATCAATTGTTCAGTTATATGTTCAATAGTAAAATGTTTGTCTATTTCGGTTTCCAGATCATAAGAAGGTGTTGTTGAACCTATTGTAAATGTACCTGTATACTCTTTTATTTGAGCTTGAAATTCGTCTATTCTCTTTGTAAACTTTCCTGTACAAATAATTAGTAAGCCTGTTGCTAAAGGATCTAATGTACCGGCATGACCAACCTTTATTTTTTTTAGTTTGAATTGTTTCTTAATTGCCCATCGTAATTTGTTTACAACTTGAAAAGAAGTCCATTCTATTGGCTTATCAATCAATAATACTTGTCCGTTTTTAAAATTTTCGACAGTCACTTGTGCTGAATTTATTTCAGTATCTAATTATTTAATAAAGCATAACTAATAGCGATCAACCCAATAATAGTGCAATAGATGGCAAAATAAGATAACTTGCTTTTTTTGACCAATGTTATCATCCAATTACAAGCAAACAGTCCTGAAATAAATGCAGCTACAAAACCTACGCTCATTATTCCTATTTGAGAACTTTCAAAATTAATACCACCTCCAAGCATATCTTTTGCTACTTTTCCTAAAATTAATGGTACTACCATTAAAAAAGAAAAACGAGCAGCCTTTGTTCGATCAACACCTAATAAAACAGAAGTAGAAATCGTAGCTCCTGAACGAGATATACCGGGAAGCATAGCAATAGCTTGTGAAACACCAATAATTAAAGCATTTGTATAAGAAATATTTTTAGTGGTGTTTTTAGCTCTATCGGCTAACAATAACAGGACTGCTGTAACCAATAACATACAGCCTACAAGTAAAATTCTACCTCCAAAAAAAGCTTCTAACTGTTTTTCAAAAAGCAGGCCGATAATTACAGCAGGAATCATGGAAATAATAATTTTTAGAGAAAATACCATCTCATCATTCCATTTAAATTGAAAGATTCCTTTTATAATCTCAAGCACTTCTTTTCTAAAAACAACAAGTGTACTCAAGGCTGTGGCAAAATGTAAGATTACAGTAAAAGTTAAACTTTCTTCAGGTAAAGAATTGTCTCCGAAAATTGCTTTAGCCAATTCTAAATGACCGGAAGACGATACTGGTAAAAATTCAGTTAACCCTTGAATTAATCCTAAAATAATAGCTTCTAAATAGCTCATTTTTATTTTTTAGGATTGGCTAAAATAGCATAGATCTCTATGGCAAAACCTATAAGAACTAATGTAGGGGCAATACGAATTCTTCTAAAATTATAGATTTCTTCATTAAAAACAGCAGGGTCATCGCTACCGCCACCTGCCATTAGTATAAAACCTAAAGCTATAACAAGTAAACCAATAAGCATAATTATATAATTTCGCTTACCAAATAAAAATTCACCTTTATGTTTTGTTGTCTTGCTGTTAGACAAGTCTGATTTTTTCTTTTTAGACATATTAGTAATACAATTGATCTGTTCGTAAATTTAAAAAACGCTGGGTTGCGAAAAAGGCGCTTAACCAGGTAATAATGATTCCCAATAAAAAAACACCTCCAAAAAGAATTGCTAAGAGCGTTGTATTTTCTAAAAAACCAAATTCAGGAAAATTGTCATTCATATAATATATTGCTACAGCTAATGCTGCCACTGCTAATAATGATCCGACAGCACCCAGTTTAATACTATTAAGCACAAAAGGCCTTCTAATAAAACGTTTGGTTGCACCAACCATTTGCATGGTTTTTATCGTAAAACGTTTAGAATATACTGATAACCGGATAGAATTATTGATTAATATCATCGCTATTAAGGTGAAAATACCACTAAAGATCAATACCCAAAGGCTGATTCGTTTTACATTTTTAGTTAATATTACAATTAATGATTTATCGTAAGATATTTCAAAAACTGCTTCTTTTTTTATCAATTGTGATTCTATTTCATTCATTTTTTCTGGTGAAACAAAATCTGCTTTAAGGTAGAGATCAATAGAGTTTTTAAGCGGATTGTAGCCTAAAAAATCCATAAAATCTTCACCATTCTCTTTTTTAGCAAGTTCGGCAGCTTCTTCTTTAGAAACATAAGTTATTGATTTGGTATAATCTTCACTTTTTAGAACAGTCTGTAAATTCTTTACAGTTTGTTTGTCAACATCATCTTTTAAAAAGATAGTTATTGATGCTTGTTCTTTGAAATAGTCGGAAACTTTTTTAGTGTTTAATACCAATAGTCCAAATAATCCAAGTAAAAAAAGTACAAAGGCTATACTCAATATTACAGATATATACGAAGATCGTAAACGTCTTTTTTGATATTTTTCAAAAGAAGTACTCATTTAAAATTTACGAATTATGTTTGTTGAATTACGATTGATTAAAATCATCGCAATATACAAACTTAGTATTGAATTTTAAGTCTTTTTTCTTGTGTCTTTTTTCTCTTCTCTCTTCTCTTTAAAACCTATTTCCTGACATAATTCTATCAAAATACCATTCGTAGATTTTGGATGCAAAAACGCTACTAATTTATTATCTGCTCCCTTTTTTGGGGTAGTATTTATAATGGTAAAACCTTCTTTTTTAAGACGTTTTATTTCAGATTTTATATCGTCAACTGCAAAGGCTATATGATGTATACCTTCTCCTTTTTTTTCGATAAATTTTGCAATAGGACTTTCAGGATTTGTAGCTTCTAACAGTTCAATTTTGTTAGGTCCCGATTTAAAAAATGATGTTTTAACACCTTCAGAAACTACTTCTTCAATTTTATAATGTGGACTGCCAAAAAGCTGCTTAAAAAGAAGGTTTGATTTCTCTAAATCTTTAACAGCAATACCTATATGTTCAATTTTTTTCATTTTATAACCTATAATTTAATAATAATTTCTTGTTAGCAGTTCCCCTCTTGAGAGGGGAACTAGATACAACTTCAGTTATAATTTATCCTCTATAGAGGATATAGAATTATTTTACTATTCAAAATAGTTATATCCAAAAGTAATCTAAAATACTACTTTTATGTTTCAAAAATATAGAATTTTATCATTAAAAGTGATTGATAAATACAATTATCAGTTTTAAACCTTATTTTTGCAAAATGGAAACGAATAGACAGAAAAAAATAGCTGGGGTTTTACAAAAAGATTTAGTTGATGTGTTGCAACAAGCGGCACAAGAAGGGATGAAAGGTGTAATTATATCGGTTACAAAAGTCAGAGTCACCTCAGACTTATCTGTTGCAAAAGTGTTTTTGAGTATTTTTCCGGCAGACAAAAAAAATGAATTAATTGAAGGAATACAGTCAAATACATCACTAATTAGATATGAATTAGCACAGCGTACTAGAAATCAATTACGTCGTATGCCAGAACTCACTTTTTATTTGGATGATTCTTTAGATTATATTGAAGATATTGATGCTTCTTTGCGAGGTGATGTAGAAAATCCTATTAAAAATCCTGAAATAATCTCAAGAAAGAGAAACAAATAAGTTGAACTTTCCGTTATATATAGCAAAACGATATTTATTTACCAAGAGTAGTAATAATGCGATTAATATTATCACTTTAATAGCTGCTTTGGGTGTTATAGTTGGAGCCATTGCCTTGTTTATTGTACTCTCTGTTTTTTCAGGTTTAAAGGAGTTTAGCTTAGATTTTATCAAAATTTCTGATCCTGACCTCAAGATAAGTGCTGAAAAAGGAAAGTCATTTTTCTTCACCGATTCAATGACTACAATATTACAGGATAAAAAAATTGTTAGTTATAGTAAAGTTGTTGAAGAAAGAGCTTTTTTTGAATATAAGAATAAGTCACATATTGCAAGCATAAAGGGTGTTGACACCAATTATTTGTTGGTTAATAATATTGACACTGCCATTTATGTAGGTGAGTGGTTAAACAAAGAAGCTATAAATACTGTAGTTGTTGGTAGAGGTATTTCATCGGCTTTATCTTTAGGTACTTATGATTTTATTGAATCATTAAAAGTGTCGGTTCCAAAGCCTGGAAAAGGATATATTAATAATCCTAAAACAGCATTCAATCAATTAAATTTACAACCAATAGGTATATTTAGTTTGACTGAAGAATTACATAATAAATATGTGTTTTCTCATTTGTCAATAGCGCAAAGTTTGTTAGGTTATAAACCGAATCAGATTTCTGCAATTGAGTTAAAATTAGCTATAAATGCAGATAAAAATAAAGTAAAAAAAGAGTTACAAGCCAAATTAGGTGATGATTTTAAAATACAAACCAGAGAACAGCTTAATGCCTCTTTTCATAAGATGTTAAATTCTGAAAATTTAATATTCTATTTAATTTTTACGTTGATCTTGATCATTGCCTTATTTAATGTTGTTGGCGCTATTATTATGATGATTTTAGACAAAAAAGAGAACCTGAAAACATTATTTAGTCTTGGAACTACAATCAAAGAAATTAAAAAAATATTTATGTTTCAAGGCTTCCTGTTAACTTTTTTCGGACTTATAATTGGCTTGTCAATTGCTATTATTTTTGTGCTTTTACAGAAAAAGTTCGGATTGATAATGATAACTTCTTCCTTAGCTTATCCTGTTAAATTTGAAATGGCTAATGTCATTATTGTGTTTTTTACAATTATAACGTTAGGCTTTTTAGCTGCTAAAATTGCTGCTTCTAGAATTTCTAAGAAAATTATTTAATCTATAAATTCCCTCCCCGTACTCGGGATCAATGCCATTAAGTTAAGAGGTGAAACCCTTCCGTCTTTAACTCCGTTAAAGCCACCTTCCCTCTTCGGGGAAGGAATTTTGATCACGAATACTCGGGACTACAAAGGATGTTTTTTACTCTTTCTTTAAACCTATATGTTAACTCCCCTCCTTTTTTTCAAGGAGGGGTGGGTTTTTGCTCAAGCAAAAAGACGGGGAGGTTATTTTTATTTTTGCTAACCTTTCTCTTAGTACATAAAAAAATAACTTATTCTTGATTCAAAGAGAATTATTTAAATATCATGGGTTGAAAACCTTAACTTAATGACATTGTACTCGGAACTGCCTTAGGGTTTCCGATTTACTTCTCTGAGCCTGTACTGAGACCCTTAAGCATTAAAATGTGTTATTTCTGGCTTGGTTTTACGACTTATATGAAAATTTGATTAATTTTATAAGTTAAAGTGGGTAAGTTATGTTTATACAAGAGCCAGATAGTTTAGAAAATTTAGAACTTCCATTACAAATGTATGTTAGTTTTGATAAAGTATTTTCTTATTTTGAAAAATATGCTTTACAAAAAGATCATCCTTATTATGAGTCTGCTAAATTGATGGTAAAAGAATTTAAGAAGCATCCTGAGTTAATAGAGGGATTTAATGATTTTTCTTTATTTGAAAAGTATCAAAAACAGATAGATCTATTGCTTGAACCATTGTTTCCGGAACCTTTACTTTTAAATGAGATTAAAGCAGCAAGCATACCGTTTGTATTTACTTCTTTTAAATTTTCAACGCGTTTTGAAAATATTTTAAATAATGCCGACGATGATTATGATTTTAAGATCAGAAACCTAGAGGAGAACGAAATGTATTTGCATGCCTGTGTAATGATTTTAGCTTATTGTTACGGATATCATATAGATTTAAAAAGACCCTTCTTTTTTGATATTCCGGATAATAAATCAGGAACTACAAAACATTATAGAGTAGCTTTTAATGGTGATTTTGCTGAGGTTATTCCTACTGAAAATGCACCTAAAATAACAGAAGAAGATTATAAATTACTACTCGATAATTTTGATAATATTGAGGTTTGGAAAGAAAAATTTCCTCCTAACAGCTATATCTTTAAAGGATTTGGTATTATGAATCTTTTTGATGTAACAGCTGATGAAACCTTATCATCTTTACGAGATAATTTATTACGACAAGATGAAAATTTATTGGTCGATATGCAACAAAATTTGCGTGAATTTTATAATATAAAAGATTTAAAACTAGGGTTTTCAATATTTGATGCTATAAATACGAAGTTGTGCAAAACAAGTGTTAAGAATTCTGATAGTCTTATTTTAAGTAATGAAGCTGAAATTTCGTGTAATAATGATTATTTCTGTCAAGGAATTGTAAATAAAGTTTTTCATAATCATGAACTAATAACAATCTCTGATGTTGAGAAATATGGCGAATCGACTGATAGAAATCCATTCTATAAAAACTTAAAATCTAAAGGCATACAGAGTGTCATTTTGATTCCTATAAAAGCCACTAAAAATAACGATTTGGCTTTATTAGAAATTGCTTCACCAAGACCCTATGAATTAAATTCTGTAACGCAAGATAAATTAAAGGATATTATTCCGGTTTTTGAAGCGGCGGTCAAACGTTCTTCTGAAGAAAGGCAGAATATTTTAGAGGCGACCATTCAAGAACATTATACAACCATACATCCTACAGTAAAATGGCGTTTTTATGAAGCAGCCGAAAAATATCATAAAGATAAATTTCAAAGTGATGAAACTCCGAAATTAGATGATATTGTTTTTGAGAATGTTTGCCCGCTTTTCGGACAGTCAGATATTAAAGGATCATCATTAGCTCGTAATACTGCTATAAAAAATGATCTTGTTGTTCAGTTAAGTTTAGCCGTTGAGGTGTTAGAAAAGGCTTACGGAAAAGAAAAATTGCCTATTTATGAAGAGTTAATGTTTCGAGTTGAAGAATATTTGCTCAAGGTAAAAAAAGGATTAAGAGCGGGTGATGAAATTGGGATTATCGACTTTTTAAAACGTGAAATATATCCTGTTTTTAATCATGCAAAAAGAATGGATGCTGAACTTGAAAAAGCGGTTGAAATGTATATGGACAGATTAGATGAAAACCTTCATGTAGTGTATGAACAACGTAAAGCCTATGAAGAAAGTGTTACCATATTAAATGAAAATCTAGCAAATTACCTCGATAAAAAACAAGAAGAAGCACAAGCGATGTTTCCTCATTATTTTGAACGTTATAAAACGGATGGCGTAGAGTTCAATATGTATATAGGTCAATCATTGGTCAATAATAAAAAATATAACCCACTATATTTATATAACCTTCGTTTATGGCAATTACAAATGATGTGTGAGATGGAGAATGTTGCACATAAATTGAAAGATGAGCTAGATCATAAATTAGAAATTGCATCTTTAATTTTAGTTCATAGTAATCCGCTGTCCATTAAATTCAGGATGGATGAAAAGAAATTTGATGTTGACGGAGCCTATAATATACGTTATGAAATTATAAAAAAGAGGATTGATAAAGCACATATAAAAGGAACAAACGAACGCTTAACAGTACCGGGTAAAATTGCGATTGTATATTCACAAGATAAAGATGCAAAAGAATATAAAAAGTATATAAAATATTTACAGGCGAAAAAATTATTAGGAAAAGTAGAGAAATTAGAATTAGAAGACCTACAAGGTGTTCTAGGTTTAAAAGCCTTACGTGTTGAAATAATTTATAAAACTGATTTTAATGAAAAGACTACAATGACCATTGACCAATTAATTGAAGATATAAAAGCATAATTATTTATGAGCATAGAACAGAAAGCAGAGGACTATGCAGTATCTCAGCTAACCAAAAATTTACCAAATACATTTATTTACCATAATTTAAATCATACTCGTAGAGTAGTAAAACGAGTGAAAGAATTAACTGAAGGTGAAAAAATAAATGCTAAAGATGCACAAATTTTAGAATTAGCAGCATGGTTGCATGATGTAGGTTATGTAAAGAACAATGAAGGTCATGAACAACATGGAGCAAAAATGGCAAGAGCTTTTCTTGAAGCTGAAAAAATTGCCGAAGCTTCTATTGATAAAATAGAGAAATGTATTCTAGCTACAACAAAAACAATTGAACCTACAAATAAGCTAGAGAAAATTTTGGTGGATGCTGATTATGCCCATATAGGTAATAAAGGGTTTCTCGAAGTTAGTGAACTGTTACGTGAAGAGTGGGAACAACAAAATTTAAAAACATTTACTGATATTGAATGGATTCAAGAAAATATTGATTTTTTAACGAAAAAACATCAATTTTACACTGATTATGCTTTGAATAATTGGCAGTTGGTAAAAGATAAAAATTTAGCCCAACTTTATAAAAGTTTAAAGAAATTAAAAAAAGAAGCTAAAAAAGATAAACTTAAAGCCGAAGAATTTAAGTTGAAAAAACAAAAGGCTACCTTACCCGAACGCGGTATAGAAACTATGTTTAGGGTTACATTGAAGAACCATATTACTTTGAGTAATATTGCTGATACCAAGGCTAATATTTTACTTTCGGTAAATGCCATTATTATATCTATGGCATTGTCAAACTTAATTCCGAAGTTAGACAATCCTTCAAATCATTATTTAATTATTCCAACTACAATTTTTGTGGTATTCAGTTTGGTGTCAATGGCACTTTCAGTATTGGCAACAAGACCAAATGTCACTAGTGGTGAGTTCACTAAAGAAGATGTTAAGCAGAAAAAAGTAAACCTTTTGTTTTTTGGCAATTTTCATAAAATGAAATTAGATGAGTTTGAATGGGCAATGGGCGAAATGATGCAAGACAGAGATTACCTTTATTCATCAATGAAAAAAGATCTCTATTTTTTAGGATTGGTATTGCATAAAAAATATAAGATTTTAAGAATTACTTATACTATTTTTTTAATAGGAATCATTGTTTCGGTTATTGCATTTGCAATAGCATTTAAATCACAAGGAGTTTAATCTTAAATAACTTCTATGAGGAATTATTATACACTTATATTAGGTATTCTTTTTATTTTCTTATTAAATGCTTGTGCTACTTATAATACTCAAATTAAGAATGCTAACTTCAACACGCAATTTCCAAAGAAAGAGATTGCACATTCATTTTATTTAATCGGAGATGCAGGTAATTCTGAATTGGGAACTTCTTCTAGCTCTTTACAATTTTTTAAAATTGAACTTTCAAGAGCTTCAGAAAATAGTACAGCTATTTTTTTAGGAGACAATATTTATCCAAAAGGATTACCAAAAAAAGGAAACGAGAACAGAGCTTTTGCAGAGCATCAGTTAAATATGCAAACCAATGCAGTCAAAAATTTTAAAGGCAATACTATTTTTATTCCGGGTAATCATGATTGGTATGCGAATGGTTTAAAAGGATTAAAGCGTCAAGAAAAATATATTGAAGACATCTTAGGTAAAAACACTTTTTTACCCGAAAATGGTTGCCCGATAGAAAAGGTTCATATTAGTGATGCTATTGAACTTATTATTATAGACAGTGAATGGTATTTAACCAATTGGGATAAACACCCAACGATTAATGATGATTGTGAAATAAGAACCAAAGCAAAATTCTTTGAAGAACTCAAAGGGCTAATCAAAAAAGCAAGAGGTAAAACTACCTTGATTGCAATGCATCATCCTATGTTTACAAATGGACCTCATGGTGGGCAATATTCTTTTGGTTCACACATGAAACCATTGCCGGTTTTAGGAACTTTAAAAAATGTATTGAGGAAAACAAGTGGAGTTTCTCCGGCAGATCTACAAAATCAAAAATACAATACCTTTAAAAAACGTGTAATTACCTTGGCTCAAGAAAATGAAAAGGTAATTTTTGTTTCAGGGCATGAACATAGCCTACAATATTTGGTGAAAGATAATTTACCACAAGTTATAAGTGGTTCAGGAGCGAAAAATACTGCAACCAGAAATGTTGATGGTGAATTTTCTTCCAGTGACGCAGGTTTTGCAAGATTAGACGTGTTTAAAGACGGATCTTCTATGGTACGTTTTTATTCAGCAAAAACAAAGGCAATTATTTATCAAACACCAGTATTGTCTTCAGATACAGCAACTAAAATTTCTAAATTTAACAATGATTTTCCTACTTCAGTAAAGGCATCTGTTTATAGCCAAAAAGAAGTGACAAAAAGCAAGGCATTTACCAAATTCTGGGGTGAACGCTATCGAAAATATTACGGTACAAAAGTTTCAGCGCCTACAGTTGATTTGGGCACTTTATTTGGCGGATTAAAACCACTGAGAAAAGGCGGGGGAAACCAATCTAAATCACTTCGTTTGGTAAATAAAGAAGGAAAAGGTTATGTAATGCGTGCTTTGCGAAAAAGCGCCATTATATATCTACAGGCAATGGCTTTTAAAGATCAATATATTGGAGGTCAGTTTGATGATACATTTACTGAAAGAATATTACAAGATTTTTATACAGGTTCTCATCCCTATGCACCTTTCACTATTGGTACACTTTCAGATGCAGTAAATCTCTATCATCCTAATCCGGTATTATACTATGTTCCAAAACAAACCGCTTTAGAAGGCTTTAATGGAGAGTTTGGAGATGAGTTATATATGATCGAAGAACATGTTTCAGATGGTCATGGAAACCTCAAAAGTTTTGGCTACGCAAATAAAATTGAAAGTACAGATGAACTATTAAAGAAACTACGAAAGGATGAAAAATATGTAGTTGATGATACAATGTATCTCAGAGCTAGATTGTTTGATATGGCGATTGGCGATTGGGACAGGCATGTAGATCAATGGCGTTGGGCTGAGTTTAAAGAAGGTAAGAAAGTTGTATATAAACCAATTCCAAGAGATCGAGATCAGGCTTTTTCTATTATGGGAGATGGTACTTTGATGAATTTTGCAACTAGAGCAATTCCTTCATTAAAATTAATGGAAGGTTTTATGGATAACATTAGAAATGTAAAAGGATTCAATTCCAGCCCTTATTCATTAGACATGATCTTGCTCAATAAGACAGATAAAAAACAGTGGGAAGAACAAGCTGCGTTTATTCAAAAGAACTTGACAATAGATATTATTGATAAGGCATTTGAATCATTCCCAAAAGAAGTACAAGGTGAAACCATCACTGAAATAAAAAGAATATTGTTGGCTAGAATTCAAAACCTTCCAAAAATAGCAAATGACTATTACAATGTGATCAACAATTTTGGTGTAATTAGAGGTACTGACAAAGATGATTGGTTTGATATAGAACGGATGCCGAATGGGTTAACAAAAGTGACTGGATATCGCATTCAAAAAGGTGAAAAAGGTACTGTTTTTCATCAAAAAATATACAATAGAAATGAAACTAAAGAAATTTGGATCTATGGCTTAGATGATGAAGATGTATTTAAAGTATATGGGGAAGGAGACAGATTGATTAAAATTAGAATTATTGGTGGACAAAATAATGATACATACACTATTGAAAAGGGGCAAAAAGTTAAAATGTATGATTATAAGTCTAAAAAAAATAACTTTTCTACTGACAAAGGAAGGAAAAACCTAACTGATAATTATGAAACAAATATATATGATTACACAAAACTTAAAAATAGCACAAATCAATTAATACCGAGTATTGGTTCAAATCCTGATGATGGATTCAAAATAGGAATTTCTAATATTTATACTTCTTATGGATTTAATCGAAATCCGTTTACATCTCAACATAGTGTTGCAGCAAATTATTATTTTGCTACAAATGGTTTTGAATTTGGTTATACAGGCGAATGGGCAAGTGTTATTAGTAATTTAAATTTAGGATTAGACGCAACTTTTACAAGTTCAAATTATGCCATTAATTTCTTTGGCTTTGGTAATAGTACTCCAAATCTTGATGATGATCTTGATCTGGATTTTAACCGTGTTAAATTAAGAACTATAAAAGTAGCACCTTCATTAATTTGGAGAGGATCAACAGGAGCAAGTTTAAAAACGGCAATTTCTTATGAATCTGTTGAAGTAGAAGACACTGAAGAACGGTTTATAAATGAATATTTAAATACTACGGAAGAAATAAATCAAAATTTCTTTGGAATAGACACAAAATATCATTTTGAAAACTTTGATAATAAAGCCTTTCCAACACTAGGAATGATGACTTCATTACAAATAGGTTATAAAATAAATGCAGACGAAACCGATAAAGGTTTTGCATATGTGATTCCGGAACTGGGTTTTAATTACAAATTAGTATCTAACGGAAGGTTGGTGCTAGCCACAAAACTAAAAGCACATATCAATTTAGGTGATGATTTTGAATTTTATCAAGCCGCTTCAATTGGTGCTAATGATGGCTTGAGAGGTTATAGATATCAACGTTTTACGGGTAAGAAGTCTTTTTATCAGAATACAGATATACGTTTTAATTTTAGAAAACGAAAAACGGGTATATTACCAATACAAATTGGTATCTATGGAGGTTTTGATTATGGTCGGGTTTGGGTTGATGATAGCCTGGTTTTAGAGGACAATTTTAATTCTGATAGCTGGAATACCTCTGTGGGTGGCGGAATTTTTATCAATGCAGCTGATTTAATGACAGGTAATATTTCTGCCTTTAACAGTGATGATGGATTGCGAATTGCTTTTACCTTAGGAGTTGGGTTTTGATAGAATTAACAGATACAAGTCTTATCATTACTAATAATTTGAAGTCTAAAAACCAAATTCATATAAATTTCCACCTGTGCCATGTGAATATTCGTCTGTTATATAAAGTGTATTATTATTTTTAAAACAAACACCTTCCTTTTGAGATCTATGGTTAAGCGAGAGTTGAGTTACTTTTCCACTAAAGAAGTCATCATCTTTAAAATCTGTAAAAAGGAATACAGTTTTATGACTTAAAAGCACCATTTTTTTCTTATCAAAACTAATAGCAGCTGAGGTTATTGAACATTTTAATTCATTACAAAAAGTAAATTCTGAGATGAATTGAGCAGCATGATTACCTTTTGTAGCAGGAATCTTATACAAAGAAGTTTTGCCGTAATTGTCTTTTACGCGACTTCTAGTAAAAAGATAGATACTGTCATTATAAAAGAAAAAAGATTCAGTATCAAAATACAAGTGTTTCTTTTTGGGAGGAAACTTATGCTGGTTTGGGTAATAAAACTGAATACGTTCAATGTCTGCATTTTTTTTATTTAGTAAGTCTTTGTGATTTATTTTAAGGATTGCTAAATTTTTACGAACGTTATGATTATTACCAAAATCGCCGATATAAAGATTACCACTATTATCAGTGGTTAGGTCTTCCCAGTCATGATTTTTAGCATTGATAATTACTTCTTTTTTTAGTTGCCCTTTAGCAGAAAGACCATAAATTTTATTTGAATTACCACTATCATTGAGCATCCAAATTAGATCAGAATTTTTAACGGTTTGTGTTCCTGAAACCTCTTTAAGAAAATGAGGTAAATCAGCAATCACTTTTAACTGACCATAGTTTGAACAGCTACTTAAAAAAAGTAATAAAATGAATGGGTAAAACCTTTTCACTAACATTTTTAAACAAATTGATGATCTGAAAACTTATCTAACACATCATCAAAAACATCAAATACTCCTTTGGCGTCATCTGTAGTAACCATTTTCATTCGGTATTCTTTAAAATGGGAAATACCTTTAAAGTAATTGGTGTAATGTCTACGTGTTTCTACAATACCTAACCGTTCTCCTTTCCAGTCAATAGCCATTTGTAAATGTCTGCGTGCAGCTTCAACACGTTCAGCCATTGTTGGTAATGCTAAATGAGTTCCGGTTTTAAAATAATGTTTTACCTGTTTAAAGAACCAAGGATTGCCAATGGTAGCTCTTCCAATCATTGCACCATCCAATCCGAATGTGTCACGCATTTCCTTTGCCTTTTCAGGAGTGTCAACATCGCCATTTCCAAATACAGGAATATGCATACGTTGGTTGTTCTTAACGTCGGCAATAGGCGCCCAATCTGCTTCACCTTTATACATTTGAGCACGTGTACGACCATGTATGGCAATAGCTTTACAACCTACATCTTGTAACCTTTCGGCTACTTCTACGATCATAATAGAACTTTCATCCCAACCCAAACGTGTTTTTACAGTGATAGGTAAATTGGTATGCTTTGCCATAGCCTCCGTTAAGGAAACCATTAAGGGAATATCTTTTAAAATTCCCGCACCGGCACCTTTTGAAACTACTTTTTTTACAGGGCAGCCAAAATTGATATCAATAATATCAGGATTTGATTTTTCTACAATCTCAACCGAGCGAAGCATAGAGTCTAGATTTGCTCCAAAAATTTGAATACCAACAGGGCGTTCTTTTTCGTAAATATCTAATTTCATGGTACTTTTTGCCGCATCACGAATCAAGCCTTCACTGGAGATAAATTCAGTATACACAACATCAGCTCCTTGCTCTTTGCACAATGCTCTGAATGGAGGGTCACTTACATCTTCCATAGGCGCCAACAGCAATGGAAAATCAGGGAGTTCTATGTTGCCTATTTTTATCAAATCTTAATACGAAATTACACTTTTTATCATTAGTCATAAGAAGACCTCACAGGTTTTTAAAACCTGTGAGGTCTATTTTAAAATATTAATTTAACTAAAACGTCACCTCAAGCTCAATCGTTTCTTTATTTCTCAATATCTTGGCTTTAGTAGTCATTCCATTTTTAAATTTTGACAAGGCTTTCATATAACCCATCATATCTTTTATTTCATATTCACCTAACTGAATAACTACATCTCCTTTTTGTATACCTGCTTTTTGCGCAGGTTTATCTTCACTAACACCATCTATACGCATGCCTTTTCCGTCATACATATAATCAGGTACAACACCTAATGTTACTTTAAAACGTGGTGTATTATCACTTTCATTTTTTGTTTTCCGAAAAGGCATTTTACCATTATCATCAAGATCAGTAATAATATTAAAAATATAATTTGAAATGGTTTCCATACCGGCATAATTCAGCTTGTCAAAATCATCACTTGGTCTATGATAGTCTTCATGTTGCCCAGTAAAGAAATGTAGTACGGGCATATCATTTAAATAAAATGAAGTGTGGTCAGATGGTCCAACCCCAGATTCTTTTTTTATCAATTTGAATTTGTCATTATAAGCTTCAACTACTTGTTTAAAATATGGTGAAGTACCCACGCCATAAACGGCTAAAGCACTATCTTTTTTTAATCGACCTACCATATCCATATTCAACATATAATTTGCAGAATCTAAATTAATTGTAGCGTGTTTTACAAAGTAATTAGAACCCAATAAACCCATTTCTTCACCTGAAAAAGCCATTACTAAATAGTTGTTTCCTTTATTGGTGTCTTTTAATTTTTTAGCAAGATTTAATAGTACAGCAACACCACTGGCATTGTCATCTGCACCATTATGAATCAGTTTTTCTTTTCCTCTGTACAATGAGCCATCATCACCATGGCCCAAGTGATCAAAATGGGCTCCAATAATAATGGTATGCGCTGCATTATTATTGATATAACCCAACACATTTCTTCCGGTAATTACATTTTCACTAATAGTATCTGTATAATCTACTTTTCCGTGAGGATGTGTTTTTGGTTTGAAAGTAAAATCTTGAAAATATCCGCTAGTACCTTTTGGCACTAACCCCATTTCTTTAAAACGTTTTGCAATATAATCTGCTGCAGCTTTTTCACCTTTAGTTCCAGTAGATCTACCTTCTAATTTATCATCAGCTAAAAAAGCAACATCCTTTTGTATTTGAGTAGTAGATTGAGCTAGACTTTCAAAACTAAAAAGGAAACTAAAAAAAGTAAGAATTAATATTCGATTTATCATAATAGTATTATTTTTGAGCAAAATTAGGCAATAATTGCCATTTATTTTAGAAATTATTTTACAGATGAAATTTACAGCAAAATTTATTAGTTTTTTAGTATTACTTATTTTTATGGCATCGTGCAAAACACAACAAGCCGCAAAAACTACACAAGTTGAAACTCCTGTTACTAAAGTCGAAAATACAGTTGTAGCATCAGCTAATGATTCCTTGATCTTCCCAGAAGAGAAACATTTTAAATCGTTACGTCAAGTGACTTTTGGAGGTGATAATGCTGAAGCTTATTGGAGTTTTGACGATAAACAATTGGTGTTTCAGTCAAACAATAAAAAATGGAATGTCTCTTGTGATCAGATGTTTTTAATGAATGCAGATGAAACATTTAAGGGTAAAACTCCGCCTATGCTAAGCACAGGAAAAGGAAGAACTACTTGCGCTTACTTTTTACCGGATAATAAACATATCATATATGCATCCACACATTTAGGAGCAGACGAATGTCCTGAAACACCATTGCGTAAAGAAGGGAAATATATTTGGCCAATTTATGATACCTATGACATTTTTGTAGCCGATTTACAAGGCAATATTGTAAAACAATTGACCAATGAGAAAGGTTATGATGCCGAGCCGACAGTTTCCCCTAAAGGTGATAAAATAGTGTTTACTTCTACAAGAAGTGGCGATTTAGAATTATACACAATGAACCTTGACGGAAGTGATGTTAAGCAAATTACATTCGAATTAGGATATGACGGGGGCGCTTTCTTTTCACCTGACGGAACAAAAATAATTTTCCGTTCTTCAAGACCAAGAACTGAAGAAGAAATTAAGGAATATAAAGATCTATTAGCTGAAGGTTTGGTACAGCCAACCAATATGGAATTATACATTTGTAATGCAGATGGAAGTGATTTACGCCAACTAACGCATCTTGGAAATGCGAATTGGAGTCCGTTTTTTCATCCTTCAGGCAAGAAAATTTTATTTTCTTCAAACTTTGAAGCAGAAAGAGGTTTCCCCTTTAACTTATATTTGATTGATTTAGACGGAAAGAACCTTGAACGTGTTACTCATGGCGAGACCTTCGATGCATTTCCTGTATTTTCAAACGATGGTAAAAAATTGATTTTTTCTTCTAATAGAAATAATGGCGGCGGACATGATACGAATCTGTTTATTGCAGAATGGCAAGACTGAAAGGATTGACGTTCTGAAATAGAACAAGAAAGATTCGAATCTGTTTATTGCTGAGTGGCAAGATTAAATTAAATCTTCTAAAGTAAATGTCATTGCGAGCCTGCCTGTACGGTAGTCAGGGACGAAGAGTAGCCTGTGCTGAGCGTAGTCGAAGTATGGCAATCTGTTTCTTATAAAAGATAGATGTAAAACCATTATAGTAAAAAATGAACAAATCTTTTACTCAAGATAGAATTTTTAAAAACATTGACTATTCATCAAAACCATTAGATAAAGGCGAATACGACACCTGTACTTTTATCAATTGTAATTTTGCTGATTCAGACCTTTCAGCTATTACTTTTATAGAATGTGAGTTTGATACCTGTAATTTAAGCATGGCAAAAATGAATGGTGCTGCATTTAATGAGGTGAAATTTATAACCTGTAAACTATTAGGTGTTAATTTTAATAATTGTAATGACTTTGGCTTTGATGCCAATTTTGAAGACTGCCATTTAAATTTAGCCTCTTTTTATAAACTAAAATTAAAAGCCATAAAATTTAAAGATTGCAGTCTTCAAGAAGTAGATTTCATAGAAGCTGATTTGTCTGGCGTAGCATTTGAGAATTGTAACTTAGAAAGAGCTGTATTTGAAAATACAAACTTAGAAAAAACTGACTTTAGTGCTTCTTATAATTATTCAATTGATCCTGAAATGAACAACATCAGGAAAGCTAAATTTTCAGTAGATGGACTTAAAGGGTTGTTAGAAAAGTATAATATTGAAATCAAATAAATACAAAATTAACTTTATATTTAATCAGGGAGTAGTATTGTTAAATTCCAAATTTCAATGACCTTTATGTTAATTTGAAATTATTTGTCAATGTTTTGAAAATTGGATATTATTTGTGATTTGGTAATTGAATTGAGTATATGTTGCATTTATTACATGGAATTTTAAGGTAAACGTAATAAATTGACAGCATACCTTCAACAGATTAATTTATAACCATAACCTCGAACATTGATAATTTGAATATTACTATCTTGTTTTAATTTTTTACGAAGTTTAGTAATAAAGACATCCATACTTCTGGCATTGAAAAAATCATCATTCCCCCAAAGTTTGTTTAAAATCAATGACCGATCTAATACTTGGTTTTTATTTTTTAGTAAATGAAATAAAAGATGTGATTCGCGATGTGTAAGCTGTATTTTATCTTCATTTTTATATTGGAGTAGTTGTTTTGGGAAATCAAATTTATACTCGCCAAAAAGTAAAATTTCGGTTGTTTTTTGAAGCTTCGTTTTGTTTAGAAGATTATTAATTCTTACAATCAATTCTTCCATACTAAACGGTTTTTTTAAATAATCGTTTCCACCAATAGTAAACCCTTCAACCACATCTTGTGTTTGGGATTTGGCAGTTAAAAATATGATAGGAATCGTTTGATCTATGGATCTGATTTCTTTTGCCAGTGTAAAGCCATCTTTTTTAGGCATCATTACATCTAAAACTAATAATTCAGGTTTTTCAGATGTATAAACTTGGTACGCTTTTTTACCATTATCGCATAAAAGCACCTTGAAATTTCTAGTTTCTAAACTTTCTTTTATAATTTGACCTAAGGCAGACTCGTCTTCCGCTAAAAGAATTGTTGATTTAAGCATTAGGTAAGAATATTTTAAAAGTTGTTAGATGATTATTCAGGCTTAAATGAATAGTGCCACCATGTTTTTCTATAATTTTTTTGGTATAATACAAACCAATTCCAAACCCTTTTACGTCATGTGTATTTCCTTTTGGTACACGGTAAAATTTATCAAAAACCTTTTCTCTGTGATTTTTATCGATGCCATTGCCATTATCTACAATAGAAACTTCTAAATTATCCAACACAGAATTTATAATAACTTCTATTTGTTCGCCTCCATATTTAGCTGCGTTATCAATCAAGTTAGAGATAGCATTTTCAAAATGAAAAGCATCAATATTACTAATTTTAACATTTATATTAGATGAAAAAGATATTGCTTTTTCAGGTGTAATTAATTGATGCTTTTTTGTGATTTTTTCAATTAAATCAACAATATTGACAGGCTCTTTTTTTAATAATAAACTTTCGCTATCTAGTGTTGCAGTTTCTAATAACTTTTCGACCATTAGATTTAGTTTGTTTAACTGTACAGAAGAAATAGAGAGGTATTTTTTTGTTTTTTCTTTATCGTTTAAGGCATTAAAATTAGCGATAGCTTCAATGGCAGTTGACACGGTTGTAATGGGTGTTTTAAACTCGTGCGTTATATTACTTATGAGGTCATTTTTAATTTCTGCTAATTCTTTTTGTTGATTGATAATTTTAAGTAAATAGAATAAACTAGAGATTACAGCAATTGATAATAAAAGTGATAATAAAATACCTGTAAAACTTCGTTTAAAAGCTTCATAGGCAGGGTTGCTGTAATATAGTATAAGCTTTTCGCGAGGTTTTAAATAGGTAGATTTTGCTTCGCTGGTTAGAATTAACTTTGGTTGTAAGTCAATTTTATTAGTGTAAAAAAGTGTATCATTTTTTGTGTGCTTAAAATAGTAAGAAGCAGAAATACCTTTATTATTTAATTGGTTCTTTAAAATAGAGTCAATCTTTTTATGATCTAAAGAATCGTTTTGAATAGCAATAAAAATTGTTTGTAAGCCTTTAATTAACTTTAAACTATCGGTTGCTTTTTTTCCTTTAAAAACTTGCACTTCTTTAATCTTATTGCTGCTTTTAGTATTGATATGAAAACCGCTTTTACCATCTTTAGAAAATTGCGTGATCTGAGTGATTTTAGAATGCTTTTTTGGAACGGAATCTTTATAAAAACCTTCTTCTACATCTTTAACTATAGAATCTATAAAAACGGATTTCATCATTTTAAACTCTTCGTTATTATCGGTATTGATTTTGATAGTCGAAAAATCAGAAGTGAGAGAATCCTTTTTTTGAGGATTAAAAATTGATGTTAAAGTTTTGCTTTTTATCCATTTATTACCTAGAGAATCTTCAGACTCTACAATGGCAATAAAATTCTTTTTTGATAAGTCAGTATAATATAATTCGATGGCATTATCTAAACTAATCTGAATTTCATTTAAAACACGTTGCCTGTTTAACTCATAATTTTTATAATTCCAATACAATTGTACAGCAATAGTTGCCACAATAGTTGCCGTAATTAGGTATAAAATCCAATTATATTTTTTGGTGTTCACAGTTCAAATATAGGTAGTTATAATTGATAAAACTCACCACTTAACACTCGTTAACACTCATTAACTCAAAGTGTGGCTTTTCAGTTTCATATTTGTAGCATAGAAATTTAAAATCAAAATATTATGAAACGAGCATGCTAAAAAGTTTGTCACTCAAGGAAATGACTACTAGCGAACAGCATGTGACCAAATTAACAAATATTATAGACACATGAAAAAAGTAATTACATTATTATTAGCAACTTGTTTTTTATCAGGTTTTGCACAAAACTTTCAAGGCAAAGCAACATATAAAACACATAGAAAAGTAGATATAAGAATAGATAGTTCTTCAACTGCAGCAAACCCTGATATTCAGAAGCAATTAATGGCACAATTGCAAAAACAATTTCAAAAAACATACACGTTGAACTTCACAAAAATAGAATCAACGTTTAAACAAAACAAAGAGCTGTCTGCACCTCAACCACAAGCTATTGGTGGTGTTTCAATTCAAATACTTGGTAATGGTGGTGGTACTGATGTACTCTATAAAAATATAGCTGAAAAACGCTATACAAATAAAACAGAAATTAGCGGAAAACGGTTTTTAATTAAAGATAATTTAGAAGATTTTAAATGGGAAATGACTAGTGAGACTAAGAATATCGGTAATTATATATGTTATAAAGCTACCCATTCTAGAGAAGAAGAAAGAATTAGCTTCACTTCAGAAAATGGAAAAGAGAATGAAACCAAAGAAATGGTTACTGTTGAGACTATTGCCTGGTACACTCCTGATATTCCTGTGAGTAATGGTCCTCGAGGGCACTGGGGATTACCAGGGTTGATTCTAGAAATACAAGAAGGAAAAGAAACAATAGTCTGTACAGAAATTGTATTAAATCCAACAGAGAAGATCAACATTGAAGAACCAATTAAAGGGAAAATAGTTACTCAAGAAAAGTATGATAAAATTATGGATACGCATACTAAAGAAATGATGGAACGTTTTAAAAATAGAAGAAAGAGCAAAGACGGAGAATCTTTTAGTATAGAAATTCAAGGATAATTATGATACTTGTTTTAATTTACATACTAGTTTTCATAATAGCGAAATTCTAAAAAACAATCAATATTTTTTTGATGAAAAAACTACTTTTTGTAGTCATTTTTATGACTGCTTACATAACTACTGCCCAAATTACGCTTACTGGCATTGTAAAAGATAGTATTGGTAATCCGTTAGAAATGGCAAATATAATTGCAATCAATCAGCAAACCAAAAAGTTAGATTCGTATGGATTTTCAGATTCGCAAGGTCGTTATAAATTGAATCTACAGAAAAATGCATCGTATGCCATTAAAGTTAGTTATATAGGTATGAAAACTGCTGATATAACACTAGATACAAAAGAGATTGACATTACCAAAAATGTAAGTTTAAAAGAAGACGCTACCTTAGATGAGGTAAACCTCACTTATAAAATGCCGGTAACAATAAAGGGAGATACTATTGTTTATGATGCTGATTCTTTTACAAGCGGACGCGAAAAAAAACTAGGTGATGTATTACAAAAATTACCCGGTGTAGAAGTAAATGAAGATGGTGAAATTATGGTAGAAGGCAAAACATTAAATAAAGTAATGGTTGAAGGAAAAGATTTTTTTGATGGTGATTCAAAATTAGCAACTAAAAATATTCCTGCAAATGCCATTGATAAAGTTGAAATATTAAAAAACCATAGCGAAGTTGGTCAATTACGAAACGTTACTGATAATGAAGATAATATTGCAATTAATATCAAATTAAAGGAAGGGAAAAAGAATTTTTGGTTTGGCGACATAAAAGCAGGTAGCAGTGTTGCTATGGATGAATCGCGATATATAGTCAATCCGAAATTATTTTATTATAATCCTAAATATAGCTTAAATGTGATGGCTAATATTAATAACATTGGCGAAATTCCATTTACTTGGCGCGACTATTTTAAGTTTACAGGCGGATTTAGAAACCTTGGCGGTGGCGGGACAAGTATAAATTTATCTGATGATTTGAGCTTTTTAGTGATGCGAAATAATCAAGCTAAAGATATCAATGCAAAGTTTGGTGCGTTAAACTTTAGTTATTCACTTAAAAAAACATGGGATTTAAGCGGATTTGCCATTTATTCAGGTATGAAAACCGATATTGAACAAACGAGCGAGCGCAACTATATAAACACAAATTTAACAGAAACAACAAGTAGCCTAACACAGCAAAATAATAAGTTGGGGTTGGTAAAGTTGAGTACAAGTTACAAACCAAATGCTAATAATCATTTGGATTATGATATTTTCGGAAAAATTTCGAAACTAACGCAAGATCAGAATTTCTTTTCATCTGAGGCAGGAACAATTTTAGAGAATAAAACACAAACACCATTTTCTATCAATCAGAATTTGAATTATTACTATACACTGAGTGAGAATCACATTTTTGCTTTTGAAGCTCAATATCTTTGGCAGGATGAAGACCCATTTTACAATGCTAAATTAGAGCAATTATCTTTTGCGAATTCGTTGGCGCTTGATGTAAATCAAAATGTATTCGATGTTTCACAAAACAAACGTATAAAAACAAATAAACTAGATGCCAAGCTTGACTATTATTATGTACTAAACACTAAAAGTAATGTAAACATAACCTTAGGAACTACTTTAAGCAATCAAAAATTTAATTCTAATGTCTTTCAAATTTTAGATAATGGCACACAAAACCATATTACAAACCCATCAACATTGAATAACGTCGAATACGCATTTAATGACTTTTATGCGGGTTTACATTACAAGTTTGTTACCGGTATTTTTACATTTAATCAAGGGGCGACATTGCATAGCTATTCAGCAAAAAACACGCAATTAGGTAGCGAATTTATCAACAGTTTTGTAAAATTATTACCAGATGCTTTTATAAAAGCAAGTTTAAAAAAATCTGAAAGTTTGCGATTGGCGTATAATATGCAAGTAAGTTTTACAGATGTGAACAGAGTAGCCGAAGGTTTTGTGTTTAACAATTATAATAGCTTGTATGCTGGTAATCGAACGTTAGAAAATTCATTATCTCATAATATACAATTAAACTACTCTAATTTTAATATGTTTAATTACACAAATGTATATGCATTTATCAATTATAATAAAAGAATTGATGCCATTAAAGGGAATACAGAGCAGTTAGGAATCGATCAGATTTCTACATCTGTCAATTCTATTTTTCCTGATGAAAGTATTTCTGCAAATGCCGATTTTCAAAAGAGTTTTAGAAAATTTAAAGTAACAATAGGAGGAAATGTATCTTATGCCAAGTTGAATAATTTGTTTACATCACCTCAAACACAAGTTGTCGAAAACAGGATATCAAAATCGTTTACACAATCGTATAGAACAAAAGTAAGTTCAAACTTTAGAGATGCGCCAAATTTTGATATTGGCTATAATTTTATAATTAATGAGTACGATCAAGGCATTATACAAAACAGGTATTATACGCATAGCCCCTATTTAAATTTTGATGCTTATTTACTAAAAAACTTTATTTTCAATACAAAATTCACATATAATAATTATAGAACTGAAAATAGAACGATTAATAATTATAGTTTTTGGAATGTTAATTTAAGTTATCAAAAAAAGAATAGTAATTGGGAGTATAAAATGAGTGTAACCAATATTTTAGATACCAAATCCTTAAACCAAGATAATATAGTTGAGAATGTTTATAACAGTACTTCTTCGTATATCATACAGCCGAGGTTTGCTGTTTTTAGTATTATATATAATTTGTAGCAACCAGTTGTGTATTTTGATAAAATAACGTCTCCTGAAGCAGACATAAGATTATACAATATCTGTCAAAATGCACAACGGATTGTAGTATTAGCTTTATAAACCGAAAGTTTCTTTAACTTTAGTTACATAATCCAGTTTTTCCCAAGTAAACAGTTCTACTTCTTTTACAACCGTTCCAGAATACGGACTCTCAAATATTTTTGTAATTGTTTTAGATTCTTTACCCATATGTCCGTAAGCAGCAGTTTCTAAATAAATAGGGTTACGAAGTTTTAAACGTTCTTCAATAGCCGCAGGACGCATGTCAAAAATTTTGGCAACTTTTTCTGCTATTTCACCATCAGTTAGATCAATTTTGCTGGTATCATAAGTATCTACAAAAATAGAGGTTGGTTCTACAACGCCAATAGCATAACTTACTTGTACCAATATTTCGTCAGAAACTCCTGCAGCCACTAAATTTTTAGCAATATGACGTGAAGCATAAGCAGCACTTCTGTCAACTTTACTAGGATCTTTACCTGAAAAAGCACCACCGCCATGAGCGCCTTTACCACCATAGGTGTCAACTATTATTTTTCTTCCGGTTAAACCGGTATCACCATGAGGTCCGCCAATCACGAACTTTCCTGTAGGATTGATATGGTATTCAATATTATCATTAAATAGGGCTTGAATATTGTCTGGTAATTGTGTTTTTACTCTTGGCATTAAAATAGTAATGATATCTTTTTTAATTTGAGCTAGCATTCTGTTATCATCTGCGTCAAAATCATCATGTTGTGTAGAGACAACTATAGCATCAATACGTTGAGGTACATTATCATCATTATATTCAATGGTTACCTGACTTTTTGCGTCAGGACGTAGATATTTTATTTCATTGTTTTCTCTACGCAACTCAGCGAGAACTTGTAAAATTCTATGAGAAATATCCAATGCCAAAGGCATAAAATTTTTAGTTTCGTTGGTAGCATAACCAAACATCATTCCTTGGTCGCCGGCACCTTGTTCTTCTTTAGTTGCTCTATCAACACCTTGATTAATATCTTGAGATTGTTCATGAATTAAAGAAATAACACCACAAGAATCACCAGAAAACTGGTATTCGCCCTTGGTATAGCCAATATCATTAATTACTTTTCTAGCGATTTCTTGAACATCTAAATATGTTTTACTCTTTACTTCACCTGCAAGGATTACTTGCCCTGTGGTAACCATTGTTTCACAAGCTACTTTTGACTCAGGATCAAAAGCTAAAAAATTGTCTAATAAAGCATCACTAATTTGATCTGCTACTTTATCCGGATGTCCTTCAGAGACACTCTCTGAAGTAAATAAATATGCCATAATTGTATTTTAATTATAAAAAAGGATTGCAATTGCTAAGAGAGTATAATTACTGCTTTAGCATTTACGCTGAATTCATTTTCAGTATCTTTTAAAAATGAATTCAAATCTGGTAATAAATAAACCAGACCCTGAAATGTCCCGATAACTATCGGAACCAAGGTTTTGAGGTTGCAATCAGTTCAAATTTTTCCTCAAAAAATAATGAGCAAAGGTAGAAAAATAAAAATTATATATTCTATTAAGAAGCCTTAAATTTTTAAAAGCTATCTATTTCACAGGCTCTAAATAAGAATAATGAAATTAAACAGACTGATAATTGTAGGATGCTCAATAATTAAAAAATAAATTCTAAAAAGTTTGGTAGTTTGCTTTTAGTTTTACAATATTTGCATTGAACTTATCCTGATTTTTTGTCTTTAACCGAAAAAATCAGGATGAGTTCATTTACAAAGTTCAATGATTTATTGAAATGTTATCAAGAAAGGCAGAGGGATTAGACCCGTTGAAGCCTTAGCAACCCTTTATTCGTAAAGA
>VAPM010232092.1_pt1 | contig 45782 bp, 42 predicted proteins | sample 3395091 | NCBI WGS metagenome assembly VAPM01 (sample SAMN08290445, study PRJNA428436) | hydrothermal vent metagenome | isolation source: Deep-sea hydrothermal vent chimney 3 | place: Pacific Ocean: Juan De Fuca Ridge
ACCAATGTGCACGATCCTCTTTTTGCAAAAGCTATCGTTATCGGCGATGGGGCAAATACTATGGTAGTGGTTATTGTCGACAATGTCGATGTCGCTCCGTTTGGATTTCAGGAGGCAAGAGCACGTATTCAAAAAGAATTTAAATTGCCCGCTTCAAACATTATTATTTCTGCTACGCACACCCACACAGGACCAGAATATTCGGATGTTTATGAAAAAATATTGGCCACCAAGATACACGATGCAGTAAAAATAGCCATGCAAAATATGCAGCCTGCAGTTATCAAATCAGGCGTTGGAAAAGAAGAAAACATATCTTTTCATCGTCGTTTTATGATGAAAGATGGAACAGTAAAATTTAATCCGGGGGCGTTAAACCCCGACATTGTTAGACCTATGGGTCCAATTGATCCGGAAGTGGGTATATTATATTTTGAAACACCAGATGGAAAACCCATTGCGGTATTGGTAAATTTCGCAATGCATCTCGATACAGTCGGAGGAACAGAAATATCTGCAGACTATCCATTTTATATGGAAAAAGTTCTTAAAAAAGTGTTGGGTGATGATGCAATGGTGCTATTCGGTTTTGGCACATGTGGAAACTTAAATCACTTTAATGTAAAAAGCCCGGAAACGTTGAAAGGGTTTGGTCGTACCGAGCGCATTGGGTATGCACTTGCAGCAAGCGTCATTAGAGAGCTACCTGCATTAGAAACAATTGGTTCTACTGAATTAAAGTCTCAATCGGAAGTACTTCATTTAAAAATCCCTGAATACACAAAGAAACAAGTAGCCGAAGCTAAAATCAATGCAAAGAAAGAATCTGATCATGAATCTTCGACACAGGAAATCAGGGAGGCCATGAAGATATTAAGAATTTTGGAGCGAGAAGGAAATCCCATCGAAGCAGAGGTGCAAGTCTTTGGAATAGGTGATATTGGAATTGTCGCTTTGCCGGGAGAAATTTTTGTTGAGTTGGGACTGGATATCAAGGAAAGATCTCCATTTAAGCATACCTTTATATTGACGCTTTCCAATAATTCAATTGGATATATCCCAAACGAACCAGCATTTAAGTATGGTGCATATGAGGTAGAAGTAAGTGAAATCGCCCCCGGTGAAGGAGAAAGATTAGTTGAATCCTCGGTAAAACTATTGAAAAAAATAAAGAATTGAACACGTAAAAGAACTTGAAAAATTATAATTCTATAAAATCATGTCAGAGAAACTAGCAATATACGGTGGGCAAAAAGCAGTAAAAAACAATTTAGTTGGTTGGCCAAATCTCAGTGAAAAAGCAATTAAAGCAGTAGAAGACGTACTAAGATCAGGTAAGGTAAACTACTGGACAGGCCCAAAAGGAATGGCATTTGAAGAACAATTTGCCGAATGGCAAGGCAGTAAATATGCTATTTCTGTAGCAACCGGCACAGCTGCGCTACATGTTTCTATGGCAGCAATGGGTATTGGCCCCGGAGATGAAGTGATTGTACCGAGCTATACTTTTATCGCATCCGGTTTTTCAATTGTGCAGACCGGAGCAATTCCACGCTTTGCAGATGTAAATATTGATGATCACTGCATCAGCATTGCGTCAGCAGAAAAGTTAGTAAATGAACGAACGAAAGCCATTATGCCGGTTCACCTTTATGGAAACATTTGCAAAATGGATGAGATCAACGCATTTGCCAAAAAACATAATCTACTGGTAATTGAAGACAATGCAGAAGCATTTGGGGGTTCGTACAAGGGGAAAAAGACCGGAACCTTAGGAGATATTGCAGGGTGTAGTTTTTGTCAGAATAAGACATTCACAACTGGTGGTGAAGGCGGGATGGTCACTACCGACAATGAAGAATATGCCTGGATTGCCAGAAGCTTTAGAGATCATGGATATGATGTGAAACAACGGCTGAGCTTACTGGCACTTGAGCAAAAGTTGCCCTACATCCATAATATGATTGGCTGGAACTATAGAATGACAGAAATGCAATCGGCCATCGGCATCGCCGAGCTGGAAAGAATGGACAATTGGAATATGCCCACCAGACATCGCAATGCACATGTTATCATTGATTCCATTAAAGATCTCCCCCTAGTATTGTATAAACCTATTGACACAGAGGAACGTAAGAATGGTTGGTTTACCATGGCATTTTCTTTGGATATTGAAAACATGAAGTGCACAATTCAAGAATTTGTTGAAGCTGCTGCTGCTGAAGGTGCAACAGCTTGGAAAGTTTTCTGGCCGCAATGTCATACAGAAGGAGCATTTCAGAAGCACAACTCATTTGGAAAAAGTGGTTTCCCGTTTACCTCCAAAGAATTTACAAACTCAGAAAGTGTTGATTATTCCAATGTAGATGTGCCAAATGCCAAATGGCATGAAGAGCATACGTTTACCTGTTTTGCTTTTCCTACTTACACGGCAGATGACTGTGAGCAAATCGGACAAGCTTTGAGGAAAGTGATTCTTGCGTATTCAAAATAACCGGAGTGGGAGCATATTGGACATCATATGCGAGTGGTAAAAAGTAAATTAAAAACACAAAAAAATGGAAAAAATAATTAACTGGGGTGTAATCGGGTCAGGTGGTATAGCAAAAAGAAGAACAATTCCTGAAGGAATTATTCCGGCAAAGCATGCCAATTTGGTTGCTGTTTATGGGACTAATGCTGAAACAAATAAAAGCGTTGCAGAAGAGTTTAATGCTAAAGCAGTAAACAGCATCCAAGAATTAATCAATTCTGATATTGATGCTATTTATATTGCATCGCCAGTCGATGCTCATCTCAATCAGGTAATTGAATGCGCAAAAGGAAAAAAACATATTCTTTGCGAAAAGCCTTTGGGATTGAATTTAGCGGAAGCAGAAAAAATGCATCAAATAGTTCTTGAAGAAGGTGTAAAGTTGGGCACCGGATTTATGATGCGCAGGTTAGCACAGCATCTGGCTGCCAAAAAATTAATTCAAGACGGTAGACTTGGCAAACCTGTATTTGCAAGAGCTCAACTATCTTGCTGGTATCCGCCCATTGATGGTGCCTTCAGGCAAAATCCGGAGAAAGGAGGCGGTGGGTCTCTCATGGATATGGGAAGCCATTGTATCGACCTGCTCGAAATGATGTTTGGTGAGGTACAAAGCGTTAGTTGTTTTATCAATAACAATGTCCAAAACTATGCCTCAGAAGATAGTGCCATTGTTTCGTTAAAATTCAAAAATGGTGCACTTGGTACTGTCGATTCTTATTTTTGCATTCCCGACAATAGCAGTAAAAACTGCCTGGAACTTTATGGGTCAAATGGTAGTATTTTGGCCAAGGGCACATTGGGGCAAGCCGATGCCGGAGAAATGATTGCCTTTCTAGAAAATGACGATTCTTCATATAGTGCCCAGCAAGAAAGAAGCGCCTCTTCAGGCCTGGAAATAAATCCTACTCCAATTAATACCTACGAATCAGAAATAGAAGATTTTAGCCTGACCATTCTTGAAGACAGGGATCTCGATATTGACATTCAAAGTGGTATTCGGAATCAAAAAATTATTGCGGCATGCTATGAATCTGCAAAAACACATAAGGTGGTAGAAATTTAATTATTATATTTCATTTCAAAAAAATATAGCACATCAATCATATCTGCTCATTTCATGGGCGGGTTTGATCTTTATCTCTGTTCAAGCCAACAAAAAATTTATTGACCATAACCTGAATTATTCGGGGAATAATTTTTGAGTGAAGCAGAAATATCCACCTGCAAGCAAGAAGCAGATTATGCGCCTGCGTGTGTTTTATTGGCTCGTGTTGAGCGTAACAGAAAGAAGAAAAAAAAGAGGGAAAGAAAAGATAAAGAAGCTGTCAAGGATTCCTTGACAATTGAATTTGAGGAAAAATGGATAAACAGAACGAAATAGTTATTTATCAGGCACAAGATGGTTCTGCTCATTTGCAGGTTAACCTTCAAGATGATACTATTTGGTTAACACAAAGGCAAATGGCTGATCTATTTGAAAAAGATGTACGGACCATCAATGAGCATACTCAAAATATTTATAAATTAGGTGAATTAACTTCAAATTCAACTATCCGGAAATTCCGGATAGTTCGTCAAGAAGGCAATAGGCAGATAAACAGAAACATAGACCACTATAATTTAGATGTGGTTATCTCAATTGGATATCGAGTAAACTCATTAAGAGGCACACAGTTTAGAATATGGGCAAATAGTGTTTTAAACAAATATTTGGTTAAAGGTTATGCCATAAACGAAAAACGATTGGCTCAAAAAGAGCAAGAAGTACAAGTCTTAAAAAATGGCATTCAAATACTGAGTAGAGCCATTGAGGAAAAAACAGTTGATAATGAATGGTTATCCATTTTTTCAAAAGGTTTAAGCTTGTTAGATGATTACGATCACGAACAATTGGACACCAAAGGTTTAACCATAAAAGAAGCGCAATATTCAAGTCTCGATGACTATCAAATACTCATCAATCAAATGTCAACGGAATTTTATTCGGGTTTATTTGGTAAAGAAAAGGATAAAAGTTTTCAAAGTTCTGTAGCTCAAATAGAAAAAGGGTTTGGAGAAAAAGATTTTTACCCAACCCTTGAAGAAAAAGCAGCTATGCTTTTATATCTAATAATAAAGAATCATTCGTTTGTAGATGGCAATAAACGAATAGCAGCAGCTTGCTTTTTGAAATTTTTACAGCAAAATAATATGCTATTTAATACCCAAAATCAACCCATAATTAGCAACGACACTTTGGCGAGTTTAACCCTTTTTATTGCTTCAAGTAAACCGGAAGAAATGGAAACGGTAAAACGATTAGTAATTAGTGTATTAAATAGAAATAAATGACAGGTTCAACATCATATCAAAGATTTGGAATCTTGCAAACGTACTTCGTGGCGAAGGTGTAGGTTATTATTTAGGACAAATCACCTATTTGCCTTTCTTGAAAATGACGATTCTTCATATAGTGCCCAGCAAGAAAGAAGTGCCTCTTCCGGCCTGGAAATAAATCCTACTCCGATCAATACCTATGAATCAGAAGTTGAAGATTTTAGCCTGGCCATTCTTGAAGACAGGGATCTCGATATTGACATTCAAAGTGGTATTCGGAATCAAAAAATTATTGCGGCGTGCTATGAATCTGCAAAATCAAAAAAGGTGGTAGAAATTGTGTAGTAAGTCTGCTAATGAAGTGTCTTTAATGTCGATAATCCTCTCGCCTGTTGCGAGGTCTGCGTACTATTTAATAGTATCAGACAGCAAACAAATCTCCTGCCTCGTCCGGCAGGCGGGCAGAATAAACCTGCCACCGCATACCTGGGAATTAAATGCTATTTATTTAGTGGTATAAACAAGCCAAATGAAATATCTGGGAAAAATGTATTTTTTGTAATGATGCCTCCTGCATGTAGATTGATGACATATTTCGTTCCTACGGTTTTTGTCCAGATTACCTCAGGCCCGTAGCCCGGTTCTATATTGCTCTCTTTTTCGCTTTCAAGCCACAACAAATGATGGTATCTACACCCCACGGCCAGTCCTGTTTTCCCAAGAAATATTCCTCCGCCAGCATTAGCCGAATTGAATATCACAGAAGATTGCACAGAAGCTGCAAGATAAAATCTATTTACTTCCTTGGTTTGTAGAATATATTCCAATTCCACGCCAATCAAAAACACCACGCCAAGTTTAGCTCCGAGGTAAAAATTATGATTAATTTTTTTGTCAGTTGGTTTGTCTTGTTCTATGCCAGTATTAATGTCGTCTGTATCACTGGAGGAAGCTGATGCGTGGATAGATAAAATAAAGAAAAAGGCAAAAATTACATATTTATAATTCCTATAGGAATAAAAATTTAATACATGTATTTTCTTATTTTTCAATTTGCTGTGGACTTAGGACAATGATTATTAAAATTAACAAATTGATAGCAATTGTTTGTCTAATTGATAAAAAATAAAAATGGCTTGAACCTCATTATGAAGTTCAGGCCATTTACGCAATGCTCAAAAGTATATATCTCAAGCCATACGCTATCTATTCCTTAATATCATCTTTTATTTTTCTTGAGACAAAAAAGCCAGTAAGAAGACCAATGCCACCGCAAATAAATATCATTGAAGAAAAAGCAATATCTTCATCCAGCCCAAGTTCGTTAATAAATTTGGCTAAAAGAATTCCAATACCTATTGCAATGGCCAGAAAAGCAATATTTAACACAACAATACTTACTGTATTTTTCGAAGGTGATCCGGAATTAAATAGCTTGGCATCTGCGCCTTTTTCTATCAAGGCCAACCTCTCTTTGTTTCTCGTTGTCAAAAATATATATACAATTCCAAAGATGGTTCCGAATACAATTAAAGGGACTAATATTTGCGTTAACATCATAACTTTACAATTTTTAAAGGTTTAACTTATTTCAAAACCTTTGACGCCAACTCTATAAAATCGGTTACAGAATAGTTATAAAAATTATTTTGTAACTTATTAATTGGAGTCTGCGTCTAATGACAAAATGAATTATAAGGAAGATAGCTTTTATATAAATAAAGTTTTAAAAGGAAATTTATTGTCATTTGCGAAATTGGTCGAAAAGCATAAAAGTATGGCTTATACCCTTGCTTTGCGGATATCGAAAAATCATGAAGATGCTGAGGAAATTACTCAGGATTCATTCATGAAGGCCTATAATTCCTTAAGTTCTTTTAAGCAAGATTCAAAATTCTCGACCTGGTTGTATAAGATAATTTATAATACTGCCATTTCAAGATTTAGAAAAAAGCAAATTGAAAGTTATTCGTTGGACGAATCAATAGTCGACAATAAAACAAGTGAAGTAGAAATAAATGGTTTGAGTGCATTGCATCAAAAGCAACGCAAACTAATTATTTCAGAAGCGATAAGCAGGCTAAAAGTAGATGAAGGTGTGGCAATGACCCTATTCTATTTAAATGAAAATAGCATCAAAGAAATAGAAGATATTACAGGATTTACCGGTTCGAATATCAAAATTCTCTTGCATAGAGGGAGAAAAAAGTTGTTATTGGAACTGACAAAAATATTGAAGAAAGAAATCGTTGATATATTATGAGTTTGGAAAAAATAAAAAGAGACCCGGCGATAAAATCAATGTTTGAAGAAGCAGGTTTAGAAAATCCTTCTGCTGGGTTTACAGACAATATTATAAAAAATATTGAGGCACAATCTGCTTCAAGTGTTTTTGTGTACAAGCCTGTTATCAGCAATAGCACCTGGAAGATTCTGGCATTTTTGTTTTCCTCCTTAATTCTATTTATAATTTTAGCAAGCACCTCTGCCGGTGCTGGACAAAGCGTGCAGCTTTATAAAAATATTTTTAATATTGACTTTTCTGTGTTTACAGATATTGTTCAAAAAATGTCCTTTTCATTTGACCTCTCACCTATTTTTAAGATTTCGTTATTGGCATTGATGGTGTTTTCATTTGTTAATTTACTTATCATCAACAACCAAAGCAGATCATATTTTAAGAAGAATTTTTAAATCCTTAAAGCAATCATTATACTATTCTGCCCTGAGTATTAATGCTGTCTGTAAAAATCCAGACATTAAATATTCCAAACATGTGAAATTAAAAGCTTGCTATTTACTGGGATTTTGATGGAATTCAATAGCTGAAATTCTTGCGAACCTCAGACAGATGCCGGAACAAGTCCGGCAATGCTGCCCCTCGATAGTCCCCAGACTTGTTCTGGGGCCTGCTTGCTCATAGCAGTAAAATAAATAGGCCATACCAAATTATCAAATATCATCAGACTTGTCTCTCTACAAATTTATACTCCCAGGATGAGACTGGGAAAATGAAGGGTATTTCATTACTGGGTTTTTGATGGAGTTCTATGGATAGATTCGTGGATATTGCCAACAGATGCCGCAACAAGTGCGGCAATAATTACTGGTAGCTAACAGATGCCGGAATAAATCCGGCATGGTCCGGCAATTCTATTTTACCCAAGAGTATTCAGAAAGTAATTCTGCCAATGGGTCGGAGTCTGCCTGACAAAATCCCAAATGACTGTGTTTTCTCCAGCCTTCTGCATATTCCCATTTTCCTGACAGCTCACCTACTTCTTTTCCAAGATCTTTCATTATTTCCAAGTAGGCATCAAACCCCTGGCTTTTGTCCAACCATTCTTTTTGGCTTCTGTGCTCGGCAAGCATGACTTTTTTATCATCCATCACATTTTTGACATTGATAAAAATATCTGGATAAATAAGATGGTTTAGCGCATCCCTGTTTCCATGAGGTTGCGCATGATATACTACCACATCATTGCTTACCGGAGCCATTGTAGGAATAACCTGAAAATTTTGCATTCCACGTGAGAAAGCTGCCGAGATGGCCAGTCTGCAAGTATTGGTATGGTCTTCCATATAATCCTGGGGTGAGGGTATCAATAGAATATCTGGTGCGACATCTCTTACTACTGACCCTAATTTCGCCAGTAAGTCCTGATTATAAAATACGCCTAAATCCGGAGCGATCGGTGGATAGAAATTAGCTCCAATGCTTTTTGCAGCATTTTTACCCTCCTCCAATCGCATGGCGACAATCGTTTCAGTATCGTATTCTGCTGTTCCACAAGACCCATTGGCGACATTCATATAATGAATTTCGCAACCTGCCCTGGCAAGGAGAATCAGCGTTCCGCTCATACCAAATTCAATATCGTCCGGGTGGGCAGCTATTGCAAATACACGTTTTTTCATATTAGTGCATTTCTACATCACAAACCCCTATTCCACCTCGGAAATAGTTAAACTTGACATTAGGGTGATCGGCCAGTAATGACATGGGGACTGCAGCATCTGTAATTCCTTTTGATATCATCAAAGCTGTCAATCTCATTCCAAACGGATTGTCATGATGCCCAGGATGCCAAATGGATACATTTTCTGCTTTCCAGGTTTCTGCCGGGCCAACGGTGACGGCCTGATGTGGCACATTTTGTACAGCCCCTCCACCGGATGTCCGCGCATTTTGCATGAGGGTAAGTGGGTGCAAATCAACAACTCTGGTACCTAATTTTCTATAAACTTCTGGAGGTGGTGGATTGTCTTTATACGCTCCTTCACGTTTCGGAGGATCATTAAAAGCCCAGTGCTTTACTTCTCCCTGACCACCCTGCATACAAATGCATCTGGCTTGGTTCCAACTTTCAATGTAATCAGAAGCATCAACAGCAGGAAAATGAAGGTTTTCTTTTGGCATCGCCAATTCTGGTTTGATGCGGTTAAAACACATGTCCATATCTGCTTTGGCAAAACCCATAGAAAAGTCCATGGAAACTTCTTTCCCATTTATTACCCATTCGTCCATACCCCAGAAATGACAATTTTTTAGGGATAAATTCAATTCATTTACTAACTGAGCAACCAGAGGAAGTTGTTCTGTTGGACCGATAGGTCCACAAATACCGGCAGGGTTGCTTTCAGTAGCCTGCTGCCAGGCATTGATATATTCCAGGGCCTCGGCTAAAAAAAATTCTTCTATGGTATCATAAATAGAGACCTTAAAGCCTTCTCTGGATAATTGACTAATATCTTTTACTGAAAGTGCTGCGGCGTCATCTAAAAGCCCTTTGTCGAGCGTAGTATAATCCCACCACTCTGGAGCCAGTTTACTGGTATTTCTCATAATATAAATTGGATTAATAACTTAAAAATTGATTAGAATCAAAAGACAAATTATTTATTCCAATGTACGAAGTTAAGATGATAAATCCACAGAAATTGAAATATTGGGCTTGAAATATTAATGCTTGTTATAGGAAATTTTCGAATATTAAGAAGGGTAATTTAATAGCACTATTTCTTAGGCAAAGTATAATTCAATTCAATTATTTTACCGGCACGCATTACAGTTAATTTCATGATGTCCTTTTCTTTTAAATTTTTGATTTTTAATTGCAAATCAATTAGATCATTTTGGTTTTCTACTTTATCACCCAAAATGGTAAGAATGATGTCTCCACCAACTGTATATTTTTGATTATCAAACTCCATCTTTAATCTCCCGCCTTGAAGTCCCATGATTCCTCCCGGGGATAAATCAACAACCTTCTGAATCAATATTCCCCCACCTTGCGGCAGATTGAATATCTTAGCCATTTCGCCACTCACTAAAACTGCATCAAGACCAAACCACATACCTTTATTGTCTAATAGTAAATTGGTAGCCATATTGGATGTAGCAGCAAACCCAAGCCCCTGAAATCCACCAGATTCGCTCAAAATGTAACTGACTATGCCAACAACTTCCCCTTTCATATTGAACATTGGCCCACCGGAGTTGCCGGTATTTATAGCAGCATCTGTTTGAAAAAATTGCATTAATGTCATTTTATGAGAAATACTTTTCTTTTCGTGCATACCACTTATGTATCCTGAAGAAAGCGATTGCGCTAAGCCATATGGGCTTCCAACAACAAATATTTGCTCGCCAGTTTTCACCTTGTCAGAATCTGCCACCTTCGGGATGTGAAGATTTTTGTAAGTAGGAGGCCATACCAATTTTATCAATGCTACATCGGCAGTTGGCTCTGTCGCAATTATTTTTGCTGGAATTACCTCATTGTTGTTGAATATAACTTTTACATCTTCAGCAGTTTGCACCACGTGAGCAGCTGTGAGAATAAGCCCATCCGCAGAAATTAGTACTCCTGACCCAATACCTTGTGCTGTTACGGTTTGCCTTGTCTTCCCACTGCCAACAATCTCTTTTTCTTTGGTCTGTATTTGCACAACAGACGAGCTCACTTTTCCGAAAAGAACACTTAAATCTTGTGCATTAGAAAAGCTAAAAGTCAAGCAGAAACATAGTAAAATGATAATTTTTTTCATTGAGCTGTAATTTATGCACTATGGCAAGGTTATTAATAATGAAACTGTTCGTTGTTCGCAAAGAAATAATTTTATTATGTACGATCAAACCTAAACCTATTTGGGTTTTCAATAAATTTGAATGCCTTCATCGTATCAAATAGTTCCTGGATATTTTGTGAGCTGATTAGTGATGCAACTGTTTCGATATTTACGAAGCCCTCTTCGGACATTTTATGTAATAATTCCATGATGTTGTCATAAAAGTGATTTACATTAAATATCGCTACCGGTTTTTTAATTAATGCCAATTGAGCCCATGTAAATATTTCGAATAGCTCTTCCAAAGTACCAATTCCGCCCGGCATTGCTATAAATCCATCTGCCAAATCGGCCATTTTTTTCTTGCGCTCGTGCATGCTATCAACGATGATCAGCTCCGAAACACCATCGTGACCAAGTTCATGATTGTATAAAAACTCGGGTATAACACCAATTACTTGACCTCCATGCTCTAGTACCGCATTTGCCAAAATACCCATAAGCCCCACACGGCCTCCGCCATAAATCAAGCTAAAATTTTCCCGGGCAATTTTTTTGCCCAAATCATAGGCAGCATTTTTATAAATCGCTTGCTTACCCATACTCGAACCACAAAATACACAAACACTTTTCATAAGCAGATATCTCTATTTTTCTTTTGGTAGATTTACCAATAATAAAAATATAAATTATATATCTGTGGATTTATTCAATGTTTTGACAATTCTATTTGTTGGATTAATTGCTGGGTTTGTCAATGTGGTAGCCGGTGGAGGATCATTACTGAGCTTGCCCATTTTAATATTTTTAGGCCTTCCACCAGTGGTGGCGAATGCAACTAATCGCATTGCCATCTTCTCGCAAAATATATTTGCCGTTGCTGGATTTAAGAGCAAGGGCGTTACGGATTTTAAATTAAGTTTTTTACTTGGGGTATATGCTTTGGTAGGGGCGCTGATAGGTGCAAAATTGGCTATTGATATTCAAGGTGCATTATTTAATAAAATTTTGGCTGTAGTTATGGTTTTTGTAGTATTAATCACCATCTCGGGAATTGCAAAACCAAAAACCGTAAAACCAAAAACTACAAATCTGGCTACAAAGATTGTTGAAGGATTTGCATTTTTCTTTATAGGAATTTATGGAGGATTTATCCAGGCGGGAGTTGGGTTTCTGATCATTGGAGCCTTGACAGCTCTTCATGGATTTAGCCTGGTAAAAACCAATAGCATAAAAGTTTTTGTAATCTTGATTTATACCATCGCAGCACTTGCCATGTTTATTTATGAAGGGAAAATCAACTGGCTTTATGGCGGGGTGTTGGCTATTGGTAATTCTACAGGTGCTTGGTTTGCAAGTAGATGGTCAGTAAATATGGGCGATAAGACAATAAAAATATTTCTCACTATTACTGTTATTGCTTTGGCTATCAAGCTATGGTTGTATTAATTATTTCTGAAAGAATTTTAATATTCAAAAGAATAAAATGAGTAATGATCAGGTTTTTATATAGAATGCCATAAATTCACTTTTATTCAAATGAAGCCGAATTGAATATAAATAATCTAATCTTATTTGCATTGCTGATTTCATTTGTTGTGGGGTGTGTTAGTCCGCCGACTGATATCCCTCCCGGCAATAAGGAGGTTGAATTTATGCATGATGAGTATCTTCGAAGAACTCGATTTTACATCCCAAAAAAGCTTAAGAGAAAGAAGCGTAGTTTGATATTGGTCCTTCACAAGGAAGAGGAGACTCCCGAAAGCATGGCAAGACTTACTAGACAGGGTTTTAATAAGCAGGCAGATCAAAATGGTTTCATTATCGGATATCCCGAAGGCATCAATAAATTTTGGAACGATGGCAGGGAAGATTCGATTTCTCTTTCGCACCATCTCAATATTGATGATGTGGGGTTTATTGATAATGTAATAAAATATGGTATTGATAGTTTTCGGGTAGATCCCAATCGAATATTTATTGCAGGGATGTCAAATGGAGGATTTATGAGCTTTAGATTGGCGTGCGAATTATCGGACAGAATCAAGGGCATTGCTGTCGTTTCGGCTTCTCTGGCGCTGGACCAACTTGTCAATTGCAGCACAGACAGCACAGTATCATTAATGATGATAAACGGTACCCAAGATCCTGTGATGCCTTATGAAGGTGGCGAAATGATTGATAGAGACATGAGGCAAGGGAGCATTCTTGCCACAGAAGAGACAATTAATTTTTGGCTGGAAGAGCGTAATTGCAAGGGAAAGCACACAAAAAAAGATGTTTCCAACACAAATTTATTTGATGAAACCAGGTCAGAAAAATTTATGTATTACCATTGTGAGCAAGGAGCAAGGGTAGTGCTGATTACTGTAAATGGCGGAGGCCATACATGGCCAGGTGGCCGGCAATATCGAGGAGAGAAATCAATCGGAAAAACCTCAAAGGACTTTGATGCAAGTAAGGAAATATGGAAGTTTTTTAAAGGGTTGTGATGAAATGATTGCCAGAAGTGCCACTAGTCAAACCTGATATCAACTGCCCGTAATTGCAGAGACTTGTTGCCCAGGTAATCATTTTCTTCAATATAATAAGCCATACTAAATCGCATGCCACTGGCGATTAGATCATAATATTCAGCTAATCCAAAACCAATAACTTCTTTGAAGTCATCCTCATCATTTTGTTTTACGCTAAACTTGAGGTGTAGATTTTTTAGAATTCGTGGTCGTTTTGTCACATGCAATTGCGTAGTAACAAAAAGCGGCTGCATGTTTCCCGGACCAAAAGGTTCCATTTGCTCCAGTAAATTATAAAATATATAATCGATTTTATTCAAATCAAGATTGCAATCAATATTGATTAGAGGAATCAATTGCTCCTCGGAAATTTCATCTGACACAACCTGTTCAAATTTTTCCTTGAAAGCATCAACATTTTTTATGTCCATTGTCAGGCCGGCGGCATACATATGCCCACCATATTGCTCAAGCAAATTGGAACACTCAGAAATTGCTTTATAAACATTGAAACCATTTACAGATCTTGCCGAGCCAGTTGCTTTGCCATTGGATTTGGTAAGAATGATAGTAGGTCGATAAAATTTTTCGATGCATCTTGAGGCTACAATACCTATCACGCCCTTATGCCAGTCATCTTTATACAAGACAGTAGATTTAGCATCTTTATTTCCACTTTCGATCATTTCCAGAGCCTCAGCTGTAATTGTGCTATCAAAGCTTCTTCTGGCCAAATTTTTCACATCCAGACTTTTGGCAAGAGGTTCTACAACCTCACTATTTTCAGCGAGCATTAATTCTACAGCTGTTTTGGCGTGATCAATTCTTCCGGAAGCATTGATACGAGGTCCGATGCCAAAAACAATTCCGGAAATATTTATTTTTTTTCGATTACCGGAAAGTTTAATTAGTGCTTCCAAGCCTGGTCGTGGATTTTCGTTGAGTTTCTTTAAGCCATAAAATGCCAGAACTCTATTTTCATTTACCACCGGTACAATATCAGCAGCAATACTTACTGCCACAAGATCGAGGTAGTCAAATAATAAATCAGGATCATAACCAAAATCAAGGCAAAATGCCTGAATCAATTTGAAGCCAACGCCACATCCCGAAAGTTCTTTAAAAGGGTAGGGGCAATCGTTCAATTTAGGATCAAGGATGGCAATCGCGTTTGGCAGGATATCACCAGGCAGGTGATGGTCGCAAATAATGAGGTCAACGCCCAGAGTATTTGCATAATCGGTCATTCCAATTGCCTTGATACCGCAATCTAATGTGATGATCAGGCTAAAATTATTTTCACCGGCAAAATCAATTCCTTCTTTCGAAACGCCATAACCCTCTTTATATCTATCGGGAATGTAAAAATCAATATGAGGATAAAAGTTACTTAAAAACCCATAGACCAATGCTACAGATGTTGTGCCATCTACATCGTAATCGCCATATATTAATATTTTTTCATTTTGCTCAATTGCAGTTTTTATGCGACCAATGGCCTTGGTCATATCTCGCATAAGAAATGGGTCGTGTAGCTGGTCTAAAGTGGGACGAAAGTATTCTTTTGCAAGGTCAAAATCAGTGACGCCTCTTTGAATAAGAATTTTTGCTACTGTGGAATTTATATTGATCTCACTCGATAGTTGAGCAATGATTTCTTCATCAACTTCATCATTAATAATCCAACGAGTAGTCATTCAGGTTGTGTAAAATTATATGGGAACAATCGTAAAAGTTGTAAAGCAAATTATGGAATGAATTTGCATTTTTCTTGTAAGCTAAACAATTCTACCAATATCTTTGTCTTTTACTTTAACCTTATCCAGCGTTAAGAATTGCTCCCAAAAATCATTTTCTGGTAGTGGAGCTGTCAATCTCATCTTTTCATTCTTTACAGGATGATTAAAAATTATTTCCCGCGCATGAAGGTTAATATTGGCATCAGCATTGGGTTTGTGAAAACCATATTTTAAGTCTCCTCTTATAGGACTTCCTATTGATGACAGCTGAACCCTAATCTGATGCGGGCGACCTGTTACAGGATTAACTTCCAATAGATAATGATCGTTGAGCTTTCCCACAACTCCATAGTTGAGTTCTGCCTTTAAACTTCCTTCAGTCATCTTATTGTATGCCGAGACGACATTTTTATCTCGATTTTTCACCAACCAATGCACAAGCTTGTCTTTCTCATTTTTAGGTCTTCTTTTTACAATTGCCCAATATTTTTTATAAATCTTACGATCTCTAAATTGCTTATTGAGGCGCTCAAGAGCTTTGGAAGTTTTGGCCATCAGTATCACACCGCTCACAGGTCTGTCTAACCGATGTACTACTCCAAGAAATACATTTCCCGGCTTATTGTATTTTTGTTTGATGTATTTTTTGCCGATATCAAGAAGTGTCTCATCTCTGGTAGCGTCTCCCTGAACCAATAGACCGGCGGGTTTATTGATAACCAATAAATGATTGTCTTCATAAATTATGTGAATATTTTCAGGGGTCATTTTCATTGGAGAATAAACATACTTTACCACAAAGTTATTCCAGTCATCTTACTTCGCAAACAACTTACCCTTAATAAATTTTTGACCATCTCTTTTATCTCCTACTTTTTAATGGTAAGTCGTATATTTTCAATGCGTATTTCTTCGATACTTTCAATTGTAAATAGAAATTGATTTAGTTCGATCTGTTCATTTTTTTCAGGGAAATCTTCTGTTATTGCCAGTATTAGACCGCCCAGAGTTTCATAATCTCCTTCTGGCAATAGAAAATTATATTTGTCATTAAGATAATCTATCTCATGTCTTGCGCTAAAGATAAAATTGTCGTCATCAATTTTTTGTTCAAACAGATTTTCTTCATCATGCTCATCTTGAATTTCGCCAAAGATTTCCTCTATTATATCTTCGATCGTGACAATACCTGAAGTGCCTCCATATTCATCTACTACCAGGGCAACATTTTTTCGCTCGGCAATAAATTGAATCATTAATTCATTTGCCGGTATTGTCTCGGGAACAATTTTTATTGGCAAAAGGATCTCAGTCAATTTATTTGGTTTCTTGAATAGTTCTATAGAATTGCAATATCCAATAATATGATCAATGGATTCTTTATAAACTAGTACCTTAGAAAAACCACTTTCTACAAATGCTGTTTTTAATTCATCAATTGTATCTTCAACATTAACAGCTACCAATTCAGTTCTGGGCACAAGGCAATCTCTTACATTTACACTTTTAAACTCTAAAGCATTGGTAAATATCTTGGCGTCAACTTGATGCTTTGATTCGTCAGCCTGCACATCAATCATTTTTTTTATGTATTGGTTTAAATCGACCAATCCAAATACAGGCTTATCTTCAGAAAATTCCAGCCCCAACACCTTTTCAATAAGAACTTTAGAAAGATTAACTATTACCCAAACTGCGGGAAAAAAGGCTGTGTAAAATATCAATATTGGAATAGCAAGAAAGGAAAGCATCTTGTTTGGCTGGATTAAAAACAAGCTTTTGGGTAAAAATTCTGCCGTAATCAAAACTATGAATGTTGCTACAATGGTTTGAAAAAAGAAAATAGAGAATTCATTATTTAGAATATCCGGAAGGCTGCCTGCAATAATAGGTTCAAGTAAAAATGCCATGAAAATGCCATAAATTACCAGAGTCAAATTATTTCCAATTAAAATTGCTGTGATAAATCTGGATGGCTTTTTTAAAAAAATAGACAATATTTTATCAGATAAGTGACCCTGCTTGCTGCGTAGTTCTATGTGCAGCTTGTCGGATGTGATAAAGGCTATTTCCACTCCTGAAAAAAATGCCGATAATGCCAAGGAGACAATCACTATAATTAAATAATTAACTTCAAGCATTTTTAATTTTGAGGTGTTTTCTTCGAGACACTAAATATAAACAATTGATGAGTTCTATGATTTATTTTGGATCATATTGCCAAATAGTAAGAGACGATGCATTATTCCTCCTCAAGAGAAATAGTACCTTTTGAATTCAATATTTTCCAATATGAAAAGTCTTGTTTTGCTTCCAATCCGTCTCCAATATGAAGCTCACCATCCTTTTCTATCCTTACAAATTTGTCTGTAAATACCTCTTCTTTTTTTAGATTCCAAAATAATTCTTCGGTATCAAGCCTATCTTTAGTTTTGATTTCTTCAATAACCACATTACCTGTGGCTTTGTACAGATCTTCTTTTTTTGTATAGTAACAATAGTCAGCTTTGAGAGTAGATGTAGGATCACCATTTTTATCAAAGAACTCCATGAATAAGCCCTCTGGGAATTCTCTGTCACTGTTACCAAAAACGAATTGCATTGGCGCATGCATTTTCATTTTTACTATGGCTGAATCAGAATAATAAGTAATTGCATTACCGATTTCAAAAATCGGACCTACATACTCTTGAATTTCAACGATCTCTTCTGATTTTGGTCCACAACTGAATAAAAGTGAGATAGCAAAAATAAAATTGAATACAATGATCTTAATTTTCATTTTTGGTAAAAGCATTAATTATTCATTGTAGAATTAACGAATTTAATAATATAACCTTACTATTTGCTCCTTAGTTTTTAAACAAAAAAAGGCGGCCTGAGGAACTCAAAGACCGCCTTTTTGCAATTTATACTTTATTGTTTTTGAATCTTAACTGTTTGGTTGATCCAGCATCCAACTTTATAAGTGTCTCCTACTTGCATGTTCCATGTAAAAATTTCTTCCATTCTTGGGAACTGAGCTTTCGCCCTGCTCATTCCGGCACTATCACCAGCAAGCCTAAACATCTCATATGCTGCAATATATACTGCTTTGTCATGAATTGGATTTTCTCCTTTTTTACAATTATTAAAACTATTGTAGTAAAGGTTTCCGATAAGTTTATAAGCATTTTTTAGGGTAGGGTCAGCGGCAACAGCTTTCCTTGCATAATCACGAGCACTAACATAACGATCTAAATTGGATTGAATGACTGCAAGTGTGTAATAAGACTCACCGATCTTGGTGTTATCTTCTGTTAATTCAATGGCTTCTTCATAATATTTAACCGCTGTATCATAATCTTTTTTTGCCGCAGCAGATTGTCCGATTAATTTGGCCAATGCAAATCTTGGTTCATTTTTCTGAACGGTTTTTGCAGCGTCCATTGCTACTTTCAAATCCATACATTTTCCGGCAAATGAGAGTCTTAATATGTTTTTTGCTAGCTTTAAGTTTTCTGGTTCTGCATCAAGTTTTGGCCCCAACGTTCCCTCCACAAAATCGCAATCTACATCAATAGTTTGAACCAAAAGGTTATTTACTTTATCTAGAATATCTTTTAATTTTTCAACATTTTTCTTAACAACCTCTATTTTATATGTTGTAATTCTTACTATCTCAGCATAATTTTCAAGAATTTGTTCATCGGAGATATCACCTCCTGATAACTTGTACCTTCGTATTACATCCATATAAGGGAGTAAATTCATGTACATTACCTTATTTCCATTTAATTCAAATGTGCCTTTAAAAAGTAAATAAAGTTCTTCATATCGGGCTTTGTCTTTATAATAATATTTGTATGCGTCCAATGCTTTTCTATTCAATACTTTTTCTTCATCTCCAAAATATTTGATTCGTAGATCGTAAAGCGTAAGAACTGAATCCTGAAAAACTATTTTTTTTGCTTTGTCGGTCTCTTCTGTAGCTAATCCTTTATAAATTTTTACGCCATTTATGTAAATAGACTTATTAAGGTTTGGGACATTTACCAATAACCAGCTCAAATGATTTGCTGCAACTCTATAATTGCCTTGTTTGTGGCTATCTGTGTACAAGGCATTTTGTTCTTCTGCTTTTGCTCTATCATCAGGCCAATTCCATTGCGCATTTGCAGTACTAAAGATTAATGTTCCGATTAATCCAATAAAAAAAATTTTAGCTTTCATAGTTATAGTTTTAGTCAAACTTTCGTTGATTTCTATACCAACCGTAGGAGCGATCATTGAATGTCATTCCCAGATTTAAATTAAAGTAATCTTCTCTGATTAAACCTCCTGAAGTGGTTCCTAATTGTCCATACTTGAATCCGATATTAAATATAGATGCATTGCCTACAGGTAAAGATAATCCAAAATTTATACCAAAGTCATTAATGTTGGTATTATTAATTTTTACTGGAGTTTGCTCATAGTTAAACCCAAACTGATAAGTCACTCTCTTCAAATAGCTATTTACTGAAAGAAAGTCGGGAGTAAATTCTCCTCCTAATATTATTTCATAACTTTGAGTTAGTTCCTGCTCAGTACCAAAATCTGATTTATATTGAGCCCAATTTCTTGAATAGAAATCAATGCCAATTGTCCAGTTATATTCTTTAGTAAGACTAATGCCACCTCCAATTTTTTGAGGTAAAAATGTATTTCCTTTATCATTAAAAAAAATAGTATCAGTTGGCGGAAAAGGGTTATTGTTCTCGATTATTTCTATTCGCTCGTCACGTTTGGTATTCATATTGCTTGCCAGTTCGTAAATTATTCCAAGATTAGCTTCCAATTTTTTGCCAATTTTCTTTTTCATGTACAATCCACCTTCCAGAACTAAATCAGAATATCTTGATGATCTGTAAAATTTCGAAGCTTTAAATACTTTAGGTACACCAATTGAATCATCTTCATTTATAAACCTGAGCTCATTCAAACTAATTATTGATTCGTCTTCAACAGTACCAAATGTATAACCAATTCGTCCTCCTAAATACAGAAATTTTGGTATGATCTGCCACCCGCTGCTCAAGCTTACCTGATTTAAACCACCATCACCCTTGTATTGATAATTTGCACTCGCCTGCTCACGATTTATTACTTTCCCAGCAGTAGTTATATTATAAGAGACATTGCTATAAGGCATCAGACTAAAGGCCATTGTCCATTTTCCAGCTTTTAAAGGAAAACCAAAGGTGAGATAGCTTAAACCTCCATTAACATTGCTTTGGCTTAATTCAGAAGTATTGAGAGTTCGTTGTTCAGTATAAAGTCCGGCATCAAAAGTAGAAAAGGAGTTCATGGGTAGCATTGCAGGGTTCACGGTATTTAATATCCATGGCTTACCATTGCTTAATCCCAACCCACCCATATTTTTATGGTAAGTCAAGCCTTTACCGGAGAGTGTTCCTACTCCAAAGATAGAATATGGACTCGCAGCACTTTGCGCAAAACTGTCTATCGCAATCACAGACAAGAGTAAAGAAGAAAAAATAAGTTTTTTAATCATTCAAATTATACCTCAAAATTTGATTAAGACCGATTAAAACCAAATTTGGGTTTGCAAAGATGTGATCTTTTATTTTAGATTCAAAAAAAATTGCATCGCCCCCACAGAATATAATGTTCAAATCATCAAAAGATTGTTGATACTGGTCTATTATTCCATCAACTTCAGCTATTGTTCCGTTAATCACACCGCTCAGCATACACTGTTTGGTGGTTTTTCCAACTAGATTTACAGCAGGTTGTGAGGCGACAATTGGTAGCTTAGCGGTAAACTTATGCATTGCTTTTAATTTCATATCTATACCCGGCGAAATCCCACCGCCAAGATAATTGCCAGATTTATCTACAAAATCGTAAGTAATACAAGTGCCCAGATCAATAGTAAGACAATTTTGATTTTTAAATAGATATGCTGCTCCAACAGTTGCTGCTACTCGGTCAATACCCAAGGTTTTTGGTGTATCGTAAAGAATGTTGATAGGGATTGGGGTCAAATGATTTATAACAATTGTATTGGCAATTTTCACTGATCTTTTTACTATTTCGCCAATTCCTTTTCTTACGGATCCTATGACTATTCTTTCAGGATTATTTTCTTTAATAATCTTTATTATCTGCCTATCTGCCACATTTGGCTTTACGTCCAATAATTTATTACCACTGAAAAAGCCAAGTTTGGCATTTGTATTTCCAATATCAATACATATATTCAAAACTGCTGGTGATATATAAAACTAAAATCTATTTATTTACTGCCACCAAAATTAAATATATTATATCAATTTGGTGTAGCACCTCTAAAATTAAGATGACTATCCTCTACAACTGATAGCGAGTTTATCAATGTAATATGATTATTTTCAGAGGATAGAAATTGAATTATTAGAGGTTTTCTAAAACACGAATTTATGCAAAAATATGATGTTGTAGGATTGATGTCCGGAACTTCTTTGGATGGTCTTGACATTGCTTATGTGAGATTTTCCAATGAAGAAAGTTGGACTTTTGAAGTAATTCATTGCCAATCTATAAATTATGACACCGAGTGGTTTACCAAGCTCAATCAGGCAAACAAAATGAGTGCGTTGGAATTAAAAAAAATAGACATACAATATGGCAAATGGATTGGCGCACGTGTGAAGGAATTTAATCAAACCAATAGTATCAATCCTGAGTTGATTGTATCTCACGGTCATACAATTTTTCATCAACCGGAAGAAGGGCTTACACATCAAATTGGCTGTGGAAACCAAATTATGCTTGCAACAGGTATTAAAACAGTAAGTGATTTGCGCTCCCTGGATGTGGCGCTTGGTGGCCAGGGAGCCCCGCTGGTTCCTATTGGAGATAAATTACTTTTTGAAGATTTTGAAATATGCTTAAACCTCGGAGGGTTTTCCAATATATCGTTTGACAAAAAAAGGCAGCGTATTGCCTACGATATTTGTCCTGTAAACACGGTTCTCAATAAATTGGCAAATAGATTGGATCTTCCGTTTGATGATGGTGGGAGAATAGCCAAATCGGGAGTTACAAATCAAAAGCTATTAGAAAAACTAAATATATTAGACTATTATTCTCAAAAACCTCCCAAGTCATTGGGCATTGAGTGGGTTGATGAAAATATTTTTCAATTGCTTAAAGACGACACATCTGCCAACTTGTTAAATACATTTTGCCATCACATTGCAGAACAAATAAATCATTCATTGGAGCTGAATTTTATTAGTTCTGAAAAATCCATAGTCCCAAAAATGCTTATCACTGGGGGCGGTGCAAAAAATACCTTCTTGATCGACTTAATAGCATCAAAGTCACAGGGGAAAATTGAGGTGATTATTCCCGAAGTTCAAACAGTGGATTTTAAGGAAGCAATAATATTTGCTTTTCTTGGTCTATTGAGAACCCTCAATAAAGTCAATACTTTAAAATCTGTTACAGGAGCCAGAACCGATTCTTCTGGGGGGGTAATTTTCGACAATTTTAATTAGAGCCTGTCTATAAAGTGCTTGATTTTCACAGGGTATTTTGACTATTTGGCTTAGTATTATGGGAACTGATATTATTCTATCTTAAAGATACATTCTGATTCATTATTTCTACATTAAAGTTAATCTTAGCATTGAGACCTCTGAACACCTTTAATATTGTTTCAAATCTTGCGTCAGTTAAGTTGTTTTCAATTTTTGATATTTGCGCCTTTTTCACACCAACTAATTCTCCCAACTGAGCTTGTGTCATGTGTTTCTCTTCTCTAATTTTTTTAATGGTCTGTCCTAAAATATCTAAGCGCAACTCTTCTTCAAATGCATTTCGTTTTCCTGTTCCCTCTACGCCAATATGCATATCTATCATTTCGTCCAGACTTTTTGTTCTCAATCTATCGTTTTTCACCTCTTTTTGTTATTAGTTCAAAATACGCTTTTCTTATATCTTCTGCTTTCTTAATCTCACTTTTTGGAGTCTTTTGTGTTTTCTTTAAAAACCCATGTGTTGCCAAGACTAGAGTTTCATTGTTTTGTGATTTGTCCAAAAATGCGAAAAATCTATAATGCTTTTTATTGAACAAGGTTCGAAACTCCCATATAAATTCATTCAATTTCTTGAATGATTCAGGGTCGTTAACTAATTGAGCTTTTCGAGCATTGTAATAAATTTTCTTCTGGGTTTTATCATCAAGCGATTCCATAAAATCAATTGCTTCACCCAAAAAACAACTTTGAATTTTTTTTGTCCATTCGCTGTTTTCATGTAAAATTAGAGGTTTCCTATTTAAGAAACAAATTTAGAAAGGAGCTTGTTAAGATGACTCACAGCACTATTTCGGTGGCCTTGCTACCGATGTGATCTGGTGATTTTAGAATATATCGCAAAACTGTAACACTTATCAATAAGTGTTTGCCCGACAGGCAAGTAAAATAACCTGATGCCGATCTGACTATTTGCCATAAAATGGGTGTACGACAAAATTCCTAAAGCCTTAAAAGTTCATTTTTTTATATCACCCCTAACCCTAAAGCCTGCCTGTCCGGTAGGCAGGGGAGCAAAAAAATGAACTTTTCGGTGGTCCCCTTCAGGGGATTTAGGGGTGAAAAGGAAATTTTGTCGTACACCCTATAAAATAGACATCAATTTAGGTAGAAGTCAGTTGTTCTTGTAGTTGTCATATACTGAGTTGCTACTTTGATCTAAGCCAAGCTTTAAACTCCTCGGTTCCAACTTTGCGTAAATTGTATTCCTTTTGATAGGCTCTATGTTTTTCAGTATCCGGATAATACTCATTATCTCCATAGGGGTAAACGCTCATGCCATGGAATGGCAATGGTTCCACCGTTTGCCCAAGAGCAGTATTGATATCACCATCTTTTACCCAACCGACGCTATAAATCAGGTAATCACGCTTCCATCCATCCTGGATTTTGGGTAGAGTTGTAGCATCAAAAGTGATGGTAGTCTCATCTCCGGCATTGGCGATTATATACATATCATCTGCTTTCTGCAACAACTCAGTCACATCTCCATATTTGGTATAGTTGCCCTTCAAATCTCTCCATTTTTGTCCGGTGGTCACACCATCATAGTCAAACCAGTGCGGACCATATCTGCCACCTTTTCTAAATGATTTTGAATAACCGCGATAATGATAGTCGGCCAATTCCGGTCGCAATTCTGTTTGCCTGGATTTTTGCTTGACATTGTCTTTTGCAAAAAAGATGTAATCCCAATAGATTTCCATATTAGTCCGTATCCTCACTTTTCGATCATTGGAGAAGAATTTATTTGACAGGTCAACAATTACAGTTTTGTTCTTACCACTCGGAAAACCAATGCTCGAAATCACTTCTTCCCATTGGCCTTTTTTGTTGATTACTTCCAGAGATGGAGATTTTAACATGATCGCTTCAGATTGCGACAAGGCTACATTGATACTGGCATCAGTGGGAAATATCCACCCGTTCAAAAACAAGTGCAGGTCTTTGGTGTCGGATATATTCCCCAAATCCAAGATCAAATCCTTCATCTCTGTCACACCCTGATATTTTGCTCTCTGGAAATTTGATACATAATTATCGTCTTTTTTACTGATCAGTTCCAGCAAGTCATTTCCTTTTCCATCGATAGCAGACTTTGGTAAATAGTGATCCTCGACATTATAAATTTTTAATTTTGAATATGGTGGAGCTGCAAATTTCTCATCAACATATATTTCAGTTGTGGCCCTATGATCCACCGCAATCAGTTTGATCTCGTCACAATAAATCGTTTCCCAAAGTTCTTCAGTAATTTGTACGGACAATTTGCCATCTTTTTCTTGTAGGAGATCACCTGGGATTTTTAGGTATTCTTCTGAGGCGTCAGCAAAGGCATAAGCTGTTTTTCCTCCCATAATACCCAGTGGCATTCCCAGGGCACTTCGCCACATCATATCCTTTACAAATACATATTTCTCTCCATTCCATGTGTAAAGAAATGGACAACTTCCTTTCAGCTCTTGCTCTTCAATCAGATCTCTATCGCTATCCGGGAAAAATATATTTTGCGGTACTCCATTTGTCCAAAGTATCCGTACCACATCTGCCTTTGTGTGGCTGCCCATACCAAAATATACGTTTGGAGAGGTAACAACCTGCATTTGATACAAATCGCCAGCACGAACTTCTACTTTTGCACCAATACCAAAATGATTGTTTTTACCACTCCCTGATCTAAGGCCTACTAATTTGATTTTTAAATGGTGATTGCCATTACCTCCATCATTTCTTAAGAGTCTCAGCCTTCCCTCAAGATCGGCAATATAAAGATCCAGGTCTCCATCTTCATTGTAATCTGCCGTAACGGCCTGAGTGCCACCGGTAAAGTCTTGTGGTAATATTCTGCTTACGTCTTCAAACTTTTTCTGACCATCATTGTGAAGAAGAAATATGCCTTGAGAACCTTCACTCCTTCCTTCGCCGACTACCAGAATGTCGAGATGCCCATCATTATCAAAATCCAGAAATGTGACATCATGGCATTTGACAGTTCTTAGCATTTCAAAGATGGCATTGGATTCTGTGTCTTCTTCAAAAGTTCCATCGGACTTATTTTTATATAATCTGTATGCTGAGCCATCTGTTGACCCAATGAATATATCTAAATACCCATCATTATTGTAGTCTCCCACAGCGACAGCTCCAGAGCTTGACATAGATTTAATTCCTGTTTTGGCAGTAATATCTGCAAACTTTCCCTGCCGCAAATTTGAATACAATATGTTATTTCCATCTTCCCTAGCGATGAATAAATCTATATCTCCATCATCGTCAAAATCTCCAAAAGCAACATCTTTCGTTGAACTTGCATTATTTCCAAAACCCATGTTGTCAGTAAAATCATCGAAAACACCCTCCGAGTTATTTATAAGAAGTCTGTCCCCTGACCCTCCAATAAATACATCCAAATCTCCCTCATGATCTGCATCAAAAAATATTGCCTTTTGACCGCTAACTTCTTTTACCTTATCAAATGCATTACTAGTTACCTCATCAAATTTTCGCTCACTTTCATTTCTGTAGAGTATCAATCCGTTTTCCTTGAGAATTAGCAAATCGAGATGTCCGTCATTATCATAATCTGCTAGTGCAGAATATTGCTCATTGCCGGTGTGATCCAACCCTGCTTCACTTCCCGAATCCTTATACATTCCAAAATCATTGATCATCAAATAATGCACATATTCTCCATCAGATTTCTTGCTTCCAAAATATATATCCTGGTCACCATCTTCATCAATATCACCAACAGACAAGTGAGCACTACCGGGTATAAAATTGTTTTCAAACTCCAGGCCTGCTGTCAATGTCACATCTGTAAATTTCATAGCGTCCAGCAAGGACTCTCCTTCCTGGATAAAAGAAGAAGTGCTCTCACTAAATGTAATTACCGGAAATCCGATTAATGCTTCTCCCGGGCCTCTCAGTTCTTTAATCCCCGCTTGATAAAGTGTGGTAAGTTTCAAAAAATTATGAAAAATCAAAAGTGAAGTCATTGCCTGACCGGTATTTCCATCGTGCAAAGCACTAATAGTTTTTTTATAAAAATCAGCTGCATCCGGTGTGAATTCTGCAAATAATTGTCCAATATCTTCAAGGTTTTTAAGTGCTTCATCATCCTGACCATTTTGAATCAGAATTTCTATTAATTGTAGCCGTGGAACAATATTACCCGGAGCAACTTCCACAACTTTAGATAGATATTTAACTCTGGCTGTATTGGCATCATCATCTAAAATTTTAGCATATAATTCAGACAATTGATATAATACTTTGGCGTCCTTTGGAGCAAATTGTAATGTGCTCTCCAATTCATCAATCGCCATTTCAGTATCATTGTTAAGATCAAAAGCCTTAGCCCTGATCAATCTAATGCCGGGATCTTTAGGTTCTATTTTTACTGCTTCATCAAGTTGCTTTATGGATTTTTTATAATTGTCCATTCTGAGATAAACCAATCCCAGATTAGCGTGTCCCAAGGCTTCATCAGGTGCAATATCAATGAGCTTTAAAAACTCAGCCTCAGCCTCTTCCAATTTATTCTCTTCCATATAAGCCAAACCCAAAGTCCGGATTGTGATCTTATCTCTTATCAATTGTTTTTCATCCACCGGCTTTTGTTTGCAAGAATCAATTGTAAATACGAAAAGCATTACAATAAAGAATAAAAGGGAGTATTTTGTCATCAGATAATATTTATCAGAATAATTACTATTTATAAATTTTAATCTTGCATTAGACGTCTCATTCATGCGCTTTTAGAGTCTATATTTTAGAAATCTAAAATTGTATATGTATATCAATACTAATCGTAAATTTAGTGAAAAAATGATTGTGTGGCTTATAAAGTTAATCATATGAGGAATAAATAAACTAATGTTATTCATCTTCAAAAATTATATTTGCACCATAAAATTCTCTCTGTTTCGTTTTCTGCAAAACTTATAATTTGAATAGAGCAATATGACCAAGACTACCGTTGTACTTGTCGCATTATTTACATTTTTCTCATGTATATTAAAAGCCCAGGAATATAGACTTGGAGGTGGATTGGGGTATGGCTCCGGAATTAATTCTATTGGGGTAAATCTTCGAGGAGATGCTAAGTTTGACAATCTATGGTCTATCACGCCACATTTCAATTTTTTCTTCAATAAGAAAAATGACGCTGTCACAAAAAAATGGAATGCATTTAATGTAGATGGGCACTACTTTTTTGAAATAGAACCTACATGGAATATTTATCCTCTTTTTGGGATAAATATTGCTACTGTTTCTAATAAAATAAATGGCGTGAAATTTTCAAATTCTGAAATTGGTATAAACCTTGGCTTTGGTTCAGAAATTAGTTTTGATAATAGGCTGTCTGGTTTTGGAGAGATTAAATATGTGATAAGTGACGCAGACCAGCTAGTGATATTTTTTGGGGTATTGTATAAATTGTAATCTTCAATCTTTCGGATTGTGAGATAAATACTTTCCTACTATAATCGCCATTACAATGGCAAGATAAAATTGACCGGCAAGTCCTTCTAAGATAACAATCTTTTGACCCAAAACAGAAGTAGGTACAATGTCACCATAGCCAATGGTAGTTAGGGTAGTGAAACTAAAATAAAAGGTGTCTTCAATGCCTTTGATGCTTAATAAATCTGTACTTAAAGTATCGGGATACTCGCTTTCAAGAAAAGCATAAACGAAAAACGAAATAACACCAATCATGAAATATCCTGCAAATGCACCAATAATTACCGAAGTAGTCACTTTATCGGATTTCAATAAATCTTTGAACAAAAAGAAGGTAATGAATGAAAAATAGGTGAATAGAAAAATATATGCCATTCTAACCAGGTTGACATGTTCACTATGGTAGTTCCAGATAAATAAAAACACAACTAGAGAAAACACCAACCCGAAGGTTAAATATCTTTTATTTGAAGATGTATGAATGAGAAAAGTACTAGATAGTATTAAAATTGAAAGTATCAGTGGAAAAGGAATGACAACTAAAAAAATCTTCTCTATCAACTCCGGCAGGATAAAAAACAATAACAAGCCGGCTAAAAATATTATATGACGGTGGTCAAAAAACCAATTATATAAATTACTTTTTTTCATTTTGCTATAAACAGATAACTTTAGTTTTTATGAATAAATTGAAATACCCTTATATTGAGCCTGGCACTATATAATAATTGAATAAACTTATTACCCAAAAAATCATCAACCTATACAAAAGAGATGTGGTATCGCTACTCATCACTCCAACTCTAAATTTCCTTATTTGAATAATCAGCATCATAACCAAAACCGAAACCATTCCAATATGTACCAATATCTTTACTCCCGAAACTTTTAGTATTGTGAATAAAATTCCAATAATGAGTACCGATAAGGTGAGATAAGCAAAGATTGAGGCAACTCGATCAAATTGATTTTTGGTCTTGATTTTTCTAAATACCATAGCGATGAACACATACAATAAGGCAAAGCCGTTGAGTCCCAATCCCAATACAAGTTTTCCTCCTTTAATATCGAGGATGTTCAGAATCATGCCTGCAAATGTAAAAGCAAAAAGAATAAATTCTATTTTGCCAATCTTTCTTAAAAATGCAATCTGATTGATTTCTTTTTTAGCCATTAAAATATTTTATGGGTATTTGTCATTCAATTTACAAAAGCAAATATTATAAAAAAATTGAGGTAATGAGAAGAAACTATTATTCATTAGTTATTTTTCACAATCAAACCCACTCCAACCTGGCTCTGCAAACTTCCTTTTTATCTGATTCGCGGATGATATTGATAAGACTGATATTTTCATTTTCTTGATTTTTTTCCTCATTTATCAAAACCTGTTCGCCATATTTTACTTCACCAAGATAATTGATTTCCAGGGACTGTACTTTTTTGCGCATGTGTGTTTTCAACGGAAAACTATTCATGATCATCTCGATATATTTTACATTATTCACATGGTAAATCAAGTCTATATCTGTGTATTCAATTTGTCGTTTTCTCAAGAAATTAGGCTTTGTCAAAACTGGTAATTTACTCAGCTTTTCTTCAAAAACTATCTTTTCTTTATTGCTGAAAAGGCCTTTTTCCAGGTTATCTACAATTTCCGGTCGTCTGGTTTTTAGGTTGATTGCAGCCCAGGCACTGGCAGCTTTTATCATTGTCTTCTTATTTTCATCTTGAATGACAAAATCTCTGATATAAAAAATACCATCTTTACCTCTTGACCAGGTGTGCAGTTTTAGGCTTTGTTTCCACACCGGATATACATTGATCTCAATTTTTAGTCTGCTCAATACCCAAATCTGGTTTCTGCTTATCATGGCTTCATATCCAAAGCCGGCATTTTCGGCATGCATGCTGGCTCCTTCCTGGAGAAAATTACATATTGAAGCTAAATGTGCACTTCCCTTCGGATCCATGTGAAATGAAAGCACATGTATATCCTCTTCCCAAATATTGTTTACTAATGTCATTCGGAAGTATTAATCCTCATAAATATCGTTGGTATTTGTTTGGACCAACTCAACAAAGAATGTAGAAAGCTTTGCAATTACTTTATTAAGATAAGCCTCCCCTTTTTCTACCGTTGATTTAGCAGGATCACCAATGCCTGTATCTTTAGTAACTTTTGTCCAGGCTCTTGGCGCCCACAGCCAGCCTTCCTTTCGCGCCATAAATTTTAATTTTTTGGCCTTTCCATCTCCGGCTTCAGATAAAGGCAGCACCCAATCCGGTGCAATTTTCATCATGATACTTGTCTCCATTTCTCCTGCATGATCACCAGAATCATCAAAGTATTTGTCCCAATGAGGATCTACCGCAAACCAACTAATTTGTCCAATAAACATCTCTGGAAATTCTACACTTAATTCCCTTATCATTTGCTTGAAATCATTGCCCCCATGTCCATTGAGAATAATTAATTTCTTTATGCCCTGGCCATTTAATGAAGCCGCCACATCTCGAAGTATTTGAAATTGTGTAGATGGATTAAGATTAATTGTCAGCTTGATATCGAGCTGCTGGCAATTGACACCAAATGGGATATTTGGAAGCACAACAACTTTTGCTCCTCTGTCCCAGGCAAGCTTGGCGGCTTCGGCAGTAATAAATTCATTTTGAATACTATCTGTACCAAATGGCAAATGATAATTGTGCGCTTCGGTGGCGCCCCAAGGTAAAATGGCTACTTCGTATTTGACGTCTTTTACGGTTTTCCAATTGGTTTCCTGGAGAATATAAGGTCTTGGTTTCATAAATTTGGTATTGATCTACCTGAGTAAATAGTAATGATTATATAAAAAACAGAACCTATTTTTTAAGCATAGGAAATAGTCTTCTTATTTCATCATCATTTGGTTGTTTTCCATATTCGCAGATTTCAAAACCTTCTGCATGCTTGACAATAGTTGCTCTATCTCCATACCATTTTCTCAAACACTCCACTGTTTTCTTATTTGGTTTATTTGTTCTCCAATTTGCCAAAAACTCCAGCCTTGCTTTTTCATCTTTTGGTACCTTGTCCAGATTGCCCATGGTCCATGGCAACCATTCGAAATATTGCGATTCATGTGCTGCCATACCATATATTTTTTGATCAAAAACTTCATCGATTATTACTGCAATATCCGGAATAAAAGGATTTGGCTTTTGAAAACCATCTTCAGAATAAATGAAAACCGGGTTTTTCTCCAGTGGCGGAACCTCCGGAGCAACATTTGGTACAATCACCATGTATGCAGCATCCTGCACAAGAATTCCTGTGTATCGATGATCGGGGTGATAATCATTGGGTCTGGGAGCAATAACAATATCAGCATTCCATTTTCTTATTTCCCGAATTATCTTCAGTCTGTTAGCCAGCGTTGGCATCAATTCTCCGTCGTGGTTGTCGAGTACTGTGTATTCTACACCAAACCTCTTCCCTGCTTCTTGTGCCTCAGCAATTCTTATCTTGGCCAGCTCTCCACCTCCCATTGCGAAGTGTCCCGCATCACCATTGGTGAGAGATACAAATTTTACATTGTGACCCATCTTTGCAAATAAGGCTGCTGTGCCTCCAGCATCCGAATCACAATCGTCCGGATGAGCTCCAAATACAATTACATTGATAGGCTGATCTTGGGCAAAGGTTGCCGACATCAGGCAAATTAGAAAAAGGGAAATAAATAATTTTTTCATGAATGTGTAATTTTAGATTAATCTGAATCTTCAGGGATAATTGATTTATAATAATTTCATTGAATCAGGGTCCCAACCTATCTGCTTATTTTGGTAATAACTTTCGTTGGCCAGTAGAGCTGCTCCTGCCGCTCTAAGACCAAAGGTTGGGTCTTCTACAATTGTACCCAAGCCGCGAACTCCTTGGAAAAAATTATAAAAGTGATCGTAGTGAGCCCCTTTGTAGTCTGATGGTGCTTGGTAGATTGTCTCACCAATATTTAATGATGATTGTCTGCTTTCAAGATTTTTGGCTGCATAGTCTTCTTTGATTTTGCTTTGCATTGATTCTGTGAAAGAAACCATAGAGTAACTGTTTGAAACCATTTTCAGCTTTGACCGTGTTAGTTTTACAGAACTGGAACCTACCTCCATTACGCCCTCAGTGCCAACAAGTCGAAAGCCACTACCTCCTCCTCCTCCGGCAATAAAATTAACTCGAAATGATGCGTTAAATGCGGCGTGTGTTTTTGTTTTGGGATAATCATAGAATGTCAAAGTAACATCAGGTACATCACGGCCGTCATCCCAGTATCTTAGTCCTCCGGTAGAAAAAGCCTTTGTGGGTCCATTTGAACTGAGAATAAAATTGAGGGTAGAAAAAGCGTGTACAAAAAGGTCTCCGGCAACTCCTGTTCCATAATCCTTGTAATTTCTCCAGCGGAAAAAGCGTTTCGGCTCATAGGGAACTTTTGGTGCTTGTCCCAGAAACGTATCAAAGTCCACAGTATCAGGATTAGCATCTAAAGGTATTGGATATTGCCAGGCGCCCTCAGCAGAATACCTGTCATTGTAAAAATCCAGCATGACCATTTCGCCAATTGCACCATCTTCATAAAGTTGCTTAGCCTTTTCATTTCCTAGTGAAGCCATGCTTTGGCTACCAACCTGGCACACAATTCCTGTATCTTTTTGGGCCTTTATGATATCATGGCCTTCAGTAAATTTTTGCACCATGGGCTTTTCACAATATACTGCCTTTCCAGCCTTCAAGGCGTCGATGGTTATTTTCTTATGCCAGTGATCAGGAGTCGCTACGATCACAGCGTCAACATCTTTTCTGTCAAGGATCTTTCGATAATCTCGGGTTACAAATATGTCATTTCCCCAGAGTTCTTTGGCGCGATCCAATCGACCGGAGTACAAATCACATGCGGCTACTAGTTTTACTCCATTTACCCGAAGTGCTGTTCTGGTGTCACCAATCCCTTGTATTCCTGTGCCAATAAGTGCAAGATTAATTTGGTCATTTGCCAGATGTTTTTTTGATGAATATGACCGGTTTTCCAACAGCAAGTTTTGCTTGTAGGAATTTGCGTAAACCAATGGTGAAGCAGCAACAAGCGATGAGCCAAAAGCCACTTTCCTGATAAATGATCTTCGGTTCTTATTTTGGGATTTATTTTTCATGGTATTTTTTAGGTGACTTAATTTATAGGCAGAAAATTACACTTTTTTTCTTTGGTAGCAAAGGATGGAATTTGCAAACATTTACCTATCGACATTCTATACAATAATATTACTGACATCCGGATAATAGTCTTTAGTTCTCCATGATTTCAAAATTCAATTGTTCGCTTGTTCTATTATTCTTTTGTTAAACAATACGATATAGTTACAGCTGCTTAATTATCGTTAGCATGTTAGTTTTTTTAAAAGCCTAAAGGGAAATATTCCTCAAGTATAACTTCATTAGATTTTATGATCCACACTTCTCAGTTTGCAATCCAAATTCAGCACTTGTGGTGGACTAAAATATTTTGTAGTTTCATACAACATTAATTGCAATTATTCTTGGATAAACTGCGATACAAAAAGCAAGTCTGAATGTCTCTTATGGCATTTTGAATATTTTAAAAATTATTTTCCGAATTATACGGATTAAAACACCTACTCATGAAAAAGACAACTAACCTTACCCAAACGAGTCGCCGGAAATTTATGCAAACATCTTCTGCCGCAGCTGGCGGGGTAATGATATCCCCGCTCGTGAATGCCTTCAATCCGCACGTAAATGTCGATAATACCATTAAAATTGCCTTGATTGGTTGTGGTGGTCGGGGATCGGGAGCTGCAAATGAGGCCCTCAATACAGGAGATGATGTGCGACTTGTGGCCATGGCTGATGCCTTCCAGGAAAGGCTTGATTCCTCCTACAAAAACCTCGTAAATATCCATGGAGATAAAGTAGCTGTAAAAGATGAACACAAATTCGTGGGCCTTGACGGGTACAAAGAAGCAATTGGTTTAGCAGATGTGGTGTTTTTGACTACGCCTCCGGGTTTCCGGCCTTTACATTTTGAAGAAGCAATTAAGCAGGGAAAGCATGTTTTTATGGAAAAACCTGTGGCGACAGATGCACCAGGAGTCAGGAAAATAATTGAGATCGCAAAGAAAGCAAAAGAGGAAAACCTGAAGGTAGTTGTTGGCCATCACCTTAGGTTTCAGAAAAGCAGTATTGAAATTATAAATAAATTGCAAAGCGGTATTATCGGAGATGTGTTGAGTATGCGGGCGTATTTCAATACTGGCGGCGTCTGGGTTAGGAAAAGAAAACCTGAAATGACAGAAATGCAATATCAGGTGTGGAATTGGTATTATTTTAATTGGCTTAGCGGAGATCATATTGTAGAACAACATGTGCATGATTTAGATCTGATGAACTGGCTGAAAGGCGCACATCCAGTAAAAGCCCAGGGGATGGGAGGAAGACAGACCCGGACAGGAAATGAATATGGACAAATATTTGATCATCATTTTGTAGAATATGAGTATCCGGACGGGTCAATTCTTAATAGCCAATGCCGACATCAAAAAGGGTGCTGGAACAATTGGTCTGATGCCGGTCAGGGAACCAAAGGAACATTTGAATGTGTGCCAGTAAGGCAGTCAGCACATATTTATGACGACAAAGGAAACGTAATCTGGAAATATATTGGTAAAGACGACACAGAGCCGCATCAGGTAGAGCAGACAGAATTTTTTAAGATGCTACGCGAAGATAAATATATCAATCAGGCTGAATCAGGAGCACAGAGTACCATGACTGCCATTATGGGAAGAATGGCAACTTATAGTGGCCAACTTATCAACTGGGACGATGCCATTAATTCAACAAAAAATATACTACCGAAAGAATTTTCATGGATAGCAGACCCACCAGTTACCCCTGATGAAAAGGGAGCGTATCCTATTCCTTCTCCGGGAAGTTATGATTGCATGTCGTGAGTTACTCCTATTGAGACCGTATGTGATGAGTTATGCACAAAAGTGCTTTGTGATCATATCATCAGAAACACAAATTCTACAATGCTATTGTAAACTTCGAACCGATGCTCCCCTACGATAGTCCTCGGATTTATTCCGAGGCCTGTCAGCAATTAATAGAAAGTAATATAGCTCAGAGCAAATAAGTAAAAAGCAACAGCTTGGTCTTTCGAACTATTTTGAAGGTTTTCTGTTAATGCAATATTCTTGCAAATCGCAAGCAGATACCCCGCCTAAAAAACGGCGGGCAGGCGGGATCAAGTCCGGTAAGACGAGATAGCAGGCAAGTCCAGCAAGTAACAGACTGAATCTTCGACAAATTCATACCCATCGAATGAGACTGGAAAAATGAAGGTTTTTTTCATCACTGGGGTTTGAAATGGAATTCTATTATAGTACTACCCATTGTTCGGACCACCAGATACACTTTCTTAGTTGAAATTCAATCCTGTATTTCGTTTTTGATGATGGTAGTAAAGTAGAATTAAGAAAAAATATTATAAACTAAAAATGAGCTTATGTAGGCCAATCCTGTCATGTAAAAAAGCTGGATCATTGGCCATTTCCAACTGTTGGTTTCTTTTTTAACAATAGCCAGGGTGCTCATGCATTGCATGGCAAATGCATAAAATACCATGAGTGACAGCGCCACAGCAGGAGTGTACATTGGCCCTCCTGTTTCTGGGTTTATTTCAGCCTTCATCCTGCTTTTTATAGTCGATTCTTCTTCAGATCCAATACTATAGATTGTCGCCATGGTGCCAACAAATACCTCTCTCGCTGCAAATGAAGTCACAAGCGCAATTCCTATTTTCCAATCAAATCCCAATGGTTTGATAACCGGTTCAAGTGTTTTGCCAAATATTCCTGCAAAAGAATTTTCCAGTTTAAAGGCATCTACTTTTATTTTTAAATTTTCTGAACTGATATTTTCTCCATTTAATGATTCAGTAATGTACTGTTCTGCATTACTTACCTTATCACCAGGGCCATAAGAAGCCGCTACCCATAGAATAATAGAAATTGCCAGGATAATTTTTCCTGCTTCCATGGTAAATGTTTTGCTCTTATCATAAATGGTGATTCCAACATTTTTCCAACGTGGAATTTTGTATAAAGGCAATTCCATAATAAAATATCCTTTGTCTTTTATTCTCACAATTGCAGTAATTATAGCTGCCGAAACAATAGACATAATAAAACCAAGCAGATACATACCCATTAGGACGAGACCTTGGATATTCAAAAATCCAAATAATTTAGTATCCGGAACTACAAGGGCAATTAATATTGTGTAGACGGGCAATCTCGCAGAACAACTCATCAATGGGGTTACAAAAATGGTCGTCAGTCTTTCTTTCCAATTATCAATTGTTCTTGTTGCCAGAATTGCAGGTATAGCACACGCTACAGCCGAAATCAGGGGGACTACGCTTCTGCCGTTCAAGCCAAATTTTCTCATGATTTTATCCATAAGAAAAACCACTCTCGACATATATCCCGTTTCTTCGAGGATAGAAATAAAAGCAAATAATATGGCTATTTGAGGTATAAATATTACTACACCTCCGACTCCGGGAATAACACCCTCAGCCAGTAATGAGGTAAAAACCCCAGGGGGCAATATATTCTTAACATAAATTCCTAATTCTGAAAAGGCATAGTCAATGAAATCCATGGGTGCCTGTGCCCATGCAAATATTGCCTGAAACATGAGAAATAATATGCCGAAAAACATAAGATATCCGTAAATCTTATGTGTAAATATTTTATCTAACATCTCGGTAAGATTTCTATTTTTATCAAGATTATGAACAACCACATCTTGCAATACTTTGTCAATGATCTTGTACCTCTCTATAATTTCTTTTGATTGCGATAATTCGGGATTAAACTTTTCTTTTTTGATTAATTCCCTTACAAAAGATATTTGGCTTTTTGTTAGGCCTGGGAAGTCTTGATATTGAATAATAAGAAGATGTGCAACATAATCGTTAGAGATGCCAAATTTGTCTTTTATATTTTGTTCGATATTTTTTTCAAACAAGTTGGAATCAAATATTGGTTTAGCTCCAATGAATTTAAATTCTTTGATGGCAGTTTTCAATAGATCAATTCCATGCCCGGTTCGTGCATTAAGAGAAATAGTAGGCACTGAAAATGACCTGGCAATTGCAGTAGGATTGACACGTTGACCAAGACTTGTTGCCACATCAAGCATATTCAAAGCCAATATAACCGGAATACCCAGGTCAACAATTTGGGTAAAAAGCAGTAAGTTTCTTTTGATATTTGATGCATCGACGATGATGATTGCCAGATCAGGGAATTCGCGATTATTGGAATCGAGCAAGGTTTCGAATACTACCTTTTCATCCATTGACCTTGGGTAAAGACTATATGCGCCTGGCAGGTCAATTATTTTGAGCTTTGCACCATTGTCCAAGGTGCACATTCCTGTCCGTTTCTCAACCGTGACTCCGGGAAAGTTCCCGACCTTTTGATTTAAACCTGTGAGATGGTTAAAAAGAGAAGATTTTCCACAATTGGGATTCCCCAACAGCGCCACTTTTTTAATTCTTCCCTTAGTCATTTGATTTACTCAATTAATATGGAAGATGCCTCAGAGATTCGCAAAGACAAATTATACCCGGCTACATAATATGAAATAGGATCTCCAAGTGGAGCAGCAAAATTCATCTTTATCATACTTCCGGGAAGACATCCCATTTCCATGAGTTTAAGAGATATTATAACATCAGAAAATCCTTTTATTGTACCCGATTCACCAGCTTTCAGTTCTGCCACACTTTTTTTCTTCATTCGGATTATTTAGAATTATTACAAATAAAGGCAAATGTATGATGAGGATAATTACAAGTCAATCCCAATATGTTGGGATATTTTTGATTTAGAAATGTGAATATCAATTTGTCCATCAAATTTTTAAAAAGGATGCATAAAATTGAAGCAGAATAAGCGAAATCAGTTTATTTAATAAAAAAAAAGTGAATGCTATAAGATGTCGCCAATGCGATACCTCAAGTTAAATTCTGATAAATCTTCAATTTTCACACAACTATTTTTGGCTTTATCAGTAATAATAAAATACAGAGGATGTTTTTCTCTTTTGAAAAATATCCGTTCCTATGTTATAGGTTGTTGGGTTGTTTGTTTGGTAGATTTAGCCCGGTCATAACTGGCCGGGCTAATATTTTTTGTAAAGGAACAGAACTTTTTTCCACCTGAGAGCTTAACTAAATTCTCAGAACTTTTTGTAATTTCAATATTGCGCCAAGTCAAAATCAAAAACCAGATCGTTCATACATTTGAAATGATCTTTTGGACACTTAGAGCGACCAGATTTAGAACATGGCCTGCAATTCAATTCTTTGTTTTCCAACAGTGTAAATTTAGTTCCATAGGGATAAAAGTTGTTTGGAACAGTGCCTCCCCAAATGCTAAAAATGTGCTTTTTGAAAGCAGCGGCGATATGTGTAAGCCCTGTGTCATGACCAAATACAACATCCGCCTGTTTTATCAATGAGGCAGATTGGCTAAGATTGTACTTCCCGCAGGCATTATAAATAGTGGTTTTTTTACCCAATTTTTCCAAGCCATCTTCTATTTCCGGTGATGCATCATTAAAAAAATTTGAAAGCTTTTCCCCGGCTTCAAAATCTTCTTTTCCTCCAACCAATATTATTGGTCTGTTTATTCGGTCACAAAGCTCTACCATTTTATTGAAGGGTAATATCTTCGTAAACCCAGAGGCGCCAATGACATATGCTACAAATCCTTTTTGGTGAGTTTTGGGAAGGTTTTCAATCTTGACCTCGTCCTTTTTCGAAATGAAATAGTCAAGCCCTTGCTCATCATTCTTTATATCCAAAGTTGATGCGGCATCAAAGTAGCGGTCAACTACATGGCAATTGGGCATAAAATCAATTTGGAATTTGGTAAATAAAAATCGCTGCCATCTTAGTTTGTCATACGAAGCTGATTGTACTCCCAATCTGAATTTAATGATCGATGTTCTAATATTTCTATGGAGATCAAGTATAAAATCAAATTTTTCTTTTTTCAGATCATTTATCAATTCGCCAATCTTATCACCCAAAAAATGAATTTTATCGATATATGGATTTGACTCTACCATGGATTTGTACTGGATTTTTGTACAATAATGTATTTCAACACCATTGATTTGTTGTTTTATACATCGAACAACTGGCGATGTCAGCACGATGTCACCAATAGATGAAAACCTGATTATCAATATCTTCTTCACTCCACTTTGCATTTTCAAATGTTCTCTTTTCTTTCTTTTAAATAGTTGGTCACCCTATCCAGACTCCAGGCATTGAAAGTTTTTTCTTTTGTCAATCCTCCTTTTCTGCCCATGAACACGCCATATTTCATGTGATCAAAACCTTTTATTTCGTGGGCGTCGGGATTGATGCTTAATACTACGCCTTGGTCAATGGCATAGTTTACCCATCTCCAATCCAAATCCAACCTCCAAGGGTTGGCATTTATTTCAATGATCACTTTGTGCACTGCGCAAGCATCTATTATTTTTTTATGATTGATTTCATATCCTTTTCTTCGCAATAGCAACCTACCTGTCGGATGACCCAGAAAAGTTGTGTATGGGTTTTCAATGGCTTTCAACAATCTTTGCGTTGCTTTTTCTTTGTCCATGTTGAGGTTTGAGTGAATTGAAGCAACTATAAAATCGAAGCTGGCGAGTACTTCTTGCTCATAGTCCAGGGAACCGTCGTTCAAGATATCGGATTCAATTCCTTTAAAAATTTTAAACGGAGCGAGTCGATTATTGAGCTCATTAATCTCCTTGTGCTGTTTTTTAATTTGATATTCCTGCAATCCATTGGCATAAAAAGCAGATTTGCTATGGTCAGATAATCCCAAGTATTCATACCCTTGACCAATGCAGTGTTCTGCCAATTGCAAAATTGTATTTTCACCATCAGAATAGTTGGAGTGATTGTGGAAAGGGCCTTTTAAATCGTCTAACTTTAATAAGCTAGGCAGTTTATTTTCTTTGGCAAGTTCGATCTCAAAAGTCCCTTCTCTCATTTCCGGCTCTACATATGCATATCCAAACTTATTATATGCTGATGTTTCATTTAAAATTTCTTGTTCTATCAAGTACCGTTGCAGTGTGGTGTCATCCATAACTATGCCTGACAAATGTTTGCCAGACCCAGTCGAGAGCATTAATTTTGAATAAAACTCTGAAGACTTAGAAAATCGAATTAACCACTTTAGATTGCCTGACATAAACTTGCCCCTCAATGAAAATGGGGCAGATAATTTTTCGGCAATTTCAATTGATTCTTCTGCTCTGAGAATATTTTTAATTTCAGAAGTCTCAATAGTACCAACAATTATTTCTACCTGATCAACCACATCCATCTTCCTCCTCATTTCACCTGTAATCTCAACATTCAATGAAGGAAAAGCTTTTTTTAATAGTAATAATAAATTGTTAGCCTGTGGCTCGGCATCTACAAATAGAGCTTTCCCTCTCTGGCTGATCAGGTACTTTAAATTTTGTAAAATAGTCTCCTGGGTTTTGAGCCCAAATCCTTTCAATTTTGCTATTTGACCAAGTTTGCATGCCTCATAGAGTTGATCAATACTCTCAATTTTTAGTTCTTTCCAAACGACTTTTACTTTTTTTGGCCCGATGCCTTTCAAGTCTATCATTTCGAGAACACCCTTTGGTGTATTGTCAAGCAGCTCATTGAGCTGCACAAAACTTCCTGTTTTTTGAATTTCTACTAAAGATTGGGCAAGTCCTTTTCCAATACCTTCAAGAAGCTCCAATTCTTCCTTGTCTTTTTCATAAAGTGGGTCTTCTTGTTTTTCGATATTAAAAACGGCATTGGAATAAGTTCTTATTTTAAATTGATTTTCGTCATGAAGCTCCAGCAGTGTAGCTGTAAGCTTTAGAAGTTTGGCAATTTCTTTGTTTGTCATAGCGCAGAATATAATTTAATAGATGCAATTATGGGAAGTATTAGAGCAAAGTTATTGAAATCCCAGAAGTACACCAGAGGTCCGATTCCAAATTATTCATAACATATAGTTCAGACAAATTGATTCTTGTTTTGTTAAGAAATAAACTATTTATAAATTTCATAGAATTACCGAAAATTGTTCAATTGAATTGGAAGACAAAAATGTATTTACATTCTAAAACATTATTGAGTGATAAAGTTAAAATAGAAAATTATAAAAGAAATGAATTATTGGTTAATAAAATCTGAGCCCGGCGCATACTCCTGGGACGACTTTGTAAAATTAGGTAGAGATCATTGGGATGGTGTAAGGAATTACCAGGCTAGGAACAACATGAAATCGATGAAGGTTGGTGACGAAGCTTTATTTTATCACAGTGTAAATGAGAAGCAGGTAGTCGGTATTGCCAAGGTAGTCAAAGAATATTATCAGGATCCCACGACAGATGATGACCGCTGGGTGGTTGTAGATTTGGTGCCAGTCAGGAAGCTGGAAAAACCAGTGACGCTCGCGCAAATTAAGGCCGACGAAAATCTTGAAGGAATGGCACTGATAAAAAATTCAAGGCTTTCTGTTATGCCGGTTTCAGAAGTACACTATCAGGTTATATTGGATAAAAGTATATAGTGAGGTAACATAGTATAATGCCAACTAGCAAATAGGGTCATTTTATGAAATAACAATTTCATACATAAATTTGAGTGGAAATGGGCAATTACATCATATCTACCAAAATGAAAACCTTGTATTATATTACTTTTTAATTGAGTGTTTAATCATTGCATAACCAACTGGCATTTCCAGATTTAATGAGATGAAAAAAATATTACTAATTTTTACATTTTTAGGAATGTTCTCTTGCGCAGAAATATTTGCTCAATTGGAACAACCCGACAGAATCGAAATTCCGATTGGGAATGAAGATGAAGAATTTGAAGTTATTTCAGCTGAGAAATTGGGCTTAGTGATGTACCGAGAGGTAAGAAATCGCGAGACGAGAATGGACCGCAAATACCAGGTGACACTTCTTGATACTGCATTAAATCTAAAATGGAAGGTTTATTTTTATATTAATCTACGCTACATTCAAATAGGGTATGAGATAGCTGACGATTATTTCTATTTATTATTCCAAAGAAATTCTGAAAGCCTGAAAGCTGACCTTTTTGTCTTTCGCATAAATTTGCATACAAAACATAGCGAAACATTTTTGATAGAGAGAGAGTACCCACTGGAACTTTCTGATTTTGAAGTTGTAGGAAACACATTGGTGTTTGGTGGCATATCAAACAAGCTTCCAACTATTGTAATCTACAAATTCGGATATCTTACACCCATAGTATTGCAGGGGCTATTTAACGAAAAAACTCAAATATTACAAATTGAAATTGATGATGATTTAAAATTGCTGAATGTATTGGTGAGTTTCAAAACTAATGATAATAGAAAATCATTATCTCTAAAGTCTTATGATGAATCGGGAGAACTTATTAAAAACATAAACCTGCAACCTTCAAATGAATACAGTCTATTATTTGGGAAAACCGTAAAGTTAGATCGAGAAGCTGAGCTCATTGTTGGCACTTATGCCAGAAAAAGATCTGACTTATCAAGAGGAATATTTCTTGCCAGAATTTCTAAGGATGGGGATCAGGTAATTAATTACTACAACTATGCAGACCTGAAAAATTTTTTTAATTACATGAAAGCTCGCAAGCAAAAACGAGTAGAGGAGCGGATAAAAAGAAGAAAGATAAAAGGAAAGAAGAATAAATTTAACTATCGACTACTGGTACACGAAGTTGTAGAGCGAGACGGAAAATTTATCATGGTTGGTGAAGCATTTTATCCGAAATATTCTCAAGTTTCATATTATGGTGGATTTGGCTCGTATGGCAATCGCTATGGTTCCGTTTTTGACGGATACACATATACACATGCTGTGGTACTGGGATTTGACCGCAGAGGACGATTGCTATGGGATAACAGTTTCGAAATCAACGATGTAGAAAGTTATACACTCGATCAATTCGTGCACATTTCTATGAGTGATGACGACATTGCCCTTATATATATATATGAAAATGAAATTCGAACCAAGAATATAGAAGGGAATGAAATACTAGAAGGGAAAACTTTTGATGAACTAAAATTATCATTTGAAGATGACGTAGTAAGAAATAGCAATGATGTGTATGGAAAACTGGAAAAATGGTATGACGGTAATCTGTTCGTTTATGGAGTACATAAAATAAAGAATTTGAATGATGGAGCTGTAATTCTCAATCGCAAAGTATTCTTTATAAATAAGATAAGGTATCAGTAGTTGGTAACTGAGGTTAACCCTCATTAGAGCCTCCTTTTTAGGGACTCTGAGACATGTAAATGTAAACAAAGAATCAGCTCTTCGACATGTTCCGCAGGGCAGGCCGAAGAAATGGCGGGTGCAATTCGATTCACGCCAACATCAATTCAATCAAGCCCTTTTCTCCTCTGGCCAAACTCTCAAAATACTTGCCTACATGACAGGAAGGTATTAATTTCCATGGAGTACACATCACAATAATCCAAATAATCACACAATTCATAGTTCAGACAATTTTACGCTTGCCAGATTCATCAGAGTCTCTGCCTTGCCGCCCGCCTGCCGACAAGGCAGGCTCTTTGAGAGACTCTGACGGAAAATAATAATATTAGTTGATTATGTTTCATTCAATGACATTGTTCTACACGATCTGGATAGAATGGGTAAATTATTGATCAGGCAGGAAATAAAAACCTTGAACCATCAAAGGAGTTAAAAAATATTTTTTTAACTCCTCAAAGAAAACCTAAGATTTATACCTTGTTTTTTTATCTTTGCGACTGTTAATAGTATGCAAAAGAAACTTATACTAGATCAAAATCTTCTCGACATTACAATTAGTAGGCTCTGCTATCAGCTAATTGAAAACCACGATGATTTCTCAAATTCTGCTCTATTGGGCTTGCAGCCAAGAGGAAAGCTTTTTGCAAATCGTATTAAATCTAAACTTGAATCTCTTCTAAAAGGAAAAGTTGATGTTGGATACCTCGATACCACATTTCATAGAGATGATTTCAGACAAAGAGAAACTCCCAAAAAAGCCAACGAAACAAAAATTAATTTTTTGATTGAAGATAAGAATATCGTCATAGTCGATGATGTGCTTTATACCGGACGAAGTGTAAGAGCTGCTTTGGATGCTATGATTTCTTTTGGAAGACCTCGCAGCGTAGAACTATTGGTGCTAGTGGACAGGAAATACAATAGAGATTTGCCGATTCAACCAAACTATATTGGAAAATCGGTGAATACAATGCAATCTCAGCGTGTAATGGTAGAGTGGAGAGAGCAAGGCAATGAGAAAGATAACATTTGGTTGTTCAATAAATTAGATTAGAAATGAATCAGCTTAGCGTTCCCCATTTATTAGGCACTAAAGACCTCACGCTAGACGATTTTCAATTAATTTTCGAAACCGCAAAAAATTTTAAAGAGATTATAAACAGGCCAATAAAGAAGGTCCCTTCCTTACGAGACATCACCATCGCAAATGTTTTTTTTGAAAATTCAACCAGAACAAGAATATCTTTTGAGCTGGCTGAAAAAAGACTTTCTGCCGATATAGTTAATTTCTCATCATCCCAAAGTTCTGTTAAAAAGGGAGAAACACTTTTAGATACAATAAATAATATCCTGGCTATGAAAGTGGATATGATCGTGATGCGACATGCCAGCCCGGGAGCGCCTCATTTTCTTTCAAAACACATCAAGGCTAAAATCATTAATGCCGGCGATGGCACTCACGAACATCCTACGCAAGCCCTTCTTGATACTTTTTCCATAAGTGCCAGATACAGTTCCTTTGTCGGGCTGAAAGTTGCGATAATTGGAGATATACTTCATTCGAGAGTGGCGCTATCAAATATTTTTGCGCTAAAAAAACTGGGTGCTGAAGTAATGGTTTGCGGACCAAATACTTTATTACCAAAGCACATAGCATCTTTGGGGGTAAAAGTAGAGCTTGATGTATTCAAGGCTTTGCAATGGTGTGATGTAGCCAATGTCCTCAGAATTCAACTTGAAAGACAACAGATCAAGTATTTCCCTTCTTTGAGAGAGTATTCAATTTATTATGGAATAAATAAAAAAATGCTCGATCGCCTCGATAAAGAAATAACTATTATGCATCCGGGGCCAATAAACCGGGGGGTAGAATTAAGTAGTGATGTAGCGGACTCTGAACACTCCATTATTCTTGATCAGGTAGAAAATGGTGTTGCTATTCGAATGGCAGTATTATATTTATTAGCGGGAGCTAAAAGCGAGGGGTAGTTTTTTTCTCGTCAGAATCACTCCTGTTTTCGACACTTTTGTGAACATTTGGGGAAAGTGTACGATTTGATTCCATGAGAGGTATTTTTGGTAATATTTTGGGTGTCCCAAGGTGTTTTA
>VAPM010397874.1_pt1 | contig 45257 bp, 35 predicted proteins | sample 3395091 | NCBI WGS metagenome assembly VAPM01 (sample SAMN08290445, study PRJNA428436) | hydrothermal vent metagenome | isolation source: Deep-sea hydrothermal vent chimney 3 | place: Pacific Ocean: Juan De Fuca Ridge
GAAGAAGCCGCAAACTGGATTGAATATTGTAACCGTACAGGAAATACTCAATATGCAGCCTTACGCAAAAAGTATGGCAACGAAGAACCTTTCAATGTGAAATATTGGGGCGTTGGCAATGAATCTTATTTTTGGCACACGCCGGAAACCTTTTCTCTGGTTTTAAAACAATACGGAAAAATAATGAAAACCATGGCTGATACTACAATCTCTCTTATAGCCCCAGGGTTTAATGATCCGCATGTAAAAGTTAGTGATAAATGGAATTATACAATATTAAAAGAGGGCAGTGAGTTTTTAGATTATATTTCTCTGCACGCCTATTATTTTTATGATGACTACTATGATGTTGTGGCATGTCCATTAAAGGCAGAACCTGAAATCAATAACTTAAGAAAAATGATAAAAGAATTGGTTCCCGCCCATAACAAATTGGAAATTACCGTTGATGAGTGGAACATTTGGCATAAAGATGCAAAACCAAGTAATGGACTGATGCAAATGTGTACCTTGATGGATGGAATTTATGCAGCGGGTATGTTTCATGTTTTTCACCGCAACAGTGATATTGTAACAATGGCCAACTTTTGTGATTTAGTCAATCAGCTGCCGGCAATTGTGACCAATGAGGAGGGCGATCTCTATGTCAATCCCATATATTTAGCTTTTGATATGTACACCAATCATACAGGAAGCATTGCGCTAAGATCTGTAACAGAAGTTGCCGGCTACAAACCGGCCGAAAAAGTAGGAGTGGACTATGCCCCATACCTTGATTGTTCTGTGACTCGAATAGAGGAAAATGGCAACATTAGTCTAGCTGTAATAAACCGGCATAAAGAAAAAGATATAACAACTGAAATTGATATTGATGGATTTACCCCTCAAAAAAAAGCTAAGGTTTTTGTACTAAACGCTCCTGAGGTAAACACCGCAAATAATTTTAATGAAAAGGAGAATGTAATAATTGTTGAAGATTATTTTTCTAAAGCAGGCCAAAATTTCACCTACACATTCCCTGCACATTCTGTAACAATAATTGAACTACAAAATAAATAAAGGTTCTTCCATTAAACCTGCTTGGTGGCAGGTTTAATGGAAGACAATAAATAATGTCAGTAGTCCAAAGTAGGATTAAGAAACACGATTAGTTGTTTATTCAACAACCCTCTTCTTCCCTGCCTTTGAAGGCCAGACAGGTATATCTTACGACATAAGGTTTCCGTTAAAATAACAGTAGAACCAATTAATCTATTTACCCTTTTCTCAACCAAACCCTCGACCTTGGTTTCATATCGATGGAAATAGAAGTTGATGTTTTCTCCAACTCCAGGTTGTTGAAGGCATCAACATATCCATTGAAATCTTTTCCTGACAGCTCAATTTTTGCCTCACTTTTATTGTAATTATGAATCACAATATCTCCGTTTTGGAGTGTCTGCATAGTAACTCTTGTGGGTGCGTTGAGTGAAATATTTAGTTTTTCATTAAATGCCAAACGGATGCTATTTGCCCATGACTTTGGCAAATCAAGCAAACCAAGTTGACGTGGACAAAGCAATACTTCACCAACAGCATCAAAATCTGCCTGGGAAAATGTATGAGAATTAAGTACATAAATTTGTCCATCTTTACTTTTGGTAAGGAATGGGATATCAGCATTTCCGACTTTTGCATTCAACACAATTGTAGCATTGGTCACATCAAATTCTGCTTCCAAATCCAATGGCCTTTCCAAAGCTTCAATTGTTCCATCAATGATAATTTGATCTGCCGGCAATTGCTTTAGGACAGGTGTTGAGATTCCTGCTTTGGAAATCAATTTATCTCCGTCTTTCAATTTTGATAAAAATCCAGCAGTCATAAATATCCGTGCGCCTTGCTGTAGCGACGATTCAACTTTTGAAACTATTTCAGGATCTGTGGCAGCCTGTGTTGGTAAAAAGATTGTTTGAGCCTGGTCTGGGTAAGATGACTCTGGTATCAGAGGAATGCCAAACATGCCAATAAAATCCATAATATAAAGATCTCCTCCGGCATCACTTGACGGGGGTTTGTAGGCGGCAATTCCCTGGACTGGATTTAATGTGATAGTTTTTGCCAGTGTAGCTAATTTCTCAAAATCCATACGCAATAAATGGTGACCTGCATGACCACTTACAAAACTTCCATAATTAAATATTACCAATTCTTTCGCTCCCGCAAGCACAGATTGATAGGCTTGTTCAATAAAATCCAGTCGGTCACAATCTCCATGATCAAACCAGGCAGCTCCGATTTTATCTCCGGATAAAGACGCAATCCAACGATAATTAACAAAACCTTCATAAGGCTGCACAAATCCAAATCGCTGGGTATATTGACCTCTGGATTCGGTACCAACCCACACCCTATCAAATAATTTTGGCCCACTCTCCACATCATAGCCATGCATGTGAAAACGATCGTACCACTGAGGATATTTAATGATCATGTTTATATCTGGATTTACTGATTTGGCAGGATCGATAAATATGGATTTAGCCAAGCCCGTCATCAAATTTCTTCGATAATCTGACCACTCCTGTTCTCCTTTTGCCGCTTTTGATTCAAGGCTTGTATCACCTGTGCACAAAAAATCATCGATAATGAAAGTATCAAAAATTGGAGCGACGTCTAACATTACTTGCTTCAAATCATTTTGCGTTTTTGGATTTTGCCAATTAAACCAACCAAGCTGACCTTCTTGTCTTACCCCAAAATCTTTACCGGGAACGGTAGCAATACCTCCGACTACTTCAAAACCGTTATTGCTAAAATAATCTTTTACTAAAGTCAGTAATTCTGTTGAAACCACCAGGCCACTTCGATACACTTCGATATAAACTTTCGTAATGCCATTGGCCCGCATTAAAGAAATCGCCTCCCTCCTGCCCCCCTCAGACGACAACAGTCGATCGATGGTATGAGCAGTTATGTACACACTTAGTTGCAACTCATTTATGTGCAGCTTTGCAAATTCGAAATTGTCTTGCACCCTGGGAGCTGGTCTCTTACAAGAAGAGATCATAAAAAGCATTAATATTCCAAGAATAATATATTTACTGTTAGTAAATGATTTTGCTGATTTCATATATTTGATAGGATTTAAACATTATAAAATTTCAATACAATTAATATCATCCGGAATTAATTGTTTCATCAATACCTGATTTTTACTCCAAATTTCTTCTTTTCACCGTAATCAAATCAATTTCATTTCCATTGATATCAATTACATGCAATACCGCTTCGCTCTCTTTAACCTCAACATTAATAAAATGCTCAACCTTACTGTACTTAATTGTTTCGGGTTTTGGGCTATCAATTTTATAAAGTGGAGCACCACCTCCACCAGCAGTAATATAATGAACATCATTTTTCAAGGCATGATGATAATGGTGATCGTGTCCGTTGATAAATACTTGTACATTGTGCCTTTCAAAAATATTCCCCCAAAATTTTCTTGTCATATCTGCTTCTTCTGTTCTACTCTTCATAATGCTGTACAATGGTTTATGCTGGAATATAAATATAAATCCCGCTTCATTGTGGAGATCTAACACATTCTCCAACCATTCTTTTTGTTCAATGAAATAATCGTCATAGGCATCGTGCCAATATTTATCACTATATTCATCGCTGATAAAAGTTGGCTCTGTCAATTGTATTCCTTCACTATCCAGGACTATAAATAGAGCATCTCCAAGAGTAAAATAAAAGTATCTTTCATTATTTGGCAGATCAAACAAATCATAATAATAGGGTGAGTCTTTTTCGTGATTTCCTAGTACGGGGTAGTATGGTATATTTTTCATTAGCTCCTTGCTCACTCTGAAAAAATTTTCCCAATCCTCGATAGACCTTCCATTGGCAACCAGATCGCCTGAGTTTATGACGAATCTTGGGTTTACCTCCATCACTTTATCCAAAATCGAACCGTGTACATCATGTCTGTTTCTGGTATCTCCAAAGGCTACAAAATTAAAAGGAATACTTTTGTCAGGATAGGTTTTAAGCTTGCCTTTACCTTCATCAGATCCATCGTTCAATACATCATAAGTGTATGTTGAGTTTGGCTTTAATTTTCCCAAATGAATTTTATGATGTTTATATTCTCTAATGGTCTGAATGTTTCCCTGAGCATCGGTAATTGTGGGTTCACTTTCCAAAGTTGACCAACAGATTGTGGCATCTTTTGTACTCATCTGTTGAATATATGGGCCAAAGGCAATCTTTTGATTTTTTTCGTCAGCACTCTTTTCAGCCACCTGACCCTGCACACAAATACTTGAAACTAAGAAGGTAATTATTGTTAAAATATTTCTCATGATGATTTATTTATATAAGTATATTGAATGTTAAAGTTATAATTTTTAGAAGCATTATTATCATAGTAGAAATTAGCATTTTCATTATTTTCAAAAAGGTCAAAGTTTAACTATAAATCCGTTTCGATCCAGGTATCTCGCAATCAAGTAGCATATTCCATAAATGACCACAAACCCTAGAAGCGCCTGCCACAGCATGGCCGATTTTGGTAGTAAGTCGCCATAAAAAGCAATCAATACTTGTTGTAAAATGTAAATGGCCAAAGGGTTCATTCCCAGTAAAACCAAGTGCGGAATTTTCAATTTCCAGATGTCTGCTACCAAATAAAATGCAACAAAAGTAACTACGCTTAGACCGGAGGCAAAAATCGGATAGGCCAAAGTCATACTTCGCTGTGAGAACTCCCAATTTTCCATGGGTTTCAGAAAAGATAAACCTAACCCAAGGATGATTAGCGGTATTCCCAAAATCATAGATTTCTTTATAAATTCCTTTGGTTGACATTCTCTCAAATAGTCCATCTGGATGGTGCCAAAAACAAGAATAGAGGCCCAACTGATAGGCCCGAGTGGACCGCCATCTATGCTGTTGGCCATGGTCCAGACTCCATATCCGGTATATACAAAAAGGATTTGATGCACAATCAATAAAGCAAATGCTATCACAATTCTCGTGCGCTGACTTTTAAGAATGAATGGCAGGGTGATTAATCCGGCAAAACCAATATCGACCAATGCATCCCACATATCCATCACCGGGTCAGGGCCATAAATCACAATTCCTATGATTATCAATATCAAGTATCTTTTGATAGAATGAACGTATGCTTTTTTAGCGCCTGTTTTTTCTATCCTTCTGGCAAGAGACATGCTGAGGCCCATACCGACTGCAAACAAAAAAAATGGCGCTATGGCATTGGCAAAAGTCATCCCGTATCGGGGATGTTTGAAAGTATCGGGGATCACATCAAAATGCCCAAGATAGTTGACAAGGATCATCCCAAAAATGGCAAACCCCCTGAACATATCGAGTGAAATGATATGCGGCTTTTTTATATTCTGTTCCATCATAAAACTGTTTGTATTAAGCGATCCCGGTATTCACTGTCATGCCGAATTTATTTCGCCATCTGTCAGCTATCTGTAAAGACCTCTCACTGTCGCAGATTCTCTGAACCTGCGACAGTGGTTTATTTGTTTTCGAATTAGTCTCAACTTTGACTTTTTTATAATTTTATAAAAATCTTCTTTTTATATAGAACATAAGCGGGGATATAATTTATGCATACAAACAATAACGCATATATCATACTCACGAATTTTGCTCCCAATCCAATGGAGGTAAATGCGTTAAAGAAATGCATGTTTAAGCCTTGACCGCCTATCTCCCAACCATAAAAAACAAGCGCAAAAAAATCTGCCAACACATATACTGTTATGGCATTAGCACCAAATATTATTCCGGGTTTTGTGCCTCTCGAAAATCCCTTGATATCCACTAAAAAATAAAATGCTCCCAGTGCCATAAACCCAATTCCTGAAGTGACAAAAACAAACGAGCTGGTCCAGATGTTTTCATTTACCGGAAAGGTCAATCCCCAAAGATATCCTGCGAAAGTCATGAAAAATCCAATAACCATTAATAGAATCACTTTCATCTCTGCGGTTCGTTTACTAACCATCAACACACCGGCCAATAGGCCGGAGATACCAGACACAACAGATGGAAATGTACTAAGAATGCCTTCAGGATCCCATGTGCCCTGATACATTGTACCGGGCATATAATTGCTATCAACCCATGCAGCAAGGTTTATTCCTCTTTCTAACATGACCATTCCAAAACCAGGTGTGGGAATCAATGTCATAGCCAACCAATAAGCAATAAGAATCCCCATGCCGATCCATACCTGGGTTTTCCAATTTGTATTGAGGAAAATAAAAGCACAGGAAAAAAAAACAATAGCAATTCTTGGCAGTGTCCCTGTCCATCGCAAATCAGCAAAATTAAAATCAGGCAAAAGGTTTAAGAATATTCCAACAGCAAAAATCTTAAAAGACCGGACGGCAATCTTTTTATACATCTCACCTTTTGGTGTTTTCTTTTCCAATCGTTTGGTATATGCCAAAGCAATAGAAACACCTACGATAAAAAGAAAAAAAGGAGCAATCACATCGGTTGGTGTGAGACCATTCCAGCTAGAATGCATTAATGGGGCAAATACCTGATCTCCATTTCCCGGGAAATTGACTAAAATCATAGCCGCAATGGTAAAACCACGCAAGGCATCCAGCGAGATCAACCTGCTTACTTGTGTTGACATATCAATAAAACTACATGTGAGATTACAAGTTATTCAAAGCATATTTTCTTGATATACCTTATTCTCTACTTAAAGTACTATGGTTGGATCATTCCTTTTTCCATTTCCTCACTTTATGTCCATGCAATCCGTAGTAGGCAAGATATACATAGCTCAGCATCGGAATAAAAAATGAATAGTGGTATCCTCCTAGAATGTCGGCAACATATGCCTGGACAAATGGCATAATTGCTCCTCCAAAAACAGACATCACTAATAATGATGATCCCTGAGGTGTGTATTTACCTAAGTCCTTGATGGCAAGCGTAAATATGTTGGACCACATAATAGAATTAAACAATCCGATACTGAGTATCGACCACATTGCAACGTGCCCACCACTAAGCATGGTGACAGCTAATAAGCCGATGATCATAAGCGAAAATACCAGTAAGGTTCTCGAGGGGTTTGATTTTCCTATTCTAAAGGCAATCAGGTTGAGCGCAATAAAAATGAGGAAAGGAAGTGCTCTTTTGATAGGAAAACTATTTTGCTCTATGAAAACTGCTCCGTAAATAATTATAAAAGAAACTAAGGCAATACCAATCATTATAAATATTGCTTTATTTTCTTTACCTGCATTACTAAGAGAATATGCTCCTAGAAAACGACCTATCATCAATCCTCCCCAATAAAATGCCAGAAAAGATTTTGCCTCCATTTCAGGATAATTCAACAGCTCGGCTAAATAATTTATGATCAGGCTACCAATAGCTACCTCTGCTCCGACATAAAGGAAAATAGCTCCCATACCCAATGTTAGGTGTCTGTATTTTAGAGCTCCTGCTCCTTTGGGAATAACTTCATCGTTGGTAAAATTAGGTAGATGTGTAAATTTGATAAGAACAATCAGCAAAATAAAAATTGCCGCAAATACAAAATAAGGATACTGAACAGCGGCACTTGTCATAGGATCACCGGAATCTGTAAGTATCATTTCCCCCAACTTATTGAGTAGCGGTTCGCCCCAATGTGCAAAGAATTTGAAAATCATATATCCTCCAAAAATTGGAGCAAGGGTTGTTCCAAGGGAATTTACCCCCTGGGCCAAATTGAGCCTGCTGGAGGCGGTCTTTGGTAGCCCTAAAATGGCTACATAAGGATTGGCTGCAATCTGGAGTAATGACATGCCAGTTGCCATCACAAATAATGCAAAAAGGAAAAGGCCAAATACTTTCAATTCCGCTGCCGGATAAAATAGCATACATCCAACAGCAGAAATTGCCAGACCAATCAGAATACCATTTTTATAGCCTATTTTATCAATGGGATCTCCTTTAGTAGATGAAATGATAAAATAGACCAGTGATCCAATAAAATAGGCACTAAAAAACGACATCTGAACCAGCATGGATTCTGCACGGCTCAATTCAAATATTTTTTTCAAATATGGAATAAGAATATCATTCATCACGGCTATTACTCCCCACATGAAAAACAAACTTGTTAAAACCGCCATGGGCACGGTGTAATTCTTTGAATCACCGGTTCCGGTTGCGTTAACATTTTTATTTATTCCTCCAGCCATTTATTAATGAAATTTATATTATTGCTTCAATTAATGTTGAATAAATTTTGAGTAAAAAGCTGAAAGGAAGAGAGCTCAAAGCTGAAAGGAAAATCAAAGAGCTGGATGAAAAAACTAATTATCAAGCCATGATGAAATTTTCACTCTCCCGACTTCAGTCTTCCGACTTCCAACTCCCATCTTCAATTTTGCCTTTTACGATGTTATAAATTTATTAAATCTGATATTTGAATTGTTTTCTTCGTTTCTATTGATTTTCGAGCAGCAATGCCTATTAAGCTCGACATTACACCAGCTCTGCTACCTGCTTTTTGCCCTGTAGGATCAGGCTGGTTTGGTTTAAAAAGCAAATCTTTAATACGCTCATCTGCACCTCCATGCCCTCCGGCAGAAGGATTTTTTCCCCAAGATTTTGTCTCCTCTCTATTTTTTGTGAGTCGAAACTCAAATTTGTCATCTACATCCCATGGCTGTCTATAATATAGCCTTACATCTAACTTCCCTTTCTCTCCGGAAAATGTAATCTTTTGTCCTTCATAAGGAAGAAATGCATTTAAAGTATAGGTCAGTTGCGTACCGTTGTCGTACAATACATTTACAGATGCGGTATCATGGCTATCAATTTCTTTATCCCAAACACACCCATCACGATAATACTGATCAACATCTTCGCAATCTCCATACAATTTCATTGCTTGCTTATCTTTGGTCATATCCCAATAAAATTCACAAGACGAGGCATGTTCACAATTTCTACAGTTCCGGCTTCTAAATTTTCCATTTGATCCATAAAATGCTACTTTCCCCATAGCTTGTACCTCTACCGGCTCTGCCTCCAACAACCAATTAATCAGATCAAAATGATGAGACGATTTATGAACCAACAATGACCCCGAGTTTTTTATTTTCCCATGCCACCTCCTGAAATATGAAGCCCCGTGTTGTGTGTCGAGGTATTCCTGAAAATCAATAGAAATAATTTTTCCCAACTCGCCTGAAGATAATATTCTTTTCATTTCATCAGAGTCATTTCCAAATCGAGCATTGAAACCAACATTGACTTTTTTACCGGTTTTCTTCTCGGCATCAAGGATACGTTGACACTGTTCAGCCTCCGTGGCAATGGGCTTTTCGGAGATTACATCACAACCCAATTCCATGGCTCTTACAATATAATCGACGTGATTGCTATCTTTTGTGGTCACAATGACAATATCTGGTTTTTGTTCTTTGACCATCAGGTCAAATTCACTGGAATGATACGTCTTGGCTAAAACTCCTATTATCTCCTTTGCTACTTCTACCCGCTTTCTATTGATGTCACACAAACCAACCATTTCTACATAATCGGCATAGGGTTGGACTAAATTTTTCCCCCATGTAAGGCTACCCCGCACTCCCGTACCGACTAACGCAACTTTTGTTTTTGATTTGACTCCTCCGGCAAATGATATGGCAGGTACAAGAGATGCCACTGCAGCAGCAATGGTACTTTTAGCTACAAATTGTCTTCTGTTTAAATTAATTTTACTCATAATTCAATCTCATTAAGTAGTACAAATTGGTGATAATTCTTTTATAATATTTCTCGCTTTACAAACCGATAATAAGTTGGCTTGATTAGTATTTAAATTGAGCTGTCAATGTAATACTTATAATTATTTATAAATACCATTCTATATTATTTTTCCTTTCAATATCTTTTCATCCCTTGGTCTGATAATAAATTGTTGCCAATAAATCACATGAGATATTGAATATTCGCAAATTGAGGTAATTACTACGCTTAATACGCAATATCAATAATTAACATTCTGTATTATCGTAAATTATTTCAAAGAAAATATAAATCTGAAAAAAAATGATATGAAGATCGGTGTCGATTTGGGGGGAACAAATATTAGGGCAGGATTAATTAATGGAAGTTCTATTATTAACATGAAGTCTGCATTGCTAACCAATAAAGATAGTCTTGAATCTACTTTAAACCAGTTGATATCAATTATCCATACTATCTATAATAAAAATGTTGTGGGCATAGGAATCGGGGTGCCTTCGGTGGTAGATTTAGAAAATGGAATTGTTTATGATGCTGTAAACATACCTTCCTGGAAAGAAGTACACCTCAAGAAAATACTTGAAGATGAATTTAACGTACCTGTATTTATCAACAATGATGTCAACTGTTTTGTCCTTGGAGAAAAGTATTTTGGGTTTGGCCAGCATCATAAATCGTTTGTGGGAATTTCTTTGGGAACCGGAATCGGATCTGGCATTGTGATGAATGACCATTTGATAATTGGGGCAAATTGTGGGGCCGGGGAAATTGGTTATTTACCATATTTAGACCATGACCTTGAATATTATTGCAGCTCTAATTTTTTTATTAAAGAACATAATACAAGTGGATACCAGGCTTATCTTGACGCCAGACAAAAAACACCAGCTGCTATGAAATTATGGGCAGAGTTTGGACAGCATTTAGGGACAGCATTAAAATCAGTTGTATATACCTACGATCCTGAAGCAATTATTTTGGGGGGATCTATATCGAAAGCGTTTCCTTATTTTAAGGAGCAAATGGAAATTTCTCTGAAAGATACCTATTTCCCAAACTCAATCGATAAATTAAATATTTATGTCTCAGAAATTGAAAATATACCCATGCTGGGGGCAGCTGCGCAGATTGATCACCAACGGGATATCGAATTAAATCCAACACTTGGTAACTTAAATAGTGTCTCTAAGAAAAGAGGTCTTTTTTAATTATGTAGAATTAGAGACACTAAATAAAGTATAAGCAACTATTGGATATTATACATATATTTAAAGTAATTATTATTGAATATTTATCCGGCCATTACACTTTTTATAGTAAAATATTAATACCGCAATGAAAAAAAACACACTTATTGTTCTACTTATTCTATTGATATTCTTTGTCATATCTTTTATGACAAATATTTTAGGAGCACTTAACCCCGTTGTATCGAGTAGTTATAGTTTGACTGAAACAATGGCTGGGTTTCTGCCCTTTGCCTTTTTTATCGCTTATGGAATAATGTCCATTCCTGCCGGATTTTTGCTTGAAAAATTAGGAGAAAAAACCATGATTTTACTGGCTTTTCTACTGGCATTTTTAGGGGCGTTGGTATTTGCCATCTCAAGCGATTTTAATGTATTTATTGTTTCGTTATTTACATTAGGAACGGGAATGGCAGTTCTTCAGGTAGTGATAAATCCCTTGATGCGCGTTTCTGGTGGTGAAGAAAATTTTGCCTTCAACTCAGTACTGGCGCAACTCATTTTTGGATTAGCGTCATTTATTAGCCCACAAATGTATTCCTATTTTGTCACCAATATAGATCAGGGAAATGTTCAGAAGCCATTTATTGGACTGATGAGTGGATTAGTCCCCGAATCTATGTCATGGGTTTCGGTATATTGGGTTTTTGCTTTATTGGGTCTTATTATGATAGTTGTCATCTCTTTTATTAAATTCCCCAAGGTCGATCTTCAGGATGATGAAAAAGTAGGCACTAAAGAAAGTTATCTTGAATTATTTAAAAATAAATACGTCATCCTCTATTTTCTTGGAATATTTGCTTATGTCGGCACAGAACAGGGAATATCATACTGGATGTCGAAATTCCTAAGCAACTATCATGGTATCAACCCTGAAACTACAGGAGCAAATGCCGTTTCATATTTCTGGCTGTTAATGACATTTGGTGGCATGCTGGGTCTAGTGCTTATGAAACTCATAGACAGCAAACTAATTCTCAGGTGGTTCACAATACTGGCTATCATTTGTGTTGCTATTGGTTTATTTGGTGATGATCAATTGTCACTTTGGGCTTTTCCGATTTCAGGATTTTTCTTATCTGTAATGTATCCTGTCACTGTCTCTTTGGGATTAAATTCCGTTTCCAAACATCATGGATCTTTTGCAGGAATCTTAATGACCGGAATTGCAGGTGGCGCTATTGTACAAATCTTAATTGGTGGTATAAGTGATATGATCTCCTTGAAAGTGGGTATGATGTTTTTGTTTGTAACTCTGGGTTATATTCTAAGTATCAGTTTCTGGGCCAAGCCAATTGTTAATAATGCCACGGTAAAGAATTTCAAAGATATTTTTAAATCCAAAAGTTAGTAGTAAATTCCTGATCTTATGATCAAGATTATTTTACTGACAGACTTGAGTGAAGAATATGGCATGAGCCTAATGAAGGGTGTCACGAAATATGCTCAGGAACAAGGGTCCTGGGCTTTTTGCCGTATGCCCACTTACTACCGTGAAACAAAGGGTCTCGAAGGTGTTTTGCAATGGGCATGGGAATGGAAAGCTCAAGGAATTATAGGACAATTCTATAATAACTCTGCCCCTGAAAAAATTTTAGGTGCCGGTATGGCAGTTGTCGCTCAAGACTTTAAAGAACGGCATACCAAAATTCCAAATTTGACCGGCAACTATCTTGAGGCAGGAAAAATTGGCGCCGAATATTTTCTCAAAAAAGGATTTGAAAACTTTGCTTTTTATGGGTTTAAAAATATTGTTTGGTCCAGAGAACGTGGTATAGGATTTTCAGATCGTTTAAAAAAAGAAGGCTATTTCGTTCATTATTTTGAACAAGAGCAAAGAACTAAGTCTCGGGAATTGTGGTATTACAAACCATCTGCACTTAGCAAATGGTTGAAATCTCTTCCCAAACCCATTGCCGTATTTGCATGTGACGACAACCAGGGAAATCATATTATCGAAGCCTGTAGGCTTGCCCATCTTAAAATTCCTCAGGATGTAGCCGTACTGGGTGTCGACAACGATGAGATATTGTGCAACATGTCTGATCCTCAATTGTCGAGCATAAGCCTCGATACGGAAAAGGGTGGCTACGAAGCAGCCAAATTGTTACACGTCATGATAGAATCAAATAATGCTGATTTTTATGATATTGTCGTAGAGCCAACCCAAGTAGTAACAAGGAGTTCCACGGATATCTACGCCACCAAAGACGAGTACATAAGTCAGGCATTGAAATTTATCCATAACAATATGGACAAAAACCTAAAAGTTGAGGACGTCCTTCAACAAGTACCACTTTCCAGAAGGTCTCTTGAAAAGAGGTTTCAGAAAGTCTCCGGATATCCAGTATATGAATATATTTTTAATCTTCGTATCGAAAAACTTACTCAAAAGCTACTGGAAACAGACTTGAGTATTTTTGAAATTGCACTTGACCTGGGGCTAAATGACAGTAAAAATATTGCCCGTCAATTTCGGCAGGTAAAGGGTTGTACGCCTATGGAGTATCGCAAGAAATACCTGATCAAAAAAAAGAAAATATAGATAGTGTTTTATTATGTCCCTGTGGGGTCTTTCTTTTGGAGACTACATGGCTGACTCACGCAATCAGAAGTTTCTTAACTAAATTTAACTTTCTGACAATTGACAAGACAAAAAAAGGAAAACTAAAATTAGATTGAATGTCTTCCTAGGCCCTGATTTAAGGTTTAAAATCAATTGGAAAAATGCCATTTTTATTCTCGTATTTTCCTCTAAATATTATTTTATGGCTATCATTTATCCAAAGTAGTTTTCCCTTTGGATATCCTTGGGCACTCCCAGTTATTTGCGAATATGTGTTGGTTAGGAGGTATTTCACCCATATCTCAGGCCTGCCGGATCTAAGAGAAATAAATGCCAGGTAATTTCCATCCGCAGAAAACGCCGGATTGTATTCACCCCAAATAGATTGTTCAAACGACCTTATTTCCTTTGTATTGAAATCATACACATAAATTCCATTGTCTTTCCTAAATGCCAACAACTGTTCTTTTTCCAAGAAACTCATGGGGCCATTTCCAACCTTCTGTTCACCACTGACCAAAACCGTTATTTCTTTATTTTCAATAGAATACTGATAGATTGCGTACGGATCAGAAAATTCAGAATTGGTACGTAAATAGTAAATAAATTTTCCATCAGCGGAGAAAAGTGGATACCAAATGATATTTTGACCATCGGTTATTTGAGTAACTTCTTTTGAGGTAAGATCTATAATGCCGAGATTCTTCGGTTGAGGAGATTCATCAACATTAAAGCTTGAAATAAAAGCGATCATGTTATTATCCTGGCTGTAGACTGGAATTCTACTTTCTTCAATAATCAAGGTTTCTTCTCCTGTGGATATATTAAAAGACATGACATGAGTCTTCTTGCAACAAGTTTTTGTGACATTCCTTGAATAAATCAATAGTTTGCTGTCCGATGAAATATCTCCCAATTTAAGTGTATAATCATACGGCACACTAATGTAAGATTCGAGCTCAGGGTTTTCACCCCCATTTACCCAAATCATATTGGTGTATGCGGAGATCGCATCTTTGGCAATACATTTAAGTTTGAAATAGTAGTTTTTACCTCTTTTATTTTCAGGAAATAAATATGAATTATCACCACCCGAAATATGTGCAACAGATTTGAATTGTAAAGTATCATTTTCAGAAAGATAAATCTCATAACTATCAGGCATAGCATAATAATCAGAGAAACCAGGAGAGACATTCATATAAATTAATGGAGACTCCCAAGTGAGCAGTATCTGATCTTGCTTTCGAATAGATTGAAGATTGTCTGGGTATACTTCTTTTTTCAGATTAACCTTTTTTTCATCACATGAAAATAAAATAACCAGTAAAAGAAGTAGCAAATTTTTCATCATGGATATTTTATGGTTTTAATTCAATTGACTGCAAATGATTCTTTTCCTGATAGTTTACCTTTGCTTTTTGTCTTTGGCAGTTTACCCAGTGAATGCCCTTGGTTATTCCCAGACATTTGATAGTAAATTCATTTACAATGACACACCCTCGATAGGGTGCAATCCCAAATGTGGAAAACTAAAATCAAAACATAAATAAAAAAAGAACCCTACGGAAACAACGATAGATTTATGGTCATAGATATCAAAGATAGAAGAATTAGCAGAGAATTTTTAAAATAGCTTTGATTACAATGCTGAAGTGTCTTGTTTCCTGGAAAGCTCATTATTGCGAGAGATCCGATAATCAATGAGTGAAATTGATATGTACTTAGTTTCTATGGGGTCTTCTCTGTGGAGACCCCACGGCTTAAGCAGAGTCCAAAAGAGACCCCGCGCAGACGCTTATCAGTATCTACGTAATTGATAGAGTTTATGGACAGGCTCCGAATAGTATTCTATTCCAATATCCTCAAAAACTCCATTTCAATCTTGAATACAAAACCTTTGATAGTGATTTAAAGTCTCCTGACAGGTTTTCACCATAAAATAGCTGTCCGGTAAAATCAAGATCTAAATTATTAATCAGTGAAAAGGTAATAGTAGGATTAACAAAAAGTGTCTTGTTTCCCGGAAAACTCATCATTGCCAGAGACCCGTTAATCAATGGGTGAAATTGATATGTACCCAATAAAAATACCGAATGCATGTAAGGCGAAAGATTTCTTGCAGTCAATTCACCAAAGTAAAAGTCAATGAAACCACCAGATCCCAGGTCAGTTGCGCCATCGCTATTGAACAAGTAAGAGACATTGAAATACAAACTATTTTTGAAAGAATAATCATAAGAAAACGTACCGACAAAGGCTTGATTTTTGGTATTTCCGGCTACAGGAATAAAGTAGGTAAACTCTCCTTTGATTCCGCCACGTTTTATATTTCCTGCCCAAGCCCCACCAATTGTAATGTCTTTTTTTGCCAACCCTCCTATCACCTGAAAATCATAACCCCATTTATTTGTCGCCCATTTTGCTGCTCCCACCCAACTTCCTAAGCTGTCGGCAAGATTGGCCGCAAATTCAAAACTACTGGCAAAACCGGTATATTTCTGTATGCGTAAAGCATCTGACCCGGGTCGCTCTTCGTAGTCAAAGTCGACATAGGAATAGGCATTGAATAAGTCATTGGGATTCCATATCATGCTTACCCCCCAATTGATTCGTTGCCTGCCGAGGCGAAGATTCCAGTCATTGGATTGATATTCAAGATATACTCTGTCAATCATGGTATGCAGCACATTATTATCATTGCTGGCTATGGTCCAGGATAGGTTGAAAAAGTCTTCATTAGCTCCAATTTGGTTTTCAAATCTGGGAATAATACTTACATAATCTCCAGAATACCATTGTGTACGCAGTTCTACTATTGCAGAAAGTTTTTCATTGGGATACCATTTAAAATTCAATCTGTTATGAATTAAGTTGGTCCACAGTGTACCATCTTTTGGCGAAAAATCACTGATGAGCATGTCTTTCAAATAACCATTCATCAACAACTTAGGATCTTCATCCTGGCCAAGAGCAGGAAAGTTATTGACAAATTGTACTGCTAAAATAAATAGTGCTATGGTTGCTATTTTAGACATTAATCTTCTGGTCTGTTCTTTGCACTATTTTAGCAACTTTTACAATCATCAAATTCATACAGATTCATCTGAAATAATCTTTCCATCTTCGAGCGTGATCACTCTGCGTGCTTTGTCAATCACGCGTTGATCATGTGTTGAAAAAACAAATGTCTCATTTTCTTCTTTATTCATTCTGGCCATGATATCCAACAAGTTGGATGTTGCTTTAGAATCAAGATTGGCTGTGGGCTCGTCTGCGAGAATAAAGTTTGGTTTTGACGCCAACGCTCGTGCCACTGCCACCCTTTGTTGTTGTCCGCCAGACAATTGTGAAGGTCGCTGATTTGCCTTGTCTGCAATACCCATTTGTTTTAGCAGGCTCATAGATCTCTCTACCCTTTCCTTCTTTGTTACTTTTTGCAACAACATAACAAACTCAACATTTTCCAATGTGGTAAGTACCGGTATCAAATTGTAGGCCTGAAAAACAAATCCAATATTTTTTAATCTAAAATCAATTAAATCTCCATCTTTCATACTTGTGATATCCGTATTCGAAACTTCTACCCTACCGGAAGTTGGATGATCAAGTCCACCAAGGACATTCAACAAGGTTGTTTTTCCACAACCTGATGGCCCGACGATTGCTGTAAATTCCCCTTCCTGAATCTCAAAGGAAACTCCGTTGAGTGCGTTCACAGGAACTTTTGTTTCGTTATAAACTTTCGTGATATTTTCTACTTTAATTACACTCATGATTATTTATTATAATTTTTTGATCATACCTAATATTCCTAATTCTATTTTCTCAGAGTCCCTAAACAAGAGATTTTAAAGAGGGAAAATTATCAATTCCCCCAGACTCTCTTCTCCAAGGGAGAGTTAGTTAGACGACAGTAATTCCATATTTCTCATACCTTATTTTTCTTTTTACCCTTTTAGCCTTTTAGCCTTTTAGCTTGTAGCTTTTACTTCTGACTTCTTAAATCTTATGCAAGGCTTCTACCGGATTAAGTTTCACGGCTTTCCAAGCTGGATAAATAGCCCCAATAAAAGCAGTAACCACCACTCCGATAGTTACAACCACATAGGCATTTACCTCCAGGTATGGATGCAAAATTGAAGAATAGCCAAAAGCTTCAAGCCCTTCTGAATACTCTGTCAGATCTACACCTACATTCTGATAGTAATTAATCGTTAGCCATCCAACCAACAAACCCACAGGAGCCCCTATTATAGACAAATAAATAGTTTCGATGAGAACCATCATGAACACACGAAGTTTGGTCATGCCAATGGCCATGAGCATTCCCAACTCACGCATACGCTCTAGCACGGCCATAAGCATGGTATTTACGATTCCAAATACAAGAGCCGTCATAATAATGACCAACAATATATAAAGCATATTGCTATACATCTCTTGCATAAAAGCAAGCTCAGGAGCTATTTTACGCCATGATTCCGCAAGATCGGCAGGGTATTTTTTGTTGTATTTGTCAACTATTGCTTCTTCGTCTATCTGCGTTTCCGTAACCAAAGCAATTTCATGGATATTATTGCCATTCGCCAATATTTCAATCAAGTCATCTTGTCGTACAAAGGCATATTGCCCGTTGATATTAAGCGATGAACTTTTAACAATTCCCACAACCCGAAAAGCTGCAGCTGTAATATCTCCGTTACCATCGTTGAAGGTCAGTACCACCTTCGATCGGATTTTAACTTTCAGCTCTTCTGCGATTTTCTCGCCTATTACAATTGGATTTTTCTTTATACCCTTAAAATAAGCGCCTTGGGAAATAAGAGAATCAAGACGAGTAACGACGGCTTCATTTTGCACATCAACCCCACGAATCTGTACTCCCTGAGCTTTACGGGAAGAAGCAATCATTCCATTTAGAATGATTCGTGTTGTAGTGGCTCTCACTCCGGGCCAACTGCGAATCTCTTCTGCTTTTTTACTCCCATCCGGGATATGAAATTTTATGTCAAAGTCATTATTAAATTTAGGGTTATGGATCTGTATATTCGAAACATCATGATTTATGATGTCTGCCATATATCCTACCATAAACCCATTCATAAAGCCAGTGCCAAACAAAAGAGCCCAAATGCCCACGACAATGGCACCCATCACGACCAAACTACGGCCCCGGCTTCTCCAAACGTTTTTCCAGGCTATTTTAAGTATCATAATTTTATTTTTTTAGTTAAATGATTTAATGCCACAATAACTCTTACATTTTATTGTAGGTTGAGTTTTTTTGCTTTTGACATTATTTTAGGTATTTCTATAGCCTCCAATAAAAGCCTTTCTATCTCCAAATCTTCACTTGATAATGAGGCATCTTTTATTACTTCCAGACAATATTCTGATTCGTCAGCTTCTTCTACCACAATATATATTTTGTTGAAAAACTCATTTTGAGACCTCTCTTTGTATGCTGCCCCGTAATTTGCTCTGGTTGAGGCGGCTGATTTGACAAGTTGGTACATAATAACAGCCAATGACTTACAGGTTTTCGATGAATCGCAAAACTGAATTACATCTACTGCAAATTTCTGAGTTCTTGCTTTCATCTTCTCAATGAATATTTTTTTTTCAGTCATACCGCTATTCATTATTTCCATCATCGCATTGTAGCATTATATGGCTTCCCGCATTGCTTTTACAGGTTTGAGATTCTGAATGACAATCAACGGATATGAACTCAGGATGAGTGCCATAATAAATATCGCCCATGCTTGATTGTAAAATAGTTCTGGTTGCAATGAAAAGAAATATGCAGCTTCCACACCAAAATTTTCAATTGCTTTTGCCGATTCCCCGGTAAAAAATATGGGGTTATTGTAATAATATATGAGTATTGGCAAGCTTATCCCCGCCCCCAATAGTACGCCAATGGAAGTCATCATGGCCATTTCTATAAAAATGATAAACTGCATGATGATCCGTTTCATTCCAACGCTCATCATCACACCAAACTCATACATTCGCTCGGCGGTCATCATCAGAAATGTGCCAAACATTCCAAACCCGATGACGGAATACAATATCCAAAGCATTACCTTTCCGCTTATATTATCTATCTCGATCCCCTGAACCAAATCAGGCATCAGCTCATGCCATCCCATTACCTCAAGGGCAGTTGTATCTACCTGGTTGCTGATATCGGCAACTATTCTATCTACATTATTTGCTTTGTCCACCACCAAAGAAATACTTGTAAGTTGATTCTCAACATTATAAAACCATTGAGCCTCTTTCAATGGAAGATAAATGGTTTGGTTGTTTTGCACGGGAACCGGAAATTTCATAATTCCTTTCACCGGGTAAATTCCTGCAGCATTCGCACCATGATAGCCCTGGCTTATCAACACAATCGTATCTCCAATACTCACTTTCAGGTATTCGGCAAGTCCCTGGCCTATCATCACAGATTTATCATCGTCATTCAGATAAGATCCTTCTACCAGCTTATCCTTGACCAGGGTTAGTTGATTTTCCTTGTCAGGGACGATACCCAACACCATGGCTCCTTTGGTTTTAGTTTCATAGGCTGCAAGGGCAAACGATTCTACCCGTGGCACTGCCACCTCTACTCCGGGTGTATTTTCTATTTTTAAAATCAGAGAGTTATCGTATTTGAAACTGTTATCTATGGTTTTATCATCCCAAAATCCGCTTTTATGAACCTGTATGTAACCGGTATAAAATCGTGCTGCGTTTTCAATCATACGTTCGTAAGAGCCAAGCTGCATCGACCGCATAATACAGGCAAGAAAAACTGCAAAAGTGATGGAGCCAATGGTAATAAAACTTCTCCGTTTGTTGCGCCAAATATTTCGCCAAGCTAATGTTAAATACATATTTCTGTTTGTTAAACTTTTTATATAGAGCTAAAAGCTTCGAGATATGAGTTGTGAGCCATGAGTTGTGAGTTAAGTGGTTCATCTTCTTTATTCATAAAACTCATCAGCATTTTCTGCTTTTCATCAATGAGTAAGAGGAGACTTACTATATCTTTATTTTCTTTGGTTATTTCGCATAAGATGATCATTTTTGTTTCCAACTCAAATGAGGAACCAAGGGCGATTTCTAAAAAACGTTTATAATCTTTATCACTTGATCTTGAGCTCCCTTCAGCAATGTTAGAGGGAATTGAAATTGCTGATTTGATCAATTGAGATCCCAACTCGTACCTTGCATCTTGAGGAATATTTTTCAATTCCTGATATACAAGCTTTGTGATTTGAATTCCTTTTTGCCAAATTAATAATCTTTTAAAATTTTTCATGCTTATGATTTTTATCGTTTAACTCATAGCTCGCAACTCAAAACTTTTTCATCTAACCCTCTTCATATTTTGCAGGGAGAAAAAACTGGTTTTTAAGTCAATATCAAAGTCCATTGATTTGTAGATTATTTCAGTTTTCTGGTCAGGGTTTTCAGCCGGAATTACTTCAAGATGAGTAGGTATGACTCTCCCTCCCATTTCCTTGATATCAGATAAAATCATGGTATTGACTAGGAAATCATCTTCGTCGTAATATCGAAATAGCAATTGCAGATAATCGTCCTTTGTGATGTAAGCCTCAATTTTTCCCCAAACTACGGCAGCATCTTCATGGGGAATCAACACAATTTTCCAGGTGTCTCTGTGATTCATGGTTGTATCTCCCTCAATTGTATGAGTATAATCCCGAACTATGGACGATTCTTTTACCAGATCATCATTGGTAAAATCTGAACCCATCCAGGATTGCATCATCATAGAAGGAGGAAGCTTAATGACACGATCAATCGAAGGCTGCCAGTTCCAGATTTCGCTTTCCCTTTTCAGAAAACCAGAGCCTTTATCACGAGCAGGGCTAGTAATAAGCGTTAGACTGTATTCTTTTCCAAGTGCCCATCCTTTTATGCCGATCTCTCTGGTCCAGTCGGGACGTATGATTCGCATGACCATTTCTGTTTTTGAAGAATTCCCCTGCATTTTTTTGTCTGCCTTGTCAATAATCTCCATCGCTGTTTGACCGTAGGTGGCAGACATAAACAACAGCATTACGCCTGTGGTCATTACTATTTTATTCCAATTATTCATGTGTACAGTATTTCTCTATTAAATATTTCTCCATTTCATCTAATGGGTAATCTCTACCTATTACTAAATATTGTATCCCAATTCCATCAAAAAGCCCGGCAATCAGTTGTGCTTCTTCTTTTGCATTCGGGTGACCTATTTCTTCCAAAAGCGTCGAAACAAAAGCAACATATTCTTTCATTTTTACTCTGGCCATCTCTTGCACAAAATCAAACTTGTCAATTTTTAGGGTAAGCTCTGTGAGTAGTCTCCAATGTTCGGGGCGTTCTCTCAATTCATCAAAAAACCAAAGGAAAAGGTTTCTTAATGTTTCAGCAGGGTCAGGAGCAATAATCCCGGAAATCAGTTTGTCTGCTTCGCCCATAGCATCGTTGAGAAGCACTTTCAACAAATCTTCCTTGCTATCGAAATAATTATACATCAAACCCTTGGACACACCGGCTGTATTTGCTATCTGGGAAATACTAGTAGTCTCATAACCGTTTTTTGCCATTAGTTCGAAAGCTGCACCCAGAATATTTCTGATGCTGTTCTTTCTAATTTGTTCGATTTGTTTTTTGCCTCTTGGACTCATTTTATTTTATGACTGAACGGTCGGTCAATAATAAGAACGTTTCCTAAATAAAAAAAGTTTTACTTATTATAAAATAATTTATTTCTATTGGACTTTGTATTTCAGGGGTAATTTCAATTTACTTTTCAAGACCTGGCAATTCAAAACTATTATCGATGGTTTTGTCATTCCAAAAACCATTCTTATGGATTTGGATATGCCCTGTATAAAACCTCGCTGCATTTTCTACCATGCGTTCGTATGAACCAAGTTGCATGGACCGCATGACACTTGCCAATAAAATAGAAAATACAATAGAACCAATTGTGATAAAGTTTCTTCGTTTATTGCGTCATATATTTCTCCAAGCAAGTGTAAGGCACATTTTATTGTTGGAGAAATTGAACTAAAACACAAACTCATTCGGTAATTCACTAAGCAACTTTGGGGCTATCCTACAAAGCACTGCATATCTTAATCCCACTCAACAGTTCTAAATGGTGCTGCCGGCAATCCTTCTTTATTAAAAAAATTGGGTACGGATATGATGCTCCATCCAAATCTTACAGCTATCGGATTGATAATTTCATCAGAATAAACCACTAAAGTCTTCCCATCAATAATTGCTCTGGCTTTGATAAATTTTTTATTTGATCCGGCAATTTCAAAATCTGTAAGCGAATCAGTATTGCATATCAAGCCAGATCCTGTATTATCGAAGTGAAGACGGATATTATTTTCTTCAATTTCCATGAATTTATAAAGTGGTCCTGAAAACACCAAGTCATCGAACCCGTAAGTATTTGCCAAAGCCATTAATGCCAAACGCTTGCCCACATCTTGTTTATTCTTTGGATGAATATCATCAATATTTCCAACATCAGTAGTGACAATCATTCCGGTATTGGGGAGTGATAACGCCATCATTTGTGCTTCCCTTAATAAAGATGCATTCTCCAGGTTTTCATTGTAACGAAATGGAGCTATTTGCACAAAATAGAAAGGAAACTCTCCAATATCCCACTCCTCCCACCAATTTGTTAATAATGATTGAAAAAGTTTTCGGTATTGAATCGGCCTATCCACATTGCTTTCACCCTGATACCAAATGGCCCCTTTGATGGCAAAAGGAATTATTGGTGCAACCATGGCATTGTATAAAGCTCCGGGACGTTTATGTTCCCTGCTCATCATATGAACCGTGTTTGACATAGCGGGTTTGGGAGGTTGCGGAATCCCAGTTAATTGCGCAAGTTCTTTTTCATTTTGCCACACATCTAATTCTTTACTATATTTTCTTTCAGCTTCAGGATACGCTAATTCAATTTTTCTCCACATATCAAAAATCAATGACAATTCTGCATCAGACTCAATCACCTTCACTGGCATCCATGCTTCTGCTAATGAACCACCTTTATTGGCACTGATCACACCTATTGGTACATTTAGCTGTTTGTAAATTTTACGAGCAAAAAAATAGGCAACTCCTGAAAAATCTTTTGCCGATTCAGGTGTAGTTTCCTGCCATGTGCCACGACAATCTGATTGTAGTTCTGAGGCTGATGTTCGTTCGACATGAAATAATCTTATCTCCGGATAGTTAGCTGTAGCAATTTCCTCTTCAGCATTGTTGCATCTCTCCAAAGCCATCGCCATATTTGACTGCCCCGAAGCGAACCATACTTCACCGGAGAGTACATTATCCAAAACAATTTCATTCTTGCCAGTTAGTGTGATTGTAAAAGGCCCTCCAGCGGCAGGTGATTTCAACTTTACCATCCACTCCCCTTTTTCATTAGCTATTATTGATGTATCTCTTTTTAACCAATCGGCATTTATATTAATTTTCTCGCCCGGATCAGCCCAACCCCATATAGGTATATTTGTGTTTTGCTGAATAACCATATTACTATTGATGATTGAGGGGAGTCTAATTTCTGCAAAGGATACTGACTGTAACAGCATTAAGTTTAATAGAATGAAAGCAAGATTTTTTATTTTCATATAATTCTAATTTTAGTTACCTGTCTCCAATCACTAATAGCCAGAATGCAGTAAAAGGTCGGATCTGCAATTCATAGAGTTCGATTTCTTCAGACTCCTGCATCTTTTATCACGCTGTAAAGATTCTGATATTTCCTGAATTGGTCATCGTACCAACTTTTATTTTCGGGTTTTGGGCTTACAGTAGAAATAGGCCGAACCCAACTTTCGGCTATTTCTTGGATTGGAACTCCTGTTTTCGAAGCACAGGCCAGCATGGCTACCCCAAGGCATCCAGCCTCTGTTACATTCAGCACCGTAATTTTTTTACCTGTCACATCAGCTTTCAATTGCGTCCATATCTCTGATTTTGCTCCACCGCCTATGGCACGCAATTCGCTGATCTCGCAGCCTGATTTTTTTAGTATTTCTATATTCAGGCGCATTTCAAATGCAACGCCTTCCAGCAAGGCCCGAATAAGTTCACCCCGGGTAGTTGACAGCCGAAGTCCTAAAATCGCGCCCTTTGTATTTGTATCAAAGTACGGTGTTCCTGAAGGCGTGAAATAAGGCAATGCCAAAAGATCTGAAGGCTTATCTCCTGCTGCATCCAGAAGAAGCTTATAGGCATCAACACCTTTTAGCTCTGCCTCCGCAACTTCCTGAAAACCAAATTCATCCCGAAACCATTTGAGAATATTTCCTCCTGTGAGACTAAAAGCAACCGTTGCAAACAAGCCGCTCACTGCATGATGGTAGGTGCAAATATTATGCTTACGCAAATCGTCTGAAAATATTGGACTCGCAAATGCAGGGGTGATACATTCTACTGTGCCTGTAGCATACATAGCCATTCCGGGTTTAGCTGCGCCAGCCCCAAGCGCACCGCACGGCTGATCATGACCTCCGCTAACAACGAAAGTATGGTCAGCAAGCCCCAGCTTTTGAGAAATCTCCAAATCGATATTTCCAACAACAGTACCTGAAGGCAAAGGTTTTGCCATTTGATCAGGGCTTATACCAACAGATTGTAAAATTTCATTGCTCCACGCATGTCTCCTCACATCAAACATCATGGTGCGCCCGGCAAGAGAATAGCCAATAGCCGGATCAAGCCCTAATTTGTATTGAAGCAAATCTTCAAAACAAAGAAATTTCTTTGTCTTTTTCCAAACATCCGGTTTATTTTCTTTTAACCACAATAGCTTGAACACCGTAAACATCGGATGCGAGGTATGCCCTGTTATTTGATATAATTTTTCTTCGCCAAATTGCTTCGTCCAGCTCTGCACAAAAGATTCAGACCGAACATCAGACGAAATCATGGCATGGCACAACATATCACCACTCTCGCCAACAGCGGTAAAAGCCTCTCCCTGGCTGGATATTCCTATGCCACCAATTGAATTGGGTTCGAGCTGTCCGGCACATGCTTTTATTACCTCAAAACATTTTTCTATGACCTCTTCAGAATCTAATTCAGCACCTCCATCATCAGAAAATATCACATTGTATTCACGGTGCGCCATCGCCATCTGCTGACCATTTTGATCAAACACAACTGCCTTGCAGCTACCGGAACCAATATCTATACCTAGGTAATTCATGGTTTTAATTAATGATTAAAAGAGAGAATAAGAGAATGAAATAATGCATGAATGATTAAATAGGGGAAAAAGCACCATTTCTCCCTGCCTACCGGACCATAGCCGTCAGGCGGGCGGACAGGCATGAATTTAATTTTGTCAGAATGATGATATTTATTTGTGAGTTTGATCATTTCAATTATTTCAACAGTGAAATCAAATTAACGTTAAGCATACATTCTTCTCTTTTCATATTTTTTGTTGCATCAGGTTCTTCATCGGTATTGCAATTTTCAGTTTTGATTTTCGTGTAGATTTGTGACTTCAAAATTCAATATTACAGCATTTACGCATTATTTCATTCTCTCATTCTCTCATTCTCTCATTTACCCCTTCCATCATTAATTTCACTTCTTATAAAACGTTTTCAAATAACCTGTTACTATATTTTTCATTTCTTTATAAACCAAATCCTGACGGTAGGTGGTGGTGCAGAAATCAATTGAAGATGCATTGCCCTGATTAGCATTGCTACCCAATAACCCTTCTTGGAGCAATCGATCTGTCATATCTTTTCCAATGACCTTAGAGGCATTTTTTACCATCTCTTCAAATAGGATTGTAGAGCTGTCACGCTCCAGGGCTGTCCAGATATTTACTTTTCTGATGCCATCTGCAAATAACTCACCAATACTATCTACCGAAACAGACGAGGTGCCATGCAAGCAAAGACATCCTTTGCCCAGGCGTTTGGTGACTGCTCGTGCCAAATCACCTCGATATTGCAACTCTGCTGCAGAGGCGCGATGCTCAGTGCCTAAATTCGCAACTACAATATCAACACCTGTTTCACGCAAATATCGCTCTGCGTCTTCTGGTGAGGTCAGCCCTCCATCTTCTTCAGATGTCTTCCCGATTACATCACATGCTCCTTCTATGAGAATTTTATCTTCACTCTGTGCTCGAAAAATGGCGGTCCTTTGCATATTTTCGTCAAAAGGCAAGGTAGAAGCATCGTACATGATTGACGAAAACTGGCCCATGTCCCAATCGAGGAGTTCGAGATCATCATCCCATTGGACGTGATCCAAGTGAATCATCACTTTGAGCTTTGCATAGGGAGAGCCAGATGATGTAAGTACTTCCAGCTCTTTGAGAAACAACTGCATACCGATATCCCATTTCCTGGTATGGGTGTAAAGTACCGATTGCGGTCGAGATTTATAGTTGTTGGTAATCCCGATAATCATCGGCAAATCTTCAACACCTATCTTGTGACCATATTCCAATGTCGCCGCTAATATCGCTTCGCTTGACGTCAGGTTCTCTGAATTAAAAGTTGGCAGTACCCAACCTCGCTCTGAGGCCTCTGCATATACTTCCAGTACTTGTTTTCTATCTAAAATTAAAGGCATTTTTTTCTTGTTATAATTTTCTTGTTATTTTGAAAAAGTCATGAGTCGGAAGACCGGAGTTTTCCGCATTTTATTGTCGGACTCCCTTATTTCCTCATTCCCCGCCTCGGCGGGCAGGCTTATTTCACCTTCCGTCTTTCGTCTCCCGACTTCTACCCCTTCATCCTCCACTCAATCTGCCAGTTCATCTTCTCTCCGGGCAAAACGGACAAGCAGCTCCCCTCCTTGTGGGCATCTTCAAGAGAGCTATTCGATCCCGATATGGGTTCGAAGGCACACTCATTTCGGCGAATACCGTCTTCATCAGGGTAGCCGTCATTGTTCCACCAAATACCCACAGTCGGGAAGAGTTCAAGTGGGAAATGCATTTCCAGCTTCAGACTGCCAGCCTGCCGAGTCAGGGCACGAAATTCCAAACTTAATTTACCCTCCTTCACATTTTGCAGGAAAAGCATATTTGCCGTTCCTTTGGGTTGTTTCAGGAGATAATTGCGCAAATCTTCCGGAGACTTCACCTTGAGTGTTTTTTGGTTTATGTCATCAAAAGCCGAGGTGAAGGATGGCATCTGCATACCAACGACATCATCTAATGGCATAACCGGATGTATCACATGCTGAAATGGAAGCGCTTCCTTACCTTGATTATGTACTTCAAACAACCAGGTCAAACTATTATCGCTAAACCTCATCTCGCGTTTGAGCAAAAATGGTAAGGCTTGGCTTCGTACTGAAAACTCTAACCCATCCGGTTTTTCAATAATTTCCCATGGAAGCCAACAAACCTCTCCATGATCGGGAATCACCAAATCATGGCCTGGGTACGGGCATGCGCTCACGCTGGGGAAACAATCATCATAGCCGTAAACGGGCCGTGTTTCATATTCGCCATAGTCAGCTTTAGGGGCAGAAAACGAATCCGGCTTGGTAGTCAACAGATCAACGCCGTCGAATTGCAAACTTTCCAGTCTGGCACCATCTTCAGGTGTGTACTTTACGCTCCAACTTTTATACACAAACTCTTTGTGTTTCATAAAGCCACAGCCTTTATTCCTGTCAATTCGCAAAAAGCCACCAGTTCATCATACAAATGTTCGCCATATCCTAGAACGGCGTATTCGTTGTTCCAGGCTTGCAGCAATTCATCGATATCGCAATGCGCGGTAACAAAAGCATGAGGCCAAAATGGAATGCCGCATTCCAGCTGACGTTTTTCCAGTTCGTCTTTTGAAGGTTCTGTAATCGAACAGCGAACAATCACCATTTCAAACTGTCCATTGGTTCTGCCTACTCTGGCCAATACACCTTCGCCCGGCTTGCAGACCAATTTCACTGATAATCCGCCAGCTTCTCCTTCGGTAGGGATTCCGTGTTCGGCAAATCCGGCAGGTCCTAATTTGCCAGCAAGAGAAGGAGGGCATGCGCCATCTCCAATAATTTTTATTTCATTATTCGACTTATCGATATGTTGTAAATCTCCATAGTAAATCGGTTCTTCACTCAGATCGGTAAGAATCTTAGATGTGAGCAAGGTGTTAAAATCAGAGAGTGTTGATACGCCAACTCCATCATTGAGCATCATGCTTTGGGCAAAGCATGTGGCGCTATAGTCATCGCCAAGGCCGGGGAAAGACTGTATTGTGTAAGTTGCCCATTCCTCTTTTTTGAGGATTTTTTTAAGTGCAAGGTACAAACGTATAGATCGCTCAGCGGTATCTCCTTCAGGTATCGGTTCAGCAAAAAATGGCTGAATTTCCGCTCTGGCTTTTTTTACTTCATCGGAAGAAATGTTTTTTGCGGTATCCAACAATTCTGTTGTGTCTCTGGAATCAATATCCACTCCAAACATACGCATCCATTGAGAAGGATCTGCTGCACCACAAGTCTGGCCCATGCCACGCCCACCAAACACACCAATGGTACTCAAATTAAGTATGTTTTTTTCATGACTGGCACGGCAGTAACTAACAATTTTTGACACCTCTTTTGGGTCTTGGTAGCTGCCATAAACAAAACGATGCTTGATGCCAACTTCTTTTAATGCGCCTTGCATCACCAAGCCACCGACAGGTCTCCAGCCTTGAGATCCAGGATTTGTCCAGAGAACAATTCCCTTTCCTGAAAACGAAAAATCCCGAATGGCGCCAATCAAATGAGAGGCCCAAACCCAGGTGCCTGAGAATAGCACCACCGCATCGATGTCATCCATTTTTTTGAATTTTGAAAGACATTCTTTTGCTTCCTTTTTTGATGCGATGACAAGGTCATGCTCTACCAGTTCAAGTCCAGCACTTTTCAGCGCATATTTGGCTTGTTTAACTAATTCATCATCGATAAAAGGAGTTCCCATCGGGTCAGGAAGTCCATCCTTGTGCACTCCATAAACAATAAATCCTATTTTTGTTGTTTCCATATCATATACTTTTAAGTAATTTTATAATTGTTATTTATTTTATAAGTTGTGCAATGTGAGAGCTTTCCAAAAGTTTATCTAAGTATTATTATTTTGTTAAACAAGTAATGAATAAATCCACTTTTCAGCAACTACTCTGCCATCTATTAAAGGGCAACAAATGCCGTAAATAATCATTGTGCTCATTAAAACGTCAATTCACAATATTACTTTTTTCACCCGCCATAGCTGCCAGAATGTTATCCACTACACCATCAATCAGTCTTTGTCTGGCTTCTACGGTCGACCAGGCAGAATGGGGAGTTAGGATCAGGTTCTTTACGTTTCTGAGCAAGGGATTATTTTTAGGTGGTTCTTCATCCAGTACATCAATGCCGGCACCTGCTATCTGGTTCTTGTTTAGCGCTTCGGCAAGATCTTGCTGATTGACCAATGGTCCTCTTGCAGTATTAATTAGCAATGCTGTTGGTTTCATTCTTTTTAACACATCTGCATTAATCATATATTCATTATCTTCTGTTAATGGACAATTAAGGGAAATCACATCGGACTGTTTATATATTTCCTCCAGAGAGGTATGATGATAAGTGCCTTCAGATTTTCCGGATTTCCTATTCATCAAAACCTGCATTCCAAAACCCTCGGCTATTTTTGCCACTCCCTTGCCTATAGCACCAAAACCAATGATCCCGACCGTTTTTCCAACCAATTCGAAAGTAGGATAGCTCAAGAGTGTGAAACTCTGTGACTGTTGCCATATACCATTTCTTATATCTTCATTGTACTTGTAGGCTGCGGTAGCTAAATTGAGGATGAGCGAAAACACATGCTGAGGCACACAATCTTTGGCATATCCCGGTACATTGGAGACGCCAATGCCCTGTTCTCTTGCCGCTTTTAAGTCAATGTTATTATACCCCGTTGCGATTACCGCAATATGTTTTAAAGTCGGTATGGCTTTTATTACCTTTTCCGTGATCGGCACTTTGTTTACAATAAGATGCGTAGCTCCTTTGGCGAGCGATATGGTTTCATCCTCAGATGCAGCAGCAGGATATGGAATAAATTTTGCAATTGACTGGAGACCTGAATAATCCATATCACCATTCAGGTTGATCGTCGATTCGTCTATAAATACTAATTTCATATTTTTTAATTTTTGTGGACTATGGGATTATTAAGAAATGACTTATCGTTTTGACTCTTTCTTTTTTTATTCTATCATTTATTCATTTTATCATTACATCATTCTAACATTCCCTCATTACCCTGCCAAAATTCCTTTTTTAGTTGTCATCCAGGTACTTCGCAGTACGGCAATATCGCTGCCTATCTCAAACATATTTACACCCATTTCTCTATACTGGTCTATTTGCTCCATGTTTGTCCCAACACCCAGCATGATGCCTTTGTTGAATTTTTTAGCTACAGCAATGGTCTTTTTCAAACCTTCCTGGATTTCAGGGTGTGATTTTTGCGGCCCTCGCAGCCCAAGACTCATTGAGAAATCTGCAGGTCCGTACAAGGCGTAATCGATACCATCTACAGCCAGAATTTCTTCTACATTTTTAACAGCAGATGGGTTTTCTATCATCACGCCTACCATTTGCTCGCGGTCGCTCCATTCTACCCATTCTTTACCTCCTTTTGCACCCCAGGCTCCAGACCAGCATTGTCCGCTATAACCACGCATTCCTATAGGTGGAAATTTTGCCTGCTTCACCACTTGTTTAGCATCATCTGCTGTTTCTATATCGACAGCTATTATTCCTCCGGCGCCAATTTCAAAAGCTTTCATAGCAAGAGCCGGATTGCCGGCATCGATTCTCAAAAATGGTACAACATCAGTAAGGGCCGCAGCACGAATTAAATTATCTGTCATGCCATCTTGTCGCCATGAATGCTCGCAATCAATGCGGATAAAATCCATACCGGCCAGACCTGCTACTTCAATTATTGTTGGGCTCCATGAATAGCTTACCGTACCGATAACGGCTTCCCCTTTGGCTAATTTTTCGCGTACTTTATTTGGTTTTCTTATCATAATAACTTGTTCTGTTTTATTTATTTAATGGTAAAATGATGTAATGATAAAATGAGTAAATGATGCTTACTTTTTATCATATGTTGAAATTTTACTCTGGACATTAATTTAGTTAATTCAATTACTACCATCAGAAGCCTTTCCATTTAAAAACAATATCTGATGATGCCTTTTTGCTTTCAATTAATATTTCTTTTTCTGTCATTCCTCAATTATTTTTCATTAAATCCAACCATCGATAAAGCTACGGCTGGCAAGCATTCCTTTGTTCTATCATTTTCTCATTTTATCATTCTATCATTTACTCCTTCCTCCCAACCTACGCAATAGCTTTGGCTAGCAAGCATTACCCACTGTCATTTGTTGTTTTCGAAAGTCGGTGCACAGAATAAATTGACAAGATGGTCAAAGCCATAATTGCCAGGCAAATAGGGCGAGTAAAAAATACTGCATAATCTCCCTGACTAATAAGCATGGCTCTTCGAAATCCCTTTTCTGCTATGGGCCCCAAAATAAAACCAAGCAAAATAGGAGGTGCCGAAAATCCATTTCTAAGTAATAAATAGGTTATGGTGCCAACTACAATGGTAATCCCGATATCAAAGTTCAATTGCCTTGTGGCAAATGCGCCAAGTAGCGTGATGACGATCATGGCTGGAGCAAGAAATTTCACTGGTATATTGGCCATCCTTGCGAAAATTCTGCTGCCGAAGTATCCGATAAACAGAAGGAAAACACTATTGATGATGATGGCCCAAATATAATTGTAGGTGACGGCGGCATATTTTGTAAAAAGATCAGGCCCTGGTACCATGCCATGAATCATCAAAGCACCAAACATTACCGCTGAGGCACCAGAACCGGGTATGGACAGGGTTAGCATTGGGATTAGCGAACCACCTTCGGTGGCGTTGTTGGCTGCCTCTGCCGCTATCACTCCTTCGGTGATTCCGGTGCCAAATTTCTCAGGATGTTTTGATGCTCTTTTGGCTTCCGATACACCTATCCAGCAAGCAATGTTTGCCCCTGCTCCAGGAATAATTCCGATCAGCGTTCCCAAAATACTTGACCTAAGCATCGTTTTCCACAGGGATAATAATTCTTTGATTTTAACCGCAGGCCCTGCGTCCAGACCTTTTAGGCCACTAAGGGTTTCCGATTTGCCTGATAAGGCATCATTGATCATTTTGAGGGACTGGGGAAATGCGAATAAACCCAAAATCACAGGTACCAGAGGGAGACCGTCCAAAAGAAGTATCTCGCCTAACACATACCTTGGTTCACCGGAAATTGGATCGAGACCGATCAGACTCAGCGCCAAGCCCAATAGGCCTGCTATTATCCCTTTGGTCATGGACTTGCCTACTACCGTGGCTATGATTGTTAATCCAAAAATGGCTAACATAAAATATTCTGCCGGGCCAAACCATAAAGTAAATTTAGCTAGCATCGGTGCCAACAACAATAGAGAAAAGCCACCGACAAACCCTCCGAAAGCTGATGAAATGGCTGATGTTGTAAGGGCTTTGTTGCTTTGCCCATTTTGGGTCATGGCAAAGCCGTCCAATACAGTGGCTGCGGCAGCCGAGGTACCCGGAATACCCACCATGATGGCTGTAATACCTCCGCCGTAAATAGCGCCAGAGTAAATCCCTGCCAGCATAGGCAAAGCCACATTCGGATCCATCCCAAAAGTAAATGGGATGAGCATGGCAATACCCAATGTTGCACCAAACCCTGGCAACGCGCCAAGGAAAACGCCAAAGGCAACGCCAAAGACCATAAAAATTATCGTCTCCGGACTGCTAATTAAATGTAAAAAACTCTCAATAATCATAGGCTATCAACTATTGAAAAGTTCGGTAAATAGAAGTGGAATGCGGAGATTCAAACCGAAATAAAAAATAAAAATCAGCGAAAGCGTAATTATTCCTGATATCAAAACCCGTGACCACAAGAATTTTCTTTCTATTAAAATCATCACAATCAACATGTAAATGAATGAGGCTATTTCAAATCCTATAATCGGAAGTGCATAAACATAAACAAGCGTTAGTAAAATAATGAAGATCAGCGGTTTGTCCATATTTTTTTGAAAAGAAGAAAATGAATCTTTGTCTTTCGATCTAAAACTTCTAATCATTATTATAATAGAAAAAATCATGATGAGAAATGCTGTGATCAATGGTATCCGTCTGGCATCAGCTCCCAGATCCATGCTGTAAAAGATGAGAAACAAGCTGAAACTCAAGATTAACCCTCCGCTAATTATATCCGGTTTAATATCTCCCAACGACTTCTTCATGACTAATCAGATTTTGAGTTTTCAATGACCATTTTTCGCATTTCACTACTTAATGATGACAAGAAGTTTTTGAATTCATTAGCATTGAGCGGATTGATAAATTCTTTAAATCCCATTTTTTTCGCATGAGCCAAAAATTCCGGGTCTTGAAGTACGTCAATAATGGTATTTGATAATAATTCCACATGTTGCTTAGGTGTATCTTTTGGAAAGGAAAATCCCCTACTCGAACCTGAAATAAGTGGATAACCCAGTTCGGCATAGGTCGGAATATTGGGAAATGAAGGAAGCCGCTCTTCACTTGCCACTACAAGCGGCCTGACCTTTCCAGCGCGAATCAATGACTGGAAATTAGCCAACCCACCAGAGGCCACTCTCACATGCCCGCCGAGCAACATATTTCTCACTTCAGAAACACCATCAAATGGGATGTAGTTGAATGCCACACCCGTAAGGATTTCTAATTTTCTCAGATGTACAAAATCAGAGCCCCAATAGGCCGTTCCGGCACAATTGATTTTTTTACCACCATGTTTTGCGATGTCCAGCAAATCTTTAAAAGTAGCAATAGAATCAGAAACTAAAACAAACAAAGCGGATGGATCCATCACCACCCTGGCGACTGGCATAAAATCCTTCGCCATATTGAAGGATACATTTTTTCTGGTCAGCTCATGGGTCACGATGCTCATGGTAGTAATGGTTCCCATCGTATAGCCATCGGGATATGACCTCGCCAATACCGAATAACCGACCTGCCCTCCCGCTCCTTTATGGTTTTCGATGACAAAATCAGTCTCCAAAGCCTTACCTGCATATTGCAATACCAACCTGGCCATATTGTCCGTGCCTCCTCCGGGAGGAACATGGACGATGACTTTTATTGGTTTTCCATCTGGATATACTTGGCCTTTAGCCTGAAAAAATCCAAGAAAGGCAAGCAATACACAGCTCAGAAATATGCTTTGCTTTCGATTTTTCAATTCTTTGGATTTATCCAACATCCCCTATCCGGAATTTCTGAGGCCAGTGCCTTCAACAAATTGGCGACAGCTCCGGTTCCCATATTTATAAATGATTTATCTGAAGCACCTCCGACATGCGTAGAAACGATTACGTTATCCAGCTTAAACAATGGGTTTTCTGGATCAGGCGGCTCTTGCTCGAACGCATCGATTGCTGCACCACTCAATTTCCCATCCGTCAATGCCTTTGCCAAAGCACTTTCATCAATCAGTCCGCCTCTGGCTGTATTGATAATAAATGCCGTTTGTTTCATGAGCGACAATTTTTTCTTATCGATCAAATGCCTGTTTTCTGGAGTAAGCGGGCAATGTAAGGTGATGATATCCGAATCGTTGATTAATTCTTCTAAGGTTTGGCACAATGTCGTACCTTCAGGAAGGTTGCCAGCCTTCATAAAAGGGTCATAAATTTTAATATTTAGATTTAACGGTTTCACCAATTCCGCTACCCTGGAGCCAATCCTTCCGAACCCAATTAATCCTAAGGTCTTGCCACTCAAATGGACACCCTGATAACTTTTTTTATTCCAGACACCTTGCTTTACTTGCTTGTCTTCCAAAGGAATACATCTTGCCAGCGCATACATCAATCCGACGGTAAGCTCAGCTACGGATTCAAAATTTGCTTTGGGCGTATTGGTAACCGGAATACCCAACTCCGTGGCGGCTGCCACATCAATATTATCGACACCAACTCCATGCTTACTCAAAATCTTCAATCCCTTGCATGAGGTGATGGCCACTCTTGTCACCTTACCACTTCTCACTAAAATAGCATCCGGCTGATATTCAATAATTTTTTGAGTCATTTGTTCCGGAGAATAGCTCACCTCGCCAAAAATATATTCGCAATCATTTGCCCTCAGCATTGCCAGGGCTTCGTCAGCTACAGGACCGGTTATAAATACTTTATTTTTCATAGTCAATTTTAATTTGAGCTTGCTTAGTGTTTTAACACCAGTTGAATCATAATACAGATCTTGAAATCCTGAAATACCCACCTGCTGGCGGCAGGAATTCAAGGAATGCAAGTTTAGATGACTCTACGAGTTGTTCCCTCCTAATTATCGCATTCTACCTTTACCATTTCGAGCCTTTCTTTTAATTTAACCGCCTGACTTGTTCCCAGGCCCTGCTTAAAACATCCTTAGATTGGGCAATGATTTTTTCCGGTGTCCAGTCTTTATAACAGCACACTTCAAAACTTAAAACAGGTCTTGTTTCTTTACTGAGATAGCCTACATTCAGCAAATGTTGAAGAAAGTCTGTCAATTCTTTCTCCCCATTTTCTCCATCAGGATCTTCAAGCGGTGGGTGCTTGTCTCCGTTCATCGGATGATACGGCTTGTCCATGATACAATTACCAATGTGAGCATGGACCAAATAATCTTTAGCCAGAGCAATCGCCTCACCGGAGGTGTCTCCAATTAAAGGAAGGTGGCTTAAATCCAGTAGTAAACCAAAATCAGGATGCTTTTTGCGTACTCGTTTGGCGATTTCTACAGCATCTTTCGTGGTACCGATTAACGTGTTTTTGGCATAACTTAAAGAATCAAACGTTTCTAAGACTAAAGGAATATCGCCTTGCTCTTTTAAGGCATCAGCAATCTCGTTGAGTGATTTCACTAATTGATTAAATGCCTGCTCTTTATTATGCTCTGGAACCATTTTACCACTTAATAAGCCAAAGCCTTTGGCTTTTAAATCGTAGGCCTGGGGAATCACGTCAATCAATGCCGCTACCACCTTTTGTCTTTCAGCTTCGTTGAGGTGATTGATGTCGAGGTTTTGAGACAGGGTAATCGGATAGGATCCAAAACCGACTGACATATTTTTCTTAGCAATTAAGTCAGAAATTTTCTTTCTTTCCTGACCATCATTTATGTGAGTCATATCAATGACCTCAAAAAACGGATCGTCCAATAGGGTATGGATATTTTGATAGTTCCCTCCGCCTTTAGCCAGTTCAGGCCAAAGCATAAAAGATACAAAACCAACACAACAATAGGATTGAATAGGCTCTTGCATGCCTTTTTTTAAGTATAATTCAATTTGGGCGCAATATCAATAAACTAACTTGTAATTACAAGTTGAGAGTGAAAATTATAATAATTCCCGGGGTGGCTCTGGGCTAATTTCTGACTCAATAGATTTCCAATCCTACCTAGTGTAGTGTCAAGCATACTCTAACGCACCAAGTCTTGATCTTTTTGTCCCTTCCTGCGTCAAAAAAATATTCATGTAGCTATGGCTATACTCAATTTTTTTTCACCTTGTCATGGACAAAAATCTCCACGGCTTTTACGTCATTTTATACATGACACAACACTAGAAGGAAAGCCTGAAAGGCAGCCATTCCATGCGAATGAGCTGTTCTAATATAATTTAATAATTTGCGAATAATCTTTTGGTAAGCGATTACGTTAACAGCATAGTTCTTGACTCTTTGTTGAAATAACTATGTAGAAAGTAATCTTGAGACTAACACCATATTTACGATGAATAGAGTACTCCTTTTTAGCTTTGTGGCTTTCATTCCGTTGCTTACCAGCTGCGACAATGAGTCAGCAGACCCCAATAATAGCGCACCAAGTATTCAGTTCATTTCAGCAGATCCACCTTCACTCAAGGTAAATGAATCTACCACGCTGACATGTGTTGCCAGCGATCCGGATGGAGATAATTTAACTTATGCCTGGTCAGCAGACAAAGGTTTTTTTACGAATGGGGATGCTGATTCTACCATTACATGGACAGCGCCAAACGAAGTAGGTTCTTTTGTAATAAAGGTTTCGGTTAATGATGGCAAGCTAACTGACCAAAAGGAGGATACGATACTCGTATTCGAAGATGGTATTGGAATTTTGGAAGGTATTGTTTATAAAATAAACTCTACGACAACTATAAGTGGGGTTTTGGTCGAGGTCGGTGGCCAGTCATTCACTACGGGAGAAGGTGGAACTTACAAAATCGAAAACATTCCAACAGGAGAAATATCAATAAAGGCGACCATGAATGATTATAAAACATATATACAAACGATAGCCATCATGGCAAATCAAACAACCACTCACCATATTTATATGGTGAATGGCACAAATGCCTGTGACGGTGACTCTACTGTGACTCATGCTGAAAAAACATACAATACTGTGCAGATTGGAGAACAATGCTGGCTTAAAGAGAACTTAAATATCGGAACAATGATCGCAAGAAATAGCATCAACGACAATCAAACAGACAACAACACGATTGAGAAATTTTGTTTTGACAATGATGAAAAGAATTGTGACGCCAATGGCGGACTATACCAATGGAACGAGGCGATGCAATATATTACCACTGAAGGGTCGCAGGGTCTTTGTCCAGCAGGTTGGCACGTACCCACTCAATCAGATTTTGACATCCTGATAAATACAGTCGGAGGAAGTGGCAATGCGCTGAAAGCTTTGGGCCAGGGAGCAGGCACTAATACGAGCGGCTTTACTGCGCTACTTGCAGGACATCGCGACCACAATGATGGGCTTTCTCATGCACAGGGTGACGACACCATTTTTTGGGGATCTTCCGAGAGTAATGGTGAAGGAAATAGCATTGATTTGTACAAAAATAGCAACTCTATTTTCTCAAGCAATTACCACAAGGAACACGGTTTCAGCATTCGTTGCGTGAAGGATTAGTGCGGGTAAGGTAATAAGCTATATTTTGATGAACAACTTATAACGATATAGTATGTATAAAAATAACCAGATGAGTCCTAGGGCACCGATCGATATAAATACATCGTGCCACTTCTCGTCAACCTGACTCAGTAATCCACTAAACATTTTATTTGAAGTATAGCTAAAATTAATAAAGCTATAAGCAAAATATATGACTAATGAGTTTGTTCCTATCACCTTGAAAAAGAAAGCCCACTTTCGATATCCTCTTATATCTATCAACCAATAAAATAATGCAAGTATTAAAAAACCCATACCGCATGTTAACGAAATAAATGAACTTGACCATAAGTGCTTGTTTATTGGAAAGTGCAAATTCCATACTAATCCGATCACAACTGCAGATGCACCCACCCTGACAAGGTTTAGTAATTTTTTATTATTATTGAAATTCTGATTACGCAAAATGTCTCCGGCCCATGCGCCAAACACCGTCAGGCATAGGGATGGTAGTTGAGTGATCAAAGCCAGTTCATCGTAAGTTCCTTGCACAAGTCTGCCGGGCATCAGACCACGGTCGATCCATCCGACAAGATTACCCTCAAATGAAAGATCTCCAGCACCAAACCCGGGAACAGGGATAAGGAAAAGCACACCGTAGTAAGCTGTCAATATCCCAATAACCCAATACAACCTTTGCTTTATTGAAAAATTTAAATAGAGCAAGGTGGTTAAAAATGTAGCAATTCCGATACGTCCAAGCACGCTTCCATATCTGATCTCAGAGGGTTCAAACAATGGGATTGGAGCGTTTTTATAAATTATACCCAATACAATCAAAATGATCATCCGCTTAAAAGCTTTTTTATACAGGTCGGTTTTCAATACGTTTTTATCGATATTGCTACTCAGTGAAAAGCTTAATGAAACCCCAGAGATAAATAGAAAAAGAGGCATGATAAAATCATAAAATGTGAAGCCATGCCAAGTTGGGTGGACCAATTGTGCTTTCAAAACATCAGCCCAGGCCCAATGAGTATCATCAGGGATTAAAAAAATAAATGATAGCCCGCCAGATATGAGGAACATATCAAAACCCCTCAGGGCATCTATAGATAGTAATCTTTTGCTTTTTTCTTTCATTGAATTAAAAAGAATGTGTGGTCTTTACAATTGGTTTATAAAAAAATAGTGCACCATAAAATAGTGCGCAATAAATCGCATTTCTTATCCCAAACCATTAGAATTTTAATAGTGTTCGTTTCAACATTGCTTCGTTGTTCAGTTTGGTCAGCCAGTTTATCAGATTTCTCTTTCGTTTTTCAATATTCATTCAACAATATTAATTACTGAAAATTCCCCAATTGATAATGGATGCTAATAATATCTCTCAGTAATAGCTTCCTACCATCAACCTTTACTCATACACAAAACATCATGCTGATCAACCCATTGAGCATCTTGATTTTTCCGCTCATTCAGGAAATTCAATTTTATAATCCGGAAAAGCGACATCCTCACCTGTATCTCCAACCCTGATATATCGTCGGCTTATTTGTGAAATATTGTTTGAATCTATCAGCTCTGATAACAATAAGTACCCGCCGGGGTTATCCGGAAGTGTGATATTGATAACATAGTTTTGCTCAAAATGAGGTGCGATTTGCACATCAAAAGATTCCTCAGTCACTACCTTGCCTTCAGCATCAATCAGCTTTAAAGACGCCACACCTTGTTGTTCTGAAGAATTATCGTTAATGCCAAAGAGCTTGAATGTATGCCTTTTCCCAGGGGTAAACTTTGTTGGATTTTTAAGATATCGCCCGTCTTCTTCGTCAATAAAGACAGCGAATGGTGCGTAGCAATGAAATTGCCAAATAAGTGTTTCACTTGGGATAAGATCCTTGATTGGGTTTAGAAACCAATCGCCCGTATAACCTTTGTTGGAAGTAATGTAGGCAAAACCTTGCACCCCAGCCATGTAGCGTCTGGATCGCAATGCCTCTGTTTGCAGTTGAATGTAATATGCCTGAAAAGCCCAGCGGTCTTTAACATTGGCATCAGTACCAATGAAATATTCAAAATGTCCAATCGTTCTGTCTTCTATATTGTCCCATTGGTTCATGGGTTTGAAGTAATGTTTTTGAGGAAGTTTGTCATCCGGGTCTGTTCTTGCCTTAGTCAGGAAGGCAGGTGTTCCATCTCGGTTCATCCACATCCATCCATATTCGTTGATCACCTGAGGGACAGGCGAATACCGAGACCTGTCGAGGTAATCATCTTCATAAAATAGTTTCCCAAAGCGATAATTCAATCGCCTCTGTAGCACCTTTTCTTTTTCCGCTCGCTGTGTTACTAAAAGAGGATAATAATGTGGTTCATCCATTTCATTCAGCACCAAGTCTTTCTCATTCATATACCCAACATCCCATATTCTTGTCGGATCAAGTTTTTTCAGTTTGGGAATAAGCTCGTTTCCAATGAAATCATGCCTGGATTCGTTCATGGCATCCCAAATAACAATGCTGGGATGGCTTCCATCTGCCCAAACCCAGTCGGTAAATTCTTTTTCAATTTGATCATCCCAACCTCTGTTCTTCCACATTGGCCACTCATTCTGAATCAGAATTCCGTATTCGTCTGCCATATCATACCAAAAATCAGGGGCAAGACCCAAACACATACGAAATGAATTCCATCGAAGAGATTTAGGCATGTCAACAAGGAATTTTTTTACCCATACTCTGTCCCAGATTAATCCTGCACGATCCGGGTCGCCCATGAAGCGAGACAGGGAAATATTAGAACCTAATAATTTGATTTCATCTCCATTCAGTTCAAACCGTTTGCCGTTTGTTCCAAAGTCGCGCATGCCAAAAGTTTTACTGATTTGATCCGATTTTTTATCCAGAGTAGATACTTCAATTATAGCTTCGTATAAAAACGGAGCATCGGGTGACCAAAGTTTTATATCACTAACAGGTATTTCTATAACTATTTCTTTTTGACTTTGGCAGGTAACGTCTATCAAAATTTTGTGAATATCGCTTACTACTTTACTGCTTTTTTTCTCTTTTACAAAAACTGAAATTTCGGTTTTATACTTAATAAATGAAAACTCATGTCTGATCGAATCATCAAGGTTTTCCAACAACAATTTCACTTGTATTTTTTCATCTGTAACAGATGGCAAACAAAGAGCTCGCATCACCCTGACAGGGCCGGTAAAAGAAATAAAGACATCGTCCCAAATGCCCTGGATATAAGTAAACTGTTCTATATCCATGGAAAAAGCAGATTCTTTTGATATTCGTTTAATGTCATCAATGCGAATGAGCAACACATTCTCTTCACCCAATTTTAAATAATCAGTCAGGTCTGTTTCAATCGGAGTGCTGGCTTGCCAAAAGGTACCGAGGTCAATATCATTCAGGGTAAGCTGAGTGTTAAATCTACTTTTAAGAATGGTTAGCATGGCCTTTTTTCCATGACCTTCTTTCGGGATCATAAATTTACACTTATACCAACTGTATTTTGCGTCCTGATCTCCCATAAACAATTCTTCGTATTGATCAATTTTTGGAACTGCCTGATCGATTAATCCGGGAACAGGAATCTTTCTTGTGAATTTCTTAGGTGGATATGCTTTGTAAGTCTGTTCAAAATCCCATTCGCCGTTGAGGTTTAAATCATATCGAGGTGATGGGTTCTGGGCATGGGCTGATAATATAGCTACACAAACGACAAGAAAAGTCAATATAAAAGTTTTAATTTTTAACATAATAATTAACATTTTTAGTATGTAGTTTAAGATTTACATAACAAAGAGATTTTGCTTATTTATCGATAGTGGTGTTTTCTGTTCCCGCACCAATACGCAATAATTCTATTGCCACTTCCTCTACCATTTCATGCCCTCCTTCAAAAAGAATGATTGAGGTATTTTTGAAATTTCTTTCATAAATGACTGCTCTGTCTCCAATTTTTTTTGATAAACGTACTGGAAAGGTTCGCATACTAACTAAATCCAATGATGTTTTAGGAGAAATAAGTTGATCGCTGGGTGCACCAAAATCGCCAATTACTTTATTGTAAAACTCAATGGACTGCGAGACCGGAACTGAACCTTTGTATCCATCGTGAATGCCTGCATAAATTGCCAAACGGGAATCTTTTCTATCTTCTTTTGGTGTAGTCATGTACAACGCTGATCTGCTTCTGGCTTCGTTAACGTTCAGAATAGAATCACCGCTGCTGGTGGCGGCCAAAATATGATCGGCATAATTATTTTTCCTGCCAACAGATTGAAAGTACCATGCCTCCAGATCGGAGATCGGCACCCAAGCGGAAAACGAGGCGATAGCATGTTTTGAATTCATATAAGCAAGAAGGGTGGCCATGCCCCCACCACTTTGGCCAATTACATGTATATTTTCTTTATCTACATGACCATTTGCTATGGCATAAGCAATGGCTTCATCGATATCGCTGATCACATATTTGCTGCCACAAGCCTTGGGTGTATTGTTTACACCTCTGAAATCGGGGTGAATATAATTCCAATCGCGATCAAGTATTTGCTTCGCCAAAGGGTCTTGCTGGGTGTAGGTGTTACTCCATGTATGCAAACTGATAATAAGTGGCTGCGCTTTTTTGCTTTTGGAAGCATAGAAGTAGGCTTTTTGAATCTCCCGGTCCATTGGTGACTTGATATCAACCTCCTGAAATACTTCCGGCCAACCATCGAGGGTGTCTTTTTCTTGGGCTTTCACTATAAAAATTACAAGTAAAAGCATACTCGATATGAGTAAAATTGTTTTCTTTTTCATAGTTTTTACATCAATTCAAAAATAGTTTCAGCACATTTATTTTCTTCCAGGATCAGCCATGCTCTGTATGTTCCGGGCTGTACTTTTTCTCCTTTGGCATCAGTCTCATCCCAATCAAAAGTCATTTTCCCATCAAATGTTCCGGTGTAGATCGTTTGCATTACTTTCTTTTTTTTATTTAGAATTTCCAACCTTCCCTCCACTGCCCGATCATAGGATGATAAGTCAATTTCGACAGAAAATTTACCGGAAATTTGTGCGGAATCAGGATGATTGATCACGGTAACATACGTTGGGTTATAATTCAAATCAGGAACTATCGGCATGGTGTCGGGTGGCAAATCACTGATTTCATAGCCAAGATCGATGAGGGTTTCTTTGACCCCAGGAATGATTTTAGCTGCATTCCAATAGTAGATGCGATTGAGCACATCTAATGGAAGAGCGAGACCTGGTGTCGGGCCTCCGTTCATGCCAAAAGTAAGGGGCTTATCGGTTTCGAGCTTTTCACGCATAAATCGGAACGCAGGTGCTGAGCGATTAATCTTAAAATCTGTCCCGAAAAGAAAACGATCTTTATAGTCAATTAACAGTTTTCTGATTTTGGTATAATCCGGTTTTGGGGCGTCCCACCATTTTGTGCAAACGATGTCAGCGTAAAGGTTTGGGTTTCTGTCAAAGAAATTTCTAAGGGTATCAATATCAGAATTTCTGTTGGTCAGGTAAAACCCATGGGCCATAATGAATGTGGTCTCAGGATGCTTCCTGATCACCCGCTCGGCGTCTTGCTGATGAACCATAAATTTTTCGGGCACATACCAGACGTCTTCGGGCGGATCAGCGACATGCATGGCGATGAATGGCAAATCCAATTCGCCCATTTTTGTTATCTGTTCATCGGCAATCTCAGACGGCAGGGTGTGGTATCTTAAATGTGCTTTTAGACCAACATATCCTTGATCTTTCATCGTTTGTACTTCATCCAGCGTAAGGTGAACTCCCTTCTCCGCCAATAAAATCCTGTTATTCAGGCTGTCCCTAATAAATTGCAGCAAGCTCGTATCGTTGTGATTGAGTGTGATGCTGATCGTGCCACCCCATTCATCCATGGTTTTCACCGTTTGGGCAAAATCATTTTTACCTATTAGATGCGTATGCATATCTACAATAGGCACCTGCGCCATATCATACATTTTTTGTTTTTGCTCAGGGTTTTCGCAGTTGGCGAAACTGTAGATCACAAATAAAATTAGTACTACTCTTTTCATGCTGCTTTTCGTCAATCTTTCTATTTTATTACTGTTCTACATTCACAATACTTATTTATACTTTGCTAAAATCATCTCCAAATCGGCAAACTCTTTAATGGTAGTTGTAGCTTGAATTTCCCAGGGATCAAAAATTGAATCTGATGAACGCTGAATCCAAGCTGAACGCATACCGTATGAAATTGCTCCGATTACATCAAACGGATTACCTGAGATTAACCATGAATCAGATTTTGTTGAATTGGTCTTAATATTTAAATGTTCATAAACCGAAGGGCTTGGCTTAAACATTTTAATATCTTCCACACTCACAATTCCATCGAAACATTTAATAATTCCAGCATTCTCCAATAATTCAGAAACGGCTTTTCTACTTCCATTGGAAAAAGCATATAAGGAATGTCCAGCCTTTTTCAAATTTTGCAATCCAACTTCAACGTC
>VAPM010330146.1_pt1 | contig 44970 bp, 36 predicted proteins | sample 3395091 | NCBI WGS metagenome assembly VAPM01 (sample SAMN08290445, study PRJNA428436) | hydrothermal vent metagenome | isolation source: Deep-sea hydrothermal vent chimney 3 | place: Pacific Ocean: Juan De Fuca Ridge
GTATGAGCCGTGCTGGTTTGCGATATTCCCCAATGCCATGCGAGAATATCGATTTTACCGGCATAAACCGCATCTTTGCATTCACCGCGTACGGAACCGCCTAAGTCCAAAAAAATATCGCTTGCCATGTGTTTTCTTTCCCATAATTATAAAGTGTCTCTATATCTGTACACTTAGGTTTCACTCTCACCATGGGATCAATACCCTAGCACAATTTTACATACCTTTACAGGGGGTTAGTTTTTTTGTTTATTCTAAAAATAATCAGTTAAAACTATATTATACGGAAAAATTCAGGGTCAATATTGAGGCGGATGCCCCACTTGGATTGCCCTCGCCTACCTGGTCTTTCTCTGATTCAATGTTGGATGATTTTATGCTTGATCAATCGCCCCAGCCCCAGGCTTTAGAAATAGCTCAAGCCGTGTTTTAATAACAGACATAATAAAAAAGCCGCGACAAAAAACGCGAGCTATGGATTGTAAAACCATTGGACGAGGTATTGACATGTTTCGACTTTTAATCTTACTTTTTATATTAGTACCCCTCATAGAAATCTATTTGCTAATAAAAATAGGGGGTCTGATTGGTGCTGTAGCAACGGTATTTTTAGTCGTATTGACTGCGGTTGTCGGTGCGTATTTGTTGCGTTTACAAGGGTTTGCAACGTTGCAGCGGGTTCGGGCTAATATGTCTGAGGGAGTTTTACCCGCTCAGGAGCTCATTGAGGGCTTGATGTTGTTGTTTGCCGGGGTATTGTTGCTGACCCCTGGGTTTTTTACGGACATTGCGGGGTTTGTTTTTTTAGTTCCTGCAGCCCGACACTGGCTGTCGCTGAAAATACTTGAGCGATCGATCCTCTCTGGGGGAGAGCAAAAAACATATCGTCCCCCCGAAGGACCGCGAACTCTGGAAGGGGATTTTCATCGTGATAAATAAGGGTTAATTATTCTGTAAGCCTTTGAATTAAAATAAATAATAGAAGCCCCCCTCTCTTTTTTCGACATCATCAATGTTGACCTAAAATATAAAAACACTAAACAGTTCTTGACTATTTTGTTTTCGCCGTTATCATATTTGGCACTCAGGTGAGGAGAGTGCTAAAGCATGCCTCATTTAGATATTTAGTTATTTTTTCAAAGACTCAAGGTAAGGAGAAAAACACCAATGAGCATTCGTCCTTTACACGATCGTGTCATTGTTCGCCGTATGGAAGAAGAGCGTACCTCAGCGGGCGGTATCGTAATTCCAGATAGCGCAACTGAAAAACCAAGCCGGGGTGAAATTATTGCAGTTGGCAACGGTAAAATTCTTGATAACGGAGATGTTCGTCCTCTTGACGTTAAGGTAGGTGAAACTGTGCTTTTCGGTAAGTACTCGGGTACTGATGTAAAAGTAGACGGTGAAGACCTGATTGTAATGCGTGAAGATGATTTGATGGCTGTATTGGGTTAACTTTAAACCCCCATCATTAACATTAATTTAAATATTAATTTTATTTAATCTTTTACCGAGGAAAAACTATGTCAGCAAAAGACGTAAAATTTGGTGATGACGCTCGTCATCGCATGGTTGCAGGTGTAAACATACTTGCTAATGCCGTTAAAGTTACATTAGGCCCTAAGGGTCGTAACGTTGTTTTAGATAAATCTTTTGGCGCCCCTACCATTACTAAAGATGGCGTATCGGTTGCTAAAGAAATCGAATTGGATGATAAATTCGAAAACATGGGCGCACAAATGGTCAAAGAAGTTGCATCACAAACTTCTGATATTGCTGGTGACGGCACTACAACGGCCACTGTATTAGCACAAGCGATTCTGGCCGAAGGCATGAAAGCAGTTGCTGCTGGCATGAACCCCATGGATTTGAAGCGGGGCATTGATAAAGCTGTTATAGCAGCAGTTGCCGGCTTGCAAACACTATCTAAGCCTTGCAATGACGACAAAGAAATTTCTCAAGTGGGCACCATTTCAGCTAATTCTGATGACGCTATCGGTACCATCATTGCCGATGCGATGAAGAAAGTGGGTAAAGAAGGGGTGATTACCGTTGAAGAAGGTTCCACTCTAGAAAACGAGCTGGATGTTGTTGAAGGCATGCAATTTGACCGCGGTTATCTTTCTCCGTACTTTGTAACAGATCAGCAAACAATGACGGCGGATCTAGACGATCCTTTTATCTTGTTGTTCGATAAAAAAATCTCCAACATTCGTGAACTACTGCCTGTTTTAGAAACCGTTGCAAAAACAAGCAAGCCACTCTTGATTATTGCTGAAGATATTGATGGTGAAGCTCTGGCTACTTTGGTTGTGAATACGATTCGTGGCATTCTGAAAGTAGTTGCAGTTAAAGCACCTGGTTTTGGTGATCGTCGTAAAGCCATGTTACAAGATATTTCGATTTTAGCCGGTGGCCAGGTTATTTCGGAAGAAGTCGGCTTGAGCCTTGAAAAAGTGACATTGGAAGATCTGGGTACGGCCAAGAAGATTCAAATCAGCAAAGAAAATACCACGATCATTGACGGTGCAGGCCAAGCCAGTGATATCGAAGCACGAGTACAACAAATTCGTGCACAAATCGAAGAAGCTTCTTCTGACTACGACAAAGAAAAACTTCAAGAGCGTGTTGCTAAGCTTGCCGGTGGTGTTGCCGTGATTAAAGTCGGCGCGGCGACTGAAGTTGAAATGAAAGAGAAGAAAGCACGAGTTGAAGATGCACTTCACGCCACGCGTGCCGCAGTAGAAGAAGGTGTCGTTCCTGGCGGCGGTGTTGCACTGATTCGTGTTTTATCCAGCCTTACTGATATTAAAGGGATTAATCACGATCAAGATGTCGGCATCAACATTGCTCGTCGTGCACTAGAAGAGCCGATGCGCCAACTGGTTATTAACTCCGGTGATGAAGCTTCTGTTGTGGTTAATAAAGTTAAAGAAGGTAAAGGCAGCTTTGGTTACAATGCAGCAACTGGTGAGTACGGCGATATGCTGGCCATGGGGATTCTTGACCCCACTAAAGTAACACGTGCCGCATTACAAAATGCAGCTTCAGTGGCTGGCCTGATGATCACGACTGAATGCATGGTTGCCGATTTACCACAAGATGACAAAGGAGGCGGAGGTGCGCCTGATATGAGTGGTATGGGTGGCATGGGCGGTATGGGTGGTATGGGCGGCATGATGTAGTGTTTCATAGCTCTGCATTGTAGCTGCGCTCACTTCCAAGGCGCTTTAAAACAAAACCCCATCAGAGTGATCTGATGGGGTTTTTGTATTAAACAAGCTCTTCATTTTCTAACGAAAGTTTGCTTTTTCCTTCTTCTTTTTCGTGGTCTTTTTCGGCAAGACTAATACGCAGCCTGAGGTTGTTTTGGGAGTCCGCATTGCGTAGTGCTTCTTCCAGCGAGATTTTGCCGTCTTGATACATATGAAAGAGCGCACCATCAAAAGTTTGCATACCCAAGTTTTCAGATTTTTCCATAATTTCTTTGATCTGACCCACTTCTCCTTTCATGATAAGGTCACAAATTAAAGGAGTACCTAATAATACTTCTATTGCAACCGAACGTTTTTTATCTATAGTCGGAATAAGGCGCTGAGAAACAAAGCCCCGAATATTAAGCGATAAATCCAGTAATAATTGTTTGTGACGTTCTTCAGGGAAGAAGTTGATAATTCGATCTAAAGCTTGGTTGGAATTATTGGCATGCAATGTTGAAATGGCCAAATGTCCTGTTTCGGCAAAGGCGATAGCGTGCTCCATGGTTTCCCGGTCACGAATTTCACCAATCAAAATCACGTCAGGTGCCTGGCGTAAGGTATTTTTTAATGCGTCTTCATAACTGTCAGTATCGACACCGACTTCACGTTGGTTAATAATCGATTTTTTATGATGGTGCACAAACTCTATGGGGTCTTCAATGGTGATGATATGCCCAGCACTATTAGTATTGCGATAATCAATCAGCGATGCCAAAGAAGTTGATTTGCCCGAGCCAGTTCCGCCAATAAATAAAATTAAACCTCGTTTTTGCATAATGAGTTTTTTTAATACCATAGGCAGACCCAGCTTATCGGCAGAGGGAATCTCCATTTTTATGGCTCGTACGACCATACCCACTTGATTGCGCTGTTTGAATATATTGACACGAAAACGGCCGATACCGGGTTCAGAAAGAGCGAGATTCATTTCTGGTTTTTCACGAAATTCTTTGTTTTGTTCGTCGGTCATGATTTTTTCAGCTATTTCATTGACCAGCCCAGGAGGAATAGGGCTTTGTTCTAACGGCGTCAGTAACCCCTGTATTTTGGCGCTAGCGGGTGCGCCGGTTGTTAAATAGAGGTCAGAGGCGTCCTTCATGATCATGATTTTAAGATAGTCTTTAAATTTCATCTGAGTTTTCTCGCATTTTTCGTTATTTTAGAAACGTGCACACAGACGCAATACGGAGCTTATTTTGTGCACATTCTTTACTCCTTATTTATCGGGTTTTAAATTGGGAGTCTTGAGCTTAAGGCTGCTAAACTGATGTGACTTCTGTCACATTCAAGGAAGAAAAATATTGACTGAACTGATTAAGAGCGCCTTCTCTATTGCCAATGCTAACTGGGGCAATTTGCCCGAGCCGCTCATAGTCTGTGTTGAAGCGTATTGGGTCATGTATGAGAAAGCAGCGATAGATGAAGGTATTAGGCCTGTTTCTAACCCAGAGTTGAAAACGGTGCTCTATAGAGTGTGGTCGCAGAGTGATTTTGTGGCCAGGTTGTGCATTAACGCGCCTGCACGCTTGCATGACTTGTGCCGCAGTGGCGATCTGTTTTTGGCCTACTTGCCGGGTGAAGCACAAAAGCGGGCTCAAGCAGAGTTGGCGGGATTAACTAACCTGGTTGATCTTAAGCCCCGCTTACGTCACTGGCGACAACGTGAAATGTTACGCATAGCCTGGCGTGATTTAGCAGGCTGGGCAGACTTAAGCGAGACGATGCAAGCGTTGTCTGAACTGGCCAGCGCGTGTTTGGATGCGGCCTTGTGTTGCTTACAACCGGGGCTGGAAAAGGACTATGGTGTCCCTTACGGCGAACAAAGCAAGAGGCAACAACACCTGGTTGTGTTAGGTATGGGTAAGCTGGGTGCTTATGAACTTAACTTTTCGTCTGATATCGATTTGATTTTTGCTTTTCCTGAAGAGGGAGAAACACGGGGTGGTGCCTACGCTATTAGTAATGAAGAGTATTTTGTTAAATTAGGCCGGCAATTAATAGATGCGCTCACTACGAGTACGGCCGATGGCTTTGTTTTTAGAGTGGATATGCGACTGCGACCTTTTGGTGAAAGTGGTGCTTTAGCGATGAACTTTGATGCAATGGTGCTCTATTATCAAACACAGGGTCGTGACTGGGAGCGTTATGCGCTGATTAAAGCGAGACCCGTTGCCGGAGATATAAAGCAAGGAAATGTTCTGATCGAGAGTCTTTCACCCTTTGTATTTCGTCGATATCTTGATTTTGGAGCGTTTGAAGCACTGCGTGAAATGAAGCTGTTGATTGCTCAACAAGTCCGTAAAAAAAGTTTGGCCGGTAATATTAAGCTGGGGGCAGGCGGCATACGAGAGATCGAGTTTATAGGTCAATTGTTCCAGCTTATTAGAGGGGGTTGTGAACCCAGGTTGAAGGCCAGGGGTATTGTTGAAATATTGCAAGTGTTGCTGGAACTCAACTATTTACCTGCTTTTGTGGTGCATGAATTAATCACGGCTTACGATTTTTTGCGACGCACAGAAAATCGCTTGCAAGCTTATGCAGATAGACAAACCCATGATTTACCACGCAATGAAATTGAGCAACTTAAAATAGCCTACGCTATGGGTTTCACTGATTGGCTGACGTTTTATACTTGCTTACAAAAAATAATGCGTACCGTACACCATCATTTTGAGCAAGTCTTCGCTGCCCCTCAAGCTGAACCCTCAAGCGAAGATCAACATAAACAAAATTTTGCAACGTTATGGGCCATAGGAAAAGAGTTCGATCAAGCGTATGAGGTGTTGCAAAAACAGGGTTTTCAGCAGCCCGAAGAGGTTGTTCATCGTTTGACAGCGCTGCGCGAAAGCGCAAGTTATCGCTACTTGTCATCTCGTGGTCGTGACCGCCTGGATCATCTCATTCCGCTGACCTTGCTTGCATCAGCTCAAACCCACAAACCCTCCGTTACTTTTTTGCGGGTGATGGTCGTGTTGGAAGCCATTGGTCGTCGCTCTTCCTATTATGCTTTATTGCTTGAGCATCCTATGGCTCTGTCTCAGCTGGTACAACTCTGCGCCGCAAGTCCCTGGGTGTCTGCCTATGTTGCACAACACCCCTTATTGCTGGATGAGTTGCTCGATCCTCGTTTTTTATATGCGCCGCCCGATCATGCGGCTTTAGCGCAAGAAATGAATCAGCTTATGCATCATGTCAACGAGAATGACCTTGAACATCAGATGGATGTTTTGGGCTCATTTACCCAGAGCAATATTCTTAAAGTGGCTGCTGCTGATGTTTCGCAAGCGCTGCCTTTAATGAAGGTGAGTGATCATTTAACCGCAGTTGCGGAAGTGGTACTGAATAAAGTGCTGGCGTGTGCTTGGCAGCATTTGGTTCAGCGTCATGGTAAACCTATTGATCATAACCTGGGTACGCAATGCGAACTGGGGTTTGCCATTATTGCCTATGGCAAAATGGGGGGGTATGAACTGGGTTATGGCTCTGATCTTGATCTTGTTTTTTTACATAATGCTGAAGATATAGAAGGGGTTACTACGGGTGACAAGTCCATATCCAATGTCGTTTTTTTTGCCCGTTTAGCGCAACGCATCATTCATATGTTGCGGACGCATACCCCCACAGGGGCAATGTATGATGTTGATATTCGCTTGCGACCCAGCGGAGCCTCCGGTTTATTGGTGACGAGCATCGCCAGTTTTGCCCGATATCAAAACACACAAGCGTGGACATGGGAACATCAGGCCCTGGTCAGAGCGCGGTTTGTCGCGGGTTCACCTCTTATTCGCCATTCGTTTGAATCCGTACGCAAGCAGGTACTCGCTCAAAAGCGCGACCCCGCTAAATTGCAAACAGAAGTGAGCACGATGCGTCAACGGATGCGACAAGAGCTAGCGACAAAAAACCCTGAAATATTTGACATTAAACAAGGTCAAGGCGGCATTGCAGATATTGAGTTTATCGTCCAATATCTGGTTTTACGCTGGGCGCATCAATATCCGGAACTGTTACAGTGGGAAGATAATATTCGTTTACTGGCGAGCTGCAAAGCAACTGCCGTATTGACTCCAGAACAAGCAGACGTACTGAGTCATGCATACCGAAGCTATCGTAGCCAGGTTCATAAACATAAGCTGCAAAATGAGCGTGCCGAAGTATCCTCGCAAAAATACGTTACAGAACGCCAGGCCGTAAGTCAGATCTGGCATGATATGATGGAACTTAATATATAATTGTAGGAGAGAGAACAGATGTCGATGGCCGATCGTGATGGTGTTATTTGGTACGATGGAGAGCTGGTGCCATGGCGTGAAGCAACAACGCATGTACTCACCCATACATTGCATTATGGTATGGGCGTTTTTGAGGGGGAGCGTGCCTATAAAACCGATAAAGGGACAGCGATTTTTCGCTTGGAGGAGCATACCAACCGCTTATTTCGATCAGCTCATATTCTGGGCATGAAAATATCCTATGATAGAGACGAAATTAATAATGCAACGCAAACGGTCGTGCGAGAAAATAAATTGGAATCGGGCTATATTCGTCCCATGTGTTTTTATGGCTCCGAAGGTATGGGTATAAGAGCGAATAATCTTAAAACACATGTAATTGTTGCAGCCTGGCCTTGGGGTTCCTACATGGGTGAAGAAAATATGAAAAACGGCATTAAAGTCCGTACTTCTTCATACACCCGTCATCACATCAATGCCACCATGTGTAAAGCAAAAGCAAATGGGAACTACATGAACTCGATGCTTGCTCTGCATGAGGCATTGGCATGTGGTTGCGATGAAGCCTTGCTGCTGGACACCGAAGGTTGTGTTGCTGAAGGGAGCGGTGAAAATTTTTTTCTGGTTAGAGACGGTGTGATCTATACTCCGGACTTAACCTCAGCGTTAGATGGCATTACCCGCGATACGATTTTTATCCTGGCCGCAGAAGAAGGACTGACCATCAAAGAAAAACGCATTACCCGAGACGAAGTGTATATTGCCGATGAAGCTTTTTTTACGGGAACCGCCGTCGAAGTAACGCCTATTCGTGAACTGGATGGCCGAAAAATTGGTCAAGGCGGTCGAGGGCCTATAACGGAGCGTTTGCAAACACTGTACTTTGATTATGTGCATGGACGGAACCCGTCTCACCCAGAGTGGTTAACTCATGTGTAGAGATCATGTAAAAATCAATGATTAATAAATTCAAGGAGTAGTGTAAAGTGGGTCAAACTAGTGTGAGTGAGCAAACTTCAACGTCATCTTCAAAGCCTGGCCGTATCACGGTATCGTCTGCGGATTTACCACTACATTGCCCCGCAACGACAAGTGAATTATGGAATTCCCATCCTCAAGTTTATCTTCCTGTTGAAGAAAACGGTGTTGCCAAGTGCCCCTATTGTGGTACGGAATACATATTAAAAAATGAGTAATCATTGACTTTATTCAACGCATTAAAAAGATAGAATTTTTAGTGGTTAATACATCAGGACACCTATTAATTATTGGCCCCTCCTGGGTGGGTGATATGGTCTTGGCACAAAGTCTGTTTATTTTTTTTCGAAAACACAACCCATCTTTAAAAATTGATGTCTTGGCACCGGCATGGACGCATCCTCTTTTAGCTCGTATGCCCGAAGTGCATGAGGCTTTAATCATGCCATTGGGGCATGGCCGCTTAGCGCTAGGTCAACGTTATCAAATCGGACGAGGACTACGCGCAAAAGCCTATGACCAAGCGATCGTTTTACCTAACTCATTCAAATCAGCATTAATTCCTTTTTGGGCTAATATAAAAAAACGAACCGGCTATAAAGGAGAATTTCGCTGGGGTTTGCTGAATGATTTACGTTATTTAGATAAACAACGCTTGCGTATGACAGTGCAGCGTTTTGTTGCATTAGCCAGTGACCCTGAAGTAAACGCCATCCCCGAGGTTCCTTTACCCCAGCTGAGTGTTGAGCCATCCAGCATACAGGATAGTTTGCAAGCTCTGGGCATAGAACAAGCACAAAGCCAGGTTTTAGGGCTTTGTCCTGGTGCCGAATACGGCCCCGCTAAATGTTGGCCGGTAGACTATTATGCCGAGGTGGCCAAACAGTTAGTCGCTCAAGGCTGGACAGTTTGGGTGTTTGGCTCGGAGAAAGATAAAGCAGCAGCTAATGAAATTAGTCGTCTAGCAGACGTAAGCGTACACAACCTAGCGGGGCGAACCTCACTGGGTCAAGCTATAGATTTATTATCACTTTGCACTGTTGTGATCAGTAATGATTCAGGCTTAATGCATGTTGCCGCTGCATTAAATCGACCTTTGGTCGCAATTTATGGCTCATCCGACCCTAAATTCACGCCACCCATGCACGATCAAGCAAAAATAGTCCTACAGCCGATAGACTGTCAGCCTTGCTTCAAACGAGTTTGCCCGCTGGGACATACACAGTGTTTAACGGCCATTAGCCCGCAGCGGATCGTTGCTGAAGTGTTAGCCTATGATCAACACGCTTAACTATTTTATCAGCGTGCGTGACACTCCATTTTTTTACTGGTTATGAATGCGCTATCTTTAGTTTGAAAAAATGGACTTCGAAGAAACCACCGCCATTTTTGTCGGCTTGTGGATAGTTGCCCGCTTTGAAGAAAAAGACATGTTTGTCCCAGGAAGCACTCATGCTATTCTCCCCAAAAGTGACCGATTGAGTTAAGCCATTGACTGTAATACTCATCGTATTGTCGTTCAAGCTGATTTCATAATTAAACTCTGCGGTACCGACGACATCGAAATATAAACTAAAGGGTTTGCCAGATTTCGGATTTTCGTTAATAATCGCCCGTACGGGTTTATTTGGACCATCCCATTGAAGTTTAATGAGTGCTTTTTTGGAGTTTTTAGCGTGAATTTGTCCTACTACCGTTTGCGGGTCTTTTGTCCAATATTCAACGACTTTTAGTCTCGCTTCTAACTTGTGTGAACCTTCATTATTCCAGTTGGCACTACCGCTACTTTGTCCAGGTGTCCAGTCGTAAAGCTCTCGCAATTCAGTGCGAACGTAGGACGAGTTAGGTGTGGTGGTACCGCGACGGGTTAATGCGGTTCTGAAAACCATGGCCTTATTTTTGTTGATAAAGAAAAATTCTCCGTCTTCAAAACCTTCGTTGAGTGGTTTTACCGTGGATCCGCTCGCCCCGTAGGGTAAGATTTCCGCAGTAGAGCGGCGACCATTTCCATAGTAAAAGCTTTGAGAAACGGGCAACGTTAATTTCCATTTTTTCAAATTAAAATTACCCGAGTCATTCATAGGGTCTTCAACGAGTTTGACGGGATCTATTGATGTATTACTTCCGTCAAGTGCAAAAATTTCGACGATGCTATTCCAGTCATTGCTAGAATTACCATAGCCAACCACTCGTACATATTGTGTGTAGACCTCAGGGAAAGTGAAGGTTTCATAATCCAATGTTGTGCCAGAGCTGATTTGATTGTCTAATTGGGTCGTCCAGGTTACTGCATCCAGACTTGTTTGTAATGTGAAGTTGGCGGTGCGTTTATTGCCTTTATAAAATGCAATAGCAACACCGGCTACGTTTTTGGGTTGACCTGAATCCAGCTGTAGCCACTGGCCATTACCTTGGGCTGACCATCGTGACTTTGGGTTTAGGCTATTATCAATTGCATTGTCTGCAGGGTAACCCCTTCCGCGATTATCATAATCACTGGCTGTGGTGGTTACTTCGCTGATTGAATCGGTAAAATCGTTATTATTTGAAGTCGACCCTACAAACTCAACTTCGGTAATGCTGGTCCAGTCATTTTTTTCATTGCCGAAGCCCACTATACGGAAATAACGAGCGCTGATATCACCCAGAAAAAAATCTTCAAAGCTTGTTGTGTTACCACGGCTCTCTGTAGCAACGTAAGTCACCCAGGTCACCGCATCGTCTGAAGACTGAATTTGAATAGAGGCCTTACGTTTATTCCCTTTGTAAAAAGCAATACGGATTTTTTTAAGCGATTGGCTATGCCCGAAATCGTAGCGTATCCATTGTCCGTCCCCTTGTGCTGACCACCGTGATGAACCACTCAAATCATCATCCATAGTGTTTTCTGGAATGTGACCATCATCGTCACTTGCAGTAATGGTCACCGGAGTTGCGGCAATCGCCATTTGCCAGCCGCAAAGCAACGTCAATACAAGAATAAAAAGGCTAGAACCTGAAGTGCATTTTTTCTTTTTCATAAGCTGAAGTAAACGCTCCTTTTATGCGGGTTGTTTCGCAAGACCTTGTCGGTATTTTTTGAGAAATTGTATAGAAATGCTATGCGAAGTAATACAGCAAATATTGAGCCATAGTTATGTTAGCGTTGCTTAAGTTAATGGCTTGTTAACTATTGAAAATTTTTTTATGTCTGTAAATATGCAATGAATTGAGGGCTTATTTTTTTAAAAACTGTCGCTAAATGAAGAATATTGAAGTGTCTCGCTAAAAGTAAGGCAATAAAAAATAATTTCTCTTTGTTAGGGTCTCTATTCTCGGATAGCCTCTACGGATCGTTTTAAGCGAGGGTCTTGACGGTGAGCGATACCGCCAAAACCAACGTTTCTTGACTATTTTAGTTTTTTGTAACTACTTCAGCGAGCAATCAAAGTTAACCGTAACGGCTCAGAGGTGAGCTGAGTCGTTACTATTTTTTACGACTGGATGTCCAGCTGGGGAACCTCATTTTCTGCCCCTTCTCGCGCTCGCACTCTTGTCACAGGCGTACTATTAACCGGGTTTTTCAGAGTAAATCCAACTTGTGTATTTTCCTGGTTTAATTCTGATTTTATATAATCAGTGACATCAAATTCGTAGTATGTAAAATCTTCGGTGTCCACGGTGACACTGCCCAATAACTGTAAGGTGACGGGTTTTGCATTCCAGGTTAGGGTATTCTCTGTCCAATTGGCGGTACTTGCATATAAATTAGTTACTACTGAGCCGGCACGCGACAACTCCATGGCGAAGCGCACACGAGCACGGGTTACGGTGGTTACACCGGTAAGGTCAAATATGAAATAGGCTTCACGATTGAACCCTTCTCCAGCTTTTTTTACCGCCAGTGAGCGGACTGTTCCGAAGTTAGATTCAAAGTGAATACCATCTCTGACATAAGTATCGGCGAGTGCGTCGAGAACCAGGGGTGTGCCACTAGAGATCAATTTGTACTCTACTTCATTTTCGGCAGCAGAATCACTAAAGCGCACCTCTCCATTTTCGTCTGCGGTCACCTCGGTCAAAAATACGTTATTTTTTCTAATTTCATAAAGTGTATTAGGTGACAGCTCACCGATACGGTACTCAACATTTACAGTGCCCGTGGTGCTGATAACAGACCAAAGCCATTGACCATTGCTCAATGCGGGCTTGCTCAGCGCCACCTCGCCGCTGGTTAACGAGGCCCAAAGCGGTAATGCATTAACGGTTGAAGTCGTCCCGATCATACCGGTATTCAATGTTAACGATGAACCTTCGACTGTAATATGGATGACACTTGAATTTTCTTCTGGGTTAAGCAAACGACCTTGAGGGTTGCGCAATTCCAATGTTGAAAATTCATTGATATGAACGCGAGCATCCTCGTCTAATTCCATGACTGCGTTGCCGTTAAAATCAGAGCTCCCATTAAGTCTGATTTTAAATTGCGTCACCGCGTGAGTGTTATTTAAAATGTTAATATTAGTCGAGTCATAAATGGCTACATTAGCGATACCCTGGTATTCAAAAATATTATTTTCGAACAGAATATCATCTGAGTCCCGAACTTTTATCAAGCTTCCGTTACCTGTAACCGTATTGCGAACAAAGTTATTTTGCGATGGGCGCCCATTCGTGCTTTCTGGAGCATCACTACCCATATACTGATAGAGACCATTTTTTTCATTGTTTTCAATTAGATTGTTTTCGACAAGATTATTGTGACTACCCAGAGACAGTCGTATTCCGTTTTCGTTTCTACGAACAATGTTGTTACGGATGATATTGCGATGGCTTTCGAAGACCGCTATGCCGGTATCACGGTTATCGTAAACGTTATTATTTTCAACCAAGGAATCATTCGTGTCTCTATGCAACATAATGCCATGGCGGTTTCGATAAGAGTCGTTATCTGTGACCACGAAGTCACTGCAGCGACGCGAGCAAATAATACCGTGGTTACCATTGTCGTGGACGTCATTGTTAGTAATCACTATGGAATCCGAATCATCGTGGGGGTCAAGACCATAGGATTCATTATTTGCTATTTCATTATTGTTTATTTCCATATCGAAAGCACCAAATGAGTACATCCCCATATAATTGTGATGTATGTAACTGTTTATTATGTCGCCATAGACATCAACACGATCAAAAATAGTAGGGTCTATATTTCCACCTCGGACTTTCCAAACCAATCCGTAAGATTCAGCTGCCTCATACCCCAGGTAAGCCACCTCACTATTGATGATATCCATACGTGACTCCTGCGCATTACCATCGACTTCTAACGAATTGACATGAATATAGGCGCGACCATTACCCGAATCGGTATCAGGTTCCTGCGTTAGAGGGTCCCAGCTGGTAATAAAAGTATTGTTAATCTCAATATTTCCGTATTTCACTTGGATTTTTATATGCCGGGCATTGGGTTCATTTTCACTGAGTAAACGCAATTCATCAACATCACCGCCAATTCCAGTACCATGTAAAGCTAATGTTGAACCATCAGTAATGTGAAGCTCAGATTTTAAAAACCAGCGCCCGGGTGAAACTTCTTCTAATAGCTGACCGGGTATTACTGAGCTGTACTTGCTTAGAGTCAGGGCATTGATTTCCGTTAATGTACAAACAGCGCCTTCTTCAACATAGATTCGATTGTTACTTTGGGCGTAACGCACATTATTGTCCGAACAACTCAGCGCAGCTTCGGCTACGAAAGACAGCAAAATAAATAACAAAATAGAAAAATTATTTATTTGAAGACCTTTCCTCTTTTTTTTTGGACAAGCAGTAGAAACACCTGCATAGCTAAACCCAAATACACTCATTTTCACTTTCATTTTCCCTCTCCGTAGGTTGGTATTCCTGTTAAAGTGTATCCATTAACTCATGAACTCATGGTTTTATAATTCCCAGATAAATTAATAGTGAAAATACCATGAGTGTAATCCAGAATGTTGTTAAATAACCCGCCATATAATGACGAAACACCTCAATGGCACCATTAGCTGTACGTGCAGATTTCTGGTTGCCACGATTCATCCAGCGTTGCTTAGGCAAACGAAAGACCAAGTAAACTTTTACGAATGAATTGACCAGTTGGTTAATAAACAAAAAAAATGGAAATGACACACAAATACGGCCCGCATAGGGATAGAGAAGTAAGGATAAAAATGTGCGTGTTGCCAACACCCAGACCAAGTAGACAACAAGCATAAAGGGGTCAATAAATATCGATAAAATCAAGGCGCTCATCGGGCCGATTAACGTCGTCCACATGGCGATACGTTGATCTACGATGCACCACCAAATGAAGGGGCCAACATGGCGGGGGCCAAGAGCGATTGCTCGAGCGCCATTGCGCAGTACATTCCCTGACCAACGCAGTAAGTTTTGTAGCATTCGCTCCCGGCCATTGCCCTCAATGCGTTCGACAGTCACAACCAATGCATCAGGGATGTAGTACATATTGGCACCTGCTCGCAACAACCAGTACCAGGTACTTTTGTCATCCCCTGATAAAAAACGGAATTCATGCCATAACCAATGATCCAGATAATCCGCTTCGATTGTTCGAATGAAATCGTGTTTGACTACATTGACCGCTCGAAAGACCGACATACGTCCTGTTAAGGTTAATACTTTGTTTGATAATGCGTGAGATTGCATTGCTAAATGACGCTGCGCAAATCTCATGTTCAACCAGCCTCGAACCCAGCCAGGTCCTTCCGATATTTCCACCTTTTCATCCGTTGTTAAGGCTTGTAAATTGGAATCCATAGCAAAAAAAGGTAGACATTTTTGAAGACAATCTCGACCTAAAATGGTATCACCATCCATAAATACAACGGGATCGTTTCCGCCCACTCCGTGACGTGACATCGCTCTGAGCACCAAACCAATAGCAAAGCGTTTTCCGGGCTTATTTTGTCTGACTATAACGGTGTCCAAGTCAATATCGTGTGCGTGTATCTGAAGAAAATTTTCAATAATTTTTTCATCATAACAATCACCACTCCCAACAAATAATTTTACAGGCACACCAACACTGCGTATTTCTCGAAGAATACTAGCCAGTACTCTTTCAGTGACTTCCTTATCTTCACGATAAGTGGTCATCATAAAATACAAATGACCGGGTCGCCAACCCTCGTTCCACAGTGCGTTAGCTTGCCGGCGTTGACGGGGAAATACAAAGTTAGAAAAAATTTGGGCACGCACAAAATGTGTGAACCACCAGCCATAACGCCAAAGACCAATAACACTTAGAGCAGCAGCTAATTGCAAACTTTCATTTTGCCAAATACGATTAGGTACAGAGGTAATTAAAAAATATAAGGCTGCCAGCAACAAGAACAAGTTCAGCATATCCTGCGCGCGCCATTCAAAGGTTCGTTGCGAGAAGTCTAACTTTTTTGCCATAATAATCTACGTACGAAAAAAAAAGATAATTTTTTTTCAAGTTCTCGATCCTGAACGAGTCGCTGAAGTTTAGGTGCTAATGGATCTCTTGTTATCGTAGAATAAGACAAAATGGAGCGAGCCGCGCGTTTCACATTGAACCGACTATTGCGCTTGGCATACTCAAAATTGGACCGTCCGCGTTGCTGGTCAATCGGCGCTTGGGAGTGAAGAAACTCGCCATCTAATTTATTGCTCAGCAATTGGTCAGCGGTGAAGCGAAATGCTGCGCGAACCTCAGGAATACAACATTCTGTAAGCAGGGCAATTTCTAGCCAAGCTTCCAAATTGTATACGTGATAATACAGTGCATCACGTTCAATATAGTCAATAGATACGCCGCTTTGCTTATCAAGATTAATACCCAGGTGTGCACGAACATCGGCAAGATCCATTGCCATAGCTTGTTGATCGTTCAGTATTCGATCAAGCAGAATTAACATTTTCAAGTGGTGCGTTTTATGATTGTTATTTTTGGTTTTCGGTCCAAATTTCCAGTGTCTTTTCGCTGTGAGCATTGCACGAAAATAATCCCGAATAAACAATGCATCTTCATTGCTCAATTCTGTACTGACTAGATCAAAAGCCCACAAAAGTCCTTCCAGCCGCGTTTCATCTATAGGGTGCCCGGTAGGGATGTTGACTTTGGACCAACTTAACAAAACGTTTTTAACATAATTTAAATAACGAATCTCGCCAAAAGCAACATAGGCTAGAGCGGCAACAGCGGCATTATCCGCATCGCGAAAGGCTCGGCGACTTGCTTTCAGCTCAGAGCTATTTTTGTCTACCACACCCGCGCTACGTAGTGATTTAATGGGTGCAGGCATCAAGCGCACTGCTTTATCAGCACGTTTTCGCAAGGCGGTACTTAATGTTTGTTGATTAAGTAGGCTGTGGGCAATATCTTTGTTTGGCCAAAGCGTCATACTCTTTGGCTCCGCATAACATGTGGCATTCAACATTAAAAAAAAAGCCATAAGGAGCATAGCAGTACGATTGTACTGAGTCATTAGCACGAAGCAATATCCCTCTTGTTTTTTCTTAGCTATACTTTAAAAAATTAAGACGAGAAAAATTTACCTATTACTCGCAACTGAAAAATATTCAGAAACAGCGCCCCTGGAAAACTCTACTGTCACAGGTAGTCCAGAGGGTAAAGCAGCAATGCTTTCTTGCGTATTATCCTCTGAAAATTCCAATTTCACACGGACAAAACCCAGCATATCATCTTCTCTGCTCATGCGCTCAATGCCGATCACTTTGGCGTCTAAAGCGAGTTTTTTGTTGTTAATTATGATTTTTGCAGATTGATTCAGAACCACGTTTTCCATTTCTTGAACTGAGATAAAAGCTTCAACACCTCGATGGCCATCACTTTGCTCAATGAGCAACAGGGCTTCACCCTTTGTTATAAGTTGATGTATGTTAGGGTAGAGAGATAATATTTTCCCGTCAACCGGCGCATGAATAACCAGGCGTTGTAGTCGATTTTCCAGTATTTTAAGGCGTTCTTCTTCCAGAGTGACCCGTTGATGCGCTGCCGTAACAGCCGTTTTTAACTCATCAACGTCACCTACCAAAACTTTATCGGTAAAATAATAGCCATTGTAGGTTTCTTCTATAACCCAGTCGGCAATTTTTTGCTCAGCAATGGCAACGTCTAGCTCAGCTCGCAGTTCAACAAGCTGCTCGTCAATATTATCCAGGTGTTCCTCGCTCACCGTACCATCAGCGTACAATTGACTTATTCGCATCTGACGTTTTTCTGCCAAACGAAGCTTTTCCTGTAGCCCTGTAGTTTTGACCTTAGCGATCTGTAATTTGTGAGTGCTGAATTTGCGATAGCTCTCAAGTTCTTTTTGTTGGGCTTTCAACTGTTGCTCTTTTTCATTCAGATCGATTTGTGCGTTCTGAATTTCAATTTTGGCCATTTCGAGTTGTTCTAGTGTGTCTTCATTGCGAACATAAAATAGCGGATCATTTGATGAGACATGATCCCCTGTATTGGCATAAATTTTATCAATAATACCGGAGACAGGGGCTTTGATGAGTCGGTCTGATCCGGTAATGGTTGCCATGTCCACGCGTAACTTAAAGATATTCGTATATACGGTATTGATCATGTAGTAACTGAGAAAAAGACCCAATAGCAAATATAGTGCACTAATCATCCCTGTTTTAATAGATCGACGTCGCGGTGGTATTGATCCATCAGGGGGTAAATCCGGTTTTTCAGAAACGGGGGTAACCGGTATATTATTGATGTGCCGGATGATACCGTCAATCGACACCATTTTTCCTTGAATCAGGGCATCAGAAAAGTATTTCAGTAAGGTTTCGTGTTTTTTTTGAAGAGAAAAGAACTCTACAGCGATTTTCCGCATATCCGCATCGCAACGCGATACGCGAATTCGAGTATTAAAGTAAATTTTACGTTGACCAAATGTGACGGCAATTTGAGCATCAAGTTCGTCAAATCGCTCTACGATGCCACCGTAGTCATGAATGGACAGACCTCCGACACTCCAATTTTGAGTCGTATATTCCTGTCCATCCAAACTGACTTTTAAAGGCGCCAGGAGCCGGTAATGGCGTCGCTGACTGGCCGCTTCTCTAGCGATACTTTTATTGTTATTCATTCGATTAAATTCTTTAAATCCTTTTTTAAAATACTTAATCGTAATTCAACTGCCCTATGTGCAGTGGTAGGGAGCCCTCTATTCAAAATGTAGGAAAAAGCCAGACAAGTTCGAAAATATTGTAATGTGAAGAAGTGCTAAGCAATACGTATTCCCTTTATAAATCTTTAATCTCCAAGTATATTCTCACTTATTTTTAAAAAAGTGGAAATAGGGAGTAGTACGTACAGGTGACCCAGAGGCGAGTCTGAAAGTTTGTTTTCAGATCGCCTTCTGGACGGTGTGAAGTTGTTAGACAATAGTGAAGTTAAAATTGATACGTGTATCTGAAATAGAGATCCAGGTCGGTTCTCTTTTCCATTTTTGTCGTCAGTTGATCAATATCTTCACGTTGGCGCAGTCGCCCTTCAATTTTATGTTTTTTTGCCCACTGCCATTTATAACGCCCTTCCATTAGCGTGTTGTTGCTGCGAAAATCAGGTGACAATAACCAACCTGCCTCGGCACGCGCTAAGACAAGACCAAAACTGTGGGAAGGGATAAAATCGATAAAATTAAAGGTCACCTGTATTGCCATTCCACCCACTTCATTGTTGCCACCAATTTTTGCTGCCGCTTCTGTTTGCGTATTGAGTGCATAGCCTAATTCCCCTCCCAGCATAAACTTCATCCCCCTGTTGCCCATTGGCCAACGGGCTGCGGTACGTCCGACTAAGGCAATATAGTCCTCAATATTACCTAATTCTGTATCGTCAGTACGCAAGGCGCTGGGAATGTAGGTGAGATCAATACCGCGTTGAATAAAAGCCCCCTTTGGTGTTTTGCTTTCCAATGCGGCGAAATAACTGATGCGACTATCGCCATCGTCAAAATTAAGCGGTGAGCGCCGGACTTCGGTCGACCCGTTTTTGTCATTATATTGAACAATAAAATGCGCTTTCCAATCGCTGGAAAGCGTATATTTCAAATACAAACCATCGGTCCAGGTAATGTCGCTATTGGGGCTGTTATTTCGATCCAAAGATTTTTTCGCCACACCATCCAGTTCGAACTTGGTTTGCATACGACCAATACGCCATTCCAGGTTCGAAGCAGGCTGGTAATTTAAATAAAGTTCATCAACCGTCGAGTCGCCTCGCCGTAAACCGTCTCCCTTTGGGATGCTGGAAAACCATTCAAAATTGTTGTTATTGCGATCATCTGTGGAATACCGACCGGCCAGACGGATACTGGCGCTGAGTTTGTCGTTGATGTTTGCTTTAATGCCTGGTCGGAGACGCAATCTAAGTTCACTTGTCCGGCTTTGCTTTCCGTCACGATCATCACGATCCAGAGAGTAAAAACCAATACGCGAATCACCGTAAAAAGTCAGCTTGTCGCTGATGGCGACATTGGCCATGGCGGTGGAAAAAAATACCACGGTCATCATTAAACCTGCGGTCATAAAGGGGTAATTCATACCTTCTCCTTATTGAGTAGTACTCAAGACAATATATGCCCATGGCGTTATGATTTTAGTTTAAATCCTAATTATTATCGTAATCTTTAGCTTGCTATATTTCACCAGGTAACGGCAGGGGAAAATGTTTTAGACGGAGGCTCCATGTTCAGCTATCGATCGCAACTTTAGATCCGTATCGCACTAATACAAAAGTGATGGGGTACAGCGCAGAAACTTGAACATAGGATTGTACTTTTTGGGTTAAGAGCGTACACGTTTCTTAATAACTTGAAGCAGTAAAAGCTGAAAATAGTCATAAGGGGCTTGCTCTCACTATGATCGCTCCTCTTGGACAGCCTCCTAGGCATTCAAATCCGGAATGAGTTTGCTCTCAAGCTTTAAAATCGCGTCTTTTAGTCTCAACTTTTTCTTTTTGAGTCGGCCCAGTTGTAGCTGATCAATATAGGGTACTTCTGTAAGATGGCGTATGGCATCATCTAAATCCCGATGATCGGTGCGCAATTCAAATATTTTTAGTTTTATTGCTTCTTGTTCGTCGATGAATTTCATGTCGTGAGAATTTTACGCAGTGATTAAAGCCTGTAGTATAACAAGCGCTGAAGCGCTTGTTCCGTAATGTGTCACAGCGCGCACGCAAACTCAGGTCGAAAGTGTTATACTTTTGATTTTATTATGTATTATTCTTTAGAGTCGGCCTCAACGTGAAACCTGTTTTTTCCTATCGTCCCTATTGGGCCAAGCGTTTTGGTGTGGCGCCCGTTTTGCCAACGTCACGCGAAGAAATGGATAACTTGGGATGGGATGCCTGCGATGTTATTTTGGTGACCGGTGATGCCTATGTTGATCACCCCAGTTTTGGCATGGCCGTGATTGGTCGAGTATTAGAAGCCCAGGGGTTTCGTGTCGGTATCCTTGCTCAGCCGGACTGGCAGTCTACTGAGAACTTTATGCATTTAGGCAAGCCGAATATTTGCTTTGGTGTCACCGCGGGTAACATGGACTCTATGGTCAATCGTTATACCTCGGATAAAAAGCGACGCAGCAACGATGCCTACACGCCAAAAGGGGAAGGCGGGCGTCGACCTGATCGTTCTGTTATTGTCTATGCGCAGCGTTGTCGCGAGGTGTTCAAGGATGTACCCATTATTCTCGGTGGTATTGAGGCCAGTTTACGGCGATTAGCGCATTATGACTATTGGTCAGATAAAATTCGACGCTCGATTTTGGTAGATGCTAAAGCGGATTTGTTGGTTTACGGTAACGGCGAGCGACAAATTGTTGAAATTGTGCATCGCTTGTCAAAAAAAGAACCTATAAAAGAGCTGAATGATATTCGAGGCACAGTGTTGTTACGTGATCATATACCCCAAGATTGGCAAGAACTGAGTGCCGAAAATTTAGGGCATATCGACTCCAGGCCGGTAACCCATCGCCCTGATTATATTCCAGCTAATATTCCAACGATGGCGTCGGTACAAACTACAAAACAGCAAGTCATCCGCCTTCCTGCTTTTGAAAAAGTGGCAGATGATCCTGTTTTATACGCGCATGCTTCCCGTGCTTACCATGGTGAAATGAACCCGGGTAATGCGCGTGCTATCGTGCAACGTCATGGACGAAAAGAAGTTTGGATGAATCCACCTGCGTTGCCATTGACTACGGCGGAGTTAGACCAAGTGTTTGAGCTGCCTTTTACACGTGTTCCCCATCCTGTTTATGAGCAGGCGAATATTCCCGCTTATGAAATGATCCGCTTCTCCATCAATATTATGCGAGGGTGTTTTGGCGGCTGTACCTTTTGCTCTATTACCGAGCATGAGGGTCGAATTATTCAAAATCGTTCTGAAAAATCGATTTTGAACGAAATTGAGACCATACGCGACACGGTACCGGGTTTTACCGGCATTATCTCTGATTTAGGTGGGCCAACGGCGAATATGTATCGCCTGGCGTGTAACGATAAAAAAATTGAAGCCCATTGTCGTCGCCCTTCTTGCGTTTTTCCAAAAATTTGTTCAAATTTAAATACCGATCATGCTCCACTCATCAAGCTTTATCGCAAAGCAAGAAAGCTCCGTGGTATTAAGAAAATATTGGTTGCTTCCGGTCTGCGGTATGATTTAGCTGTGCGTTCACCAGAGTATATTGAGGAGCTGGCCAGCCATCATGTGGGGGGTTATTTGAAAATAGCACCGGAACACACTGAGCCTGGCCCCTTATCTAAAATGATGAAACCAGAACTTTCTTCTTATTATACTTTTAAAAAATTATTTGATGAAGCTTCAAAAAAAGCAGGGAAAGAACAATACCTAATTCCGTATTTTATAGCGGCGCACCCAGGTTCTCGCGACGAAGATATGTTGCAACTGGCTTTATGGTTAAAAGAAAATAATTTTCGTCTTGATCAAGTGCAGAATTTTTTGCCTTCTCCTATGGCAGTGGCATCAGCGATGTATCACTCTAATAAAAACCCGTTGCACAAAGTAACAGAGAAAAGCGAAGTAGTTTGGACTGCCAAAGCAGCGACACGTCGCCGCTTGCATAAAGCTTTTTTACGCTACCATGATGCCAATAACTGGCCTATTTTACGTACAGCATTGCGTAAATTAGGGCGAGCAGATTTGATCGGTAATGGTAAGCGACATTTAATTCCATCATGGCAGCCGGCAGGCATGGAAAGAGGCACACCCAAAAGAAAAGTAAAAACGGTGAAGAAACCCGGGTACAGACGAAATAGAAAAAGCACCGGGGGAAATTGACAATAAGGAACGTGCTCGTTCCTAAGGGAAGAAACCAAATCTGCATTGCTCACAAGGTTCCCGCAATTCCGTGAGCAATGCGAACTGGCATCATGAAATTTTATTGTCGCGGCGTTTTACTCTCAACAGGTTCCTGTGCTTTAAAATGAGAACAGCTAAAGTGGTAGGCGACAAGAGCGCCCAATAGGCTTCCGATAAAAAATGCGAGTGTTACAGCTTCAATGAGATAGCTCAGCATCACGATACCCTCCGTTGAATGGTTTCAATCATAGAGAAGCATTAACGATGCCAATACTGTTTAATGCTCTGATAACGAGTTAGCTTATTGAATAATAATAATTATTTTTCTAGTGGGTGTGCGATGTTACATAGAGACATAAAGTTCTCAATGTCATCTATTTGACGCCGTAGTGCGTGTTTTTTTAGCTGTTTTTCCAAAATAGACGCACCCACGTCAGCCCGAATAAGAGCAATATACTGAGGAATGTAATGCTACCCCCGCCATTATTATTTTGAATAGCGGCCTCGGTTAACGTTGCTGAACCAGAGCTGACCGAGGATTGAATTTCGAGCACACCCTGACCCTCCGTGCCGGCCAGTAGTGTCGGCGGGGTGCTATCGACGAGGGTTAAACTGTTGATGGTGTTATTGGTGAGGCCATTGCTTAAGCTTACCCAACTATTGCCCGTATCACTTGATTTGTATACACCGTTATCTTGTGTGCCGACGTAAATCGTCGCAGGTGAAGTGCGATCAATCATGATGGCATTGATATTTACAATGCCATCGTTATCGTTACTGGCAAGGCCAGTATTGATTGCGAACCAGCTCATACCGCCATCAATACTCTTAAATAAACCACTGCCTCGTGTTCCTGCAAAAATGGTATTAGCATTGCCAGGTGTGATGGCCAGGGTGTAGATAAACTGATTAGTTAAGCCCACAGAGCTATTACTCCAGTTTGCACCTGAGTCTGTGCTAATAAAAATACCACTGGATGCCGTGCTACTTAGAAGGGTGCTCGTATTATCAGGGTCAATGGCAATGGCTTGGACAATAATGTTATGTTGACCCACAATGCCATTATTAATAGGTCTCCAGGTATTATCCAAAATGTTATTATTATTGAAATCCTCACCGTTATCTAGGGTACCGTCATTGTTAAGATCTTCATCGACTAAACGAAGGAGACCTGTTCTTGTGCCCGCGTAAATAATATGGGGCTGGTTTGGGTCGATAACAAGCTTACGTACGTCGGCATTACCTATTCCTGAAAGCAGGGCATTCCAATTTACGCCTCCATCGAATGTCTTAAATACGCCTCCGCTCTTCGTTCCAATATAAAGTGTCTCCGGAGCGCTGGGTGATATGACAATACTTTGAACACGTAAGTCAGAAATACCCGTATTAACAAAAAACCAATTTATTCCACCGTCTATTGTTTTCGCGATGCCACTATGGCGTGAACCCACATAGCGAATGTCAGAGTTTGTGGGATGAACAGCGACCTCGGTTATCGCGAAACTATTAATGCCATCATTGACAGCAACCCAGTTTACGCCGCTATCCGTACTTCTAAAAACACCCTCCGTTGTTCCTGCGAAAAGTTCGGCGGCATTATTAGGGTTAATGACAAGACTTAGCACGTTCATTTCAGTTGAAGATTCGGCCCATGTTGCGCCACTGTCTCTAGTAAAGAATAACCCGGTGCTGGTGCCCGCATAAACCGTCGTGGTGTCCTCTGGTAACATAGCAAGGATGCGGATGGTTTCTTCTGTTAAACCATTGTTTACAGGCGTCCAATTTGCCGCGCTATCTGTTGATTTTAAAATACCATCACCTTGTGTGCCAACATATAAAGTATTGCCATCACTGCTGATTGTTAGGGATCGACTGTTGAAAAATCGCAAGCGACGAACATTGCTCGCACTCACCTCTTCCAAACCATTATTAAGTTCTTCCCAGTCGGGTAATCCACCATTGAGGCTACGCCAAACGCCACCGCTGGCTGTGCCGACATAGACGGTATTACTATTATTAGGGTCAAGCTGGAGATCGTAGATGTCATTGTAATAGAGCCGGTTGGGTATGTTTGCCCTGTTGCCAACGACGCCCCAGGTGGCGCCGCCATCGAGACTTTTAATGACATTGCCGAAAGTGCCTGCATAGATAATATTTGAATTATTGGGATCAACTTGTATGGCATAGACATTGAGATTAATTAAACCGGTATTGATGGCGACCCAGGTATTACCTGAATCTATCGATTTATATATGCCATGTGTTGAGGTGCCGATATAAAGTGTAGTTGATAAGCTGGGATCCAGAGTAATGACTTGAATATCAAGTGTCGTCAGGCCATTATTAATTTCGCGCCAACTGGTGCCGCTATCTATGGAGCGAAAGAGGCCATTGTCTGCGCTGCCCGCGTAAATAATATTAGGATTTGTTTGATCTATGCTTATGGCTTGGATCATGCCTCCGTTTGGCCCAGATGCTGTCCAAGTATTGAGGCCAGCATACGCCGCTGAGGATACAAGAAGGTACAAAAATGTGGTAAGTGATGAGAAAATTTTCATTCTTTGGCGCGCCTGCTCTGTTTATAGGGGATGATCTTTGTGCGACGGTTCAATTGTTACCCCGATTCTGCAAGTGATGGTCTTTTCGAAAGACAAGCTTTTGATTCATATAATAAATGATAACGTTAAGTGGAACTTTTCTTGTTGTTTTCGAAACGTTTCATCTCTTTATCCGGATCAAGAGCTTGTTCTGAGTCCGTGCGAACTCTTGCAAGATTTAGGTATTATTATACAAAATCGCTAGTAATACAAAGTAGAGTGGTTTTTTTGACTAAGGGAAGAGAAGCATGGATATCCTTTCTAAAAATATAGTAATAATGACGATTATTGTGTTAGGTGCGGGGGCAACAAGCCTGGCTCAAGAAAATCTGACAGGTCAGGTGTCCAGAGCTCAATTTACCAGCGCGATCATCGATAGAGAACCGATAGATTCTGTGCTAATGCTGAAAAATGATATCGACAAAATTTATTATTTTTCTGAACTCGTCAATTTAAAAGGGAAACAAGTTATCCATCGCTGGGAATATAAGGGCAAGATGATGGCAGAGGTTAAATTTAGCGTAACGTCTAATCGCTGGCGGGCTTATTCTAGTAAGATATTATCACCTCAATTAACAGGGGAATGGTCGGTGATTGTCACAAATGACGCAGGATGGCCACTTAAGACCAGTTTATTTGAATATGGTGAAAAAACGATACTCGAATAAACACGTTGCTCAAGGTGTGCCGGAACCTGGATCGCTTGCTTCGGGTGTCCAGTGTGCTAGGGGAATTACGCTGGCTTCTGGTTGTTGTCGTCTTATGCGCACTATTGAGGTTGATGACGTCTCAGTGGGCATTGTTTGAGCTGAACCCTCCGTTGTCGTCGGTGCATTTGAATTCGTAGGTGTTATTTCTATGTCAACTGGCGTTGGTAGTCGTGCGTTTTTCAACTTTAATTTTCTTTTAAATTCGGTCTCCGCCTCTTTTTTACTTTGTTTTAGCGCGGTTTGTTTTCTTTTCAGGTCGATATCCCGGGGTTTTTTTTGTTGCTTTTCTTTAATTATGGCGGTTGTTTGGGTGCTCTGTGTACTAAACGTCATGGCCTGATTTATCAGGTCGTTAGTGTCTTGTATTATTGAATTTGTAAATACACTTAATTTGTCTTTAAAAAACTGTTTTTCATCAGCATAGAAAGCAAACGAATAAAGGCCAATAAAAATTAAAGTTATTATTGTACCAGTAACGGCATATTTAAGCCGCTTATTTTGGTTTTTTGTTTTTTTCGGTGCGGTATTAGTCGACAACGTTGGGCTTGTATGTACCACAGTACGTGCGATGTGGGGTTGTTGGGAACTAAAAGATTTTTTCTTTTCAGTTAGTGTAATTTCTTCATGAGCCTCCAAAAGTTGATCAATTTTTGGATCGGATCGATAACCGAGCATGTTTTCCCAGAGCGTGACGTCATCAACCCACCCGTGTTCTGGCTTTTCATGACCCTTTTTTTCTTCCGTCATACCAGGCTCAAGCAAAGGTGTCGAAGTCCAGAGTCGACTTTCTTCTATAGGGTGATCCGTTTTGTTTGTACTCTCAATAGCCGCCTCGATATCGGAAAGACTTTCCAATTGAGCCTGGATGTTGGCGATTTCAGATTCGATGTCGATATCGACTTCCTCGAACGCATCTTCATTCGTGACTAAAGCAAAATGAGAGGGTGCCTGAGTATTTGATTGTTTATTCCTGGGCGATTTAAGTGTTTTTTGGAGAGCAATGCCTCCTTCAATATACTCTGCAGAAAACCCCTCTTGGGTAAGTATAAAAGCGGCTGTAGAACTGGTTTGACCATTATCACAATATAAAATATATTTTTGATTAGGGTGTAGATTTTGTATATTGCTGCGAATCAACATAAGAGGAATGTTGATGCTGTTTTTAAGTCCATTGCTTGAATGTCTTTCCTTCGAACGAACATCAATAAGAACTTTATTTGAAGCGGTGCCAATAAGTGCCTTTTCATATGAAATAGGTTTAATAATAGGCGATACGATCAATGACATGAAAGATTCGGCGGATAAACGCATGACACTACCTGTTTCAAGCATAGTGACGGTTGCATTACGTTGTTGATGGCTGATAATCGCATCTTCACCAAAGCCTTCGCCCGCAGAGACAACAGCTAAATTTACATTTTCATTATTGCTTCTCCGTGTGACATTTCCACGTCCTTCTTTAATAATGTAATAGTGGTTTGCTTTTGCGCATTGTGTCACGATATTTTGACCGCCACGAACGGGAATTTCTTGTAATTGGGCGACAAATTGTTGTAAGTTTGCTGCAGGCAGCCTTAAGTAGGTGCCAGACTTAAGGAACCGCTTCAGCCAGGATGCATTGTGAATTACAGCGCGTTCGTGACTTTTGATGTGATTCGAAATAGTGTTATTAAGTGTCATAATACGGTTCAATCTTCACCTAATTATAATGAGATTATTTGTCTCTCGTCCATCAGGGTTAACGGCGTAGGATAAGCTGTCTTGATAACAGTAAGCAGGAAGATGTCCGGAGTGTTACGTCATTCACAAAGTGATTGTGATAGGGTTGGCATTTTAAATACCAGGCAATTTTCAGTAACGATCATCGAAGAAAATTTCGTGTACGCCCCTTAAGAGAATTCATCATAACGACTAATAGGGAGTGAAACCCTGAAAATTTCTCAAAAAGCACGCGCATTAGGCCAATTCAGCAAGGGCTAAAGTTTATTGCCTCAGTTATTATCACCCTGGGTTTAGGCGTGCGCGAGCCTAGGATGTCAATGACGTGTATGAGAAAAGTAATGATTGGAAGCAAGCAACGTTTGTTGAATCGATAGATTTGCAGAAGATTCTCTAGCGATGACCACCGTGGGTTGGGTCGCCCTCATCGCTGCCGCTTTGCTCGTACACAGAAACCTGCGCCAAATGACTTGAGCAAAGAAGTGTTTTCCAATATCAACTTAAAAAGTGCGTCTCTATTCCTTTATTTTTTTGGTGAGTGTCACAGGATGTGACTGGGATATACCACATCCTACAATAGCCTCATTATTGAGGTTGCCTATGCAACCTCTTCTCTGTTCTGTTTTTCCGTGTAATTTTTTATCGCTTCTTTGATGGCATCTTCTGCCAAAACAGAGCAATGTATTTTGACGGGTGGCAATGCCAGCTCTTCTGCAATATCTGTATTTTTAATTTGTTGAGCTTCTTCAATCGTCCGTCCCTTTACCCATTCCGTTAACAGAGAGCTTGACGCGATCGCTGAGCCACAGCCATACGTTTTAAAACGAGCGTCTTCAATGATGCCAGACTTACCTACTTTGATTTGCAAGCGCATGACGTCACCACAAGCGGGTGCGCCGACCATACCAGTACCGATATTGGCATCGTCTTGGTTAAATGTCCCCACATTGCGGGGATTGTCGTAATGATCAAGAACTTTATCGCTATATGCCATGGGTTTCTTATCCTATGCTGATGATGTATTTTTGGGTAGAAATCACCTTATGCCGCACTAGCCTGGTTGGCCGCTATTGCTTGAGGGGTCGCGGGTGCTGGAATGTCGTTGTTTGTCAGTATGTCTTCATCAGCAACACTATTCGATATCACCGCGTTTGATGCGACCGCTTCTTCTAAAGTAATATCATTGAGATAATTATAGATGCGAGAACTCAGTTGAGACCAAATTTGATTGGCTTCTTCATTGGCACCTGATTTAGGTGTTAAATTCGTATTGCTGTCAACGGTTGAAACGATTTGTGCAATAGAGATTTCATTGGCTTGTTTCGCGATTCGATACCCGCCACGTGGACCCCGGACTCCAGTTACCAGGCCTGCGCCACGAAGCCTAGAGAACAGTTGTTCCAGATAGGAGATTGAAATATTTTGAGATAGAGAAAGTTCAGCTAGAGGTAAAAGTCCTTTTTTTTCGTTCAAAGCAAGTTCTATCATTGCGATCACTGCGTAACGGCCTTTAGTCGAAAGTTTCATTTTTATCCCCTATTAGGGTCTGTAACCCTGTTGAATTGATGTTTCAAGCAAGTTAACCTCTGATTAATTCACTATGAATGCTGTGTTAAGTCTAGAGTACTTGACAAAAATAGTCAAGATACGATGTAAAATAATTATACTATTTCTGGGGTAACCCGTAAAGCAATGATTATTAGTGAAATTGTTTAGTTAAGCATTAGATTAAGGAATGTGTCGGCTTCCTTGTTGTCCTATAGCTAGGGTTGGCTTACACAATAACGGTGTGGTTATGATTGAGGTAGTGAAATAGATGTTGAATGGAATACAATTTGGAGCCTTACTTCTATTATTGTTGGCGGTTGAATGGGTCGCAGCGGAGCCGGTTTCTCCCTTGATTTTGGTGTATTCCAGTAACCTGGACGGAGAATTGGAGCCTTGCGGGTGTTCCGAGTTCGGCAACCAGGGCGGCCTGAAACGGCGAGCCAGTGTGATTGCTGATTTGCGGAAAGAACATAAAGATCTTTTTCTGGTTTCAGGTGGCGGTTTATTGGCCAGTCATACTGCGAACGACAAATTGATCAGTCAATTCATATTAAAGGGCTTCGCGCTTTTAGATTATGATGCCGTGGCAGTACAGTTCAATGATCTGGCTTATGGGCTAGATTTTTCACTGCAAGTAAAAAAATTCCCTTGGGTGCTAAGCAATAGTGAGCAGGGATATTTTGCTCAGGAACAGCTTTTCGAGCGGAATGGAAAAAAATTAGCCGTGTTCTCTTGGTTTAATGTTGACTCTATCCCCCCTGCGGTTCCGTTACAGGAAGCATTGTCCTTGAGCCAATCCACCGTTGCTTTTGATGAGCAATTACAAAAAGCTAAAAATAAGGGCTATATCACGTTTGTTACAACGACGATGCCTTGGTCCACAGTACAAAATAAGCTGCCATTGGATAACGTAGATATTGTGTTGGTGAAATCGGCTTATGAAGAATATGGCGAACCTTTCATGGAGAACGGAACTTTGGTTCTTCAGGCCGGGTCGAGAGGGATGCGCTTAGGCCAGGTAAATTTGACAATTAATAATGCCCGGATTGTAAGTTATAAACATCAAATACGACCTATGCCTCCGGCCGTGCCAGATGCTGCATCTATGCAGGTTTGGTATGATGCTTATAATGCTGAAGTTAAAGCCGCCTATCAAAAATCAGTCGTATTACGCAAGGCAAGGCGCTCAGGTGAGGCTGATTACATCGGTGCTAATGCGTGTAAAAAATGTCATATTGATGAATATAAAATATGGCGTAGCAGTCGTCATGCCAAAGCGTATGGTTCGTTATCACGTGTTAACAAGGCTTTTGACCCCAGTTGTATTGGTTGCCACACGGTTGGTTTTACAAAAGAGGGGGGCTTCATTGATAGTGATGTGACATCCCATTTAAAACATGTACAGTGCGAAGCTTGTCATGGTGTCGGGCAAGCTCATGTTAAGTCGGGTGGGCAAACTAAGACGGGATATTCTGACTGGCCGAAAAAGAAGGTTTGCGCGCAGTGCCATGTTCCTAAACACAGCCCTGAATTCGATTATAAGCAATATTGGCCTAAAATTGCTCACTGAAAAATCGGGATAAAACTCAGGAAATAGTCGTTTGTATTTCGAAATTTGGTGATCGAAGAGCAAACCAGAACGGGGTGCTAGATGGCAAAGCGTCTTTCATGCGCATTCTGATAACCATCCTTGGTGTGCCGTCCTTGGCACATTGTTCCTACACGCCATCCTTGTACAGTAGCGTCCCGCTACTGCCGTATTTAGACTATGTGTACTCGCTTGAACCGTCGCCTAAGGTTCTTGTTGGGTCAATGTTTGCACGGTTTCGCTTGATAACTGGTCACAGCTATCAATGTAGGCGGGTATTGTACCCTCATTAATCTGCAATACGCCCTCTTCTGAGTATTGGCATGAATTCGTATTTTCTAAATCGGTTAATGTCAGTATGCTAGTTTTGTCATTATACCGTGCATTGAAGTAACCGCCAACAAATAAATCATAAACCATACCGCCACCTGAAATCATCGAAGGCTGTGTTTTCACCTGATTTATTATTTGTACTGCATTTTTGTCCATCGCCGGGGTTAATATCGTCTGTTTTTCCTTTGGTAGAGCGCAAGCACTGAGCAATATTACAATGCCGAAATATGCGAATTTGGAGTTATTATTATTTTTCATTTTAGTATCTCCCCTTTATCTGGTTGTCGCCTATTCTAACTCGTAGAAGAGGAAAGCACCAAAACCACCATAAAACATTATTATTTTAGATGCTATTGTAGGTGCGCAGACCACAGGTTTTTTATCATCAAGCCGTTGGCTATCGATAATACCTGTAGCAATTAGACCCAGAGCTCCAGGGCGTTAGATTCGACTAAGGTACGCAATACATCACCTTGAGTAATCATACCGATCACTTGTGTGTTTTCCTCAATAATGGGGATGGCACCTATGCGTTGCTTTATAAATAGTCCCGCAAGCTCATGAAGGCGAGTGTCAGCAGAAGCAGTGAGAACGCGTTTACTCATGAATGTCTCGAGTGTTGTTGCCAATGGAGAAGGCGCGCTGGCTTCAGCTCTGTACCCAGAGGTTAAATATTGAAGTAAATTTCTTTCCGAAATCAGGCCTATTAACTGCTTGACCTCCATCGTTACAATCGGAAGGTGATGAAATTCATAATTTTGCATCACTTCTAGTGCATTTTCGATCGTGTTACTACTTGTTAGTGTGATGACGGGGTGCGACATGATTTCTGCGGCGGTGATGCTGTCAGTTTTTTTAATGAGCTCATTTGTTTCTTTATAGGCTTGTGTTGCCGAGGTTGCCGCTCGTTTATGGTTCGGGTTATTTTGGTCTGACTCTGGGTCATTAATATCATTTTTGGTTTCGATTTTCTGAATTTTTCGGAGGCCTGTTGGCCGTAGTAATTTTGTGACATGAAGGGTATCTTGAAGACCGGGACCAACAATAGTAAACGTCATGAAAGCGATTCCTTTGAATAATGATGGCTAAACATCTCAATTAACCGGCTGCTCGTACGTTTAAAGGGAAATACCAGGCGATTTCCAGTATAAAGTTCATTTGGCTGTTGTTGTCCACTGGCAATAAGTAAAACCCGATTGTCGTAAAGCGCATCAATAAGCTGAATAAAGCGATTTGCAATATCGTCTGCCGAACTATCCATCTGAGGAATGTTACTGACGATGACCGTGCTAAAAATTGCGCTTATTGCCAAATAATCTGCAGCAGCACGAGGAGTACAGCAAATCGCATCAAAATGAAACCAAATAGTATGGTCACTCTGCCCTAAAGTATTTATATTGCGGTTATTTATATTAAGAAGCGCTTCTACAGGTTGTTTGTTTCCGGATAATGCGATAAAACGTAGCATCAGGTTACGCTCAGAATTTGAGCTAAGAGGCGTAAAATATCGATGTGGTACTACCGTGGCGTTTAATCTGTAATCGATGTCACTGCCGATCAGAACTTCTGTTGTATTTTCTTTTATCAGCTCAATAGCAGGTAAAAATCGCTGCCGTTGCAAACCATTTTTATATAAGTCATCAGGGCGAATATTTGAGGTAAAAACCAAAGTGACATTTTGTTGCTTTAATGCCTCAAGCAAACCAGCAAGCAACATGGCATCGGCCACATCATCGACTTGAAACTCATCCAGGCATAAAACACGCATCGACGGAGCCAGTTGTTGTGCAACCAAACGTAGTGGATTTGCGTTTTTCGAAAAATATTTCAGGCGATGATGCACCTCTTGCATAAAACGTTGAAAGTGCCATCTTTGCTTTTCAGAAAAAGGCAATGAAGCAAAAAAGTTATCCATTAAATACGTTTTACCGCAACCGACACCTCCCCACAAATAAATGCCTTGAATCGATGGGTTTGTTGATATTGTTTTGTTAAAAAAAGAGAAAAATGAATTATTTTCGTGGGTTGGTGGCCGTTTAAGCTGGTGGTAAAGAGTTTGCAGATGCTCTATCGCATTGATTTGTTCTGGATCACATTGATAGCCATGGAGTTCTAAATCTCGCTCATAACGTTCTTTTGGACTCATGAATTCGTGCAGGAAATCGCAAAATAAACCCAAGGTATGATCTGAATACCCAAGACTATGTAATAGCCTTTACAACATTTATAGTGCAACAATGCGCGTACAACAATGACAGCAATAGTCAAGCCTAACAAAACGCCGGAAGCGGCTAATAAGGCGATATTTGCCGTTACAAAATTCCAATATACACCGGGAGAAAAGAGGGAGTCCAAGCTTTCGGTCAGCAGCGTTTTATTGCGCACTGCATTGACAACCAATTGTGTACATAAAAAGCCAAGGCTAGTGAGTGTCGTTAACAAAAAATAGAACCAACTCACCATGCCATAAGACTGCTTTGGCGCGGCTTCAGTGAGCATAGCGAGGGGCTATATCTATATTAAACCGAGTTATGCGCTTGAGTGCGCATTGAAAAATAAGGTCATTATTCATTGTTCATAATTATAGCTTGGCAAAATAACATTACAATGGAAAATAATGTTATATACCCGTGGCGTTATAAATTTATGTATTTACCCATACACCCACATCTCATTTCCGGCTTTTTCTCAATAAAAACTTGGTTTAGCACACTAGGCCTGCGTTTCGCTAGGCGAAAAACAGTCGGATCTTCGTCCAACTGAGTTTTTAAGGGTAAACAGTTCAGTTCGTAGTTGGCGATTGTTGTTTACGAAGTGCTCGGATAAAAAATCTTGCGGGATGAACAGCATGGTAAAGTGCGGTGCTAAGTGCTAGCGGAGTGTTATTAACAAGGTTAGCTATAAGTTCAGCTGTAATAGCTGCCGTTGTTAACCCACGCGAACCCAGGCCAGAGGCAATATAGAGTCCGGGATGGTATTGTGCTAATGGGTATACGCTGGGTTTTTTGCCAAGTCTGATATCTTGATAAGCGAGTTGATAAAAGGCCTCATTTGCAACTGGACCTACAATGGGAAGTCGATCCAGAGTGGTTGCTCTAATAGCGACTCGTCCATCTTGTACCGGCTGTTGATCTGCAATCAACCCGGGTAAATGCTGTTGTAGTGTTCTTGTATTGTCATCATGGTCTGCCTGCCTGAGTATAGCGACGTTATCACCAGGGGCGTAGCTTGCACCACAGACCAGTTCATTTTCTGTTAAAGGAATAACATAACCCCCGTAGCAAATCGCTTTAAGTAATGTTGGGGGGTGACCAGATTGCCGTAGGTAACTAATTTGGCCGCGCGAAGGTGTAATAGGAAGATGTTGCGTTTGCCAAAATTGATTGGCAGCAGGCCCGTTACAAATAACGACAACTTCAGCCTTATAGCTTTGCTTCTGGGTAATCACTTGCCACGTATGATCGGCTTGCTGCTGTAGATCTAAAACAGTGTGATTACAGGCAATATGGATTGTGGGACAGTCTTCCAGGAGGGTTTTACATAGCTGAGCTGGCGCTAACCAGCCCGCTTGTGGGTAGTAGAGCGCCTCTTTTTCCAGCGGCACACCTGCGAGTCGAGACGCAGATTTTGTTGTAAGATATTGCACCACTTGTTTATTTAAATCGAGTTTAGCCAGTTGGGTGCCACGTTGCTGTCCAACAAGTTCTAAAATTCCGTCAGGGTGCCACTCCAGAGAAGGTTGGCGAGCCTGAATACCTTGCAACCATTTTATAGTATAAAGGAATGCGCTGAGATGAAATTGAGCGTAATCATCCATATTCAGAGTGAGTTTCGGCATGACGATACCCGCTTTATTTCCTGAAGCTTGCGCAGCAATATGATCTTCTTGCTCAAGAAGTGTTGCTTGCCATCCTGACTGGCACAGGGTATGAGCCATACTGACCCCAGCTATTCCTCCGCCAATAATGATGGCTTTTTTTCGATCAGGAACAGCTATTTTGGGCGGATGAAACCAGGGTGCGGATGATATTACGCTACTTGCTTGATTAAAGTGGCCACACAGTCGCTCTCGTTTTTCGTGTCCCGTAACTTTTTTTACAGTAAAACCAGCCTGTTGCAAGTTTCGCCGAACCTGCCCTGCTGCTGTATAGGTGCTAAAGCTCGTACCGGGATGGCTTAATCTGGCTATTTCCTTGCATAATTCTGCGCTCCACATTTCAGGGTTCCGATTGGGTGCGAAACCATCCAGGTACCAGGCATCAACTTCAGTGGAAAGCTGGCTATACATCTCTGTTGCATCACCGATCATCAGAGTTAGTGATATTCGATTCTTGACTAATTTAGAACGATGAAAGCCGGAAATGTTGACGGGATAGACTTGCAACAAAGCACGAGTATAAATATCAAGCTCTGGCCATTGGCTTAAGGCTTTTTTAATACTGCGTTTAGATAGCGGGTACTTTTCTACAGAAATATAGTCAAGTTGCGCATGCTGTGGTGCCGTTTTGAGCCATAGAGCTATCGTCGCCACGAAGTTCAGACCGGTGCCGAATCCAGTTTCAGCGATAACAAAATGTTGTTGATTCAGGCAGCGCTGAGGGAGCTGGTTCCCTAAAATAAATACGTTTTCTGTTTCTGCCAATCCATCAGTTGTTGAGTAATAAACATCTTTGAACTGCGTACTTTCAGGTGTATTGTGGCTCCATTTTACATTTTCTTGTGTGCTCACGAGTCTATCGTAATTTTTGTATCTAACCTTCGACCTCCAACTGTATTTTTTAGATTTAACGCAGAGATGCCGGCATTTTGATCGTTCGTTCTTGCATAGGGCCGCTTCCTGGTGGCGCCGCCACACTTTTATATACGGCCTCAACTTGTTGTATTTCGCCATAGCGAATGCTGAGCATGCTGTGACGCGCACTATCATTTTCTCTGAAAGCATGTAAGCCTACGGAAAGATAAGCAACATCAGCATTATTGTTTCTCCGCGTTTGAATCTTAAAGCGCAGGATCTGACCCTTTACAACTTCATTAAAAGTAGTTTCTTTTTCTACAGACAATAATTCCATATTTTTATAAGGTGCTACCGTTATTTTGACCTGTTGTAATGAGGTTAGAGCAGTGACTTCCAGCAGAGTTGTGGTCACATTGTTCTCTGTTGATTCTATAATATAGTCTAGCTGCAACGGCACTGAAGATTTTTTTGCATAGGCTAGCGATGTAAACAAACACAGAACAAGACTCATCAGTATGGTACCTAAAGTGATTGTCGAATTTTTTTTATTCATCACACTCTCCAGGTGTTAGTGACATTTGAGCAGTGAACGTTGTACCCGCATACTTACTGCCCACAGCAAGACTACCGGATTGTCCTGCATCAAGGTTAATGCGATATAGCTCATTTCCGCCCAATCCTGAGCGATCAATGAGATTCGCTTGCGTTGGCACATAGATAAAAACATCACCTAACTTTGGTATTATTTTGATAGTGTAGCATCCCTTTGAGGGTGCACTATATCTAAAAAACAAGCGGTTATATAATTTATTATTGGCTTTGTTTCCGATTCGACCGTAGATCTCCCAAGTTTGTAATTCATCTCCATCGATATCTTGCTCTACACGAGTGCCATCACTTGACAATACGGTATATATTCGTTGTGAGTAGGCTTCATATTGATCACCATCGTGAATATTTTCGCTCGAAGCCAACTGGCGTACACCGGACTCATCAATATTATTAAGTGTAAGCAAAGCATCAAGAAAACTAAAAATAGAAGTAAAAGCTAATGAAGTTTTGTGTTTACCGACTAAAGCATTATAAATTGGCGTAAATCCTAATTGCAGGTTTTCATCGGTTGAACGATCATACAAATCATACAAGATTTCGTGAATGGAGGCTTCGGAATAAAAACCATCCATAGGTATACCCGAAGCGACACGAGCAGAACCCGGTCTCGAATTAGCGTCCACGTCAATACTAATCGCAATCATCTTTTGCTGATCACCATTAGAATCAAGATAAAGAGGATCATTGAGCACCATAGCAGAAAAGGCATTCCCCAAACCTTCAGAAAAGGCGACTGTTGGATCCAGAATATCATCTAATCCATGTTGACCGCCCAGTGTGTCAGAACGACTAAATACATGTTCAAAATAATGAGCCCACTCATGGGCAACGACATGCGAATCATACTCATCTGTATCGACTCCCGCAGCACCGAGAATATAAATTTGGCGATCAGAACTGTAGTAAGAGGTTCCTATTTCCCCTTTGTCTACGCGACCGAAGAAAGGGATATTACGTTCGCTCCAATTCACCAACAAAGTAGGGAAGAGTACATTGCTATTTGCTGAGCGCACCAGTTTTTGGGATTCATATAGAGTATCAAGAATTGCAAAAGGTGCCGCAGCGCGAACGCCTGAATACTGCTGCCCATCCCAGCCTGAATCTGCATTAAAGTCTTGTTGAAGATCGGTCGTACGGACACGAACCGGCATAAACAAAGTGTATAGCGCCTGTTGTTGTGTGTTATCAACCACTTTAGTATCGGGGTTTTGTGGCGTACCTAACGCCGCTTTGACGACAATGACGACACTATTTTCAGGTACGACCTGAAATTGATACACGCCCTCGCTGGAGGTATTGGTTTGACTTAAAACAAGGCCATCAGTCGACTGTAACTCCACCACCGCACCACGTATCGGCAATTCAGTCGGCATACTATAGTCAAGCCCGGTTTCGGGCTTGACTGAATAGGATGTATAGGTTGCTTTGCCACTTAACGTTACGCTTGCGTCAGGCGCGACGGTTGATGCTTTTGGTTCCTCAACTAAGTTCGTATCACCGTTGCCACCACTACCACCACCACATGCGACAAGAAGGAGCACTAAAATAGTAAGCAGCCACAACGACAACATTTTTTTTACGAGGAGGGTAGATGAAGACCATAAACCCATCAATAAATTTACTCTCGCCATGCATTACTTCCACTTCTTACTTTTACATAATGGGAGTGTTCGTGTCATCGTCAGAAAGCAATTTCAGATTCTATACGTTAGACGCGACCACTATTAATTTAATTGTGTAGTTTAGATTTGCCCGCAGATTTTTTATAATTTCCACTATTGTCTCAAATATGAGACATAAATTCAAGGGGCTATCTGTTTTTGAGTCGCTTTCTTGCCTTTTCACTCTAACTAAAACTATATCGGCATCAAAATATAAAAGTTTTGTCACTTTCAACGAACAGCGACAATGAACCTAATAAAGTATATTAGCAGGGGTAGATAATTATTTTTTTAGGCACCCCTTGAAGATCAGCGCTGAAATGGCGGATTCAAGGGGTTAATTGAATAAGTAATTTCACTTTTTGCCAAGGTCGCAGCCAGCGCGTCTCTCTATAGAAACATAATCGCGTAAACTCGTGCCTTCGTATAACTGACGTGGACGTGATATGCGTTGATCTGGGTCTGAGATCATTTCCATCCACTGCGCCACCCAGCCCACAGTTCGCGCAACGGCAAACATCACCGTGAACATATTTGCGGGTATGCCAAGAACTCGGTAAATAATGCCAGAATAAAAATCGACGTTGGGATATAAGCTACGTTCTTTGAAATAATCGTCGGTTAGCGCCACTTCTTCCAGTTTTTGTGCTAATTCAAATAAAGGGTCATCTTCTTTCCCCAGTTTAGCCAGCACTTCATGACACATTTGACGAATGATGGTTGCTCGCGGGTCATATTCTTTATAGATTCTATGGCCAAAGCCCATCAGCCTAAAGGGGTCTGATTTATCTTTGGCTTTGGCTATATATTTTTCTATCTGGCTGGCATCGCCAATTTCATCAAGCATATTAAGAACCGCTTCATTCGCACCGCCATGAGCCGGCCCCCATAATGCAGTAATACCTGATGAAACACAGGCAAAAGGATTAGCCGAAGAACTTCCTGCCAAACGAACCGTCGAAGTACTCGCATTTTGCTCGTGATCTGCATGCAGTATAAAAATTAAATCTAATGCACGCTCGGCAACGGGATCTATTTGATAGTCTTCACTGGGAACAGAAAACATCATGTGCAGCAGATTGCCACAATACCCCAGTTTATTTTTTGGGTACGTAAAAGGCTCTCCAGTTGAGTGCTTATAACTCGCCGCCGCAATGGTTGGCATTTTTGCAATCATGCGCAAGGCCGCCAGCTCTCTATGCTCCGGGTTATTAATGTCCAGAGAATCATGATAAAAAGCAGAGAGTGAACCAAATACGCCGACCATAACGGCCATGGGGTGGGCATCGTGATAAAAACCCTGATAAAAACTTTTTAGGCTTTCATTGATCATGGTATGACGGCGAATTAAAGCCGTAAATCGTTCCAGCTCTGAGACGCAGGGTAAATCACCATATAACATGAGATAGGCCACTTCGATAAATGAGCTTTTTGCAGCGAGTTGCTCAATCGGATAACCTCGATAACGTAAAATACCAGCATCACCATCAATGTAAGTGATTTTGCTACGGCAACTCGCCGTTGACATAAAGCCGGGGTCGAATGTGAAATACCCCGTCTCTTTATAAAATTTGCTGATATCAATCACCGGTGGGCCAACTGTTCCACGCATCACGGGCAATTCTATACTTTTTCCGGTCGCGTTATCAGTAAACGTAACTGTATCTTTTTTCATTAACGTTCCTTGCGTGCTTAAGTTTAGGCGATTTTTTTACAACTCCTGATCAGAGTTCATATGGGTAATTTCGTTGCGCTACACCGGATTCAATCGCCGCTTTGGCTACGGCTGCTGACACTCGTTTTCGTAATCGGGCATCAACCGGCTTAGGAATAATATACTCTGAACCAAATTGCAACTGCGATAATCCGTATGCGGCTAAGACTTCCTGTGGTACGGGTTCTTCAGCAAGTTGACACAAGGCATGAACCGCCGCGATTTGCATCTGCTGATTAATCATCGTCGCCCTGACATCCAAAGCACCCCGAAAAATAAATGGAAATCCGAGAACATTATTAACCTGATTGGGGTAATCACTGCGACCCGTCGCGATAATCAAGTCATCGCGCACGGCTTTGGCAACGGCAGGCGAAATTTCTGGATCCGGGTTAGATAAAGCAAAAACGATAGGGCGATCAGCCATACTGGCCACCATCTCTGCTGAAACCAGGTTCGGACCGGAAACCCCTAACAAAATATCAGCACCAAGCAGCGCGTCCGCTAAAGTACGACATTCTGTATTTTTCGCAAATTTTTGTTTGAACTCATTTAGATCATTGCGCCCAGTGCGAATGACACCTTGACGATCCACCAAGGTAATGTGCTTTGCTGACATCCCCATCGCTTTCAACAAATTGAGAGAAGCAATGCCTGCAGCACCCGCGCCAATGACAACAATTGTCACATCTTTTATCGATTTTTTCTGCACTTTTAATGCGTTTAATAAACCTGCTGCAACGATAATTGCCGTGCCGTGCTGATCGTCATGAAATACGGGGATATTCAAACGTGCTTTTAGTGCTTTTTCAATATAAAAACAATGTGGTGCAGCAATATCTTCTAAGTTAATCCCACCGAAAGTAGGAGAAATGGCAACCACAGTATTAATAAAATCATCTGCAGATTTGGCGTCTACTTCAATATCAAATACATCAATATCAGCAAATTTCTTAAACAATACACTTTTGCCTTCCATCACGGGTTTACTGGCTAATGCACCCACGTTCCCCAAGCCTAAAACAGCGCTACCATCCGTAATGACAGCGACCAGATTTCCTTTGGCCGTATATTGGTAAGCTGCTTCAGGGTCTTTGGCAATTTTACGCACGGGTTCGGCAACACCTGGAGTATAAGCCAGCGACAAATCCCTCTGTGTTTCACAGGATTTAGTCATTACTATCCCTATTTTACCGGCGGGGGGGCGGGCATGATATGCCAATGTATCCTTAGCTAAATCGTTTTCCATCAGCTATCCATATTTATAAAATTCATTTGTAACTCTTCAGCTCACCCCTGAAGTCCGCCCTTTCATCATTTACCCTCCAAAGGGCACCTAGAAAAAATGATCATTTATCCTTGTAAATTCACATTTTTTGACTTGAGCTGGCAGATTTCAGCGGCAATCTGAGCAATTACTGCTAACTCTAACTACTCGTTAGAGTAGTTACATCCGTTTTATTATAAGCGGATGGGTAATTCTAATTTGTAGTTGTTTATTATACCGATAAACTTGTCCCTGAACCTCAACTTTGCTGCCTACGAAGGCATGCAATAAGCCCTGATTAAAATACTTCATATGAGCTTTAGAAATATATAACTGTAAAGGGCCGTCCATTGATAGAAGCGCCCCGGACTTAAAACATGTAATTTGTACAATTTGACCATATAAACGAGTAAAACCCACAGTATCGCGTTTGAGGTTGCCAACATATTTCAGTTGATTTTCCTTCAGGCTCCATATCCCTTTTTGTAAATTGCGAGCTCTATTTTCAGCGTTCATCAAACATTCTATCTTGTCCACGTTGGGTGGAAAAACAAGTGTCGTTGCCAATCCTGCTCTGAGTAGCTGCTCTTCAACATTACGCCCATCTGGTAAATATAGATGTGCTAATGTTCGTCCATATTTATCGAAACGTTCTGTTTCATATTGCAAAGCAATGTTGTTATTTTTAGTGAACAATGCACGCAACCTTGTCGTAGCCTGTCTTGAAAACGGTTCCGCGACCTGGCTGTGTTTTGCCCGCTCTGGTGCGTCAATGCCAATTAATCTGACGACCCGCCCATCATGCAACTTAACAGTATCGCCATCATAAACATAGGATATTTTTGACCATTCATTAATTTCAGAGGCGCGACAGCCCAATTCCACACTGAAAGCAGACGATAAAGGAAGGAGCGTAAAGAGTAATAATCTACAGGCAAAAAAAAGGCGTCTATAAAAGACGCCTTCCGAATTCAATATCGTACTGCCCAAATTTCTAATGTTATTTGATACCATACTTTTGACGGAACTTATCAACCCGTCCTGCGGTATCCAACATTTTCTGCTTGCCGGTATAAAACGGATGGCACTGTGAACAAACGTCAAGTTGCAAATCACGCCCAGCGGTAGATCGAGTTTTAAATGTATTGCCACAGCTACAGGTCACAGCAATTTCATTATAATTTGGGTGTATATCGGCCTTCATCGCAAAACCCCTAGATTCTTCATAAATAAAAACAGGCTATTATAACTGTATTAATATAAATATTCAAACTTAGGATTAACGAGAAGATCAACTACGTCACACCCTCGGTCACACATTCATTTTTTACACCTGAATGTGTCTTTGAGCTTAGATAGACTTGGCATAATAACTACTATTAAAAATGGGGTCGTTCATCATTTCTTTAGCGAGCACAGCATGAAAAGGTTCTGAATTCATAATAATTAAGGCGTTAATTGATTGTGATACACCAACTTGAAGGGTTCCTGCTTAACCTGGCGCCTCTTTTTTCGGAGGAAGTCATACCTACAAAAGCAAAATGGCGGCCACTAAAACGGTGGTTTCTATTATTTCCAGCAAAGCACCCGCGACATCGCCGCTCATTCCACCGAGGCGGCGTATTGCCATGTTGCGTAACAAAGCGAAAATAAACATGGCCATTAAAATCAACCACAGGCTATTATTTCCGGCTAAAAAAAGTGTGCCTATGGCGACAATAATCATAACGTAAATAAGGGCGCGGCGAGGCAAATAAGTGGCAAGAATCCAGCCCAACCCTTGCTCTCGAACATAAGGTGTCGTCATGAACAATAAGGGCAGCGCCGTTCTGCCCAGTAGAGGTGAAAATAACAAGACGAGTAGCTGGTCTGCTTCTATGATCGCCTGGAGTGCGGCGAATTTCATCAATAACAATAAAACAATAGAGACAACCCCGGCAGCGCCGCAACGAGGGTCTTTCATAATGGCGAGTGTTTTTTCGCGGTCGCCTAACCCCCCTACCCAGGCATCGGCACTGTCTGCCAGGCCGTCCAGGTGCAAACCGCCAGTGAGCGCAACCCAAAAGGTCAGCACAATAGCCGCACTGAGCAGTGTGGGTGCGCTATTTAAGATGAAAGCGAGTACGACAAGCAGCGTGCCAATCAGCAAACCCACCAATGGATAATAGATCAGAGACCGGCCTACGTCTTTTTCGTCTAAATCAAAATTCAGGCGCACGGGCAGTTGCGTTAGAAATTGAACGGCGATAAGCAACGGTCGAATCATGCGTGCTTCTTTAGTTGGGTGGAACAATTCGGTTTTTGAGCAAGTTCGACATGAATACGCTGTAGTGCCGCATGTTTAACCTCGAATTCCAGAAGATTTTTAATGGGGGATTGCTGGATATGGCAGAGCAATACCCGAATCACGCCACCGTGCGTGACCAGCAGAACTTTTTGATTTGAATAGCGGTTCACAATATCTCGCCAAGAGAGCAGCACTCGTGTTGAAAAATGTGTCAGTGATTCTGCGTCTGGAGGCGTATACTTTACAGGGTCAGTCCAGAATTGCTGCAGTGCATCAGCATCTGTCGCCATCAGTTCATCGGTCGAACGTCCCTCCCAGGCACCAAAATGCATTTCTTTCAAACGTTCGTCGAAAGTCAGCGGTATAGCGTGACGCTGCCCCAGCGCCTGCGCAAAATCCGCGCAACGCTGCAAAGGAGAAGAAATAATATGATCCCAAGAAAAGGTTTCTTTTTCTACCGCTGTCCAGAGCTGTGTCCAGCCTAGTTCAGTTAATGGGTCATCAGTACTGCCACGGAAACGGGTTCCCCCTACTGTGTCACCATGGCGCAGCAAATCAATCGTCGTATTCATTGCCATTTTATAACTTTTCAGATATTTCAGCTTCAGAAAACGTTGCCATGTCGTTGTGTAATGCACAAGCTAAGCGGAGTAGCGGCACAGCAACGGCAGCACCACTGCCTTCCCCCAGGCGCATCCCTAGGTCAAGTAACGGCTCGGCATGTAATGCGTGTAAAATGTGTTGGTGACCCGGTTCGGCAGAAGAATGAGAATAGAGTAACCAATCGGCTGCGCCGACGCACTGTTGGCTGGCGACCAAAGCCGCTGCACCAGCGATGAATCCGTCCACGAGTACCGGTACACCCATTTGCGCGCAGGCAATGAAGCTACCGGCCAGTGCGGCAATTTCAAAACCACCGAAGTAACGCAACGCCGTCACAGGCGAGTCTATTTGCTTTTTATGTAATTTAAGGGCGGAGTTAATCACGTTAATTTTGTGCAATACACCGTCTGAGTTCAACCCTGTCCCCGGGCCTGCTAAAGTTTCAACTGTGGCATCAGTCAAAATTGCGGCCAGCGCTGTTGCGGCGGACGTGTTGCCTATCCCCATTTCGCCGCCAATAAACAGATCGACCCCTTGGGTCACCGCCCGTTCAGCACTTTGTCGCCCTACATTCATGGCCTGCGCTAATTGATGTTCACTCATGGCCGCTTCTTTGACAAAATTGGCAGTTCCGGAGCCCAGTTGTTGATTACTAACATTAGATAAAGCGCCAGGATCAACGACCGTTCCGAGGTTGATCACTTCCAGCTTTGCGTTGAGCTCTCGTGCCAGAATATTGATCGCCGCGCCGCCATGGGCA
>VAPM010184434.1_pt1 | contig 44429 bp, 50 predicted proteins | sample 3395091 | NCBI WGS metagenome assembly VAPM01 (sample SAMN08290445, study PRJNA428436) | hydrothermal vent metagenome | isolation source: Deep-sea hydrothermal vent chimney 3 | place: Pacific Ocean: Juan De Fuca Ridge
GGGCCTCGAGCCATCGCAGCGACGTTGCACCTCTGCGGTTGCGGAGCATCTCTGCACGGATATCGGGATCGGTAGCGTGGATCGAGACGTAGAGCGGCCCGAGGCGCTCGTCGATGACACGTGAGAGGTCGAGCTCAGTGAAGCGTGTCAACGTGGTGAAGTTCCCGTACAGGAATGAGAGCCGGTAGTCATCATCCTTGAGGTAGAGCGACTTTCTCAGCCCCGGTGGAAGCTGGTAGATGAAGCAGAACTCGCAGTGGTTGTCACATGTCTGGACTCTGTCGAATATCGAGGATCCGAGGCGGAGCCCGATGGGTGCCCCCTCGGGCTTCTCGATGGTCACAGGGAAGGCGGATCCATTGCGTTGGACGAGGAAGGTGGGATCGACGTCGTCGACGAGTTGTTGGTACTCGATGACGTCGTTCGGTACGACCCCGTTGACCGATATGAGCTCGTCGCCCGCGACGATGCCAGCGCGCTGGGCAGGCGTGCCTGGGAGGACTTCGAGAACGGTGGGCAATGACATGACGGGGTGAGGTTACCGGTCGCGCCCCGAGAGAGGCAACGTATCTCCCTAACCTTCCCATCATGGTTTCCAAGGTATTGCTCGCCGAGCCGAGAGGTTTCTGTGCTGGCGTCGAGATGGCTATCAAGTCCCTGACATGGATGGTCCAGGTGTTCGAACCGCCCGTCTACTGCTATCACGAGATCGTCCACAACGCTGCTGTGGTCAAGTCCTTCGAGGACGCCGGGGTGGTGTTCGTCGATGACATCAGCGACGTGCCGGAGGGGGAACCGGTGATGTTGTCTGCCCACGGTTCGGCACCCGAGGTCGTCCAGGCGGCCGGGGATCGAGCTGCGGTGATGGTCGACGCCGTGTGTCCGCTCGTGACCAAAGTCCATCACGAAGTGCGGCGGATGGCGGGGCAGGGTTACGACATCATCTACATCGGGCACGATGGGCACGACGAGGCCGTCGGGGCGATAGCAGAGGCGCCGGATGCGGCCCGTCTCGTGGATCCACGGCTGGGACTCGGGGATTTCGCTGCACCCGATGGGGCCAAGGTTGCGCTCCTCGCACAGACAACCCTCGGGTTGTACGAGTGGGGAGGGGTTCTCGACGAGGCGCGCGAGCGGTTTCCCGACCTGTGGACGGCACGGCGCAGTGACCTGTGCTACGCAACGACGAACCGCCAAACAGCGATTCAGAAACTTGCAGAGCGATCTGACCTCCTCCTCGTCGTCGGTTCACAGAACTCGTCGAACACGCAGGCCCTCGTTCGCGTCGGACGTAACGCGGGTATCCCTGCATACCGTGTCGATGGCCCCGACGGTGTCGATCCTGGGTGGCTCGACGATGTGGAGGTCGTCGGTGTCACCGCGGGTGCTTCGGCACCGGACCAACGGGTCCGCAGTGTCATCGACGCAGTGGCTCCAGAAAATGGCGTCGAGCTCGTCCGCGTGACTGAGGAGGATGAGTACTTCCCTCTCCCACCCCAGCTCAGGAGGTTCATGCAGACGCTCCAGGCACTCATCGAAGGCGGTGTTGCCTGCGCGACGCCGGGGGTTCATGGGCCGATCGAACTCGACCGGGAGCTCTCGGCAACAGATGCGCTGTCGATCCTCGGTGTCTGAAGCTCTCGACGTTCGCTAACGGTCTGCGAGGTCGACGATCAGCCTCACGACTTCGTCGATGTCGATGTCGCTCGTATCGATGATCTCCGCGTCGTCGGCAGCACGCAGGGGCGATGCCGCTCTCGTGGAATCCGCCTTGTCTCTGGCTGCGAGCTTCTCAGCGATCTCGTCGACGGAAGAATTCGCTGCCTCGGTGTCTCCTGCCCGTCGCAGGGCCCTTACCTCGGGGCGTGCCGTCAGATAGACCTTGACGCCAGCATCAGGGAATACGACCGTGCCGATGTCCCTGCCCTCGAGGACCGCGGCGTCTCCGTGGCGGTGCACCCACTCACGCTGGATCTCGACGATGTGTTCGCGAACACGCGGGTGTGCAGACACCGCGCTCACATTCGCCGTCACCTCGGGCGTCCGTACGTCCGTCGCGACGTTCACACCGTCGACCTCGATGCCCTCGGCCCCGTAGTCGATGTCGTGTGCTGCTAGCTCTGCGAGGATGGCTTCTTCATCGCACACGTCGATGCCGTGGGACAGCGTGATGAGGGTTGCTGCACGGTACGTGGATCCGGTGTCGAGGTAGGCGAGCCCGAGCCTTTGTGCGACGGCCTTTGCCACCGTGCTCTTGCCGACACCGCTGGGTCCGTCGATCGCTACGACCACAGTGACTTCAATGTTCCATAGAACGTGGGCCACGAGACGGAGGCCACGTCTGGATCGTGGATGACGACGGTCCCCTGGGACTTCGTTGCAGCGACGGCCGCCGCCATGGCAATACGATGGTCGGAGAAGGTATCGACGGTTCCTCCTTCCAAGAACCCGGTGCCAACGACGTCGAATCCATCGGGGTGCGGTTCGATCCCGCCCCCGAGTGCACGGATCATCTCGACGACGGAGTCGATGCGATCGGACTCCTTGGCCCGTAACTCCGCTGCTTCGCGCACCGATGTGATCCCTTCTGCATACGCACCGACGACTGCCACGAGGGGTAGTTCGTCGAGTGCTGCTGCGACGAGCCCGCCGTCGACGGTGATCCCTCTGAGCGAGGCCCCTTCGACGGTCACATCACCCACCGGGTCGCCGCCGGTCGCTCCGGTGACGACCGCTTCGATCGTCGCACCCATCTTGTCGAGGATCTCGAGGAAGCCGAGCCGGCCAGGGTTGAGGGAGATCGACGGGGTGGTGACCCGGGCACCGGGTTCGATGGCCGCACACGCCCACAGGTAGGCAGCTGAGGAGGGGTCGCCGGGGATCTCGTAGCGTGCAGCGGGGAGAGGACCAGGGTCGATGGTGAAAGCTGTTGGCGAGGACCACGAACCGCGCCCGATGGCCTCGAGCCAACGCTCGGTGTGGTCTCTGAATCCGGGAGGTGAGTCGATCGTCGAGGGCCCGGCGGCGGCGAGTGCCGCAAGCTCGAAGGCGGTGCGCACCTGAGCCGATGCGATCGGAATCGTGACTGACGCGCCCCAGGGGTGGGTGGATCCCCCAACCGTGAGCGGAGCGGTTCCGGTGTCCGTGGTGTCGATGATGCCCCCGAGTGCGCGCAGCGGCTCGATGAGGCGGGTCATGGGGCGCCGCTCGAGGGACTCGTCGCCGGTGAGGATCGCGCTCACGTGGCTGGTAGCGAGGACGCCGGCGAGCAGACGCATGGTGGTCCCCGAGTTGCCACAGTCGATGGGTCCCGACGGGGACGTCCAACCGCCGATACCGGGGGATCGCATCCGGTCTCGAGATATCTCAACGCCCAGGGTCTGGAGCGCAGCGATCGTCGAGCGAACATCGTTGCCGGGTCCGAGGCCCGTCACGACGCTGTCGCCTTGTGCCATCGCGGCAAAGATGAGCGCCCGGTGTGAGAGGGACTTGTCTCCGGGAACGGAGATCGTGGCTTCGAAGGGTCCGCCGGGCCCCGCCAGGGATAGGTCAGTCATCGTCGGTTCCTTGCCTGGTTGCGGCGTACAAAGAGCGGATCTCGCCGAGCGTGAGCTCACGATATGTGCCGGGCGACAGCTTACGGTCGACGATGGGCCCGATCGCTGTGCGAACGAGACGTTCGATGGGGAGTTCGAGGACGTCGAACATCCTTCTGATCTCTCGTTTGCGTCCCTCGGTGAGTACGAGTTCGACGATGGAGCGATCACGGGAACGGGTGAGGATCCGTGCAGATCGCGCCGAAGCGGGTCCATCCTCGAGTTCGATACCTTCGGTGAGCGCCCGGATTCTGTCGTCCGTGACGGGGGCGGGAACGAGGACCTGGTACGTCTTGGGGACACCGAAGCGGGGGTGCGTCACCGCGTTCGTGAGATCCCCATCGTTGGTCATCAGGAGGAGGCCCTCCGAGTTGAGGTCCAGCCTCCCCACAGGCTTCGTGACCGGATCGTCCGGGACCAAAGCCCGGACCGTCGGCCTGTTCTGAGGGTCGTCCATCGTTGTGATGACACCGGCAGGTTTGTACAGCAGCCAGGTCACGAGTCCCGGGTCGAGAGGAAGCCGTACACCGTCGATCACGACGGCCACCGTATCGGCGTCGACTTTGGTCCCGATCGTCGCGGTGGTTCCGTCGACGACGACACGGCCCTGTCCGATCAGGATGTCGGCCTTGCGTCGGGAGGCGTATCCGGTTCGTGCAATCAGCTTGTTGAGTCGTTCGATGATGACTCCGGACGCATCGGCATCTCGAGGGTTTCCATGATGGTCGCAGGAGGGACGTGGTCGGCGAGCGGCGGCAGATCAGAGACCGCGGTGATCCCCATCTTCTCGAGGAACAGCATCGTGGTGCCGTAGAGAACCGCTTGACCGGGCCCGGGTGCCCTGGCGACCTCGTGGATGAGCTCTCTACGTTCAAGCGTTCTGAGCGCGTGGTCGGAGTCGACGCCGCGGATCTCGCTCACCTGGCCCCGTGACACCGGCTGCTTGTATGCAACGACGGCAAGCGTTTCCATGGCTGCGTTCGACAACCGTTTCGCCCGGTCGGTAGACGCGTAGCGCTCGAGATACGCAAGGGCGTCCTCGTGCGTGTAGAGACGCCATCCGCTTCCCGCTTGTTTGAGGATGAGTCCGTGACCGCCGGAAAGCTCTTCGGCGAGTTCCTCGAGAGCTTCCGTGACGGTATCGGTTGGCTCGTCGAGCACCTGGGCGAGTTCAACTGTCGATATCGGCTCGTCGGCAACGAAGAGAATCGCCTCGAGCATGCGTGCAAGTTCGGTCATCGATCACCCTTCTCAACCATCGTGTCGAAACGACGATCGGCGGCTTCAGCGTCGTACTCGATCTCGATGGTGCCATCCATCTGTTCCTGGTGGACTCGCAGGATGCCCCAGCGGGCCAATTCGAGGAGTGCGAGAAAGTAGGCGACGACCTCGACGTCGCGTGTGCAGTGGGAGATGACATCGTCGAAATCGGCATTGACTACTCCAGCCATTCTGCCCTGCAAATCCACCATGGCATCCTGAACGGACGGCAGGTCGAGATCCAGATGATCGATATCTGGCTCGAGGAACGGGGTGCTGAAGACCCGATCGGCGATCGTCGCGAACCCTTCGAGATCGACAGGGATGATCACCTCGGGCGAGGGAGGCTCGACGTGTGGTGGCAATCCGACATGGCGAGCAATGTTCTTCGAGGCGAGGTCCATACGGTGACGGAGCACAGCTGCGACGTCTTTGAACGTCAAACACGCCAGGAGACGGGATAGCAGACGATCGCGTTCTTCGGCAAGAGCGAGCTCCTCGTCGATGAGCATCGGATCGTCCTCGGGAAGGAGATGGCGGGCCTTGAGTTGGATCAGCGTTGCAGCGATCAGGAGGAACTCGCTGGTCGCCTCCATGTCGAGATCGGAGAGCTCATCGACAAATGCCAGGTACTCGTTGACGATGTCGAGAAGACTGAGCTCGGTGATCTCGAGCTGGTGGGATGTGATGAGCTGAAGCAACAGATCAAGAGGACCGGCGAAGACTCTCGTGCGGATTTCGAATGACATCGGGGTGCATGGTATTGCCCTTGGGGGTCGTGTTGGGGGGTTTCACCTCACGACTCGTCTGCATGCGTGAGTGCGGCCCACTCGGCGGGGTCGAATCCATCGGGTGGCGGGCCGGGATGATGCCGTGTGAATGCGATCGAGCGGTACCCGGCACCGTGCCGTTCGAGTAGCTCTGCACCATGGGATGCGTGCTCGAGATATGTTCGCCACTGACCCCACACCGGAAGGGAGGTCGACCCCCACAGCGTTGCACAGGATCGGCCGAGTGCACCGAGGCTCACCGAACTCTTACCGATATCGTGAACAAGCGCGGCTTCCTGGAGTTCGGGTCGGTTCGCAACCCGTCGAGCGACTTCGAACGCATGACGTTGATCCTGGAAGCACTGTCGATAGAAGAGCCTGCACAGCGACGGAGACAGGATGCTCACCACCTGAACCTGTTCCGTCGGACGCAACGGCCTGGCGCCCAGGAATCCGAAGAATCGGCTGATCAGATGGATCATCGGGGAATCAGCGGCCATCTTCCTTGCAACTCACGCATCTGATGGAGGTCGGCCGGTAGGTGAGTCTGTCTGGCCCGATCTCCCTGCCACAGGAAGCGCAGGTGCCGAACGTGCCGTCTGCGAGCTTGCCGAGCGCTGCATCCACCTCGTCGAGCCGGGTCTTGAGCGTATCGACGATGCCCATGGTTTCCGTTCGTTCGGCAGTCGCTGCACCAGCATCGGCGAAGGCTGCTCCAAAGTCGACCTCACCGGTGAGATCCCCCAATGCGTCGGCGCCGAGCTCTCGCAACTGGTGAAGCACCGTTGAACGCTCGGCTTCGAGGGTCGCTGCGACCTGTTCGCGGTCGATGTGTGGCATGTGTGGCTCTCCTGGATCCCGACCCGAACGACCGGTGCTGCAAGGATAGCGGCACGAAACGGGTTGGAAGGGTCACCTCCCCCGTGGGTGGGTGGTGATCACGATCTCTCGGAGGTGCTCGGGACTGACCCTCGTATAGACCTGGGTCGTGGACAGGCTCGCATGACCCAGGATCTCTTGGATGGTGCGCAGATCGGCGCCTCCTTCCACCATGTGGGTAGCCGCTGAGTGGCGCAGAACGTGCGGGGACAACCGCTTCTCGTCGATACGGGCCCGAACACCGTAGGAGCGCACGAGGCGCCAAACCGCCTGCCTGCTCATGCGATTACCCCGGATGGACAGGAACAACGCACCGGGATCTGCACCACTCCTTCGCATCGACATGCGCACGGGGAGCCACGCTTGGATCGCAGCCGCGGCGTAGGAACCGATAGGGACGATGCGCTGCTTGTTCCCCTTACCGGTCACGAGTGCAGTGCTCGTCTCCGTGTCGAGGTCGTGGAGGTCGAGGCCGATGAGCTCGCTCACCCGACATCCCGTCGCGTAGAGCGTCTCGAGGATGGCACGATCGCGCACCCCGACCGGCATACCGACGTCGGGTGCTTCGACGAGTCTGGTCGCCTCGGCGACGGTGAGTGCCTTGGGAAGCGACTTGGGTATCTGGGGTGAGTCGATGGTCGCTGTGGGGTCATCGGCAGCGAGGCCCTCGACGACGAGGAAACGGTGGTAGGCACGAATCGAGGCGAACTTCCGTGCGATCGAAGTCGCTGCGAGCCCTCGGGAGCGAAGCATGTCGAGATGCGCGCGAACGGCGTCCTGGGATGGCTCAGCTCCGGACTCGGTCAACGTGACGTGATACTGGGCAAGATCACGGGCGTAGGCGGATGCTGTGTTCGGCGACAAGCCTCGCTCGGACTGGAGCGACGCGATGAACTCGTGGCCGTGTTCAGGGAGTTCCACGGCGGTTCGCAAGGAGGATCCCGGCGACGGTCTTTGCGTCGGTGATCGTCCCGGTATCGATAGCGGTCAGCGCTTCGTTCCAGGTCATGGTGACGATCTCAGATGCGAGCTCCTCCTCTCCCTCGGGCTTGGCGTCGCCCGGCTCGGGATTGTCGGCTACGTACAGTGAGATGACCTCATCCGAGAAACCGACGGCGGTGACGAGGTCGGTGAGATGATCGAGCGTGCCGGCACGCAGTCCCGTCTCTTCGAGCAGTTCTCTTCTGGCGGCCGACTCGCGATCGGTGTCGGTTGCATCGAGCTTGCCTGCAGGGATCTCGAGAACCACGGCATCGACCGCCGGGCGGTATTGGGCTATGAGCACGACATCGTTGCCGATCCGTGGGACAACAGCGACCGCGCCGGGGTGCACGACGACGAATCGATCGACGCTCGTACCCGACGGCGTGGATACCCGCCGCCTCTCGATACTCAAGAAGCCGACATCGGTGATCAGCGAGGTGTCCCGTATCTCGAATCCGTGGTTTCGATTCAATGGACGGTGTCGGTGATGGTCGACGGTATCGACGGCGCTTGGTGGGTGTCGCGCTGGCGCTTGGCCGCGGCGACGAACCCGTCGAACAATGGGTGAGGCCGGTCGGGCCGTGACAGAAGTTCGGGATGCGCCTGGGTGGCGACGAAGTACGGGTGATCATAGAGTTCGATGAACTCGACGAGGCGACCGTCGGGTGAGGTTCCCGACATCGACATGCCCGCTTCCTCGAGCGCTGTGCGGTACGTGTTGTTGACTTCCCAGCGGTGTCTGTGACGCTCGTAGACGACCTCGGTGTCGTACAGCGCTCGTACGAGGGTCCCCTCGGCGAGGGTTGCCGGGTAGAGACCGAGGCGCATGGTGCCGCCCATGTCGGCGACATCCTTCTGCGTCTCCATGAGGTCGATGACGGGATCCGTTGTCACAGGGTCGAACTCACTGGAGTGTGCTGTGGACAGACCGAGCTCGTTGCGGGCGTACTCGATCACGGCACACTGCAGGCCGAGGCAGAGACCGAGGAAAGGCACGCCATGCTCCCTGGCGTAGCGGATGGCCTGGATCTTTCCCTCGATCCCACGGATGCCGAACCCTCCCGGTACCAGAATGCCGTCGAGACCGTCGAGGTACGAGTCGACGAGGAGGCCGTCGACGTCGTCTGCAGGGATCCATCGCAGGTTCGTCTTGACCCGTGAGGTTCGTCCCGCGTGGCGCAGGGCCTCGACAACCGAGAGGTAGGCATCGGGGAGGTCCACGTACTTGCCAACGATCCCGATCGTCACTTCACCCTCCGGTGCAGCCATCTCTTGGACCATCGTCTCCCACGAGCTGAGGTCGGGATCCGGTGCATCGAGGTGCAGCTCTCGGCATACGACCGTGTCGAGGCCTGCATCGTGGAGCATCAGTGGCACTGCGTAGATGTTCGACACATCGAGGGCGTTGATCACAGCGTCGGGTGCAACGTCACAGAACAGGCTGATCTTGCGTCGGGCAGAGTCATCGATCGGACGGTCGGAACGCACGACGATGATCTCGGGCAGGATGCCACGAGAGCGCAACTCGGCCACGGAGTGCTGGGTGGGCTTCGTCTTGAGCTCTTCACTCGTGTGGAGGTACGGAACGAGTGTGACATGGATGTAGCAGATGTTCTCTTCGCCGATGTCCTTACGAATCTGGCGGATGGCCTCGAGGAACGGGAGAGACTCGATATCTCCAACGGTGCCGCCGACCTCGGTGATCACCACGTCGACGTCGTCCCTCTTGCCGAGCTTGCGGATGCGCGCCTTGATCTCGTTGGTTATGTGTGGGATCACCTGGACCGTCGCCCCGAGGTAGTCGCCTCTGCGTTCCTTGCGGATGACGGACTGGTAGATCGAACCCGTCGTGACGTTCGAGTCCCTGCTCAGGCTCTCTCCGATGAACCGTTCGTAGTGACCGAGGTCGAGATCGGTCTCTCCCCCATCGTCGGTCACGTAGACCTCACCGTGTTCGAACGGGTTCATGGTGCCAGGATCGACGTTGATGTACGGGTCCAGCTTCTGGAGCACGACGCGGTAGCCGCGTGCCTTGAGGAGTCGGCCCAGCGACGCCGAGGTGATGCCCTTCCCAAGGCTCGATGTCACCCCGCCGGTAACGAACACGTGCTTGGTCAAGCGTATCCTCCCACCTCGGAAGGTCCGATGATACCAGGCAGTTCGATTCGTCACATGTTCAGGTGAACGAGGCGGTGTCTGCAGCCATGGCGAGGAGTTCCGCTGCGTGTCCTCTGCCTTTTTCTGAGTCGATCAGTCCGGCGAGCATCCGTGCGATCTCGTCTGTTCGTGCATCGTCTTTCGCCTCGTAGATATCGGTCTGTGATCCCGAGCGCACGACAACGAAGTGCGTACTTCCGAACGCGGCGACCTGGGGCAAGTGGGTGACACAGATCACCTGACGAGTTGCTGCGAGCGCCGCGAGCTTCTCGCCCATCGCGAGTGCTGTGGAGCCTCCGATACCGGCGTCGATCTCATCGAAGACCACCACGTCGGACTCCGCGCCACCTGAGGCGAGGGTCAGTGCAAGGACGAGTCTGGAGAGCTCGCCTCCCGATGCGACTGTTGAGATGGGTGCCGCGTTGAGCGAAGCGTCGGATGCGAACAGGACGACGAGCCGGTCGATTCCGGCGATGGTTGGTTCCTTGTCGTGGATCTCGATCTGTACGACCGGGTCGACGAAGCCGAGATCCCGCAGGTGGTTCTGTGCCGATGTACCGGCGGTGGCTGCGTGGCGTTGTCGTACCCGACGGAGCGACTGAGCGGCGTTCTCGACGGCCGTGAGCGCGTCGCGGTGACGTGCGTCGATGCCTGCTGCGGTGCTGATGAGGTTATCGATGTCCTCGGCTCGGACTCGTGCATCCTTGGCGAACCGATCGACGTCGGCGAGTGTGTCGCCGTACTTGCGTTTCAAGTTGGAGAGCTCAGCGAAACGGGCCTCGGCCGTTGCGAGGGCATCGGGCGCCGCGTCGAGGGCGTCTGCGAACCGGGAGAGATCCGACCTGACCTCGCGTACGCCTTGCGCGAGATCGGCAAGAGTCGTCACGATCGTGTCGGCTTCAGAATCGAGCCTTGCGACTCGCTCGACGGATGCAATGGCGACACCGAGTGCTTCTTCGGCACCGGGTTCCCCCAGTGCGTCAAGTGCGGAGGCCACCTCGGCGGAGAGCTCCTCGACGTGTCTGAGCCGGTCGAGGTGCCTGCGCAGCGTCTCCTCGTCACCCGGAAGGAAGCCCGCGGCATCGATCTCTTCGATCTGGAACTCCAGGACGTCGCGTTCGCGTTCGAGACCGCGCTGATCCGATCCGAGTGCCTGCATCTCGTCGATGATCTCGTTCAGTGCCTGGTACGCGTCACGGTAGGCGTCGTAGACCCTCGCGTCGTCGCTGGTGAACATCGAGTCGATGAGGGTTCGGACTCCGTGACTGGTCGTCAGCGTGTGCTGATCGTGTTGGGACACGATGCTCACGATCGGTCCAACCGTGGCCGTCAGTTCACCTGCGGTCACGGGGATGCCATCGAGATAGGCACGTGAACGTCCGTTGCCGACGGTTCGCCGAGCAACGGTCTCGGTTCCGTCGTCGCTGACGAACCGTGCAGCGACTTCTGCGGTGCCTCCGTGTGGCCCGATGAGGTCGCGTGACGCGGTGTCTCCACGAGCCAGGCGGAGCGCTCCGAGCATCAGCGTCTTGCCGGTTCCCGTCTCACCCGTGATGACCGTCAGTCCTGACCCCGGTCTGATCGTGGCGTCTTTGATCAGCCCCATGTTGGAGGCGTGGATCTCGTCAAGCATGGTCGAGGCCGAACTGCTCCCTCACTGCCTCAGGGAAGGGGTGGCGGCCGAGGCTGAGGAAACCGACCTTCTTCGGCCCTCTGGCGATGGTGATCTCCTCACCGGGCGCAACGATGCACATCTCGCGCCCGTCCACGTTGATCCGTGCAGGCCGGTCTACCTTCACCGTCAGCGAGACGACCTTGTCGGGCGCCAGGACGATCGCTCTCGTCAAGAGGCTGTGGGGTGCGATCGGAGTCAAGATGAGCGCATCGAGTGAGGGATCCACGACAGGTCCCCCTGCGGAGAGGGAGTACGCCGTGGAACCGAGCGGTGATGCAACGATGATCCCGTCGGTGCGGTACGACGCGAGGTCTTCGCCGTTGACGCTCACGGCGACTTCGATGATGCGTTGACTCACGACCTTCTCCACGACAACGTCGTTGATCGCAAGCGCTTCGTGGCTTCCCGCTCTCACTGCAACGGTGCTGTGGTACTCGATGGAGTACGAGTCCCTTGCGATGGCATCAGCGAGGTCCGGGACCTCATGCTCCTCGAACTCGGCGAGGTACCCAACCCGCCCGACGTTGACGCCGCAGAGGGGAACATCGAGATCGAGTGCAGCGGCCGCCGCAGCGAGGACCGTTCCGTCCCCACCGATCGCGACGATGGCGTCGGGACGTTCCATGTCCCCGGAGGCAAGAACACCGAACCCGGCGAGGGCTTCAGCCAACTCGTCGGCGATGTCCTCTGCGTGTGGCTTGTCGTTTCGCACCACGATCCGTATCCGGTTCACGCGTCGGGTCCCCTCGTCATGGTTGCGATCTGGTCGGTGTCAACGGTACCTGTGCCTCGTGTGAACCAGGCGACGTACTCTGTGTTGCCTGAGGCTCCGGTGATGGGTGAGGTGATGATCCCGTTGCACCCGAGCCCGATCGTCGCGAAGTGTTCGACCACGTCATGGACGACATCGTACCGGACGTTGCTGTCTCGGACGATGCCCCCTTTGCCGACGTTGTCCCTTCCCGCTTCGAACTGGGGTTTGATCAGGAGGACCCAGTCGGCATTCTCCGTGCCGAGCGCTTCGAGCATGGATGCGACCGTTCGGAGAGAGATGAAGGAGAGGTCGGCAACGATGAGGTCGAAGGGAGCCCCGATCGTCTCCCTATCGGCATGGCGAATGTTCGTTCGTTCGATGACGGTCACCGCGGGGTCGTTTCGGATTCGCCAATGCAGCTGCCCATAACCCACGTCGAGGGCGACAACGCTGGCGGCACCTCTCTGGAGCAAGCAGTCGGTGAACCCTCCGGTCGATGCACCGACGTCGATGGCTCGCCTCGAATCGACAGTGATCGGGAAGGCATCGAGTGCTGCGTCGAGTTTCCTTCCTGCACGCCCGACGAACTGCTGGGGCGGTGCCGTGAGGTGCACGTCGTCTTGTGGGGAGACGAGCGTCGACGCTTTGGGTGCCGCGTTGGCGTTGACACGTACGCGGCCATCTTGGATTGCTCGTTGCGCCTCCGCCCTGCTCTCGACGAGCTTTCGCCGCACGAGCTCGGTGTCGAGACGTCGCCTCGTCAGGAGGGTTGCTCCGGGTCGCCGCCGGATCGCCCATCGGTCGAGTCGAGTTCGGCGGCAAGCCGGCCTGCGAGTTCCTCGGCGATCGGAGGAGCGTCCGCGGGATCGATGCTGGCGAGCTGCTCGACGAGTGCGGCGGCGCTGTCGGGTCGATCTGGGTCGATGTGGTCGTTCATGGCGTCATTATCGCTCATTGTTCCTCCGTGGTTGCTCGTGTGCCGAGATGAGTCCGGGGAGCGACGCGATGCTGTCGAGGGTGAAGTCCGGTTCGTCGTCGCCGTGGATGTACTCCCCGGGGACGGTGACCCCGGTGAGTACGAGGACGGACCTCCACCCTGCGCGGGTGGCCATTGCAAGATCTGTCTCCGGCCTGTCTCCCACGACCCACACGGATGTTCCTCGTACGAGGGACCGTACGAGGTCGACCATGGGCGCTTCCGGCTTGCCGCACGTGATGGGCTCCCGACCGCTTGCCTTGGTGATAGCCGCCACGATGGCTCCCGCTCCCGGGACGGGGCCCTCCGGTGTCGGGAACGTCGCATCGGTATTCGTGGCGATGTACGTTGCCCCGTTGCGGATCATGCGGGCCGCCGTTGCGATCGTTTCGTAGTCGATGCCACGGTCGAGTCCCACGACGACGGCCTCTGGGTGGTCCTCTACGATCTGGAGACCTGCCTCCAAGAGGGTGTCGCAAAGGCCCTGTTCACCGACCACGAAGACGCTCTCATGATCCCGCGCCGTCCAATTGGCAGCAGCCATCGCGGAGGTTGCAACGTCGATGTCAACCCCCTGAAACCCGGTTCGGGCTTCGACGTGGCGGAGTACCATCTCGGGCGTCCTGGTCGAGTTGTTGGTTGCGAACACGATGTGCCACCCGAGGTTCGCAACCGCGTTGAGCGCCTCTGCCGCCCCCGGCACTCCGACATCGCCGAGGTAGACGACACCATCGAGGTCGAACACGATCGTCCCCGTGTGCTCGCCGTTCCCCGTACCATCGGTGCTCACAATGCTTCGTCCATTCTCTCCACTCATCTACGCGTCCGGTGCGGTCGAGCGATACGGCGAACCGACGCGGCTGTCGACAGACCGCTTGGCGCAGGACGGTAACCCGATCTCGGTGCGTCTTCTCCATGCCGCAGAGTCACCGGGATCGTACCGTCGGGGAGAGTTGCGAACGCGGACGTTCATCGCCAGGGGCGTCATGGAGGAGCTCGATCCAACGTTCCTACGGTACCGGATCGACCGCAGCGGTCGGCCTCCTCTCGTCGGCACGGTCGGGCTCATCGACATGGACGAGTCGACGCTGTATCCACATGAGGGCGTCATGCCATCGGCTGTGGCTGCAAGACGGGCCGACATCGAGCGAGCGGGCGCACACCTCGAACCGATCATCCTGGCATCGATCACTTCCGTTGCCCACGACGACATCGAGGCTGGAGCGGTTCGTAGCGTCCGCTACGGCGATGAGACCCACCAGATCATCGACGTGGCGGACGTGTCCGGTCGGTTCGTATCCACGGAGTACGTGATCCTCGATGGGCATCACCGGATCGCTGCGACCCTCCAACACTGTGAGATCACGGGCGAACGGCCGTGGATCCTCGCGATGGTGGTCGACACCTCAGCACCGGGCTTGTTCGTCGAACCTCAACACAGGGTTCTCGGTGGGCCGCCGCTCGAGATCACGAGATTGGCGGTGCCTGAAGATATCGGCGCTTACGACCGGGGCCAGCCGGTCCCTCCCGGATCGGTGGCGATCGTCTCTCAGGATGTCTCGGTGCTCGTCTCCCCGCCGGGGGTCCGGCGTCGGGGTGCTCTCGGGCGTATCTCGAGCGTGACCCTCGAGGAGGATCTCCTCCCCCTCCTCGATCTGTGGGTCGAGGGCTATGCGACTCGCGAAGTCGACGCGTACAGCGAGCTCGCTGCCGGTGCGAGTGCCGTCGCGATCATGGGGGATCTCACGATCACTGATGTGGTCGACACGGCGGTCGACGGATTCGTCCTCCCTGAGAAGACGACGTGCTTCAATCCGAAGGTGGCGGTCGGTCTCGTCGGTGTCGGACTACCGATTCGCGACTCTGGCTGAGAAGCGCTCGATGACGGTCGCGAGGAACGCGGTCGTCGATCGTACCGACGCGACGGAGACCCTCTCGTTGGCCCCGTGGAACATTTCGAGCATCTCGGGGAAGGTGACCGACTCATCGAACAGTCCGACCCCGTAGGCCGGTATCCCCCGTTCGCGGAAGAAGCGGGCATCGGTAGTGACTGGCGTCAGCGTTGGAGCGAGACGCCTGGTACCGATGTGCGCTTCGGCGGCGTCGGCGATCGCTTCCCACATGTCGCCGGAGGGATGTGTTCCGTTCGCTGCCATGTCGAGCACGGGTTCGAAGGACAGTGCGTCGAATCGGTCGGGTCCGAGCACCTTGCGAAGGTGGTCGGCGATGTCATCAGCTTTCTGGCCCGGGAGGAGACGGATGTCTACGTCGCCTTCGGCCAAGGCAGCTACGACGTTCGACTTGGTACCGCCGGTGATCACGTTGGGTGACAGGGTCAAGTGCGTGCAAGCATGGATCCAACGTGCAAGCGTCGGGTCGGACTCCGCGATCTCACGGATCGCACCATCGACGGAGTCCGCATCGAGAAGCTCCGAGCGCAGACGCGCGTCGATGGGCAGATGTGGGACGAAGCGTGTCCACTCCTCGGTGATGAGCACGGGCTGAGGCGATGTACCGATCATCGAGAACGCCGACGCGAGGTCAACGACGGCGTTCGAGCGTCCGTACGGCTGGCTTCCGTGCCCAGCGACACCGCGCGCTGTCACCTTGCGCCACGCCGGTCCCTTTTCTGCGACCGTGACGGGAAGGGAGATCCCGTCGCTGGACGTGAGGAGCGGACCCGCGACTTCGGTGAGAACAGCTTCGCACGCCACGAGGTCCCAGCGGTTCTCGACGAGATATCGCGCCCCATAGTTGCCCCCTGCCTCTTCATCGGCAACCGCTGCCAGGATGACGTCACCGTTCGGGCGTTGGATGGCGCCTTCGGCGATGGCTTTGAACACGGCGACCATCGAAGCGGTCACGTTGAGCATGTCCACCGCTCCCCTGCCCCACACGAAGCCATCCGCGATCGTTGCAGCGAACGGGTCGTGGGACCATAGGGAAGGATCTGCGGGAACGACGTCGAGATGGGGAATGAGCAGCAGACGCGGGGCGGCGGGATCGATGCCTGGGACGCGAAAGATCACCGATGCGCGACCGGGGTGAGGTTCTACGACTGTCCCGTCCGTGCCGAGGAACTGTTGGAGCGTGTGGACGGAATCGATCTCGTTGCCGGAGTCTGGGTCACCGGTGTTGACGCATGCGTTGCGGATCAGGTCCTGGAGCAGATCCACGGCCGCGTTCTGGTAGCTGCCGTCGAGCATCGGCCTACGCCTCGCGGTCTTCATGATGCATGATGATCGAGCGTGCAGCGAATCCGTGCGCTTCGAAGAAGTTCTTCGCTGCCCGTTGCCCGGGGCCGACCGGCGCGTCGAAATGCCTGATGCCGCGGGCACGGAGCTCCTCGAGGACGGCTTCGAGCATCGCGTGACCAAGACCAACGCCGCGGGCCGGCGGATCGGTGTAGATCAGACGGATCCTTCCGATGCGGGATCCGTGCGCCCGTGAGAGCATCGGTTCGATCGTAAACCAGACGAACCCGAGCGGCACGGCATCGATCTCACCGATCCGTACCATCGAATCATCGGCGTCGAGTGCTGCCGAGATCGAGGACTCGATCGGTTCATCGACACCGTCGGTGAGCGCCCAGACGGGCTTTCGCGCGGTTTGCTCATACTCCATCTCTCGATAGAGATCCACCAGTCGCGTGACGTCGTCTGTACGAGCCGATTTGACGGTGATGTGCATGAGCGGAGGGTAGGCAGGCGGCAGCGGTCAGAGAAGCGGGGATCTCGCCTGGCTGCTCAGCGGTGGCGTACGCGGTTCCAGCGGCGCCGTATCCCCCACCGGGTGATCAGAGCCATCGCTTCGACGGCGATGCGCATGCTCATCTTGGATTCGCCGTACACACGGTCTTTGAACGTGATGGGAACTTCCACGATGTCGAGGCCGGCTGCCTCGGTACGCCACGCCATCTCCACCTGGAACCCATACCCGGATGCCTGGCAGGTCGAAGGATCGATCTTGCGCAGCGTCGTGTCTCTGAAAGCCCGGAACCCAGCGGTGGCGTCCTTGACATGAAGCTGGAGCATCCATGCGGCGTATGTGTTCCCGCCACGCGAGATCGCTCTCCGTGACCACGGCCACCCTTGTGTTCCTCCCCCCGGTACGTAGCGGGATCCGATCGCCAGGTCGGCGCCCGCTTCGATCGCAGCGAGAAGGCGGGGCAGGTCTGATGGATCGTGGGAGAAATCGGCGTCCATCTCACACAGCACGTCGTGACCCGTCTCGAGTCCACGTTCGAACCCGGCAGCGTACGCCGGGCCGAGTCCGGCCTTCTCGGTGCGATGAAGGACGTGAATGCCTGGATCCGTCATCGCGAGAGCATCGACGATCCGGCCGGTGCCGTCCGGCGATGCGTCATCGACGACGAGCACGTCGTAGCCAAGGGAGCGAACCACGGCGGTGATCGCTTCGATGTTCTCCGCCTCGTTGTACGTGGGGATGATGACGAGCATGCTCAACCTGAAAGCTTCCATGCATCGTACTTCGGCCGACGGCGGCCGCCTCTTGAACGATCTTCAGGAAGCGCAGTCGAGGCAGATCTTCTTACGCTTCTGGGCGAGTTGACTCATCCGCTTGACGAGGAAGCAGCTCTGACAGACGAACTCGTCTGGAGCAGCCTCATCGACACTCTCGTCCGCCATGGATATCTCGGCGCGTCGGATGGCTCGCATCTCGGCTGCCTCGTCGACAACGAGCGTCTCGTCGCTCTCATCGTCGGTGAGCATCTCGAGCTCCTCAGCTTCGAGCTCGTCGAGAGCCTCAGCGGCCGACTCGTCTGTATCGTCGGTCGCGTCGTCGTCGACCTCTGCTTCAAGTTCTTCGGTGGGTTCCGTGGCCATACACCTCTCGGTTCTCTATGACGGCGGGAGCATACTGCGTCTCGCGCACACATGGTTCACTATCAGGCGACGAAGTCGATCGCAGCGGGAAGAATCGTCATCGACACCGGGCCACGACCGAGATACTCACCGTCTGCCTCAACGGGCCATTCGTGCGAATTTCCGATCGATACCGACGCCCCTGTGTACCTGCGAACGCCGGTGTGTGTGAGATGATTGCCCCGGATGATCCTCGGCATGACGGTGAACGCCAGACGTTTCGGCGCCCGGAACACCTGTACGTCGAAGAGCCCGTCGACGAGGGTGGCCCTGGGTGCCACGTTCATTCCACCCCCGAAGAACTGTCCGTTTGCGATCACGACGGAGATCGCCTCTCCCTCAAAACGATGCCTGTCGCACTCGAGTGAGATGGAACGTACGGGGAAGCGGGGAAGTTCGAGCCAGAATCCGGCTGTGTAGCGTCGGGGTCCCAGCATCTTCGGGAGGCGTTCGGCGCACTGTGCCGCCGCCGCGGCAACCCCTGTGTTCGCAGCGTTGAGGAAGTACCGCGAACCGATTGGAGCGTTGAGACGGCCGATGTCGATTGGGTACAGATCGGGGGCGACCATGCGGTCGAGTCCGGCTTCGAGTCCGGGTCTGTGGCCGAACGTCCTCACGAAGTCGCTTCCCGATCCGGTGGCCACGATTGCGAGGACGAAGCGATTGGCTTGGGCCAGCCCCGTTGCCATGATCGCGTTGACTATGTGGTGCGCTGTTCCGTCACCACCGACCGCTACAAAGGAGCGCACACCGGAGCAGGCCTGATCGTTCACCAGCGCCGTCAGTTCTTCGAGAGATGTCGTGACCGAGATCATCGCGTTGATACCGCGCTTGGCTACCGCCGCTTCGACGTCACCGTACGAGGGTGGTCTGTGACCGGCGTACGGGTTGATGATGATGCTCCAGTCGTTGGGCGTCATCGGATCGTGTCGGCAGAGACGATGCCGCGATCGATCGATGTGATCGCTGCCGTGGCCACGTCACGGTACGGGGAGAAGCCGTCACGGATCTGGCGGAGAAGGTCGAGGAGCTGGCGGGTGGAGCGTACGAAGTCCCCCGCCCTGAAGTCCTCCTCGTCGAAGATCTCATCGAGGTCGAATCCACTGGCCCAACCGAATGCGGTGTCGACGAAGCCCACATCGGGGGGACGCATGGGTGTGAGTCCCTGCCCGGCCTCGAGATCAGACAGTTCCTCCCACGTCTCGAGTACATCCTCGAGGGGTCGCGCTGCGAATGCAGCGTGGGGCATCTGGGGCACGTCACCGCCCCTGGACTGGTAGGTGAAGATCGAGGCGATCGCAGAGAACTCGGCCGGATCCAGATCATCGAAGGTGTCCCCGATGAGAGACTCCGCAAGGAGGAGGTCGAGTTCGTTGTAGAGCCTGCGGAGTTGCTGGCCCTTTGGTGTGAGCGTCCACCCCCGCGTATAGCGTCGGCTGTCGAGGACTGTTGTGAGCCGGTCGAACTCCGCCGTGACGTCGTCGCGTGGCCTTCGTGAGAGTCGCCGTTCGAGCCTTCGGATATCTCGATCTGCTCGCCGTGCACGTCCTACCCAACGGAGGTGATCCGCCAGATCCGGGCAGGCTTCGACCCCCTCGGTTGCGGTGGTGTCGAACACCGGGACGGGTTGAGCAAGGGGGACATACGACTCGAGGCGGTCGGCGATCTCGTTGCGGTAGTGCCCGTCCGAGACACGCACGGGCTCTGGAAGCGTCAAGGATCCAAGGATCTTCGTTCCCATCGGAAGATCCCGTGACTGGACGGTGATCTTGCGCCCGGAGGTGTCCGTGAGCTCGAGCTTCGGCCGGTTTCCTCCCCAGGATCGGCCGAGGATGACGCTGAGCGATCCGGAGAGTTCGATCACGTTTCCGGGTTGCAGCGTTGTGGTCTCGAGTTGCGGTAGTGCCGATCGTTCGGGGGTGTCCGAGAACTCCCAGACGTCGCCACGATCACACGTCGCAGCCTCACGGAACGTCGCGAGGTCGCGGCGCCGTTCTGCGAGGTTCTCGATGAGGGCATCCGTACGGTAGGTGTCAGCGAAGTTCGCGAACGAAGCGGACAGAAGACGGCGTGCGGAGCGACGGTCGTAGCGGGCGATGAGGTTCACGGCCATGTTGTACGTGGGTGCGAAGCTGGATCGGAGGGGGTTCGCGCCTGCTGCAGCGATGCCGCAAACCCGGTCGAATGGGACGTAGCCACTGTGCAGAACGACGGCAGTGCCCTCGGTGTCGATTCCGCGCCGACCTGCGCGGCCGGTCAGCTGCGTGTAGTCGCTCGGCTGGAGCAGCTCGTGGGTTTCGCCGTTGAACTTGGACAGAGATTCGAGGACGACGGTCTTGGCCGGCATGTTGATGCCAAGGGCGAGTGTCTCTGTTGCCGCGACGAACCCGATGAGTCCCTCGATGAACAGCTCCTCCACCGTTTCCTTGAACGCCGGGATCAGCCCGGCGTGATGTGCTGCTGCTCCGCGTTCCAGGACGGAACGCCAGCGTTCGAATCCGAGGACGGTGAGGTCACCCGGGCTGAGGTGAGCTACATGGCGGTCGATGATCGTGCGGATCCGATCGCGGTCGTCCGCGTTGGTCAGTGTCAAGCCTGCTGCTGCAACCTGCTCCGCAGCCTGGTCGCAACCCTTTCGGGAGAAGACGAAGTAGATGACGGGAAGGAGGCCCTCGCGATGAAGGTGGGAGGCAACCTCCGTCCTCCTTGGCGTGGTGAATCGGCGGAAGCGGCCCTGGGACCTTCCGAGTAGCTTGGAGATGGACGTGTTGGGTCGCCCGTTGCGCCCGAACACCGGGAGCATCTCGACGACCCCTTCGTGGTGCCGATCCTTCCACATGTACATCGACGTCAGGGGGACGGGTCGGTTCGTCTCGATGACGAGGTCTGTGGGGCCGCGGCGTGATCGGACCCACTCGGTGAACTCCTCCGCGTTGGCGATCGTCGCCGAGAGGCATACGATCGGCACAGAGCGATCGAGGTGGATGATGATCTCCTCCCACACCGATCCGCGGTGTCGATCGGCGAGGTAGTGCACTTCGTCGAGGATGACGGTCCCGAGTCCGTCGAGTGCGCGAGATCCCTCGTAGATCATATTGCGAAGGACCTCTGTCGTCATCACCACGACGGGTGCGTCGCCGTTGATCACGTTGTCACCGGTGAGAAGGCCGACTTCGGCGTGACCCAGGTCTTGGACGAGGTCGTTGTACTTCTGATTCGACAGAGCCTTGATCGGGGTCGTGTAGAAGGCACGGGTGCTGTTTGCCATCGTCAGTGCGATCGCTCCCTCAGCGATCAACGTCTTGCCTGCCCCCGTTGGGGCGGTCACGACGACCGAACGGTTGGAGGCGATGGAGTCGAGTGCGTCGATCTGGAACCGGTCGGGAGCGAACGCGAGTGTCGACATGAACGCGTCGAGCCCAGCAGGGTTGCTTCCGGTCATTTCCTGAGGAAGAGGCGAATTGCGATGATCGTGATCTCGTACAAGATGTACAGCGGTACCGACATGAGCATGAGCGTCATCGGGTCGCCGGACGGCGTGATAAAGGCTGCCGCTACGAGGATGATCAGGAGAGCCCACCGCCGGTTCTCGCGAAGCTTCTTGCTGGTCACAACACCCATGGCTGCAGCGACGAACAGGAAGATGGGGAACTCGAAGGCTATCCCGAAGGCAAGGATGAACCGGGTTGCGAACTTCAGATAGCGATCGGCACCGACCAGCGGTGTGAGACTGTCTCCTCCGAACTCCAGGAGGAACGCGAGGCCACGTTCGAGAGCGGTGTACCCGAGAAGGACACCGAAGATGAACAGGGATACGAACACCCCTGTGATCGGGTAGGCCCACTTCTTCTCGCGAGATGTGAGTGCCGGGGATGCGAACCGCCAGATCTGGTAGAGGATGACCGGGGAGGCGAGGATGACCCCTCCGAAGACGCTGACACGCATCACGACGCTGAACGCCTCTGTGACGGCGAAGTACGTGAGTGTTGCTCCGGGTACCGCAACCTCGTAAGGCTTGGCGAGGAGGGCAAGGAGCTCTTCGTTGAAGTAGAAGCCGATCGCGGAACCGACAGCAACGGCGAGCAGTGACTTCATCAGCCTGGATCGGAACTCTTCGAGGTGTCCCATCATGGACATCGTCTCGGGTCTGGTCATGAAGTCGCACCCTCATCGTGTGGCGCATCATCGATGGTGGAGGGCCGCTCCTCCGTGTCCGAGCCTTCTGGCCGGTCCTGTGTGGGATCTGTTTGGCCGGGGAGATCGTCGTCGAGTGGGATCGTCACAGCCATGTCCCGGCCCGCAGACTCCCGACTCGCGGTCGTGGCGTCCTCACCGGGGAGATCGTCGTCGAGTGGGATCGTCACGGCCATGTCCTGTTCGGGTTCTGCGTTGTCCGTCTTCTTCTTCTTCTTGGACGTCGATGTGTCTCCTGTCCCCATCGCCACGTCACCGACGGATGTTGCAGCACCTTTGATATCTCTCACCGTTGCGTCGTACTCGGCCTTGAGCGACTGAAGCGGCGCGGCTACACCCTCGAACTCGGTGTCGAGTGCGCTCGTGACGGACTTGGTCGCCTCGCGGGTCTTCACGAGGATCTCGGAGGCCTTGCGTGCAATCTCGGGCAGGCGTTTCGGGCCGAATACGATGAGTGCAGCAACTGCGATGACGAGGATTTCAGCGGATCCGAGACTTCCCATACATCCCATGGTAGGGCGCATCGAACACTCTACGTTGAGATGCCGCCGCACATGGCGACGGCATCCCGGGCCCCTCATGTGTGGCGGAGGCTATCCCCCGGATGCCACGAGCCGCCCGAACCAGTCGTCCTGATCGAGCATCGCCACGAAGCGGCCGATCTCAGCTTCGGTGATGGGTACAGCATCGATGATGACGTCGTACGCCACTCCCGTGGCGAGGAGGATGCTGACGACACGGTGCGTCGCCGGGCGGTGCTGTATTGTTTGGCACGCCGGGCATGAGAAGCGATAGGTGCCTTCGTCGCCGTTTCCGGTGAGTTCGAGGTGGATGTCCTTTGTGGACAGTTCCACGTCACCGCATCGTGAACATGTGGTTCTGATGGTTGTCATCCAACTGCTCCCGTAGTGCCGTCTTCCCCTTCAACATCGGCACGGGACCGCAGCGGTAAAGGACTATTCCTCAGGTAGTCACTTCGGAGAGGCGTATCTCGCCAGGATGCGTTCGCTGAGGTCTGTGAGGGTCGACTCGATGGCGGGACCGTCGATCTCAGAGACCGTGTCACCGAGTTGGAGGAGTAGTCGTGCAGCGACGAGAGGATCAGCGACGCTCATCGTGACACGGAGGGATCCTGAGGGCAGTTGCTCCACGTCGACCGGGTAGTACTCGACGACCCACGACGCATCCGGGTCGAGCGTGAACGACACCTGCTCATCGGATTCGTTCGCCTGATACTGCACCATGGTTTGGGGGGCGACATCGGGACGATCGTATGTGTCTTGGAGGATCTCGAGTGTGTCGATGCGGTCGACACGAAAGATGCGTGAGCCCCCGGCGAGCCTGCAAAGGCCCGAGAGGTACCAGTTGCCGAGGTTGAAGAACACGGAGTGACCCTCCACGTCGCGAACCGTCCGAGCGTTCGATGCCATGCCAACGTACCCGATGCGTACGACGCGCCGTTGTGTGATCGCCTCGCGCAGCGTTCCAACCGCGTCCGGGGTTGGAACGTCGAAGTACACGGTGTCCGCATCATCGGGCGCAACGACGCGTGAGAGCTTCTCAACAGCGCTGTGGAGGGCTTCTGGCGCCTGGTCGGATTGGATCAAGGTCATCCCCGCGGCGAGCAGGCCGAGAGCCTCAGGAGCCGTCAAACGAAGCGGGCGTGAGAAGTACTCAGCCGCATCGATGTGCACCTCATCCTCGAAGATGTCGACATCGATGAGGTCCCCCGGACCGTACCCCGGCAGGCCCGTCATGAATACCACATGGAGATCACGCACGAGTTCTGCAGTGTCCTTGTACCCGAAGCGTTCGACGACATCGTCGGTGTCTGCTCCATCGTGTTCGATGATCCACGGCAACACCGCCAGGATCCGCCCGAGGCGTTGTGTGGTGCGGTCTGCCGTCATGTCCGACCACCCACGAAGTCGATGAACGCGTCGCGAAGCTCGGGGGGAGACTCGATCACGGCACGGTCATCGAAGCCGAGCACCCAGCCGATGACGCTGCGCTGGGTCGTCATCGGGACTTCGACGAGAACGCTCGAAGCGTCGCTGGCGACTTCACGTGCACCGGCGAACCGGCTGAGTGCAACGTGTGCGACGTCCGAGTCGAACCGCACCAGGGCCCGATCCCCGGTTCCGGTATCGGGTGAGAAGGACCCGAGCGCGTCCTTGGCGTGGAAACCTTCCGGGCGGGCGAACGCACCGGGGTGCTCGTCGATAGCGAGGGCCGTCATGCGGTCGACGCGGAAAGCCTTGACGGGCTGCTCCGTCCCCCGCTCCTGTGCCGCGAGGTACCAGTGTCCGAAGCGATGGACAAGGCCGTACGGTTCGACAGTTCGTTGGCGTTCCCTGTAGGTGAACGACGTGATCCGATGTCGTGTGACGGCATCGTAGAGCGAGCCGAGGACCTCGAGGTCGTGGCCGAGGTCGGCGTAGAGCATGCCTGAATCGTTCGAACGCCGGGCTCCACCGAGTTTGAAGATCGCCGCAAGTTCGGTCGGTTGCCCCCCGAATCGCACTGCTTGTGCGGCGAGAAGCAGCGCTGAGCGTTCCTCGTCTGTCAGACCGGGGTCGTCGATGGAGTACTCGTCGGAGGGCACCTCGTAGCCGAGTTCAACCTCCCACACGTCGGTGTGGGCGAGGACCAGGGGAACACCGAGTGATCGAAGCAGGTCCTTGTCACGTTCGAAGGTTCGGCGGAACGCCTCATCGGTTTCCTGGTCGTACCCCTTGACCGTGTAGCGAATCTCGTCGGCGGTGACCGGTCGCCCGACCGTGAGGAGGAACGCTAGGAGGTTGAGGATCCGTTCGATGACTCTCTGCATCCAACAAAGCGTATCGCTGCGAGGGGTCGTGGGGAAGGACCTCAGAGGCTCTCGATCAGGCGGTCGACACGTTCGTCGTACGCCTTGAAGGGATCCTTGCACAGGACGGTGCGCTGAGCCTGGTCGTTCAGCTTCAGATGGACCCAGTCGACGGTGAAGTCTCTCCGTTTTGCCTTGGCTGCTTTGATGAACTCACCGCGGAGGCGTGCCCGTGTTGTTGCCGGAGGGTCGATCATGGCTCTGGTGACGTCCTCATCGGTGACGATCTTGTCGATGAGGCCTGCCCGTTCGAGCTTGTAGAACAGGCCGCGTTCCTGGTTCACATCGTGGTAGTTGAGGTCGATGAGGGCGAGCCTCGCAGAGGACAGGGGAAGGCTGTGGCGCGCCTTGTACCGCTCGATCAGGTGGTACTTGGTTACCCAGTCGACTTCCCGGTGAAGGGTCAGTGGGTCCTTCTCGAGGCCGGTGAGGAGATGTTCCCACATCGAGACGGCACGCTCGACTTCCGGCGACACTCCCGACGATCGTGTGTAGCGCATCACCCGCTCGAGGTACTCCCATTGGATGTCGAGTGCCGAAAGTTCCCTGCCGTTGGCAAGTCGTACCTTGCGACGACACGTGATGTCGTGGCTGATCTCACGAATCGCGCGGATGGGATTCTCGAGGGTGAGATCCCGGAAGACCACTTCGTCTTCGAGCATCTGGAGAAGAGCGACGGTGGAGCCCACCTTCGTGTACGTGACGTACTCCGACATATTGGAATCGCCGGCAATGACGTGCAACCTGCGGTACCGCTCGGCATCTGCGTGGGGCTCGTCGCGGGTGTTGATGATCGGTCGACTGCGGGTGGTGGCCGACGAACTGCCTTCCCAGATGTGCTCTGAACGTTGCGCGAGTGAGTACGTCGTGCCTCGAGCGGTTTGAAGCAGCTTCCCCGCTCCTGCCCAGATCTGACGGGTGACGAAGAACGGGATCAGCGTGTCGATCGTTCTCTGAAAGTCGCTGTGCCTGTGGATCAGGTAGTTCTCGTGGCAGCCGTACGAGTTCCCTGCTGAATCGGTGTTGTTGCGGTAGAGATAGATCTGGCCACGGATGCCCTCCTCCATGAGGCGTTTTTCAGCCGATTCGACGAGGCCTTCGAGGATGCGCTCTCCTGCTCTGTCGTGCGCTACGACGTCGTACAGGCTGTCGCACTCGGGGGTCGCGTACTCGGGGTGGCTGCCGACGTCGAGGTAGAGCCGTGCCCCGTTCTCAAGGAACACGTTGGAGGATCTGCCCCAGCTCACGACCCTGCGGAAGAGGTAGCGGGCGACCTCGTCTGGTGAGAGGCGTCGTTGCCCGCGCAGAACACAGGTGACGCCGTACTCGGTCTCGATTCCAAAGATCCTTCTCTGCACGTGGTCAGCGTACAGCAGATCGTCGAATCGTCACCCGCCCTGGATCACGCTCTGGCAGCGGTCATCTCGGCGAGGGTCAGGCGCCGGAATGTGCGACGGGCATCGGTGCGTTCGAGGAATCCGGTCTCCCAGGCATCCGGGGCGATCTCGCGGTCTGCTGCACGTTCGATCGCATCACATGCAGCAGCAAAGGCCGCAGGCATCGGCGTGTCGCTGGCCACAGCTCCAGAGAGCACGTGTGTGATCTCTTCTTCGCCTGCTCCCAGGACGGTGAGGCCGTCGGCGTCGCGAAGCGTGCCGTCGAACTGGATGCGGAACAGCTTGTCCTCACCGAGCGTGGCGCCGAGTTCGGCGACGATGATGTCGACCTCGTACGGTTTGACCTCGTGGGAGAAGATCTGTCCAAGTGTCTGGGAGTACGCGTTTGCAAGACCCTTTGCGGTGACATCGAATCTCGCGTAGGAGTACCCCTTGAGGTCGGCGTAGCGAACTCCCGCAACGCGCAGGGTTTCGAACTCGTTGAAGCGACCGACCCCTGCGAATGCGATCCTGTCGTACACCTCTCCGATCTTGCGGAGCGATGGCGAGGCGTTCTCGCTGACGAGCAGGATGCCGTCGTCGATCGTCACGACGACGATCGGTTTGCCTCTCGCCACTCCCTTGCGAGCGAAATCGGCACGATCCTTGACAAGCTGTTCGGGTGGAACGTAGAACGGCATGCTCATGGGCGGCCCTCCAGAACGGTCTCGGCGATCGCTGCAAGAGTGTCGTCTTGGACCTCCTCGATCCCTTCGGCGGAGACGACGACGACACTCGGGTAGATACCGCGTTTGATATCGGGCCCGCCCGTCGCTGCGTCTTCTTCGGCTGCTGCGACGAGTGCTTCTACCGCGAGGTTCAGCGCAGCATCCCGAGAGAGGTCCGGCCTCCAGGTCGACTTGAGGAAACTCTTCGCTTCGGCCCCGCCGGATCCGGTCGTGGCGTAGTTCAACTCGTCGTAACGTCCGCCAACGACGTCGAATGAGAAGAGTCTCCCGATCCCTGTTGCGTCGTCGTAGCCACAAAAGAGAGGGATCACGACGAGACCTTGGAACGCCAGTGCGAGGTTGCCGCGAACCATCCTTGCGAGGTAGTTGGCCTTCCCTTCGAGGCTGAGTCGTGCTCCCTCGATCTTCTCGTAGTGTTCCAGCTCCGTCTGGAACAGCTTGATCAACTCGACGGCCATCCCCGCCGTCCCTGAGATCGCGACGGCGGAGTAGTCATCTGCTGGATAGACCTTGCGTATCCGTCTGTGCGCGATGACGTTGCCCGCGGTGGCTCGCCGATCTCCCGCCATGAGGACCCCGTCGGACCACGTGAGAGCCAGGACGGTGGTCGCTTCTGCGAAGTGGGCCGTCGTACCGGTGCCGGCGTCCCATGATGGTGCCAGCCCCCGCTCGTGCAGGATCGACAGGAACGACGCGTCGGCAACGTCTTCACCGATGCGCAGCGGACCGAGGGGCGTGTCGGTGCTCACTCGCCGCCCTTCTGGACGTAGTTCTTGACGAACTCCTCTGCGTTCTCCTCGAGGACACTGTCGATCTCGTCGAGGAGGTCATCGATCTTGTCTGTGACTTCTTCGCCGCGCGAGACGTGTGCATCCTGTGCTTGAGGGGGTGGCGTGGAGTCCCTGCGTGATGATCGTTCTCTCTCAGTCATCGTCGCCTCCGAGCTTGTCGATGAGTGTTGCCGCATCAGGACAGGAATCGAGGAGGTCCTCGACCATGTTCCTGGTTCCTCGTAGGGGATCCATCATAGGGACGCGGATCAATGTCGATGCCCCGATGTCGAAAACGAGAGAGTCCCAGTTCGCTGCAACCACAGCGCTGCGGTAACGCTTCAAAGCCTGGCCCCTGAACCAGGCCCGTGTCGACTCTGGGGGTGTGTGCACTGCCGCGTCGATCTCACCGTCGCTGAAGAGCCGCCTCATCCTCCCGGAGTTCACGAGTCGGAAATAGAGGCCACGGGCCGGGTCCACATCGTGGTACTGCAGATCGAGCATCCGCAGTTTTGGGTCATCCCAGGTGAGCCCGTCGCGATCACGGAAGCCTTCGAGGATCTGAAGTTTCGCTGCCCAGTCGAGACGGTCGGCGACGGCTTCGTAGCCGCGTTCGAGATCCTCGAGCAAGCTCCTCCACTCGATGAGCACCTGCTTGTACACCGGGGAGATCTCAGCGGTCGCCACATAGCGCTCAGCGATGTCGAGGTACCGCCACTGCAGTTCGAGCGCAGGTGCCTCCGTGCCATCGAGCAGCGCGAGCGGATCGACGAACGTCAGATCTCGGCTGACGACGGAGATCGCCGGCACCGCAGCGGCTAGGCGAATCGGTTCATCGAGGAATCCGTCTTCGAGAGCGAGGAGCAGAAGCGACGTCGATCCGATCTTGACGAACGTCTGGATCTCCGACATGGTCGCATCACCGAAGATGACGTGCAGGCGACGGTAGCGTCCGGGGTCAGCGTGGGGTTCATCCCTCGTGTTGATGATCGGTCGTTTCAGTGTCGTCTCGAGACCTATCTCCTCCTCGAAGAAGTCACCGCGTTGTGTCAGCTGGAACGTCGTTGGAGGACGCCCGTGTTCAGACCCGACTTTTCCCGATCCGGTGAGGATCTGGCGGGAGACGAGGAAGGCGGTGAGGTGATGGACGATGTCGCCGAAGTTGACGGAGCGGTCGACGAGATAGTTCTCATGCGCGCCGTACGAGTTCCCCTTCCCGTCGCTGTTGTTCTTGTGCAAGAGGACCCGGCGCCCCTGGGGAACGGTCTGGGTCGCAGAGGATGCCGCGCGATGCATCACGACCTCACCGGCCTTGTCGTAGAGGGTCGCTGTGAGGGGATCTGCACACTCGGGCGAGGAGTACTCGGGGTGGGCGTGGTCGACGTATAACCGCGCTCCGTTGTCGAGAACGGCATTGATCAAGCCGGAGTCCGTCTCGTCGACGGGAACATCGGTGAGGGTGAACCCCCGGGCGTCACGCCCTGGGGTCTCGTCGTCGTACGACCAGCGGATGCGACCGGATCCCTGGCCGTACGCGTTCACGATGAGCGCGGACGCCGACACCGGGTTGAACTCGGGATCGTTGGTGATCGTGACGCCGTACTCGACTTCGGTGCCGATGACTCGTAGTCGCATCGCCGCTCAGAGGTACTGGCCAGGCGAAACGGCCTCGATCGCGCGCTGGTCGCCGTCGCCCTCGATGAGCGTTCGTACGTAGACGATACGTTCACCCTTCTTGCCTGAGATCCGCGCCCAGTCGTCCGGGTTCGTGGTGTTGGGGAGATCCTCGTGTTCGCGGAACTCCTGATCGACGGCTGTGGTGAGGTCCGTGATCTTGAGGCCAGGCGGCTCGCCGACGATCTCACGCTTGATGGCGTCCTTCTTGGCCCGACGTACGATGTTCTCGATCATGGCACCCGATGCGAAATCCTTGAAGTAGAGCTCTTCGCGGTCCCCGCTTGCGTACGTGACTTCCAGGAACCGGTTCTTCGACCCTTCTGCGTACATCGCTTCAACGGCGGCGTCGATCGCACCTTGTCGCATGGCGGCGAGGCTCCCGCGTTCGGTGGTCTCATCCTCGTTGTACGGAAGCGTGTCGGGAAGGTAGATGTCGAAGATCCGTCGCGCTGCCTCTTTGGTGGGTCGCTCGATCTTGATCTTGACGTCGAGACGTCCGGGTCGCAGGATCGCAGGGTCGATGAGGTCCTCGCGGTTCGACGCTCCGATGACGATGACGTTCTTGAGAGATTCGACTCCGTCGAGCTCGCTGAGCAGCTGTGGGACGATCGTGGACTCGACGTCTGAGGAGACACCCGTGCCGCGCGTGCGGAAGAGAGAGTCCATCTCATCGAAGAACACGATCACCGGCACGCCTTCGTCTGACTTCTCTTTCGCCCGCTGGAAGATGAGCCTGATCTGTCGTTCGGTCTCTCCGACGTACTTGTTGAGGAGTTCGGGACCTTTGATGTTGAGGAAGTACGACCGGGTGTCGTCATCGGCGTTGCGATTGCTCACAGCAAGGGCAAGGGAGTTTGCAACGGCCTTTGCAATGAGGGTCTTCCCGCACCCCGGAGGACCGTAGAGCAGCACTCCCTTGGGTGCGGCGAGGTCGTAGGCAGCGAAGCGTTCGCGATGAAGGTACGGCAACTCGACGGCGTCCCTGATGATCTCGATCTGCTCGTCGAGTCCACCGATGTCCTCGTAGGTGATGTCTGGTACTTCCTCGAGGACGAGCTGCTCCACCTCGGGTCGCAGCAGCTTCTCGAGGACGAGGCCGGTCGTTGCATCGAGACGAACATGGTCGCCTGCACGCAGATACGTGTCGGTGAGGGGAGCTCCGAGCGTGACGACCTTCTCCTCATCGCCTCGTGTCAGGACGAGGATCCGATCCTCACCGATGGTCTCTTTCACCGTTGCAACTTCCCCCGTCGACTCGAACATGCGGGTATCGACGATGTTGAAGGCTTCGTTCAAGATGACTTCCTGGCCGCGTTCCAACTCCTTGATCTCGACAGTTGGCTCGACGGCGACACGCAGCTTTCGTCCCGAGGACGTGATGTCGACGGTGCCGTCAGCGTTGATCTGGAGAACGGTCCCGAACGGGTTTGGGGGTGCCGTGAGCTTCTCGACCTCGTCGCGAAGGAGTGCGAGCTGTTCGCGAGTCTCGGAGAGGACGGTAGAGAGTTTGTCGTTCTGGCTGGACGCCTGGGCAAGCTGGTTGCGAACATCGAGCAGGCGCTCTTCGAGGAGGCGTACGCGCCGTGGCGCATCCTGGCATCGTCGCCGTAGGACGGCGATCTCTTCTTCGAGCATCCTGATGGTTGCCGTCTGGTCAGCCCGTTCATTATCCGACATCTCGACCTCCGACTTCCTTCATCGGCACGTGTCGCCTCTTGCACGAGTGTAGAACGCGTCATGGTTTTGCACAGCGTTCCCCATGATGCTGCTGGAGAGCCCCGATCCCACGCTACGCTCTCTGCGAATACTGCCGACCAAGGAACGAAGATGAAGGTCTGGATCGATCAGGATCTCTGCACAGGCGACGGACTCTGTGAGGAGATCGCCCCCGATGTGTTCGTACTTCTCGACGACGGACTCGCATACGTGCGAGAAGGTGACACGATTTACGCCGCGTCGGAAGGCCACCCCGAGGGTGCCAAGGGTTTGGCCGCCTTCCCAGACGACCAGATGGATCTCGTTGTCGAGTCTGCCGAAGAGTGCCCCGGCGAGTGCATCTACATCGAACCCTAGACCCGGCCCCAGCCGGCGTCAGGCGCTCCTTAGCGAGTTCGACGAAGTCGCTTGCGCGCGACGGTGATGAACCCTGTGTGGCCGACCATTCGATGGTCGGGGCGGACGGAACGTCCTTCCACGGTCCAGGATCGCATGAGGATCTCGAAGGTATCGACCTCGGTGAAGATCTTGGCTTCGTGCAGTTCCTCCCTCAGTGTCTGGACCTGGGGAACGGTCGGAAGATAGCTCGCGAGCACTCCCCCGCCGGCAAGCGATTCGGTAGCCGCGGCCACCGAGTGCCACGGCTCCGGTAGATCCAGGACGATTCGGTCGGGTGCGACGTCACCGATGACGTCTTCAACGTCACCGATCCGCAGATCGAGGTTCGTCGGTATTTCTCCAAGGAACGCTTCGATGAGGCGCCCTGCGTGAACGGCATGGTCCTGTCTGCGTTCGACGCTCACGACCACACCGCCATCTCCCACCGCTCGCAACAGTGCCAGGGTGAGCGCTCCGGACCCTGTTCCTGCTTCCACGACGGTGCACCCTGGAGCGATGTCGGCCCACATGATGAGAGCGCTGGTGTCCTTGGGATACATGACCGCGGCTCCACGCTTCATGCGCAGCACGTAGTCGGCGAGCCGGGGCCGCAGAGCCACGAGCGGAGCGTCCGTACTCGTTGCCACAGTTGCCCCTTCGGGTTCACCGATCACGACGTCGTGTGCCAGGGATCCCTTGTCGGACTGCCACGTTGACCCCGAAGTGAGGGTGACGAGATACTGTCGACCCTTTGCATCGTTCAAGAGACACAGATCACCCTCGCGAAACGGATCCCCCGTTGTCATCCCGAGAATGCGGGGAGGATGGTTGCAGCGAAGGTGATCACCATCATCGTGACGATCACCCAGATCACGATCCTCACGAAGCGGTCGTTCTTGCCTGCCATCAGTTCCGCACGATCGCTTCACTTGCCATGTTGTCGCCGCGGTACACCCGTATGCGCACGGTCTGACCCGCGTCGACCACATGTGTGTAGACGGGCACGTTCTTCCTGGTACGACGAAGGAGCACCCCTGCGGTCATGAGTCCTACGCCGATCGCGGTTTGCGTCGCCGGGCGGCGTCTCCCCGCTGTAGCGGTGATCCAACCGATGCGCACGAATGGGTGGAAGCGCTTCCACCACCACCGTCGGAGGACGAATACGGCTTGGGTCACTGGGTGAACACCTCGACTCGGATCCTGCTGTGTCGTGAGCGCCACACGGAGAACGCAACGATCCCGACGACGACGGCGCCGGCGATGAGGCCGACCACGACAGCGTTCGAGCGTGCCCGGTCCTCGACATCGGTGACGACACCTTCGATCTCGCGCAGCTTCGCTTCGAGGTCAGAGCGCTGAACCGTCATCGTTCACCTCCCTCAATTGGGGTGCCGTGCCCGTCATGTACGCCGCGATCGGGGGCAAACTTCACCAGGATCGTCATGAAGCCGACGAGGAGCAGGGCGAAGACGACATACGCCAGAGCCTCCCAGTAGGGGCTGTCGGGAAGCACGTCGTAGAGGGCTCGGAGCCCGGCGACGGAGAGAAGGACGACGGCCGAGGCCCATATCGCAGCCGCTCCGAGGGAGTAGGCGCCGAAGTGACCGAGCCTCTTCGCCGGCTCAACCGTTTCCTGAAGCAGGTACGACTTCGCAAGGTCGTAGAACTCCCGGATGAGGTCGGGTATATCGGTGATGTCCGCCATGTGTCCTCGTTCCGTCGACGTCAGGATACCCCGCCTGAAAATGATGCGGGAAGCCTACCCATCTGGTGCGCCTTGGGTACTACGATGCGTCACCGTGGACGATGAAGGCGAGTGGCGCGTCGAGCGTCTCTATGTTCGACGGGCAAGACGAAATCTAAGACCGATCGTTGGGGGCCAAGCAGTCTCTCTCTTCGGGGACTACATAGCGTTCTTCGTCCTGCCGTACTTCATGTTGTCGTTGACCGGCAGTGCACTCCATCTCGGGTTGACCGCTGCAGCTGAAACGCTTCCGATGCTTCTCTTCGGTCTGGCGGCGGGAGTCTTCCTCGATCGGCGACGTCGTCTCGGCAGGACACTCATCGCGGCAGATCTGATCCGGGCTGTGGTTTTCGCCTTCCTTGCGTTCGCGGTGACGACGTCGTGGATGTCGCCGATGGTCATCTTCGCTGCTGCGTTCGTGGTGGGATCGATGGCCGTTGTGTTCGATTCTGGGCTCCAGACTTGGATGACACAGTCGCTCGACGAAGACGACCTGCTCCGGGCGAACACGCAGCTTGGACTCGCTCGTACGATCACCCTCAGTGTCGGTCCACTCGTCGGCGGGTTGATCGTCGCCCTTGCAGGAGGGTTCGCCATGGCGTTCGGGATCAACGCAGCGACCTTCGTCGTCTCGGCCAGCCTCCTTGCCCTCGTTCGGCCGCGTAAACATTCCCCGAAGAGGTCCTACGAGCCGTTCGGGCGCGCGATCGGATCGGGGTTGAAGGTGCTTTTCGCCGACAAACGCCTGCGATGGGGCACACTCGGGGGCACGCTGACCAACCTCGTGTTCCAGCCCCTCGAGGCGCTCCTCGTGCTGTACGTCTCCTCCGAGATCCTCGGCCTGAGCATGGACGACGGCCTCGCCCAGAAGGGGATGCTCATCGGTCTCTTCTTCGCGCTCCAGGCTGGGGTCGGATCGATCGGTGTCGCCTTCGCAGGGAAAGTGGCCAGACGAATACCCCTCGGCACGATGTACGTCATCGGACTCGTTCTGCTCGGCGGCGGGTTCCTCGTCGTCGCCCTCGTCGGGTCGTGGATCGCCGTGATCCCTGCCGGTATCGCCATCACCGGTGTCACCTGGGTCAACGTGGCCCTCGTGACGATGCGTCAGAAGCTCGCCCCACCCGAACAGATGGGTCGCGTGATCGCCGCGTCACGAACGCTTGCGTGGGCCGGCCTTCCCATCGGAGCAGCAATGGGCGGGGTCATCGCAGCCAAGGTGGGTATCGTCCCGGTCTACCTCGGTGGTTCGATCAGTGTCCTGATCGTCGCAGCGTTCCTGACGACGACGGCGCTGTTCCGAGATCCGGTGATGGGCACCCACACCGATGAACGACAGCACGAGGACGATCCTGTATAGCGCCTCTGTAGCGACAGAAGCCGTGGAGCTAGAAGCGGTGCCTCTTCTTCTTGGATTTCGTGTGTTTGCGGGAACTGACGGCCCAACCTACGGCGAAGCCGAACACGGCAGCCACGAGTAGCCACAGGACGATCTGGGAGGCCACGTACGTCATCGTCTATCCTTCCTCGAGCAGTGCAGTGAACTCGATGCGTCGATTGCGGGCCCTTCCCTCAGCAGTGGTGTTGTCTGCTATCGGCTCTGATTCGCCGAGGCCGACCATCTCGAAGCGGCCTTGGTCTGCACCTTTGGCAACGAGGTACTCGAGAACCGTTCGTGCCCGAAGTTCGGACAGTACCTGGTTGTCCTCGTGGGAACCTTGTGAGTCTGTATGGCCGGAGATGCGTACCCGGACGTTGGGAACGGACTCGAGTGCGGCGGAGATCTCATCGAGCAACGCTTCGCCCTCGCTGGTCAGAGCGTAGCTCTTGACCTCGAACTCGACGACCTTCCCCTCGATGAGGTCGTCGAGGTTGACCTGAAGCTCTTCGACCTCCTTGTCGGTGGGAGGCGTTTCAAGAACGAGGAGTCGCACGCCTGTGGTCACGGCGAAGCCGAAGCCGGCACCCGTCTCCGTCGCGAGATCGTTCAGTTCGTCGCGCAGTGCCTTGTCCTCTGTCTCTCCCACAACGGTGAGGAGCTTGGCGCTCGGGTCGACGACGACACGCCCAGCAGGGAGCACATCGGCGAAACGCTGTACAAGGCTGAGTGTCGTGCCGAGCCACGTTGTCTCGTCCTCGAGACCCTCGAGGGCCGAAAGCCCGGCGATGTCGACACCGTTCGTGAACGTGGACGAGAGTGTCTGGTTCACGAACGCGACCTTCTCAGTGCTCGACACCGAGCCGGACACGATCGCCTCGTCCCCGTTCCAGGTGATATCGATGGCTTCCCCCGTCACGACGATCTCCTCGAGGTCGCCTGTAAAGACAGGCCACAACGCTCCACCCACGCTCCCGACTCCGGTGATGCCTGACACGGCGGCGTACGCCTCATCCTGTGTCTGTTCCGTCGTGATGGAGCCTGAAAGGCGCAGAGATGTGCCCCTCGCGTCGACGTTCACCTCCGTGAACCCGCTGGTCGCGAGCGCTTGCCTCGCCTTGGCCTCGAGGTCTGCTTCGATGCCTGCGGTTCCGAAGCGCACGCCAAGGAATGCAATGATGATGAATCCCACGATCACGGCAACAGCGAATCCAACGCTGGACATGACATCGTCGTCCCGGGGATCGGAGTCGAAGGACGAGGACGCAGAAGGACGACCACCCGTGTAGCGGGCAACGTCTTGGATTCCTCGCTTCTTCGACTTCAACATGATCCAACCTGCAGCGTGCTGGGAATGCTATTGACCTTTCGTGGTAGTGGACACTATGGAACGGTCGCGAGGTTCCCTGAGGTCCCAGATCACGAGGCTTCCTCCATCTCGCCGGATGCATCCGTGTCAGGTTCGACGATCGATGCGAGATCAACAGATCGCGCTGCTCCATACTCGAGCATGCCGACCACAGCGGTCTGGAGCGACCGAACACGTTCGAGGAGCTCGGTGTGTTCGGACTCGAGTGCCGTGCGGATGTCGGAACTCTCCCTTTGTGCCGCGGCGATACGGATCGCTGCCTCGTGACGGGCAGCGTCGATCGTCTCTTGTGCTCTGCGATCGGACTCTTCAACGGTGCGCCGGCTTCTCTCAGCGGCCTCAGTCTCGAGGTTCGCTGCCTCCGTACGAGCCCGCTCTTCGATGGCTGCAGCTTCACGGATCGCAGAGTCCAGGCGTTCCTTCGCCTGGAGGAGGATGGCAGAACTGTCTTCCTGGGCCCTACGAGCGGCTTCTTTGGGTGCGCTGAGAAGGTCTTCTGCCTGTTGTCGTGCTTCGATGATGATCTGTCGTGCGCGCTCTTGTGCTTCGTCGATGAGCTTCTGTTTCGTCTCGGCGGCAGCGAGGAAGGCTGCTTCGACGTTCCCCTCAGCGTGCTGAGGCGACTGGACACGTCGTTCGAGAGCGTTCGCTCGTACGGTTTCACGCCGGAGTTCCGTCTCGAGGCTGTCGACGTCGGCTGCGACATCCTCGAGGAAGGTTGTGACCTCAGCGACCTCGTAGCCGCGTCTGGCGCGCGAAAACTCCTTCGCACGGATCTTGTGTGCAAGTGTCTGCATGTGCGACCCCTCTTTCGTGGTCGCCTTCCCTCGTTCGCGCCGTGCCCGCGGCTCACCGTACGATGAACTTCGGGCACGGTCAAGCCCTCTTCACACATGTCGGCACACTGGGGAAGCAGCAAAACCGATTTGTCTGCACGGGTGAGCACCTCGGAGCACCTACGCTGGTCTGATGGTTGGAGTGATCTCGGCTCAGATGGGTGGTTCGGACTGTGAGTCGATCGGCACGGGCGTGCTCGCCCAGCCGATCAACACGGTCTCGAGCCTCGCGTACACCATCATCGGTGTGTTCGTGTTCGGATGGGCGTTCGCCGTGTCCGGAAGGGAGCGAACGTACCGTCTCGTGTTCGGTGTCTTGATGGCGTTCACGGGCATCGGAAGCGTCCTGTTCCACGGTCCACAATCCCAAGGAAGCCAGTTCACCCACGACGTCACCTTCCTGATCACACTCTGGTTCCTCGGCATCGGGAATCTGGCCGACCGGTTCGCATGGTCATCTGGACGACGGTGGACGGCAACCGCTCTGGGTTCGGGGGTGATCGCAGCCACGTTGGTGCTGTCGCCTGGGATCACCAACATGGTCATGGTGGTCGGTGTCATCATTCTCGTGGTTTCAGATGTGCTGCTTCGCCGTCAGGGCAGGGCGCTGTCGAGATGGTTCGTTGCAAGCTTCATCACGATCACCCTGGCGGTCGCGATGTTCCTCCTCGGCCGCACGGGTAGCCCCTTCTGTGATCCGGGCAGCCTCTTCCAGGGCCACGCCGTGTGGCACCTCCTTGGTGCTGCATCCCTCGGTTCGTACTTCGTGGGAACGAGCCTTTCGCGTCTTGAACCGACACAGAAGGAGTGACGTGAGGACACCGACATACGAGGACATCATCGCCGCAGCGCGCCGTATCGAACCGTACGTGCACCGCACACCGGTCTTCACGAGCACATACATAGACAATCGCGTCGGTGCGTCTGTGTTCTTGAAAGCCGAGAACCTCCAGAAGGTTGGAGCGTTCAAGGCGCGTGGCGCAGTGAACGCCGTGCTGAGTCTCTCCGACGCCGATGCTGGCGGGGGCGTCATCACTCACTCGTCGGGCAATCACGGACAGGCCGTTGCCTACGCGGCAGCCATTCGCGGGGTGCCCGCCACGATCGTGATGCCACGCCACGCTGCGAAGGTCAAGATCGAAGCAGTGCAAGGGTATGGAGCCGACATCGTCTTCTGTGACCAGGCCGAGCGTGAGACGGTACTAGAGGAACTCAGAACGCGGACCAACTCCACCGTGGTCCACCCGTTCGACGATCCAGCGGTGATCGCTGGCCAGGGAACCGCCTCGATGGAGCTGCTCGAGCAGGTCCCGGGTGTCGACGTCATCGTTGCTCCCATCGGTGGCGGGGGTCTCCTTTCGGGAGCCTCCCTGGTAGGTGCCCACGCAGGCATCGATGTACTGGGGGTCGAGCCAGAACTCGTGGACGACTCCTACAGATCCCTTCGTGATGGTGTGCAGTATCCGGCTACGGGTGAGCACAGTGTCGGAGACGGGCTCCTCACCGGCATCGGCAGCCTCGCTTTCGGGATGCTGTCGGACGCCGGCAGACGTATCTTGCTGGTCTCCGACGACGAGATGCTCACCGCGATGCGTCTGGTTGCGGCGAGGATGAAGCTCGTGATCGAACCATCTTCGGCAACGGTCGTTGCTGCCCTCCTGCGCTACCCCGAAGAGTTCTCGGGACGGCGCGTCGGAGCGATTCTCTCCGGGGGCAACGTCGACCTGAAGGCGCTCAGCGCCTAGACGATCGTTGAGAGATCCGTGAGCGCTTTGGCAAAGGCGTTGCGTGCTTCGACGAGGTTGCGTGAGGAACGTACCTCACGTTCCCTGCCATCCATGAGTTGCTGGTCGGTGTGCTCCGAGGCATCAGTGGTGCGGTAAGCGAACCGGGACTCGGCCCTGGCGTCGAGCGCATCTCTCGTCGAGCGCATCGTCGTGACTGCGTTGCGTGCAAGATCGGCAGATCGTTGGTCGGGGGCAGCAGCCTCGAGGGCGTAGAGCGAGTCTGCGGCACGTGTCATCCGATCGGTCATCTGCGACCAGGTCTCTGAACGAGACGTTCCCGCCGTGGCACCCGTTGCGGTTGCGTCGTCGAATCGGGCGTTGCCCCGCCATACGGCGAGGTCCTCGCTCATGGCATCGTAGAGCCACCGGGCGTCTGCGTACCCCTTGCGGGCATGGTCCTTCCAGGTCGGTCCCGCCACGATCGGTACGGCACTCTTCTTCGAGCCTCGTGTGACGAAGACGGCGATCAGGATGATGATGCCGAGCCCAACGACGATCAGGAGCCACCACGGAGCCTCCCCTGTTGCCTCATCCTCAGGCACGACGGTCGTGGTCGGCGCCTCCGTGTCGGGCGGTGCAACGGTCGTGGTAGGTGCTTCGGTGTCGGGCGGTGCGACGGTCGTGGTCGGTGCCACCGTTGTTGGCGACGTGTCGCCGGGAACGGTCGGTAGGGTCACATCGGGCCCGCCCCCTTGGCACGCGACCAGAACGAAAGAGGCCATCACGGCCATCATGATGATCTTCTTCATGGGTCCCCTCTAGTGTGAGCGCTCGGATTCTATACGACTCCCGTCTGGCAGTCCTACACTCATCCCCTACCACAGGCACGGAGGGAACCGACATGGATTTCTGGAACACCTTCTGGCTCCTCGCCATCTGGATCCCTCTGATGCTCCTGTGGATCTTCGCCCTCGTCGATCTGTTCCGCTCAGACATCTCTGGCATCACAAAGGCCCTGTGGGCGATAGCGATCGTCCTCCTTCCCGTGCTTGGCGTCATCGTCTACTTCGGGCTGCGTGAGACAGGACAGAACCAGTACGCGGTCACCGAGCCGGGCCAGACGGGTCCGGATCCTGACACCGCTGATACGATCGCACGCCTCCACGATCTCAACCAACGCGGCATCCTCGACGACATGGAGTACGTCAAGTACAAGACGTATCTGGTGCGCTGACGGCCGATGGCGGCGAGCGCAGCTACATCTGTCCCGGGGACCAGTCGGCGAGCTTGAAGACCTTTGCCGTCGAGACCACGTCGACGAGCACGTGTTCGGGCATCGACTCGACGGTTGCGTCGACTGCAGTGAGAGTTGATGCTGTTGCAACCGGGCGTCCCTCAGAGAGGTCGCATACCTCCTGGGCCCGCGCCGAGAGTTCCGCTGTGCCGATCATGCGAGCGAGATCGATGATCGCCTGCTTCGGGAGACCGACGAGAGGACGCAGGATGGGCGTTCGAACAGCTTTCGACACAGCGACGAGATGCGGGAGCGTCTGAGAGGAGACCTGACCGAGGGCGTCTCCGGTGACGAGAGCAGGGATGCCGGTCTCCTCGGCGATCCTGTCTGCCGCCTTGGCCATCATGACCTTGAGGGTGACCTGGCGCATCCGGGAGTCGACGTGTTCGTAGAGCGCGTCCTTGACAGGTTGGAACTCTACGAGATGTACCTGTGGATCCATGCCGTGACCCCATGCTCGAGTCAGTTCGCCGGCAACGGCGAGGGCATGATCTGCCTGGGCACAGTTGAGGGAGAAGTGGACGAAGTCCACCGAGCACCCGCGAGACATCAGCATCCATGCGGCGACGACCGAGTCGAACCCCCCCGAGATCAAGCACAGAACCCTGTTCTGCGTTCCGATCGGTAGGCCGCCTGGACCCACCCGGTGATCGAGCACGATGAACGCCCGATCATCGAGCACGGTGACGTCTACCGTCTCGTCCGGGTTGGTGAGGTCTACCTTGCCCCCTGCGTCCACGAGGAGCGCGCCGATCCGTCGTGCAAGGTCGATGGATGTCCACGAGTGTGTCCCGCGGCGTTTCACTCTTGCTGCGAACGTCGTCCCGGAGATCCTGTCGGTCGCCTGTGCGGCAACGAGGGATGCAAGATCATCGAGACCTGTGAATTCTTGTTCTGAGACGAGATCGACAGAACCGACACCGAATACGGTCAGGGCCGCTTCACGCACCCTGTCGAGCGTCTCGCCCGCCGGCGACAGTGCGTACCTGTGCGTTCCCACCCGCGCGAGTCCTCCTTCATATCCTGCCGATGTGACGGCTTGCATGAGGTTCGCTCGGACCATCTTGATGAGTCGTTGCTGGGTCCGTCGTGACTTCAAGAAGACGTCGCCAGAAAGGGTTACGTGCAGCGTCGTGTCCGTCGAGGGGTGGAGCATGACTTCAGGATAGGCGGGGGCGGTCGGTGGACTCACGGATCCGATGGTATGAGTCGGACCGAGGGGAAGTAGTCGACGACGAGTGAGATGTTCGTCTTGAACTCATTCTCGAGCTCCCTCTCGAGATCGTTGACATCCGGGACCGTACCTTCCCCGGAGAGCACCACGCTGATGTCGTCCGTCGCGATAACGACCTTGTTGAGCGTGAGATCCGACGAGTCCTTCAGCCACTCCTCGGTCAACCTCTGTGCGGATGACTGTCTGGCGGCACTTGCGATGATGCCTTCGGACGTGAACACGAGCGGGAGCATGATGACGAGCGCCCCAACGGTCACGGTCGAGATCACCGTTCGCATCTTCTGGCGGTTCTCCTTGAACTGTTCGATCGGGACGAGACCAGCGATGACGAACACGACCGATGCTATGAGGATGATCGATACGAGGTTCGTGAGGAAGAGGAGAAACGCTCCCCCGGCATCGCCGTACTCCCCGGCCTTGAGGGTCAGACCAACCACACCGAGAGGCGGGACGAGAGCGACGGCGATGGCGACGCCGGTGATCGAGGAAGACACCCGCCGGTCGACGGTTGCGTAGGCTCCTGCTGCACCGGCGGCGACTGCGATCATCATGTCGACGAGGGTCGGTGACGTTCGCGAGAGGATCTGTGAGTTGGCCGCAAGTGGTACGAGCTGTGGGTTCCACGCGGTGACGATCCACGCGGTGGCGATGGACACTCCAACACCTCCGGCAATGGTTGCGAACGACGTTGCAACACGTTTCGCCCATCCATTGACGATGGCAGCGCTGACCCCCATGATCGGTGTCATCAGTGGGGCGACGAGCATCGCACCGATGACGACAGCGGTCGAGTCGGCGATGATGCCGAGCGTGGCGATCGCCGTCGAAAGGACAAGAAGGACCCAGAAGCCAACCTGTTTCTGGGTTGCGTCCGGTGGCTCGAAGAAGAGGTTGTCGACAATGTCGTTGCGCATATCGTCCCCGACGTCACGTTGGTCGAGCCACGCCTTGAGATAGCCACCGACCTCGACCCTGTCTTCGTCGACGTCGTCTGCGTGCATGATGCCGAAAGACAAGGTCACGGCACCGTAGATGATGGATGCTCCTGCGATGGCGAAGATCAACCCCGCGATGATCGACTCGGGTACGACAACGGTGACGAGGCCCACGGCGATGAACAGGAACCCTCGGACGAGGTCGAACGTCCATGTCGCGCTCGACCTTCGACGTCGGATGGCAGCAAAGGCGACCGTCACGCCGCGCAGAATCGCTACCGATGCGATGAGGAGGGTGATGACGCGGATCGTCTTGTCGGTGACGAGGAACAGCCCAACGCCGGTCACAACGTAGACGGTGCCGAGTGCGACGCCCAACCATCGCGTTGGTTTGGCTCGTGCAGAAGTGTACAGATCGAGCGATCCGTTGATGATGAGAACACCGGCAACGACGATGGCGAGAACCAACCGGGAAGCAGAGGGTGCAAGGAGTGCAATGAGGCCTGCCACGACGAATACCGCTCCACGGAGCGTTATCTGGTTCGCGTAGTCGCCGATCTCTGCCCGATGATTGCTATCTGGCTGCACGGTGCGAATATAGCCGTATCCGTCGCCGTGCCGTGACGATCAGACGAAACGAACGAACCGGCGCTTCCCTATCTGGACGACATGGCCAGCAAGAGTGTCACGTGCGATCTCCTCATCGGTGACACGTTCCCCGTCGATCTTGACCGCTCCCTGGCTGATGAGTCGACGTGCTTCGCTGTTGGACGCAGCGAGGCCTGCATCGTGTAACGCCCGTGGCAACCACACGGGATCCTCGTCGGTGAGTGTCGATGTCGGCACATCATCCGGGACGGACTTCGCCTTGAACAGCGCATCGAAAGCGTTTTCGGCCGCCTCTGCTGTGGATGCATCGTGGAATCGGGTAACGACGGACCGAGCGAGTCTCCGCTTGGTCTCCCCGGGATGGAGCGACCCATCAGCAAGACCGTCGGTGATGGCGGCAACCTCCTCGGGGATCGCAGCGGCGGCGAGCCGAAACCACTGAGGCATCAGCTCGTCGGGAATCGACATCGTCTTGCCGAACATCTCGTTGGCATCATCTCTCACCGAGATGTAGTTGCCGAGGGACTGGGACATCTTGTGCGTGCCGTCGGTACCGACGAGGAGCGGAACTGTGGCCACGGACTGTGGGTGCTGGCCGGCACGTTCCTGGAGGTCTCTGCCCATCAGGAGATTGAGGAGCTGATCATTCCCCCCGATCTCAACGTCCGCTTCGATGGCGACGGAGTCGGTGGCCTGAAGAAGGGGGTACATGAACTCGATCAGTGAGATCGGTTGATTGTCCTTCCAGCGTTTCGAGAAGTCGTCACGATCCATGAGCCTCGAAACGGTCACCTGGGCCGTCATCTCGAGGACGTCTGCCATATCCATGGCGCCCAGCCACTCTGAGTTACGTCGGATCTCGAGGTTCTCGGGGAGGAGGAGAGACTGGACCGTGGGGAGCAGGGCATCGATGTACGCATCGACCTCTTGCCGAGTCTGGCGTTTGCGTGTTGCGCTCTTGTCTGTCGGGTCGCCGACCTGGGCCGTGAAGTCACCGAGGATGAGCACCGCAGTGTGGCCCATCTCCTGAAAGCGGCGAAGGAGATCGAACACCACAGCCCATCCCAGCGTTACGTCGGGGGCGGTCGGGTCGATCCCGAGTTTCACGCGCAGTGGAGTACCGCGTTCGAGCTGGGAGCGCAGGGCCCCCTCCGGCAGGGTGACGTCGACCGTCCGTGTGATGTATGCGTACTGTTCTTGTGGTGACTTCATCGTGGAACGAGGGTACACCTGGTGTGGGTGACGTCGGGGGCGGCTGTGTCCGCCTGGACGAAGCGCCAGGGTCGTTCGACTGCCTTCGAGATTCCGATCCGCGGCGTGGCGCGCACCGGGTGGATACTGGGCGGAGGTGTGAGCGAGATACGGCCATCATCCAGGCTGATGCCGTCGTGTGTCAGCGTCAATCCGAGTGCCTGAGCGAGCTTGCCGGGTCCATCTGTCAGGTGGTCCCCCCTCCCCCGCCGTTGTTTCATCACGGTGTGGCCCTCGACGGGTTCGCCCGCTCGCAGCAGCACCGCTGCGGGTTCACCCTCTGGCCCCGTCACGATGTTGACGAGCTGGTGGATGCCGTAGCTCAGATACACATAGAGGTGGCCCGCAGCGAGGAACATCGAGCGGTTCCTCTCCGTCGGGCCACC
>VAPM010582088.1_pt1 | contig 44293 bp, 42 predicted proteins | sample 3395091 | NCBI WGS metagenome assembly VAPM01 (sample SAMN08290445, study PRJNA428436) | hydrothermal vent metagenome | isolation source: Deep-sea hydrothermal vent chimney 3 | place: Pacific Ocean: Juan De Fuca Ridge
ACATCACCACCGGTACCGATTCGCAGGGGGAAGTAACGGTGCGTTTAGAACGTGGTGGCCGTATTGTTAATGGTCAGGGTGCCGATACCGATATTGTTGTTGCATCGGCAAAAGCCTATATTAATGCATTAAATAAAATTATTGCGCCAAATGAACGCGCCCATCCTCAATCCGGTGATGTTTAAACTGCAATGAAAACACTGAGCCCCACACAACAAGCCTGCTTAGAAGCAATGGGTATTGATGTGTGGGTGTCTCGTGAATCAAATTCTTTTGAAGCAACAGCGACGTCCACTTCTGAAGTTATTTCAAAACCAAATTCAGACCCCGGCAATGAACCTGTTGCTAATGTTGTTTCGGTAGAAAAACATGCTGATGTTGTCACCACCGACAAATTAAATATCCCAGCAGACTGGAATAACTTAAGGCAAGCAGTGTCTACGTGCCAGGCTTGCACGTTACATGCATCAAGAACGCAATCTGTTTTTGGAAGTGGTAATGAAAAGGCTGATTGGCTAATTATTGGTGATGCACCTTCAAATGATGATGACCTTAGCGGGCAAATATTCAGTGGTCAACAAGGCGAGCTACTCACTGCTATGCTACGTGCGATAGGCTTAACAAGGCAACAGGTTTATTTAGCCAATATTGTAAAATGCATGCCAGCAGATAAACGCGATGTCGAGCCAAATGAAGCTGAAACTTGCCTGCAATATTTAAAACAACAAATAACATTGCTGCAACCAAAATTAATTTTAGTACTCGGGCAACATGCCGCACAGAGTTTATTAAACAGTCATTCTACTTTGGCAAGGTTGCGCCAAAAAGTACAGGCGCTGGACAGCTTTAATATACCGGTTGTGGTAACCTATCATCCGGCTTCGCTATTGAGTATGCCGTCTAATAAAAGAGATGCCTGGCAAGACTTGCTTTTCGCACAAAAAATAATTTCTACGGCAAACGTATTATAAGGATAGTATTTAAACCATGAGTGCGGTTATCGATAATAGTGAAAGTGGTTTTTGTGTGATGCACATGAGCGACCTTGACGAAGTCATGGAAATTGAACAAAGTTTATATGAACATCCCTGGAGTAAGTCTATTTTTTCTGACTGTATTCAAGTGGGCTACTCTTGCTGGACCTATAAGCAGAGCTATCAAATTCAGGCCTATGGTGTACTTTCGGCCGGTGCAGGTGAAGCTCATATTTTAACCCTGTGTGTCAGTAAGATGTTCCAGCGGCAAGGCCTGGGTAAACTCGTTTTAGAGCATTTAGTTGATTTAGCCATCGATCATAAAGCGGATGTTTTATTACTTGAAGTTCGGCCATCCAATATCGCTGCGGTTAGCTTATACCAGAATTATGGCTTTAATGAGGTTGGCACTCGCAAAAATTATTATCCGGCTAAAAATGGTCGTGAAGATGCCATTATCATGGCGCGTGATTTAACGAATTTTGATGATTTTCAGTAGTTTTTTAACCACAACGGTCGCTAAAGGTATCCATTCAAGTTATTTAAAATAACGTTCAATAACACGGTGAACACAACGAATTACATTCACTATTATAGTTAAACTCACTGCTGTCCCGTTAACTTTTGAATAGCGAGTCCGTTAGTCAGCCACAGCAATCTCATGTCCGGCGGCGTTAGTATTATCATAAACGTAGACATTACTTCACATTTCAATAACCTTAGGTTTAAGTTAATGGGACAGCAATGAGTTAAACTCATACTTTAAAATAATGCTCTTCTCATTATTCGATATTCAAATAAATTTAGTCATACCTAAAAATCGTCGTGTCCGTTGTGGTTAAAAATGAATTTTAAAGTTGCTCCACCACACTGCAAAATTACCCAATATCATGTAAAATACCTATTTCATTCAACAGTAATAAAGCATTTATATAGCATGTCTGATTTTATTAAAGAAACCCTTCGTCGCCGTACTTTTGCGATTATTTCGCACCCTGATGCGGGTAAAACTACCTTAACGGAAAAGTTACTTTTGTTTGGTGGTGCTATTCAGTCAGCCGGAACGGTTAAAGGCCGTAAGGCGGATAAACATGCCACTTCCGACTGGATGGAAATGGAAAAAGAACGGGGCATATCAGTTTCTTCTGCGGTTATGCAGTTTCCATATCGCGATAAAATTATTAACCTGCTAGACACTCCCGGCCATGAAGATTTCTCGGAAGATACTTACCGCGTTTTAACCGCAGTGGATTCTGCCTTAATGGTTATCGACGTTGCTAAAGGCGTAGAAGCTAGAACCGTGAAACTAATGGAAGTTTGTCGCTTACGCGATACGCCAATACTCACCTTTATTAATAAACTTGATCGAGAAGGCCGCGACCCCATCGATTTACTCGACGAAGTCGAAAGTGTTTTAAAAATTCAATGCGCGCCAATTACCTGGCCAATTGGCATGGGTAAACGTTTTAAAGGTGTTTACCATTTATATAAAGATAGTGTGCATTTATTTAGTGCCACCCACGGCGGTAAAATAAACGTTGGTGAAGTGATTGAAGGCTTAGATAACCCCAGGCTCGACGAAGTGCTGGGAGATATGTCGAAAGAATTACGTGAAGAAGTTGAGCTGGTGCAAGGCGCAAGCCATCGCTTCGATGCGGATGCCATGTTAGCTGGAAAACAAACACCGGTTTTTTTCGGTTCGGCGATTAACAATTTTGGCATTGATGAATTATTAGAATATTTTGCCGATGAAGCTCCCGCGCCCTTAGGTCGTGCAACAAAAGAACGTCATGTTAAACCGGAAGAAACAAAGTTTTCTGGTTTTGTTTTTAAAATCCAGGCCAATATGGATCCATCTCATCGCGATAGAATCGCTTTTTTACGTGTTTGTTCCGGTATGTATGAAAAAGGAATGAAGCTGCGACACGTCCGCATTAAAAAAGAAATTAAGATTGGTAATGCTATTACCTTTATGGCCAGTGATCGCTCGCACGTTGAAGAAGCTTTTCCGGGGGATATTATCGGTTTACATAATCATGGCTCAATTCAAATTGGTGATACCTTTACCCAGGGGGAAGATTTAAAATTTACCGGTATTCCAAATTTCGCACCAGAATTATTTCGTCGAGTACGTTTAAAAGATCCGCTTAAGCTAAAACAATTACAAAAAGGTTTAGACCAGCTCAGCGAAGAAGGAGCCACCCAGGTATTTCGTCCATTAAATAATAACGATGTTATTGTGGGTGCGGTCGGAGTATTGCAATTTGAAGTGGTTGCGGCACGACTAAAATCTGAATACAGCGTTGATTGCATCTTCGAAGCGGTCAATGTTTCCGTTGCACGTTGGGTTGAATGCGACGATAGTAAAAAACTGGAAGAGTTTAAAAAGAAAGCAGCTGATAATCTGGCCTTAGATGCTTCCACAAGCCTAACCTATCTTGCACCAACTCGCGTTAACCTTGATTTAAATATTGAACGTTATCCTGATATTCGTTTCTTTTCGACTCGAGAGCATTAGTCGTCTGCTGCTATATTGCTTTATATCTGAATACTCGAATATTTAATTACTATACTATCAATTAGTTAGCCTTCTTTGAAATAATTTGTCAACCAATAGCCCCAGCTTACGTTGTATTAAGTACACAACTTAAAAAACAAAAGGAAAAGGCTATGAAATCCATATTAATACTCTCCAGTGCGGTTATTTTACTTACAAATACGGCGTTCGCCGATGTAGCAGGTCAACGTGTTGAAAATCGATTTGATAATCGAGGTGATCGTATCGAATATCGTCTTGATAAACGTGGCGACCGAATTAACGAGCGTTTAGACCAACGTGGTGAACGTGTGCATAACCGTTTTGATCGTGCTGCAGAACGAGCCGCTGATCGTGGTAATGAGCGACTAGCGCGACGCCTGGATAAACGCGGTGACCGAATCGAACATCGCCTGGATAAACGCGGCGACAGAATTAATAAGCGTTTAGATCGACGTGGGGATCGTATTAACCACCGATTAGACCGACAAGGCGCTAAGGTACATGCGCGAATAGCTAATCGTCATTGATAAGCCTGATAAAACGCGATGGTTAGCCTTAATGCCATGTTAAGGCTGACCCTTTAGCGTCTTTATATTATAGTATCGTATGCTTAGCCGAAATGAAAAGAATCAGGATGAAGAGGTGCATCATGATGTTCGTCATAATTCTGAACCCATATTGGTTAAAACTATCGATGCATTCTTAGCCAGTGTTGAGAAACGAGCATATCGAATGGCTTATATTGCGACAAGCAATAAAGAAGATGCACTGGATATTGTTCAGGATGCAATGATCACCCTGGTGAATAAATATTCGCAACGCGGCTATACCGAATGGCCGCCATTATTTTATCGTATTGTGCAAAATACAATACGTGACTGGTATCGTCGTCAGTCGGTTCGGAATAAGTTTAGACAATGGTTTTCATCATCCGAATCATCCGATAACGATATGGAACAGGATTGGGAATCTCAGGTTATGCCACATGCAGTAAATGTTAGAGATAACCCAACGGTTGACCAGCATCAGAACGATAATGCCATGCAACATTTGATGAACGAATTAAATCAACTACCTTTACGACAACAGCAGGCATTTTTGCTACGTTGTTGGGAAGGTTTGGATACGAAGCAAACCGCAGAGGCAATGAACATTACCGAAGGTAGCGTTAAAACACATTATTCACGTGCAACCCATGCGTTAAGAGAGCAGTTAGGAGACCATTATGAGAAATAAACAATTGGATAACAATGATGAACTTCTAAAACATGCGCGCAAGGCACTTGATGATAGTGTCGATAACTTAAGCGACGATATCACTGATGAGCTTTATGCTATCAGGCGTAAGGCAATTTTTATGCAACACCCTATACAATACAAGCCGCAAGATAGTCACGGTTTTGTATTTAATTTCCGACAATATCTCCCGCTGACCAGCTTGGCTCTGACCGCTTCCATTGCAATGGGGATTTTCATCCAGTCAGGTTTATGGCAGAGTAGAGACATTAGCTTAAAAGCAGAGATAGAGCTTGTTTCAACACTGGAAAATATTGAATTATATGATGACTTTGAATTTTACCAATGGCTGGCAGAAGAGGAGATTCAGGCAGGTTAGTATTGCCGTGATATTAGCAATGGTTTATTTAATGAGTTATGCACAAAATGATCAAGCGGAACAGCAAACAGGGACTTTGTCACTGGAATTACTGGAAATGCTGGGTCAATTTGAATCGCAGGATGAGTCCTGGCTCGAAAATGAAATAAGTCAGCCAATGGATAATATCCCCAATAATTTTCGGCCTAGTAATAGCGAGCAGAACACGAGAAGTAAGAAAAGTTATGAATAAAATTTTCTCAAATAATATTTTAATTAAATTGATCCTGGTTTTTTTCTGCCTGTTTACTTCGTTAGAGCTTCTTGCTGATGATACTCGCGCTGTTCAAAGTGATAATTTAAGCTGGGGCGCTTTATCGCATGAACAGCGGAAAATATTGCGACCCTTTGCGGTTAAGTGGCCGGAGTTAAGTGTAAAGCGTAAGCATTTGTTATTAAAAGGTGTCAGACGCTGGAAAACCATGACACCCGAGCAACGTGAAAACGCGCGTGGCAGGTTAAAACGCTGGCAGAATATGGATGAAGCCAAACGAGAGCATGTCCGCAAACGCTATGAACGCTTTAAAGCCTTGCCAGAAGATGAGCGAAAAATTATACGACAAAAAATGCGTTGGTTTAGAAGCTTACCAAAAGATAAACGCCGTGCTTTACGTAACCGTTGGGAAAAAATGACGCCTCTACAGCGAGAGCATTTTAAGAATAAAGTGATTAAGCGGCAAAAAATGCGACGGGAAATATTGAGGCGATTAAGTCCCTCCGAAAAGCAGAAATTGCGCAGGATGTCACGACCTGACCGTATTCGCTATATTCGACGCTGGAAGGCTCAGCGCCATTAGAACTTCTATTGCAATAATAAATTTAGAATAGGCCCGGCTTCCTGTAGAAATAAGACATAGCTATATTGAAATGATACTATTAATATGGTGATGTATTTACAGGAGTGGGTCATTGGTCGCAACATTACTGCGTAAGTGTTTAAAGCTTTTTTACCGTGTTGAGGTGAAAGGTTTAGAGCATTTTAATCAGTCGAGTCAACGGACGATGATCGTGGCTAATCATACATCGTTTCTTGATGCGGCCTTATTGTACTGTTTTTTACCTGACGATATAAGTTTTGCCATTCATACGCGAATAATGAATCGTTGGTTTATGGTTCCTTTTCGACATTTGTTGAAATTATTCGTTATGGATCCAACCAATCCATTTTCACTTAAATCCCTAATCAAGTATCTTAAAGATGATAATCGTGTTGTTATTTTTCCCGAAGGCCGAATAACGACCACCGGTGCCTTGATGAAAATATACAATGGTCCGGGACTTGTGGCCGATAAGGCAAATGCTGATGTTTTACCCATCCGCATTGATGGTGCACAATATACCCCCTTCTCGCGATTACGCGGTGTCGTGCGTTTACGTTGGTTTCCAAAAATAACAATCACGTTATTACCACCCAGAAAATTAAGCGCACCTAAAGAGGTTCGTGGTCGAGAGCGGCGTATTTATGCTGGTAAATTACTGACCGATATTATGAATGAGGTGATTTTTTCAACCAGTAATTACAAGCGAACCTTATTTAAGGCATTAATAGATGCAAAGAATATCCATGGACGAAAACATATTATTGCCGAAGATATTGAACGCAAGCCCATCTCGTATCATTCATTAATTCACCGTTCGATATTGCTAGGCGACATGTTAGAGTCGCAAACCTCACAAGCTGATTATGTCGGAATATTGTTACCCAATATGGTCAGTACACTGATTACTTTTTTTGCTTTGCATGTTCATGGCCGAGTACCGGCTATGCTGAATTTTTCCACCGGCGCCAAATCAATTCTGGACGCATGTACCACGGCAAATATCAAAGTTATATATACATCAAAACGTTTTGTTCATTTTGCCAAACTTGAAGCTGTGATGGAACAGCTTAATCGTCAGGTGCAGGTTTATTTTTTAGAGGATATTGTTGCAACGATATCGCCATTTAAAAAAATATTAAGTGCTATTATTGGCCGATTCCCAACGGCAGCATACGCTAAACGTTTGTCTAATCGTAATCCCGATTCGCCTGCGGTTGTATTATTTACCTCTGGTTCCGAAGGGCATCCCAAGGGTGTGGTACTGTCTCATAGTAACTTACTTGCAAATGGTATTCAGATGAGTACCCGGGTTGATTTTAATGCGCAGGATAAAATTTTAAACTCATTGCCTTTATTTCATTCATTTGGTTTGACCGCGGGTACATTAATTCCGCTTATTGCCGGAATGAAAGTATTTTTATATCCTAGTCCATTGCATTACCGTATTATTCCTGAAATTGCTTATGATATTGGTGCTACCATTATGTTTGGCACCAATACGTTTTTAGCAAATTATGGACGCTTTGCTCACCCCTACGATTTTTACAGCATCCGTTATGTTTTTGCCGGTGCAGAAAAATTACAGGAAACAACGCGCCAGCTGTGGAATGAGAAGTTTGGAATAAGGGTGTTTGAAGGTTACGGAACAACCGAAACAAGTCCGGCATTAAGCACCAATACCGCAATGGATAATCGTAAGGGAACGGTTGGCAGGTTACTACCTGGAATTGAATACAATCTTGAAAAAGTTGCCGGCATAGAGAACGGTGGCATCTTATCCGTCAAAGGCCCTAATATTATGTTAGGTTATTTATTAAATGAAGATAATATTCATAAAGTCATTACGCCAAGGACCGTGCTGGGCAATGGCTGGTATAACACTGGTGATATCGTAAGTATCGACACGGATGGTTTTATTACCATATTAGGCCGTGTAAAACGATTTGCAAAAATAGCTGGGGAGATGATTTCACTCACGGCAGTAGACGAATTTTTACAGCAAAGCTGGCCTGAAAAAAATCACGTTGTTATTGCCTTACCGGATGAGCGTAAAGGCGAACAGCTTGTTTTATTGACCGAGCAAAAAGAACTAAACCGTAAAATGATAGTGGCTAAATCAAGAAGTTTGGGTTTAAGTGAATTGTCTGTTCCACATAGTATACACTTTATAAAAAAAATGCCATTACTCGGTTCAGGTAAACCAGATTATATCGCAATTAAAGAACTGGCGATGAGTAAAGCATAAAATAAGGCCGGGGAAAAATTAAAAAATATTTCACCAAACAGGTTGTTTCCTGGGCGCTTTATGATTGGGCTAATTCAGCCTTTGCGGTTGTGGTGCTCACAGCATTTTATCCGGTGTTTTTCAAATCTTACTGGAGTAGCGGTTCAGATGTCGCGACCAGTACTCTGCAACTTGGTGTTGCAAATTCGGTATCAAGTATTGTTATAGTATTACTGGCACCTTTTCTAGGTGCGATCGCAGATGCAAGTCAGGCTAAAAAACGTTTTTTAATTGTTTTTGGTCTGCTGGGTATTGTAGCGACCGGTTGTTTATTTTTTATTGGTGAAGGCGAATGGCTATGGGCCATGCTGCTGTTTATTTTTGCAGCGATTGGCTTTTCCGGCGCAAATATATTTTACGATTCACTTATTGTCAATATTTCTACAAATGACAAATATGATGTGGTTTCTGCAATAGGCTACTCTTTTGGTTATCTTGGTGGTGGCTTACTGTTTGCACTTTGTGTTGTGATGAGTTCCTGGCCTGAGACATTTGGTTTTGCTTCTAAAACTGAGGTGGTGCAATTTTCATTTGTTGCGGTGTCGCTATGGTGGTTTGTTTTTTCTTTGCCCATTATCTTCTTTGTTCATGAAGTTAAATCGACGGAAGCCCGGCATAAAATAAGTGTTGCCTCAGGCTTACAGCAAATAAAACAAACTTTTAAAGAAATTCGTTGTTTACGAGTGGTTTTTCTATTTCTGATAGCCTATTGGTTTTATATTGATGGTGTCGATACTATTGTGCGTATGGCTATTGACTATGGTATGTCGATAGGTCTAGAAACATCAGATTTGATTCTGGCTATTCTAATAACACAATTTGTTGGGTTTCCGTCGGCTTTGCTATTTGGCTTTTTGGGGCAATGGTGGGGAGCTAAGCGAGTAGTATTATGCACGATAGCGGTTTATCTTGTTTTAACCATACTGGCATCAAGAATGGATACAGTGTCAGAGTTTTATATTCTCGCAATCTGTATTGGATTGGTTCAAGGTGGAATACAATCACTTAGTCGATCTTTTTATGCGCGTATTATCCCAGCGTCTAAATCAGCAGAGTTTTTTGGTTTTTATAATATGCTGGGTAAGTTTGCGGCTGTTTTAGGGCCATTACTAATGGGAGTGGTCGGCGTATTAACCGGCAATCCTAGAATATCGATCTTGTCAATTTCCATTTTATTTCTTATTGGTGGGGTCTTGCTTTATTTTGTGGATGAAAAAAAGGCGATACAAATGGCAAAAGCGATGGAAGATTAAGGCTGCTTTATGTCACAATAAGTCTATCCTGCAGTAGGAAAATGATATGAATGATAATAAACCAGAAATACAGGCGCCTTCTTTATGGGATGTCACCAAAAGTGTTTTAGCGGCGATGCTTGGTGTTCAGAAGAGTAAAAATCATCAACGTGATTTTCAGTATGGTAAACCCTGGCAATATATTATAGTAGGGATTATTGCGGTGGCTATTTTTATTGGGATACTTGTTACCGTTGTTAATGTGGCTATGTCTCTTTCCGGGGTTTAGTCACTACTGAGAAATAAATCGATACCTGTTAGCCAGGTATTTTTCAGTAATCAATTCCCCTGTTTTGGTGGGGAAATGGTATTTGTACTATTACTTAAACTTTGTAATTTCTTTAATACTTTTTGAGCCCGATGAATGTAATCGTTTAATTTAGTATTGGATGGCTTTAGCTGATGCAATTCATTCCAATGGTTTAAAGCTTGTTTTATTCGCCCCTGGCTATATAAGTTTTGACCTTGTTTTATTCCCTTGTTTAAAATAAGGCTAATTCGTGTTTCTAGTTCATTTTTCAATTTAACTATTTTTTTATTTGATTTATCTTGTTGGTAAAGTTTTAATATTTCCTTTTTGTAACGAATAAGTTCTAAATTAGTTTTTACCTGAGCCAGGTTTTTGCTGATAGTGATAATGGATTTTTTATGGCTTTTTCTTCTGCTATTTTTTTCTTTGAGTATTTTACTTTTTAAAGCCTTTATTTTTTTATTAGCTGTGTCGGATACTGATAAGTTAGATGCAAGCGATAAACATTCCTCTGCTAATTGAATATCTTTATTTTTAATACTGTCCTCAGCACAGATAATAAGCTTGTTTGCGGTTAGTTTTACTTCGCGAATATGTGAGCTTAGATTTTTTTTCGCTTTTCTATCATTTGGATTAACCTGTGCAATCTCTTTGGTTGTTGCAGTTTTTTTGCTCAGGGTTTTAGCATTTGATACAAGTAATTTATTTTTTAATTGTTTTAAATATTTATTGCGCTTGCTGATAAATTTATCGCGCGCATTTTTTATTTTATTGCTGCGAGGCAGATTGGCAAGGGCCTCATCATAGATGTGCATTGCAGCAGCCCATTTTTTTGCATTGGAAAAATTTACGGCTTTTTCGAGTGACTTATTTTCATATTGATTGGCAAGTCTGCGGATACGTTTTTTTTCTGTCATCAAAAAAGTATAATTAAAGTGGTCAGTGTCAATATAATCTAATGTTTCGAGTGCCAGTCCATAATTTTGCTGTTTAGCAAGGTTGTCAACTTTACCTGCAACGTTATCGCTTTTGGAATAAATATAGGCGCAATTAGTTAAGCTGAGTTGGATTATTACTAAAATAATTATTCTTAGTAAGTTTTTTCTCATGCTACGAATTTTTTAGGTAATATTGTTTCGATGTGCTGGTCGATTTTTTCGCTGTAGGGCGATTTCAAATCCGTGACAATATAGGTCGTGACTGGATCGGCTATTCCACGCAGTTCGAGTGATTTATGTCGGTGTGCAATAATGCGCCATTGAATTTCAGATGATTTAACAAACGAATCGGTAATGACAATTTGACCTTTCTCTGCCGCTGTATGTAGACGCGCGGCAAGATTGACAGCCTCACCCACCACAGTGTATTGCATACGGTCATTCGAGCCCATATTACCAGCAAGCATTTCACCACTATTGATTCCAATCCTGAAATAAGCCGTTTGTTTTCCTTGCTGTTCGCGTAAGGTGTTGAGGCGTGTTATCAGGCGTTGGATCATAATGGCACAACTAATTGCATTAAACTGGTGTTCTGGATCTTCTTCAGGTACTCCAAAAACAACCATTGCGCAATCACCCATGTATTTATCAATTGTGCCGTTATAAAGCTCACATGCCATGGATATATAAGTGAAGTAATCATTAAGCAAGGTAGCAACTTCTCGCGGGGGTAATTTTTCTGACATACTGGTGAAGCCAACAATATCAGCGAAGAGGGCGGTTGCCTGTACATGCTGACCACCGAGTTGAATACCGTCGAGATTGTCCATAATTTGTTTTGCGACGTTGTTGGAAACAAAGCGAGAGAAAGCATTTTCCACTTGTGATTTTTCAAGCAAACCTTTTGCCATGCTATTAAAACCATCAATTAACGAACCAATTTCATCGTTGCGCTGTTCTTTAATGCGATATGAATAGTCACCACTATCGATAGCCTTACTCGCATCTAACAGATGATGAATGGGACGAGATAAACGCTGACCGAGTGCATAGGCAGTAAATATACCGAGGATAATCATAAAGATAGTTGCTGCAACAATAGCGTTAACGGTTTCATTTAATGATTGTGATAGCGAGGCCTTGCTAAAAGTGACTAGTGCATGACCGGCAATTAAATTTTGAAAGCGAATGGGTGTGATAAAGGAAATGACATCAAGTTGTGTTGTACTATTAGCGAGTGTTGCGCGCCATTCAAATGAGTAACCTTTTTTGTGTGTGTTACTTGATTTTGAATACAAATCAATAATATCTGCTTTGGGAACCAGGCCCTGGGTAGCTAATTTTTTACCCGTTTCAGAATAGACGACCGCACCAAGTATACCTTTGTGTGCACCAAGGTTTTTAACGGAAACCATGATGCTGAGTATATCGTCTGATAAAATAAGCTCCTTTGACGAATTAGCTAGTTGACCGGCAACGGTTTGTCCAAAATCAATCATCTGCCCACGCAAAAGTTGGGTTTGATTTGATACGATAACCAGGCCAAGCAAAATCATGCCTGAGCTGATAAGCATGGTAATGATAATCGCGAGTTTGTAGGCAATCGGAAATTGATTGCGCCTTAGTTTGTGGCGAATTTTTTGTAATGAGTCCAGTATCATTTTGTCACAGCTTTCCGATGCTTATTTAGGAAGTACGGTATTAGTTTATTTCGGCATATCGAGGTGAATGTTTAGATATTTTTATTGGTTTGCAGTGAATTTATTTGCTAATCATAGCATGATTTTGTGGATATTCTTATGAATCATTCTAATCTTATATTTATGTGATATAGTTCACATTATGCTGGTAATTGAGTGGCATTGTTATATATAAGATACCGAGCAATTAGCAATAGACATAAATATGTAACATTAATTTTTTAAAATCAATGATGATGACACAACATTTACTGTTTCGATTTTCTGGCATTTTAAAGTCATATACTTTAGTGATGCTGGTTGTTGTGTTAATGCTTTTGCAACTGGATCTGGCCGCTGAACTTTTATCTATCCATAGTATTTTAAATCTTAATCATTCTTTTATTTTATTGGTGCAGGCGCAGCCAGGGTTATTTGCTCTATATGGTTTTATTTTTTGTTGCAGTCTCTGGTATTTGTATCGCCCATTAACTTTGACATACTTATACATAAAGCAGAATTTAATTTTTTCAACACTCAAAAAATACAGACGTGCTTCTTTCTCGAGTAATCAACCCGCTGGCCAATATGACTGGTTACAACGTTTAAGTAGCCGGATATCACGAAAGCTATCTATAAAAGAACCTAAAATTGTTATTGACGATTCGGCATATGTTAATGCAAAAGTATTGCCGGGTTTTATTCATGCTCCATTAATTGTATTCACACAAGGCCTGCTTGATAAGTTAACCCCTGATGAAATTGAAGCCGTGTTGGCGCATGAATTGGCACATGTTGCAATGCAGGATACTTACAGTATGAGTGTGACCGATATAATAATTTTGTTAACTGTTTGGCTGCCTGTGTATGTTTGCCATATTATTATTGACTATGTTGTTTTTTATAAGTGGCGGGATAAAAATATAGGCTTTATTGTGAGTTTAGTCGTGGTGTTATTGATGTATGGTTTTTTAGCTTTTTTTATTTTGAATACATTGAATAGACGTTGTGAATTGCGTGCCGATAAGGTCGCGATGACGCTGGTTAATATGCAAAGTTTTTTGAATGCGCTTCATCGAGTACACTCTGCAGAATCACATATTCCTGGGGCTCTGGACTGGTGTTTGGCATTGATGCCTAAAGTGCTGCAAAAATTTGTTTTACAGGTGTTTTTGTCTCATCCTTCAATCCCTGCTCGAATACAAGCATTGCAATAAGTACGGCTTTATTCTCTAGCCTGAGCTTCTTCCTATAGAGGTAGGACATTTTAGCAAATATTTTCGGCTTGTTACTGGGCGAAAGCCTGTGAATCGTTTAAAATCCACATCCATTCAAATTATATAAAGCAGGTAGAGCTATGCCGTTGATTTCACCGTTTGCCGGATTACGTCCAAAACAGGAATTCGCAGAAGATGTTGTTGCCCCCCCGTATGATGTTCTAAATACCGAAGAAGCACGCATACGTGTTGAAGGGCGACCAAAAAGTTTTTTACATATATCAAAACCTGAAATTGATTTACCTGTTGGCACCGACCCATTTGATGCGGCGGTCTATGCAAAAGGTGCAGAAAATTTAAAGAATCTGGTTGCAGATGGCACACTCTTTCAGGATGAGCTACCGACCTATTATGTTTATAAATTAGTGATGGGCAATCATGAACAATTTGGACTCGTTGCTGCTGCATCGGTTGCAGACTATGATACCAATCGTATTCGTAAACATGAATTCACCCGTCCGGAAAAAGAAGATGATCGTGTTCGTCAGATTGATGCTTTAAATGCACAAACAGGCCCGGTATTTTTAACTTATCGTCACAATAAAATGATCGACGATATTGTGAGTGGTGTCTGTAAGACAACCCCTGAGTATGATTTAACTGCTGATGACGGTGTGCAGCATACGATTTGGGTGGTCAATGATAAAACTCTGATAGATACCATTACTTCAACCTTTGATGCTATGGATTGCTTGTATATTGCCGATGGTCACCATCGTTCAGCGGCGGCATCGCGTGTTGCCAGCCAACGTAACGGTGATGGCGAAGCATCACATGATTATTTCCTGAGTGTTATTTTTCCTGATAATCAAATGAATATTCTTGATTACAATCGAGTGATGACGGATTTAAACGGTTTAAGTGCTGCTGACTTTTTAGAAAAAGTAGCGGTTAATTTTACTGTTAAAGAGTCAGCAACGAAAGTGAAGCCAGAGTGCGCTAAAACGTTTGGTATGTTTTTAGACGGTAAATGGTATGCGTTAACGCTAAACGACGATTTATACCCGGCTGATGACCCCGTTGCGCGGCTCGATGTGAGTTTATTGCAAAACCATTTAATAACTCCGATTTTAGGCATTAATGATCCTCGCCGTGACAAACGAATTGATTTTGTGGGCGGAATACGTGGCTTAAAAGAACTGGAAAAACGCGTTAATTCAGGTGAAATGGCGGTTGCCTTTGCACTGTATCCAACGAGTTTAGCTGCATTAATGGCGGTCGCCGATGCGGGTGAAGTTATGCCGCCTAAATCAACCTGGTTTGAGCCCAAGTTAGCGGATGGACTGGTATCGCATGTGTTGGATTAAAAAATGACTAACCACAACGGACACGGCGAACAAATCAGACACTACAGGCAGTGTGCATTAAGTGTGACTGATTTTATATCGCTGTGTCCGTTGTGGTAAAAGAATATTAAAAAGACTCCTCAAAGTCATATTCCAGCACAACATCGGGTTCCTGTAAGAAATACCCTTGAATAAAGTCAACGCTACATTGCCAGAGTAAAGCGAGACAATTAGCATCTTCTACAAAAGCGGCAATGGTTTGAATATTCTTTTGAGAAACTTCACTGGATATATTTCTTACTAACTCCTGCATTTCTACATTGGTTGCCAATTTACTGATAATGTCCTGATGGACTTTTATGTAATTTAGATCAAAATGCTTAATTGACTGGAAGGTGTTTTCTTCCAGGCCAAAGTTATCAAGAGCGGTTCGGCAATGTAAAGTTTTTAAGCCTTCAAATAATGTTTTCGTTGCCTTAAGGTAGTTGAGAGCGGTTTCTTCTTTTACCTGAAACGTGATGTAATCAGCATTGATACGTAAAGCTTTAATGCGATCACTTATCCATGTTAGAAATTCAGGATCAACGATGGTGCTGCTTGAAATTTTAATGAACAGGCGGGTTTCTTCCTTGTTTTGCAGGCGTTCAGATAAAATTATAAAAGCATGAGCAATAACCCAGCGGTCGATGAAGCCCATTAAGTCAGCTTGTTCTGCTGCTGAGATAAAATCATCAGGTAAAATTTCCTGCTGGTTTTCATCCAGCATGCGAACATATACTTCATAGTGTGCGCCAGGTTCACCGTGTAAACTAACAATAGGTTGAAAAAGTAACCTGAATAAATTATTTTTTAGCGAAAAGGTAATTTGCTTTTCCCACAGAGAATGTTGCGCATGTTCTTCAACATCTTCAATTGATGGATTATAGGTATGGTACTGGCTGCCACCATTTTCCAGGGCGATGGATGCACCTTTTTCTGCCCGGTTAATACAATCATGAATGTTGCTGATGGTTTCATTTATCAGAGTTATGCCAATACTTGTCGAACAAGTGACAGATTTATGATTAATTTCGGAGATATGCCCCTTAATAATATTACAGATAGCTTCAGCATATTTTTCAGTTTGCGTGCTATCGGCATTTTTAATCAGTAAGCAAAAAGCGGTGCCTTCCATTCTAGCAAATATACCTAAGGGCTCTAATTTATCTTTTAATAAATTAGCCAGATCAACAAATAACATGTCGAGTCCGGCAATGCCAAATTCGTTTTTTAAAGTTTCATAGCTGTCTAACGCAATATAAAGCAGGGCACCGCGTGCATGGCCTTCAAGTGCTGTAGAAATAAATTTATCAAGTTGTTCTATAAGATACGTTTTATTATATAGGCCGGTGATTAAATCCTGTTTACTCAGGACGCTAAGTTTTTCTTCAAGTTCTTTGCTATCGGATTGGTCGCGAATAATAATTTGTGTGCAAGACTCACCTTCCATACTTGCAGGTGAAAATTCCATTGTAATTTCAAAGGGTGAGCCATCCGTATGCTGACCATGTAATTGCAGCGTATCATCGTCAAGTTGAGATTTGGAGTAGGCGCGTAAAAATTCTTTTAATTGAATATGATCGTTCTGGCTTACCATATCGAGAATAGGCATACCTTCAACGTCGTCAAGGTCTTCATAGCCAAACATCATCAGGTAGGCATTGTTAACGTAAATGTGCATGCCTTCATGTACATAGGCTATGGCATCTCGAGAGCTGTCGATAAGTGAACGCGAGCGCTTTTCAGTTTCATGTAACATTTTTTCACAGCGACGGTGTGCGCGACGTTCTTTTAAGTCACGTAGTTCACGAGTAAGTACGTGACGCAGGTATTGATTATTCTCAAAACTGATCACATCACGCGCACCAAATTTCATGCATTCCAGAATAAGGGCGTCATCGTGCTGAGGAGTAATAACGATTAAAGGCAGGTCGCGGCCAGATTTACTAATAATTTTAGCTGCATCGGCTGCACTGAAAATAGGGGTAGTATGTTTGCTGAGAATAATATCAATGGGGTTGTCTTCCAACGCCTTTAGCATATCCTCGTCGTCTTCTACGCGAACATCACGTACGATAAAGCCGGCATTCCGAAGTGAGTTGATGAGTACTTCAGCTTCTTCAGAGACGTCAAAGATAGTTAAAAGGCGTAGTAGATTATCGCTGCTCAAAGATGGTTTCCTTCTTTCAATGCCGAGCCAGGGTGGTTATTGTTTTGTCGAAGTATACTATGCTTAGGTTCGCAGGATAAACCCATTCTTTATATAATTGACCAGACTTGATTAAAGTCAGCTTCTTTTTCCCATGGGTCATCTTCAGGTCGTTTTGAATCGAGTATTTCATACTGAAACTGGGCAATAAGGCCGGTATTTTGCAACTGTTTACTGAGTTTTATGTTCATTTCCTTACCGACAATTTTCATTTTCAATTGATTTCCGACTCGAAAGGGAACGGGATTAGTAATGATGGTGCTGGGCTGGTTAATCGCGTTGAGTTGCGGCAGCATTAAGCTGCGTTGGTATTCGATATCTGCATCATCTGAGATAGCTTTTATACCGACGGCAGCGGCGTCCGGGGTTAGCATTTCAACCCCAAGTGTGATGCCGGTCTCATCACTGTATTTCATCCAGCGGATAACGCCTACGCCCCACTTCCAGGTGTGACCATCCCCACTGCGGCGAATACTCATTAATTCACCTACTTGAACGGTGGTTTCGCGGTGATCTTTATTTCTTATACAATAACCACTGGCGCTTTCATTTAAAATTGCCCAGCTTTCAGCATGGTAAAGTAGCTCGTCTTTTCCTTTACTGCGTTTGTTAACTGTCTTGGATATTTTGTCGGCATCTAGGGGCGTATAACCCGATATATTGGTTGGGTAGACAAGATCCCATACATCAGGTTGCTTGGTATTAATATTTTGCACTTCAGCTGTGTCGTAGTGTGATTTTCCGGTAAAGGGGTGGTTGGTTGGGTCTTTAGCACGACTTTTAGCTTGCGGAGAACGGCGTCTTGCGGAGTCACAAATGATTTGGTGTGAGGCACTTAAGCCCACCGCAACCAGTACCCGCTCATGTTTTTCTGTGCGAGGGAAATTTCTTTTGGCGATAACGGCCCAAGCAGTGAGTAAGCGACGCATTAAATCATGTGATAAGTCCGGTGAGGCCATTTCAATACCGGTAATGGTTGTTTGTGCAGCATCTTGTGTATTTTGAATTTCGTCGCGAATAGTACTGGCCAGGTTTTCTGTATCGAGCGTGCGACAATCCGACGGATTAGCATTCTGGTTGACTAAAGCAATATTCAGTGGTGGTGAATCGGCTTTAAGGTTAATGGCAAAATAACCTTGCACAATTTTGTCTGGAACAATTTGTAAGAGTCTGCTCTGTAATGTCCAACGTTCAAGTGAGTTGTGTACCTTGTTCACTTCACCCTGGCGTAAACGATAAGGTGAGGCGAGGGATAAAAGCAGTATACGGTTGTATTCTTCTGTAATGGTCGATTTTTTAACAAACATGCGTTGGCTATCGAAAACCTCAGCGCGTAAGAGCTTCTGTTCTTCGGCATAAGCATAAAGTTTGTTTAGTTTTAACCAAATTTTGTCAGGATAGGGTGAATAAACCTGATACGACGTTAATAAAACTCGCCCCAGGCAGGATATTGCACGATGTACTAATGTGGTGAGTGATTTTTTATCAGTGAATAAAATACTCGATTGTAGTAAATCGTCGATACAAATAATATAACCTTGGGCAAGTTGTAAGTATATTTCACGTGTGGCGGCGGCTACTTTTTGACTCTTTTTTGGCAATGGGAAGCTTGTGCCAACAAAATGTTTACGCATGGCGGAGGTAACAAATTGAGTTGTTGGACGTAATTCTTCCAAAAATCGTGCGCGTTCTTTGTGGGAGTAGATTAATCGGTTGGTTTCAACCAAGGTATGAAATACCAACTTTGCAGTTTCACCGACGTTTGCTCGAGGAAGTTCAGAAAGCCATTTTTCCACCTTCTTTGGACGAATATTAAAGGCGCCTTTAGATGGTTTTTGTCGGTCTGTTACGGCTAGGCCGAGCAATTTGCTCACGGGGTTTTCCTCATTCAATCTACAACATGTATCAAATAGCGGCTAAGTTCTTATTATTTTCTTTTAATATTCCGAATTATGACACAATTACTTGACTTATCTTAGTCTAGAACTGCTTAAATTGAAGCAATATGGGTGCCATTAACCCATATGGGTGATATTTAACCACATGGGTTAACCCAAAATAAGCGGTTGTTTGGCTAAGTCCCCCTTATTTTCTCTGACGAGTTGGGGGACGAGGTAGCCTGAAACCTGGTTTCGAAGTGCCTGTAGGATGGATTTTGCGGCTTCGTCCGAGACAGCAAAATGTTGCGCCCCTTGTACTTTATCGAGTTGGTGAAGGTAGTAGGGTTGTACTCCGTATTCAAATAAACGCTCACTCAGGCTGCGTAAGACGCTGACATCATCATTGATGTTTTTAAGCAAGACGCTCTGGTTTAGCAGGCTAATACCGCTATTTTTCAGGCGTTGTAGCGCCTGGAGGACCGATTTGTCCAGTTCGTTCGGGTGATTGCAATGCAGCACCATTACTATCTTACAACGGTGATGTTGTAAGTAATCACTTAGTTCCGGATTAATTCTGCTGGGCAAAATAACTGGATAGCGGCTGTGAAAGCGAATTCGCTGCAGGTGTGGGATTTTCTCAAGCAAGTCGAGTAGCCGGAACAGCTTGTTATTGCTCAGGCTTAACGGGTCGCCACCGCTTAAAATCACCTCGTGAATAGAACTGTCTTTACGGGTGTAATCTATCGCCTGTTGCCAGCTATTTGACGTTTTATGCTCAGAATAGGGGTAGTGGCGTCGGAAACAGTAACGGCAGTGTATTCCGCAGACCGAGGTTGGCATCAATAAAACGCGTGAATTGTATTTATGCAGCAGGCCAGCAACCACGGTTGAGCTGATATCACCGACCGGGTCGACAGAGTACGCAGGGTCTTCTTCGAGCTCGTCAATAAGCGGTAATACCTGTCGAAGTAAGGGGTCGTGTATATCGCCTTTTTTTATTCGAGACAGATAACTATGGGTTACTTTTAACGGGAAAAGCTGGCTGGCACGTTTAGCGGCTTCCAGATAGTGCTCCGGTAAATTGAGTAGCCGAAATAATTCAGCCGGGCTGGTAATCGCGTCAGCGAGTTGTTGCTGCCATGGTGGTGCTTCGTCAGTCGGGATTTCGCCGATGGGATCCGCTAGCGAGCCGTTATTGGTTTCCATTATAGGTTCGATTAAGGCTTCGATTCGGGTTATCATAGCGGTTATATTATTAGAATTTTGAAATTTTAGCAGGATGACACATGGCTAACTATAGTACCAATGAATTTCGTAGCGGATTAAAAATAATGCTGGATAACGACCCCTGCAGCATTATCGAAAATGAATTTGTAAAGCCCGGCAAAGGTCAGGCTTTTAATCGGGTTAAAATTCGTAATTTAAAAACCGGGCGGGTGCTGGAACGGACTTTTAAGTCAGGTGAATCGGTTGAAGCCGCCGATGTGCTCGAAACTGAAATGGAATATTCCTATACCGACGGTGATACCTGGACCTTTATGGATTCCGAAACGTTTGAGCAGGTATCCGCTGATGAAACCGCCGTCGGTGATGCCATGAAATGGCTTGTTGAACAAGACTCTTATACCGTGACCCTCTGGAACGGTAACCCTATTGCGGTAGCTGCGCCGAATCACGTGGTACTCACCGTAACTGAAACCGATCCTGGTGTACGAGGTGATACCTCCGGTGGCGGTGGTAAGCCTGCAATTTGTAATACCGGCGCTGTTGTTCGGGTGCCTTTGTTTATCGATCAGGGTGAGAAAATTAAAGTTGATACGCGTACCTGTGAGTATGTTGGTCGGGTTAAGGATTAAATACAAATCGTTATTCTCACATGAACCAGAATGATGGCCTGGAGTAATTGTTGTGAGTCAGTGGAAACCAAACACAACGCTTGAAATATTAAAATGCCGGGCAGCGCTACTTAATTCAGCCCGGCATTTTTTTCAGAAAAAAAATACTCTGGAAGTTGATACGCCTACACTGTCCTTGTCAACAACTCCTGATCCAAATATCGAAAGTTTTACAACGCAATACCATCATCAGCAATACTACCTACATACTTCACCTGAATTCCCGATGAAGCGTTTGCTTGCATCTGGTTCGGGTGCGATATACCAGATATGTAAAGTTTTTCGTCAGGGTGAGGCTGGTCGAAACCACAACCCTGAATTTACAATGATTGAATGGTATCAACCGGGGCTGAACTATCGTGAATTAATGCAACAGCTTGATGAGCTAGTGCGGCTTTTGCTAAAAGATAAACTTAATTTAGACGAAACTCTATATTTTTCATATCAAGAAGTTTTTGAAAAATATGTTGATCTTAACCCCCATAACGCCAATAAAGAAAAACTTCTTACCTGTATACAACAACATGCTATTAAGTTATATCACTCAACGAATAATTTAAGTAACGATGCCTTACTTGATTTATTGCTGACTCATATTATTCAACCCAATTTGCCAAACAACGTACCGGTTTTTATTTACGATTACCCCACAAGTCAGGCCGCATTAGCAAAAATAAGACAGGGTGTTATTAACGTTGCCGAACGTTTCGAGTTGTATATAAATGGTATAGAGCTGGCCAATGGATATCAGGAATTACTCGATGCTGATGAGCAGCAGCAACGTTTTGAAAAAGAAAACCGTGTAAGACAACAAGCTGGTCAGCAAACCATTCCGCTGGATGCAAATTTAATTACTGCTTTGGAATCCGGGCTGCCAATGGTATCGGGTGTTGCATTAGGCTTTGACCGGTTGGTAATGCTTGCTGTAGGTGTAGAATCAATATCTGATGTTATTGCATTTGCAATCGATAAAGCTTAACAATAATAAATTAAAATAGTATCATTTTCTAATCAAGGTATTAACATTAAAAAGATTAATGCCAATCATAGTAATTAACTATTTCCTACCTGAACATTATTGTCTTTAAATATCTCGTATTGTTTTAGCCTTTACAAACTATTTAATTGGTGATATTTCACATTTAGTTTGTAGTTTTTTATTCGTTAACCTGTTTCATATTATGTAACAATTAATAAAGTCACTAAAACAGAGACGTTAATTTTAATAATCAGGAAAGGGAATATGAATATTGCGATTAAATCTTATAGGGTTGTATGGGCTGGAATAATTATTTGTATGTTATTTGCATCGAAGGTGCTTGCTACAAATTTAACGCTTTCCATTAATTTTGAATCAAGTAACAATCCCGCTTCGGTTTCTGGTGCGGAAGCGACCAATCTATACGCTCGTATGGGGGTGCTCTTCCCGAGTCGACCAACAATAGAACGTGATTTTCGTAACCAGCTGTTACAGCAAGGTCGTTCTTCTGGTCGCCCCGATCCATTGCCTTCGAGATTAAGTTGTGCTCCTCTTGAAATAACACTTAACCCCGTCATGGAAGTACGTGAAGTCAGAATGCGTGTAATTAATCGACATTTACGTCCCTATACGGTTCAGGCATTTTCCGGAACTGTTGAAGTTGATCGGGATCGATTTACTTCATTATTTAGTGGCTCACCACCGTATCCCCGCAGCCTGGATTTTCGGGATATAAGTTTGCAGGCATCAACTGGCGAAGGAAATATTACTCGAGTTGTGGTTAACCCGCCGACTGATTGTTTTGACCTTGCCGTTATTGATAACCTTGTATTAGTGATATTACAAGATGTAGCACCGTTGGAACCTATTCCTGATGTAGAGATACGCAATAGTGTACGTGTTTTGGCCTATGAAATTAATCAAGGTGTTATGTCTCGTTTAACGATACCGGGAATTTATGGAAGACGTTCATATCCCGATACCCGTCTGATGGTATTGCCAGATAAGAGATTAAGTTTTATTACTAACCGAGATACCGGGATCCGTTTTTACCTTGGCGCCGCGCTATTGCCGGTAACAAATTTTGAACACCGTCTTCAGGTGACAATAAATTATCAGGACGGTACAAGGCGAGTAAAACAGCTAACTGAAAATACGCTAAGTGCTTCAGGGATGAGAGATGCTTCTGAACCATTCATTCCCGTTGTTCGTTCAGATCTAACGGAAGATGAACTGAGACATTTGCTTGTACTGCGGCGAGCAAGAACCGATAAATCGCTTGATTTCGTTATTCCAAAGCGTTCACTTCGCATGGCGACAAGTGCTGAATTACGACTTTTTTCCATACCGGAAAACAGGACGTTAGCTTTGGTGTCGATAAATTTTGAAGGTCCTTACACCATGGGGGTTAATTTTTTACGTGTGAATGGAGTTGGTGCTGCAGCAAGTGTTGGATCAACTCCGACATTGGAGCCAACGCGAGATTTTATTCGGCAATACCTTGAAGATCTCTTTCCTGTAAGTGGCAGAATTCGATTTCGAAATTTAGGTGTTATCACTATCAATACAGCTGCAGATGTCGCGAGTTGTGGTGCATTGTTGAGGGCTCTTAGTACAGCATCAGTCGGAACGGGATTTACTCCTCCAACTTCAGTTGAGGGTGTAAATTATTGGACGAATATGTATTTAGCTCAGTCGCCGCCGGGTTGCGGTGGCTTCGGGTATTATAATGCTCCCGATGCTTTAACCAATTCGAACTTATCTACCGCAGCCCAGGAAGTTGGGCATAACATTGGTATTAATCATGCCACTGCATTGCATGGAGAAGCCAGCAATGGTGCCGGTGATAATGAGCTATGGCCCTATGTTCACGGAGGCATTGGTGCGGTTGATGAATCCAATGGGTTTAATGATGGTGTGTTTGGGCTTGTGATGCGTCAAACTACTGCAACTGCCGGGGCGGATCTTGTGAATGACTGGGGAACATGGAATTTTGAGCCCATTGTACCTTGCCTGTCTGCAAATGCCTCGGTTTTGTTTCCTGTCTGTAGTGCTGCTGATAATCAGATTATGCATGATTTTATGTCGTATGGTTCAGGGGGGGGGATAGCTGCTTGGGGAAGTCTGGGAGGCAATAAATGGATCTCTGATATAAATTATCATCGAATTAAACGCTGGTTTGAAGATTGCCGACAACTTGATCCTCCTAACCGATTTATGAGTGGGGGAACGATAGATGTTGTTGATACGACAGGAGAATGCAATGGTGTTCTTGGAACCGGCTTAAGCGGTTCACCGTCACGAGACAATCAAGGCAGTGCAAGCCTTGTGGAAGGGCTTGTTTTATCAGGCACCATTAGCAAAAAAGGACTTATAAATAATTTTCGTGTTGTACGTAAACCCGTTGTTCGTTCGGCTTTTATTAACGAGCAGGGAGACTATAAGTTGGTTCAGCGTAACAAATCGAAGTCTATAATTAAAACAACACCTTTTAGGTTGCTAGAGGGGCCAGCGCTTGGTTCGGGGCCAAATAAATCATTTATTATTGTTGTACCTTATGAGGCGAAGCTTGCGAGTATCGAAATATATAAGCAGGATAAAAGCATATTTAAACGTATGGCCTCTTTAAATAAACCAGTTGTAAAACTCCTGCTACCAAAAGGTGGAGAAACCTGGTCAAAAGGTTATAAACGTATTACATGGCGCGCATCAGATTCTGATAATGACAAGTTACAAGTTTTTATTCAGTACAGTATTGATGCAGGACGTACATGGGTTCCTTTAGCTTTGCTCGGTAATAATCCCGGAAAGCTTGATGTTAATGTTAAGGATCTGCTTGCATCGAAAAAAGCAAAGATTCAAATATCTGTTTCTGATGGGTTAAATACTTTTTTGACGCAATCGAGTAAAACGTTTGTGGTCGAAAAAAATACACCAGCAAAACCACCTTTAGCAACTTTTAAAGAAGACTGCATAAGGTTTGATATTCAAAAACTAAAGGTGAAACATCTTGGTGGTCATTGGAAAATTGTACAGGGCAGTCACTTTCTGTTCGATTTTAAACATGATGTTAAACAAGCGCGAGAATCACTTGCTATCATAAAACGCTTTGGTTTTGATCAGAGCTGTTTTATTGGTCGTCCCCAACCTTCGATGACTTACCTCAAAAAATCCAGGACAGTGCCAGGTGGTTCATCATCAGGGTTAGATTGTGTCGGATTTAATAACAAAACTATTAAGATACGCCGCGAGGAAAAACATTGGCTGCTTTATTCAGATGTTTCACGTATTGCAATATTTCCAGATAAAAAAGAAGCCGAGCAAGCACTCCACACCATAAAACATTATCATCTAAATCGACACTGTTTTATTGGTCGTCCTAATCCATCCTTTAATTACTGGTTATCAAAATCATCAGGGGCAGCAATTATTACAAAGGGGGCTAGTTGTGCGAGTCATATTCAGGGCAAAGTAGCGTGGAATTACGAGGGCAATAAACAATGGAGTAATAAAAATATTAAGCGTTTATGCAATGGTGCGGAAAATTCCAAAGAGCCAGCTATGTGCTTTAAACATGTTATGCATAATGGCGTTAATTGGGGAGAGGGAACACGCTGGAAATGGCAAAATGCTCTAGACCTATGTGAAGGAACAAAACAGGCGACTAAAACGATACTCTGTTTTGAAAAAGAGATAAAAAGGGGGCGTTCGTGGAAGCATGCAATTCGATCCTGTGGTAAGTAAAATTTAGGTATATTGGGAGCAGGTTATTTTATTTCCCCAATCTTTTCACCAAACTGTACTTTCTTGCCACACATTAAATCGTCATTCCATTGAACACTGTTTTCTGAAAATAATAAGATAACCGTTGAGCCCATATTAAAGCGCCCCATTTCTTCTGCACGTTCGAATGATATTGGGTCTTGAGTATCGTAACTCCATTGGCGAAGATTTTTCCCTCGAGGTGGTGTGATTGTGCCAGCCCATACCGTTTCCATACTGGAAACAAAAATAGCACCCACCAGTATAACGGCCATTGGACCGGCCTCGGTTGAAAAGCCAGCCACAACGCGTTCATTACGAGCAAATAAACCGTTTACGCTACGTGCAGTGGAAGGGCTAACGCTGAATAAACGCCCAGGCACATGCAGCATTTCTCTTATACGACCGCTTATTGGCATATGAATACGATGGTAATCACGTGGTGATAAATACAAGGTAGCAAAATGTCCGTCCTTATAAAACTGCGCACGTTCCGGTGAACCGCCTACTAAAGTTTCAAGCGAGTATGTTTTACCTTTTGCCTGAAAAATTTGACCATTCCGAATTTTACCAACTTCACTGACGGTACCGTCAACCGGCGAAATAATGGTTTTATCTCCTTCAGCAACAGGCCGAGCAGTTGGTTTGAGAGGACGGGTAAAGAATTCGTTAAAGCATTTAAAATCTTCTGCATTCTCATTTTGTGCCTGGTTCATATCGACATTGTAAAGCGCTATAAATTTTGTAATAAAAAAATTCTTAAACCATTTTATTTCGATGCGAGTAATTTTATACATAATGCTTGAAAGAAAATGGTGTGGCAGGAACATTTGTATAAAAGCGAAGGCTCGGTCTTTTATTGTTGTATTTTGTGTATTTGTAGTCATTTTTTAGCTGTGTATTTTTTTAATCTGTAAATTGAACGTTAGTATTAACGCTGACAAACTTGCCAGACAAAAGTCTAAAACGTAGTTTAACATGGTCGCCTCTTTTTAACGGCTTCAGTGGTTTTATTAACATAATATGCAAGCCACCGGGTTCTAAAGCGATGCTCTTTTTAGCTTTAATCGACAATGTTTTTAACTGTTGCATATTCATCATACCATTTTTCATTGTCATATTATGAATTTCAACGCGCTTGAATTGCGGGCTATCTATTTTATTAATAGTTTGTTCTGTATTACTATTATTCGTAATGTTAACGTAAGCCACCATGACTGTGGCAACAGGAGGAGCCTCCGGTACTACAACATGGTTAAATGATAAGGTGGCTTCGGTTTTATTTTTTGTGTTGTTAGCAAAAGCCACGTTTGAAGCAATAAGGCAAAGACAAATATAAGTGATTATTTTCATGTGTTATCCGCAACATATTTTTGTATTTCAATAAAATCCTTAGCAATGGATTGTGGTGTTAGTGGTGAAGAAAAAACCGCGCGCATATTACCCTGTGGATCGATTAAAATAATCTGCCCGCTGTGGCTAACATTGTAGTCGCCATTTTCATTGGGCTCGTCGAAACCGTATAAAATACCAAGCTGATTGGTGAGCTTGTCAATTTCATCAGGGTTGCCTGTTACGCCGATAAACGCAGGGTTGTAATATTGCACATAGGACTTAAGCAGTTCCGGTTTGTCTCGGTCTGGATCAACCGATACAAAAATCATTTTTAAGTTTGAGGCGATTGCGGACTTTAATTGCGGTTGCTTCCAGACACTACGCATAACCTGCAGTGCGAGGGGACAAACATCGGGGCAATGCGTGTAACCGAAAAACAAAAAGCTCCACTTACCTTTTAGGCTTTGTAAATTGAACGTTTTGTTATTGTGGTCGATTAAACTAAACGCCGTTAAGGGCTTTGCTATATCCAGTAGGGTCGCCTGTAAATTTTGTGGAATTGCGGCGGGTTTTTTAAAGGCTGTCTGGCTTGCCCAAACGCCAATAGCGATGCTAATAATAGCCACGAGTATGGGTAAAATTTTAGAGTTTTGGTTACTGCTAGTTTCGTTTGTCTGAGACATGTTGGTATTAAACTCGATGTTTGGTTAGTTTTTATTGCCGTCATTGTATATTGAATAGTCCAGTGAGTGTACTCGAATAAAAAATGGCCTGAAAAATCAGCTTGTAAGTTGCAATCCTGGTAGGGGCAGGCTATTGTTGGGTAAAACTTAAAGGACTACTTCAATGACTAATGTTAACGTGTTGATTCCAAAAAATAATCTAGATCGCCGTATTACTGATAAATCACTCGAAAAATCTGGTCATGCGATTTGGCAACAGTCATTTGAACGTCTCGACATGGTTGAAACACCACTAATTGAAGTGCCGTTAATGGGCTGGGTAGCCGCTGGTCAACCGATAGATGTCTGTAATAACGATGAAGCTGTTTCAGTTCCGGCTAATATGGTCAAACGTAATTGTTATGCATTGCGTGTTCGAGGTAACTCGATGATTGACGATAACATTCAGGACGGCGATGTGGTGGTGATAGAAAAACGCGAGTCTGCGGTGAACGGTGAAACGGTTGTTGCACTGATTAATTATGAGCAGGTCACTTTGAAAAAACTTTATATTGAAGCGGATGGTATTCGCTTACAACCGGCTAATCCCGATATGGAACCTATTTTTTTACGCAATGAACATGTACAAATTTTAGGTATTGTCACTGGCGTTGTGCGTTCGACGGATTAGAATAGTTGCCTTAACCACGAAGGCCACAAAGAAAAAATCACCCATTTAAAACATTGCTGTCCCTGTCCCGATTCCATGACTGACATACGTAAGTATGCTTTACATTTTTAGCCCTATTGTTTCACTCTAATCAACCTGAACTCTGGATAGGAAAAATATCAGCTAAATTCCGAGGAAGTTAGGATAGGAGGCTGGGATCGCTCACTAAAGACCGTTTGCCGCATGGACGCGGCAATCGAGCAGCCATGGACGGCGTTTTTTGCGTGTCTTTAGTGAGTGATCCCAGCCTCCTATCCGAGGTATTACCGTTATTTTTCTTATCCCAAGTTCAGGTTAACTAGTTTCAATCGGTGTAGCCGGATCATTCCCCCAGTCCGACCAGGAACCGGGATAACCTTTAATATTTTCATAACCTAAACTTTTTAGCACGATATAACTGTGTGACGAGCGGTGATGTGTCTGGCAATGGGTAATGATGGTCTTATCCTTAGTGACACCTTTGTCGAGTAATATCTTTTCCATAATGTCGCGGCTTTTAAGTTGCAGTTGGTTGTCGCTATCGATTAACTCCATCCAGTTTATATTAACCGCGCCGGGAATATGGCCTCCACGGGCAGCAAATGCCTTGGTACCGCTGTATTCCATCGGGCTGCGGCAGTCTAAAACCAGGGTATTATTATCGTTTAGTGTATCGAGAATAAATTGCTTTTCGGCAATGGGTGCGGTGTTTAGGCTTCCTGAATAGGACGAGGGTGTTGGCCAGATAATGTCCTGATGGGTGGGCAATTGTTTGCTTAACCAGTTTTGTATGCCGCCATTGAGAAGTGAATAATTTTTATGCCCCAGTGTGTCGAGCGTCCAGAGTAGTCGGCTGGCGCGGCCACCGCCTTCATCATCATAGGCTACAATATGTGTTTCCTGGCTGATACCAAATGCTGATAATACCCGGTTGAGTTGCTTGATATCAGGCAACAAGCCCATCACCGGGTTTTGTGCTTTGGTAATCCAGCTGTAATCTAAAAAGTAAGCGCCGGGAATATGCTGTTCCAGGTAGGTGGTGGGTTGTGACAAGTCGAGAATGACCATGTTTTTTGCACCGAGTTGAGTATTTAACTGTTCAGCATCAAGAATAAGAGGTAGATCGGACATTAGGCATACCTTATGAAATAGAATTTTGAAAGATTTGTATTTTTAACAGAAAATTTTAGAACAGTGAAGTTTCTTTTGTACCCTTGTTTTTACTATGTGAATAGGCATTTTTATAAAACAGTTTAAAAGACCTACTACTTCACTGGGATATGGCTTTTAAATTAAGGTATAATGCTTTTTTTATACAGAATTAGAATTTTAATAAAGGTGCTTTATGACGATTACTTCTTTTAAACCCACACCGCGTACATTAATGGGGCCAGGCCCTTCCGACGTTTCCCCTCGTGTTCTTGAAGCATTGGCACGCCCAACCATTGGCCATCTGGATCCCGAATTTATTGGTATGATGGACGAGATGAAGCAGTTGCTTCAATATGTATTTCAAACCAAAAATGAACTGACCTTTCCTGTTTCTGCTCCCGGTTCAGCTGGCATGGAAACCTGTTTTGCGAATTTAGTTGAGCCGGGCGATAAAGTTATCGTTTGTCAGAATGGCGTCTTCGGTGGCCGTATGAAAGAGAACGTCACCCGTTGTGGTGGTACGGCGGTGATGGTTGAAGACGAATGGGGTAAAGCCATTGATATCGCTAAAGTTGAGCAAGCTTTAAAAGATAATAGCGATGCAAAAATTTTGGCCTTTGTGCATGCCGAAACCTCAACCGGTGCGCAGTCAGACGCGAAAGCATTAACCGTTTTGGCTCATAAATATGATTGTCTGGTGATTGTCGATGCCGTTACTTCTTTAGGTGGTACCGAATTACGTGTTGATGACTGGGATATTGATGCCATTTATTCTGGTACGCAAAAATGTATGTCAGCGCCGCCGGGTTTATCACCGGTTAGCTTTAGTGATAAAGCTGCCGAAGTCATTAAAAACCGTAAAACGCCGGTGCAAAGCTGGTTTCTGGATTTAAGTCTGGTAATGGGCTATTGGGGTGGCGGTGGCAAGCGTGCTTACCATCATACTGCACCTATTAATAACCTGTACGGTTTGCACGAAGCGCTGGTTGTCTTAAAAGAAGAGGGGCTGGAAAACTCATGGGCGCGACATGCCAAAATGCATCAAGCCTTACGTGCTGGTATTGAAGCGATGGGCTTAAGTTTTATTGTTGACGAAACCGACCGTTTACCACAATTAAATGCAGTAACCATTCCTGACGGTGTTGATGATGCAGCCGTGCGAGATAAATTATTAGCTGATTATAATCTGGAAATTGGTGCAGGCTTAGGCGCACTTGCCGGTAAAGTATGGCGCATTGGTTTAATGGGTTATGCCAGCAACGCAAAAAATGTTGAATACTGCCTAAATGCTCTGGATGAAGTTCTTACCGAAATAGGCGCTAAAATTAACAGCGGTGTCGCGGTTGAAGCGGCTAAGGCAAAATTAGTTTAATAGATATTTTTTAAACCACGGCGAGCACAACGAAAAGATAAAATTATTTGTGATTCTTAAATAGGAACAAGTTTAGAGATTGAATACCATGGGTATGACATTGTTGTTTATTTAACTGGAATTTTTAGATAATTTCTTTCACCGTGTCCGTTGTGTTCGCCGTGGTTAAAAAAACTAAATAAACTGAAAAAAACCACCCAAAAACAACACCAGTAAGGCCCCAGCAATAATAAACGCAATTTTGGCGTTGGGGTTATTATTTCGTTTCAGCGCAAACCCGACCCAGGTGCTGAGCGCCATAAGAAAAAGTAATAAAAAGACTGAGCGCATAAGAAACCCCTGTTTTGTGCCGACCAGCAATCGTTTTACCAATATAGTTTGTGCATAGCAAGTTTGTTAATGCTTGCAATCATTGGTCGAAATCATTTAATTCAGCAATATTTAAAATATTCTTCCTGCATCCCTTGAAAGCGAAGGGTTGTTGCCTTATTTATCAATGGTACTTTTATAAGGCCATCTCAAAAAAGAGCAAACAAACCACCAGGAGCGCTAAATGACCGTGGATACTCAAAAAGAAACACTCAGTTTTCAAACCGAAGTTAAACAATTATTGAATTTAATGATTCACTCTTTGTATTCTAACAAGGAGATTTTTGTTCGGGAGCTTATTTCAAATGCTTCAGATGCATGCGATAAACTACGATTTGAAGCACTGAAAGATGCTTCGTTGTTTGAAGATGACAGTGATTTAAAGCTGATTATTGATATTGATAAAGAAGCCAAAACCATTTCTATAGCGGATAATGGTATTGGTATGAACCGTCAGGAAGTGATTGACAATATTGGCACAATCGCTAATTCAGGTACCAAAAAATTCCTCGATGGTTTATCAGGCGACCAGTCAAAAGATGCTCAAATGATTGGCCAGTTTGGGGTGGGCTTTTATTCCTCTTTTATTGTTGCCGATAAAGTCACCGTTGAGACTCGCCGTGCCGGTGATGCGGCTGAGCAGGGTGTGCGCTGGGAATCATCAGGTGAAGGTGAATATAGTCTTGAGAATATTGAAGTCGCTAAACGTGGCACAACTATCACACTTCATATGCGTGAAGACGAAACAGAATTTTTAGAAGATATGCGTTTACGCACGGTGGTAAATCGTTATTCAGACCACATTGAAATGCCGATATCCATGTATAAACTTGATGATAAAGGCGAAAAAACTGAAGAGCTCGAAGCAGTCAATAAAGCTTCTGCATTATGGAAGCGCAGTAAATCAGAAATTAGTGATGAAGAGTATGCCGAATTTTACAAAGGTGTAGCACACGATTTTGAAGACCCTCTGCATTGGTTACACAATCAGGTAGAAGGGACGCAAACGTATACCACCTTACTTTATATTCCCAAGCGTGCCCCCTTTGACCTTTATGAACGAGAAAAACAACAAGGAGTTAAGCTTTACGTAAAACGCGTTTTTATTATGGACGATGCCGAGCAGTTAATGCCGACCTATTTACGCTTTGTAAAAGGTGTTGTGGATTCGGACGACTTGCCTCTAAATGTATCACGTGAGATTTTACAAAAGAACAAGCAAATTGAAGCTATTAAAACAGGTTCTGTTAAAAAGGTTTTAGCGGCATTAAGTAAGATCGCGAAAGACGATACAGAAAAATACGCCACATTCTGGTCTGAGTTTGGTAATGTTTTAAAAGAAGGCATGGCAGAAGACTTTGCTAATAAAGATAAAATTGCAAAATTATTACGCTTTGCCTCAAGTAATAATGATTCTGATGTACAAAATGTTTCTTTAGCCGATTACATTGGCAGAATGAAAGAAGGCCAGGATAAGATTTATTACATTACTGCAGAAAGTTATACCGCTGCTAAAAACAGCCCGCATCTGGAATTCTTCAAGAAAAAAGGTATTGAAGTATTGTTAATGTTCGACCGCGTGGACGAATGGATGATGTCTTACTTTAATGATTTTGAAGACAAGAAACTTGTATCCGTTGCGAAAGGTGAGCTGGATCTAGGTGATTTGGAAGATAAGGAAGACAAGAAGAAAGCCAAAAAAGTTGAAAAAGAATTTAAAGATTTGGTAGCCAAAATGCAAGAGGCGCTTAAGGGTAAAGTTAAAGAAGTGCGTGTATCGCATCGTTTAACGGATTCACCTGCCTGCTTGGTGGTTGAAGAACAGGATATGGCGGTCAGCATGCAAAAAATTCTTCAACAGGCCGGTCATACTGTGCCAACGGTTGATCCTATTCTGGAAATTAATCCTGAACACCCGTTAATTAAAGTACTTGAAGATGACACTAAGGCTGAACAATTTAATGATTTAAGTTTAACTTTATTCGAACAAGCGATGTTAAGCGAAGGCGGGCAACTTGAAGACCCATCTGGTTTCGTTTCGCGGATGAATAAGTTACTTATCCAGTTTGTAAACTAAGTTCTAGTTTGTGCATTTTAAAAGGCTCCTGTATTCAATTCAGGAGCCTTTTTTGTGTACCGAAGAATGATTGCGATAGTAACGGATTTCGAACAAGTATTGGATTCCCATGGATGGTGTATTTTTCGTTGGAGGCACATAATTGATTAATGAAATTCTTATATAACCTGTGTTTTAAATGGTGACTTTCTCTATTTTTATTTAAATAACCCAGTTTTTTAGTGTAATATTACAAGGTTGTTAGTTGTTGAAGTAATAATTAAGACTACTTTCAAGGGGGAGAATAACAACATGATTACTGAAAAGCGTAAACATCGCCGAATTCCGTTTGGGCGCCCAGTTAGTGTCACCAGTTTTTCCGGCGAAAAACAGACCATGAAAGCAACAGACTTTTCGTTAGATGGTGTTTGTTTTTCATCGAGTCAACCAAAAGCCGTTGGTGATATCCTCACCGTTACTATGAATATTGGTGCAAAAGGAAAAGTTAAGGTTATTCAGGCAAAAGGTGAAATTGTATATCGTTATTATAATAGTAATGAATATATGATGGGAATGCGTTTTTACCAGGATGTTTAAGATTCATGGCAGTCATAAATCAATTTAGTTAAAAGTATAGTCGTTAAGATTTTAAAAATGTGAGTATTCATGAGTGTTCAGAAAGAAATAGAATTAAAGTTAGAGCAGGGTATTCATGCCTTGCATTTAGATGTAGAAAATGAAAGTCATAATCATAATGTTCCGGCCGGTTCAGAATCACATTTTAAAGTAGTGTTGGTATCCGATGAGTTTAAAGGCAAAGCTTTGTTAGCCAGACACCGAATGATTAACAAAATTTTACAGGAAGAGTTGCAAGGTAAAATTCATGCACTTGCGCTTCATACCTATACCGAATCAGAATGGCAGGATGCCTTTGGTACGGCTCCTATGTCTCCGCCATGTTTAGGTGGTGGCAAGTAAGTTCTGCTTTGCAGTCTTTAACTTTTAATAAATAGTATTTAGCCCACGTTTCGTCGTTTGCGGTTAGTTATAGCAATTGGAAAATAAAAGTGGAACAACTTGATAAATGTAGGCTCGATAAATGGTTATGGGCGGCTCGGTTTTATAAAACACGCAAACTTGCAACTGAAGCGGTTCATGGTGGCCATGTCCATGTCAATGGTGTACGGGTAAAACCTGCTCGACCTGTTGTCGTGACAGACGAGCTGGTTATTACCAAAGGCTTATTTAAATTTACTATTCAAGTCCTGCAGTTATCAGAAAAACGTGGCTCAGCAACTGTTGCGCAAAAACTTTATTTAGAGACCGATCAAAGCAAGCAGCAGAGAGAAGAACTTAGTTTACAACGTAAAAGCCTGGCTATGCCTGCGCCGCAACGGCGGCCAGATAAGCGTGCGCGGGCTAAAATCATTCGTTTTAAAAATAAATTTGCACCCTAATGAATAATATTACTTTGAGATAAACTGATGAGTTCCGAAAATTTTCGTCCGACTACGCCACTTATCGCTGCGGATGCGATTATTGAATTGCTCGATGAAAATAATCAGCCGGGAATTGTTTTGATTGAACGCAAGAACCCGCCTTATGGCTGGGCTATTCCCGGCGGCTTTGTGGACGTGGGTGAAACAATCGAACAAGCCGCTGTGCGTGAAGCCAAAGAAGAGGTGTGTCTTGATGTGTCACTTGTTTGCTTGCTCGGTTTGTATTCTGATCCCGCTCGCGATAATCGAGGTCATACGGCAACAGCTATTTATATCGCAACGGCAACAGGGATTCCGCAAGCCGCCGATGACGCAAAAAAGGTTGCGGTGTTCAGCCTGGATAATTTACCTGCTAAGTTGGCATTTGATCATGCTCAGGTGTTACAGGATTATATTAGCTATAAAAAAACCGCTAAAGTTAAAGCTATTTGATATAAAAAAAGTAGAAGAGTTATGTCAAAAGAGGCCGTCAACAACGTTGCAAATAATAACCGCAATCGCTTAATAAAATTTTTCGCGCTTTTATTGGTTGTTGGGTTTATTTCAATATGGCAAGTTTTTTCCACCTACAGTGATTCATCAACGGTTAAAAAAGAAAAATACTTACTTAAGTTTAATTTAAATACGCTTAAGCTTGGTGAAGTGCGCATATTACATCAATCGGGTTTGCCCGTTGTCCTTATGCGGCGCACTATGCAAGATTTAAAAGATTTACTGGTGATACGCTCAATTGTCGCCGACCCCGATTCAACAAAAAGTACTCAACCTGCTTTTGCGAAAAACTATCATCGATCGTTAAAGCCGGAGTTTTTTATTGCTTATGCCGCCCTACCGAAAACAGGTAGGGAAATACAGTATCGTTTAAAAAGTTTTAAAACCTCGTTTAACTCAAAAGGGTATTGGTTCGGCGGTTTTTCAGAAAAGGTTTCGGGTGCGCTATATGACAAAGCCGGACGTAGTTATTTGCCCGGTACTTCTAATTTGTATATCCCTCAATACAGGCTAACACCACAAAATAAGCTGTATGTTTATACCTTAAAAGAGCTGAGTTTTTATTAAGTCTTTGAATATAAAGCGCTTAAACAAACTTTGTGAGTACGCTTGAAATTACTATTTTAAGCACTATTAACAAGCTTCACTTTTTAAAAATTTTGTAGAGGTATCTTGTGGCGACCATTGAATTAAATAAAGAAAATTTTAAGCAAACAATCGAAAACAATGATTTTGTTATAGTCGATTTCTGGGCGCCCTGGTGTGGACCTTGTAAGGGGTTTTTGCCTGTCTATGAGGAATTATCAGAAAAATTCCCAGATATTGTTTTTGCAAAAGTGAATACAGAAGACGAGCAAGAGTTAGCTGCCGGTTTCCAGATTCGTTCAATACCAACCTTAATGATGTTCCGTGAACAGGTGATTTTATATTCTGAAGCAGGAGCCTTACAAAAAACACAGCTCAACGAGTTGATTGAAAAAGCGCAGGGTTTGGAAATGGCTGACGTGCATAAGCAAATGGAAGGCGATAAAGAAAACGAAGCTTAATGATTTTTTTAATCACGGCGAGCACAACGTAAAGATATTGGCGGTGCTTGTGAAAATTGTAATGTAATTGATATTACTTTCGTTGTGTTCGTCGTGGTTAACAAAAAACTAAATCAAGCCTTCAAATGGCTGAATCTCAATAACCTCACCTGGATAGACTGTTCCGCTCTCTGCTGGAATAATCGCAAAACAATTCGCTAAACTCATGCCGCTTAAAATATGTGAGGCCTGCATACCCACGCCTTTTATAATTAACTCACCATTATTATCGTAGCTAAAAATAGCACGTTGAAAATCCAGTCGACCGGGGCGTTTGTAAAAGGGTTCGGTTACACGGGCTTTTGCTATTACTTGAGTGTAGTTCTGGTTGCCACTTAAATGTTGTATGGCAGGTAGGCCAAGTTGATAATAGGTTGCCATAACGGAAACCGGGTTACCGGGTAAACCTAAAAACATCGCCTCGTTTACTTTGCCAAAGGCGAGTGGTTTACCGGGCTTTATGGCCAGTTTCCAGAAGTTAATCTGGCCGAGTTTTTCCAGTGTTTCTTTTACGTAATCGGCATCACCTACCGATACGCCGCCGGAAGTGATAATTACATCCGAGCGTTCCGCTGCTTCTAAAAAAGCCGCTTCAATTTTTTTGCGGTCGTCAGGTATAACCCCCATGTCATTTATGTCGACATTGAGTTTTTGTAACATGCCATAAATCGTGTAACGGTTGCTATCAAAAATTTGACCATCTTCTAATGTTTCACCGACGCCTTTTAATTCGTCGCCGGTAGAAAAAAAACTGACTTTGAGTTTACGCAGTACGCTTACTTTGGCAAAGCCGAGTGAGGCGATTAAACCCATTTCAGCTGCGTTAATAAGTTTGCCCTTGCTTAAAACCAGCGCGCCTTTTTGTATATCCTCGCCAGCGCAACGTACATTTTGTTCCGCCTTATGGCCGGTGGAAATTAAAATATTTTCAGCCTGTAGCGTGATATGTTCCTGCATAATAACGGTGTCGACATCGTCGGGTAATTTTGCGCCGGTCATTATTCGGATACACTCGTTACTATTCACTTTGCCTGCATAGGGTTTACCTGCCCATGAAGTGCCAACAAGCTTAAAAAGTTTTGAGTCGGTCGCAGGTAGATCAGCTGCTTTAATAGCATAACCATCCATGGCGGAATTTTTATAATTGGGTACGTTGACGGGGGATACTATGTTTTCTGCCAACACATAACCGAAAGCATCCATTGTAGCGACTTCGGTCGTGTCGGTAATGGGAGCAATACTGTCTAACATTTTTGTGCGTGCCTGCTCAAGAGTAAGTAAACCGGCAAGCAGAGCGTGATCGTCACAACCGCCTTGTTTTACCTTAATGGTTTGAACAGGTTTTGAGGTAATATTAACCGGGATTTCTTTCATGTTGTTGGTTCCGTAAAATTTGTAATATAGCTTAGTATAAATTCAGAAATATGATGAAGATTGTTGAGTGTTAACAGGGTGATATTTTGTGGTTGTTCAATATTAACGTCACTTATCAGCGCAATAATATTAGGGTCGTCTGGATACATAAACGGTTGCGGATGGCTGCTGCGGTTTATTTCTATTTTCGGGTAGGCCGCATGCTTAAAGCCTTCGACCAGAATTAAGTCAAGCTGTTCGGTTTGCAATGAGTTGATAGATTGAGTGAGATCAGGTTCTTTTTCTAAATCCTGATTTTCTATTATTAGCGCCTGACGAGCATTAGAGGCTACCAGCACTTGTTGAGCGCCGGCTTTGCGTAGTCGGTAGCTGTCTTTGCCGGGGATATCAATATCAAAATCATGATGTGCGTGTTTAATTAAACCGATACGAACATCTTTGGCGGTTAATTCAGGAATCAATTTTTCGAGTAGCGTTGTTTTGCCAGTACCACTGTAGGCAACAAAACCCAGTAACGGTATGCCAGTTAAGGGTGTATCTTTATTCATTGCAGCTTAACCGTTCAATTTCGCTAAGTTCATCGGGGCTATTAATATTGTAAAAGGCATGCGCAGGGTGATTAAACTCAACGATGGCAGGGTTATGTTGTTCCAGCCAGATTTGCGCCTTGCGTTCGCCAGCCTTTAAAAATGTATCAAGCGAGAGATAAAGCGATTGATGCAGTAGCATTGATATATTTTGTAATCGATTATGACTGCTAGCGACGGCGATAAGCGAATTATCTTTTTTAACAGATTGCATCAGTTGTTCAACATAGTTTAGCGGGAAGCAAGGCGTGTCGCAGGCAATGCTGACTAGCCAGGGTGTGTCCATGTTTTCTAAGGCGGCATGAATACCGGCAAGTGGGCCAGAGTAGCCTGTTATTCTGTCTTTAATAAAAGGGATATTAAGCCCCTGATAAAATTCAAAATTACGATTTGCGCTGACAATAATGTTACTGACCTGGGGTTGCAGCCGGGCAATAGCATGCTCAACCAAGGTGCTATCTTTATAGGCAATAAGGCCTTTATCCGCATCGTTAAAACGTGTGCCGCGGCCTCCGGCAAGAATTAGCCCACTGATATTATCTTTTGTTGGCAACGGTGTGTTTTCTAAGTTCATGATTTTATTGCTAATGAGAATTTATTGCAGTTAGGCATAATTGTTGCAGCTTTATGTATGGTAAAGCAAGTGCTTAAGCGACTGAATATTTAATAGGGATTAGCAAAAATGAAAATAGACACATCATTTGATGGTGCTTTTTTAGAGTTACAAAATGGCGTGAATAACGCTAAAAAGGCAGCCAGCAAAGTATTGGAATCGGTTGGCGCAGACAGGAAAAGGAAACTCGATTTGCCCGACGCTAAAAACACTGCTAACCGAAAGGGCACCGGTGGTATTAATGTGTCTGTTTAGTTTGAGCATGATTTAGAGAGTCGCTTGTTTCAACGCCCATTCAATATGTTCACGCACAAGTTCCGATGCTTTTTCCCGCCGGGATAATAATACGGTTTTAATTTCGCTATTATCCGGTTTTTTTGTCAGGGCATTACCCAATGCCACCGCGATATTTCTTAGCCAGGCATCATAACCAATACGGCGAATAGCGCTGCCTTCGAGCTTGTGTAAAAATTCTTCTTCGCTCCAGTTAAAAAGCTTAATCAGCTCAATATTATTGAGTTGATGGCGAGGATTAAAATCGTTTTCTTCTGTTTGTTCGGCAAAGCGGTTCCACGGGCAAAATAACTGGCAGTCATCACAACCATAAATACGGTTACCCATTTGCGAACGAAATTCTATGGGGATTGTGCCTTTGTTTTCTATTGTTAAATAAGATATACATTTACGTGCATCAAGTTTGTAGGGTGCGATAAAGGCATTCGTCGGGCAGGCATCCATGCAGCTGGTACACGTTCCACAGTGATTTTCGGCGGGGGTGTCAATGGGCAGCGGTAAGTTGATATATAACTCGCCAAGAAAAAACCATGAGCCAATTTGCTTCTGCAATAGATTAGTATGTTTACCAATCCAGCCAAGCCCGGCTTTTTCGGCAATGGCTTTTTCTAACACGGGAGCGCTGTCAACAAAAACTCGAAAATTAAACTGCTCGGTGACTTTTAAAATTTTATCGGCTAATTTCTGTAAACGTTTGCGTAGTAGTTTGTGGTAGTCGCGTCCGAGTGCATAACGTGAAATATAAGCTTGTTCGGCTTGTTGTAGTAAGCCCGTACAGGTTTCCATGGGTTCGGGTAAATAATCCAGTCGCACACTTATCACCCGCAGCGTGCCCGGCACCAGCTCTTTTGGTCGGCTACGTTTACTGCCGTGTTTTGCCATCCAGTCCATGTCGCCATGGTAGTTTTTGCTTAACCAGTCGTTTAAAACCGTTTCGGCACTTGCTAAGTCGGTATCACTAATGCCAATATCCTGAAAACCAAGCGCTAAGCCCCATTGTTTAATGTCTTTCGCAAGGACATCGAGCTGAGCAGGTGTAATGGCTGAGTGTGTTTGGGTTGCTTTGTTTGGCATGGCTATTTAATGTATGGCTGTGAATGTTTATTTTTACGACCTATAAGGGATATGATACAGCGTATGGAGCAATTATCTCAAAATATATACACCGCTGAGCAAGTCAAAGAGCTTGATCGTTATGCAACGGAAGCTTTTAGTATATCGGGCAACGTGCTAATAGAACGTGCTGGAGAGGCTGCTTTTAAGCTCTTGCTTAAACAATGGCCTGATTGCAAACGGATGATTATTTTATGTGGCACGGGTAATAATGCCGGTGACGGTTTTGTGGTTGCACGGTTGGCAGCAGAGCAGGAACTGGATGTACGTGTGTTGCAGGTGGGCGATGAAAACAAGCTTCAGGGGGATGCTTTGGCGGCACAGCAACGTCTACTGGGGAGTGGCGTCACACCGGTTATTTTTGCTAAAGCTCAGGATCTTGATTCAACCGATTATGACGTGGTCGTTGATGCCATGCTAGGAACCGGTGTGCACGGTGACGTCGATGGCAAATATGCCGATGCCATCCGCTTAGTGAATGAGCAAGCGACGCCAGTTTTTTCAATCGATATTCCATCGGGTTTAAATGCCAATACCGGCATGCCGCAGGGCCTGGCTATAAAAGCCTGTTTAACGATTACCTATGTGGGTTTTAAACAAGGTTTAATTACCGGTGATGGCCCGGAATACAGTGGCCAGGTTATTTTTAGCGATCTTAACCTTCCAAAAGCACTTTACGATATGCGTAGCCCCTCGGGGTATCGATTAGATTACGCAGCGTTAAGTAAATTATTACCGAAGCGTTTACGCAATGCACATAAAGGCGATTTTGGCCATGTTGTGCTGATTGGTGGCGCACCGGGCATGCCGGGCGCGATCCGTTTAGCCGGTGAAGCGGCGGCGCGCACAGGCGCAGGACGCGTTACCATAGTGACGCACCCTGAGCATGCCGCCACACTCAATGCTACCCGGCCAGAATTGATTTGTTATGGCGTCGAAAAAGCAGAAGATATTCAACCCTTGTTAGCACTTACTACGGTAATTGGCATTGGGCCAGGCTTAGGGCAGTCTAAATGGGCACAAGATTTTCTGGTGATGGCAATGGAATCTGGCCTGCCGATGGTGGTCGATGCCGATGCATTAAATTTACTCGCCGAATCAAACCAGCATTATGATAACTGGATACTGACACCGCATCCCGGCGAAGCCGGTCGCCTGCTGGGACAATCGACATCAGAAATTCAGCAGAATCGCTTTAGCAGTGTAAAAGAAATTGCCGAGCAGTTTGGCGGTATTGCAGTTTTAAAAGGCTTAGGCACGTTAATTCAGTCAAAGCAGGGCTTGCCCAGCGTCTGCCCCTACGGCAACCCCGGTATGGCAACCGGTGGAATGGGGGATGTGCTCACCGGTATTATCTGCGGTTTGATTGCCCAGGGTTTATCCAACCAGCAAGCAGCCGAGTTAGGCGTAGTGATTCATAGCTGTGCCGGTGATGAAGCCGCCAGAGTCATTGGTGAGCGAGGTATGTTAGCATCTGATTTAATGAGTGGAATTCGTCGGCTTGTTAACCCTAAATAATGCACTCACTTGACTTAACCTTAAATAGTTTCGAACAAACCGAAGCCTTTGCAGCCAGTGTTGCAGGGGTTGTAACGGCACCTTGTTCTATTGCCTTGCAAGGTGACTTAGGGGCAGGCAAAACTACCTTTGCACGCGGTTTTTTACAGGCGCTAGGCCATCAAGGCAATGTAAAAAGCCCAACCTATACCATCTTAGAACCCTATCAAATTGCGGGTACAACGATAAATCACTTCGACTTATACCGTCTGGCCGACCCGGAAGAACTCGAATTAATAGGTGCACATGAAATGTTCAGCGGCCAGAATATCAACCTGATTGAATGGCCGGAGCAAGGTGCGGGCTGGTTACCGGAGATGGATTTGTGGTTGAGGATTGAACATTTAGATAATGGTCGGCAGTTTTGTTTATCGGCGGGTAGTGCGCGTGGGCAATTTATGCTGGATCAAATTGTTTTACCGAGTTGAATTTTAGCTTTTGTTTTGAGTGTCAAAACAGGGCTATATTGCTTATTATTCTCTAAACCTCCCTGTACTCATAAATGGTTTGTACAAGAAATATACAATATTGAAAAAATGCTGTGAACTCTGAAATGTGCAGTTGGCCAAGGTTAGAATGACAATAAAGATATATAGCCTAAGAAATCATCAACTTGCTCGTAACCTCGAAAAATATTTAACTAAATGCGCTATCTTATTAAAATTTATGGAATTTTCACTTGTAATTTATCCTTAATTTTGCCAGAGTTAGCACTAGGGTTAAATAATGCGGTAGGTGGACAGATGTTGGGCTATGCACATAAAAAAATTCTGGCAGTTTTTTTTATTTTATCGGTGACATTGGGAGCCGTTATTCCCGTTTCTGCGGTTTATGCTGCAGAAGTTAAAAGCATTCGAATGTGGCCTGCGCCTGATTCAACCCGGCTTGTCTTTGACTTAAGTGCCCCTATTCAACATACCTTATTTTCTCTTAAATCACCTAATCGCGTTGTGATTGATTTAAGCCATGCTCGTATGCGCTACAAACCGAATTTAAATCTGGTAAACAGTTATATCAAAGAAATTCGTACAGCTGCACGTAACCGTGACGATTTACGCATTGTTCTGGATTTAAATTCTAAAGTTCGGCCAAAAAGCTTTTTACTTAAACCGAACAGTCGCTATGGTCATCGTCTAGTAATCGACCTTATTGGTAAGGAAAAAGTAAAAGCGAAGCCTCAAAATAGATTGAAATATAAAAATCGTCAGCGAGATATTATTATTGCGATAGATGCGGGTCACGGTGGTGATGATCCGGGTGCTTCCGGGCCACGCGGAACACGTGAAAAAGATGTGGTGATGGCGATTGCTAAACGACTTGAAAAGCTAGTGAAGCGCGAGCGTGGTATGCGCCCGGTTATGATTCGTAAAGGTGATTATTTCGTTGGTTTAAAAAAACGGGTGAAACTTGCGCGGCGCGAACAAGCCGATATTTTTATTTCGATTCATGCCGATGCTTATCGTAATTCAAAAGCCAAAGGTACGTCTGTTTTTGTTGTCTCTGACCGTGGTGCAAGTAGTGAAGCGGCCAGGTTCCTTGCCGCAAAAGAAAATGAGTCGGATATGATAGGTGGTGTGATTGATGGTATTGACGACGACTTACTTAAATTAGTACTGGTCGATATGGTAAAAAATTCAACCATGGATACCAGTCATCAAGTTGCCCGACATGTTCTGGGTAACTTAAAGAAAGTAGCGCACTTACATAAAAAGACGGTCGAGCAAGCTGGTTTTAGAGTCTTAAAAGCACCGGACATTCCATCGATTTTAATTGAAACGGCTTTTATATCTAACCCGGCCGAAGAGCGTAAGTTACGCAGTCCTCGACATCAGCAACGCCTTGCAAATGCTATATTAAAAGGTGTACGCAATTATTTTCACGCCAATCCTCCGCCTGGCAGTTTGTTAGCACTTCAAGATACTAAACATCGTGTTGCAAGAGGTGAGACGCTTTCTGCTATAGCCAATCAATATCGCGTCAGCATAGCGACCATTCGTAGTGCCAATAAACTTGCCAGTGATCGTATTCGTGTGGGTTCGGTGTTGCGCATTCCTTATAGTAGTTAAATCAAAAGATTATTAACCACAACGGGCACGACGAAAAGCTTTTCTATTAACTGTTGCCTCTGTAAGCCAGAGCGCAACAATATTAATTAAGTTATTCTTTCACTGCTGTCCCATTAACTTGATCTAATGTTGTCGAAATGCGAAGCAGTGTCTACGTTTATGATAATACTATCGCCGCCGGACATGGATTGGTAGGGCTG